>Ga0070727_10003700_pt1 | contig 13595 bp, 15 predicted proteins | sample tdAd472_FD_66722 | JGI IMG/M metagenome (GOLD analysis project Ga0070727, IMG submission 66722) | Marine sediment microbial communities from the Atlantic coast under amendment with organic carbon and nitrate - tdAd47.2 | ecosystem: Environmental > Aquatic > Marine > Coastal > Sediment | place... | reverse complement strand
GGCTATGAAATTCAGGTGCGCCCGCGCTCCGGCCTTGCGCTCAAGCATGGCATATCCCTGCCCAATACGCCGGGCACGATAGACAGCGATTATCGCGGCGAACTCAAGATCATCATGATCAATCTTGGAAGCGAACCATTCGCCATTCGCCGGGGAGATCGCATCGCCCAACTGGTCGCGGCGCCTGTACAGCTTGCCACTTTTGCAGAGGTCAAGGAGCTGGACGACACTGCGCGCGGCACTGGCGGCTTCGGCTCGACAGGAGTAAAAAGCGGATGATGGAACTGCATGATGACCAGCTGGAGCGTTATGCGCGCCATATCATCCTCAAGGAGATTGGCGGCGCGGGTCAGGCCCGGTTGCTCAGTGCGCATGTCACCATTATCGGCGCAGGCGGCATTGGCTGCCCGCTTATCCAATATCTCGCGGGCGCGGGCGTCGGCTCCATCCGCGTGATCGATGATGATGTCGTCGATCTCTCCAACCTGCAACGCCAGACCTTGTTCGGTGAGGCGGATATTGGAATACCCAAAGCCGAAGCAGCAATGCATGCAATCGCCCGGCTCAACCCGGATGTAAAGCTGCTCCCGATTATCCAGCGGATTGATGCGGGCAATGCAGACACGCTGCTGCGCTATAGCGATGTCATCATCGATGGTTGCGACAATTTTGCAACGCGCCTCATCGTCAGCGATGCCGCAACAAGACTGCGTATTCCCTTAGTGTCCGCAGCAGTTGGGCAGTTTGAGGGGCAGTTGGGCGTCTATCGGGGCTGGGAAGAGGGCCAGCCCTGTTATCGCTGCCTTGTCGGCGAAGACCCGGCCCGCGCCGAAGCAAGCTGCGCAGAGCAAGGCGTGTTGGGCGCACTCACCGGTGTTATGGGCAGTCTGGCCGCGCTCGAAGCGGTGCGCGCGTTGGTCCCCTTTGGTGACGATAGCGCGGGCAAGCTGCTGATCGCCGACTTGCTCTCCTTGCGTTTCCGCACCCTCAATATGCCCGCGGACCCAGCCTGCCCTTCGTGCAGCGAGAGCGCCCTTGCCGAAGCATCATGCCCCGTTTGAATTCGGGCCTGAACATAATCGTCCTCAGCGATGATGCCGAACGCTTTCGCGGTGCGCTCACCCTTGCCATGGCGGATAATGCTATGGGGCGAAGCGCGCGAATATTCCTCCAGCTCGATGCAGTGCGACTGCTTGCGCCACCCATCACGGCAGCACATGACGACACTCACAGTGCAAACGGCTTGCCGAGCCTGTCCGCGCTTCTTGATGAGGCGCTGGACAATGGCGTGAACCTCATCGCCTGTCAGAGCGGCCTGGCGCTGGCGGGCCTCAGCGCACGCGATATTGACCCGCGCATAGAGGCGGGCGGGCCAATCTCATTTCTCAAAAGCGTGGAGCCTGACGACCGGCTACTATCCGTCTAGATTGACCTTATGCACCCAGCCATCCGGCCCGGTGATCTGGTTGCGCTGAATAGCCGTCAGCGTCTCGCGCATTTTGGTCGTAACCGGCCCGGTCTGTGTACCACCGATAACGAAGTCGCCTTTGGTTGACTTCACCTCGCCAACCGCCGCAATCACTGCCGCCGTCCCGCAGGCAAAAACCTCACGCAGCTTGCCGCTCTGCGCATCCGCGCGCCACTCGTCGATGGAGTAGTTGCGCTCTTCAATCTTGATCCCTTGCTCTTTTGCCAGGTGCAGCACGGATTTGCGCGTGATACCGGGCAAGATAGTGCCCAGTGGCGGCGTTATCATGCTGCCATCATCGAACACGAAGAACAGGTTCATGCCGCCCAGCTCTTCCACCCATTTATGTTCGGCTGCATCGAGGAACACAACCTGATCGCACCCATGCCTGATCGCTTCTGCTTGCGCGACAAGGCTTGCCGCGTAATTGCCGCCACATTTCGCCGCCCCGGTGCCGCCCGGCCCGGCGCGCGAATAATCATCTGAAACCCAAATACTGACAGGCTTGGCGCCGCCCTTGAAATAGGCACCGACCGGGCAGGCGATGACGCAGAAGATGAAATCCGACGCAGGCTTAACACCCAGGAATGTCTCGTTCGCAAACATGAAGGGGCGCAAATACAGGCTCCCTTCGTCGCCAGGCACCCATGCTTTATCAACGCGAATAATTTCCTCGCATGCCTGCACAAAAACATCTTCCGGCAATTCAGGCATCGCCATGCGTTTCGCTGAAACATTAAACCGGCGCGCATTTTCTTCTGGCCGGAACATGGTGACACCATCATCAGCCGAGCGATAGGCTTTCAGCCCCTCGAAAATCTCCTGCGCATAATGCAATACCGCGCTGGCAGGATCGAGAACAAAAGGCTCGCGGGCGCGCACTTGCGCATCATGCCACCCCTTTGTCTCATTCCAGCGGATAGTGACCATATGATCGGTAAAGACCCGCCCAAAGACAGGGCTTTCCATCGCGGCTTCACGCGCAGCATCGTCTAGCGCTGCGACATTAGGAATATGGTCGAATTGCATATGGGTACCTATCCATTGCTATCCATGGTTCAATATGGATTCGTTTATCGGAGCCTCTATGCATTGCAGTGTTTGATAATTCAAGAAGATAGGTTATAGTTACTGACCTATGTTGCAGGCTGTTCTTCCATCACATTGCTATAACAGTATCAGACAATCGCTCTACTTCTCGTGGGTCATGGCTGACATACAGGATCGGCAGCGCCATATCATCGCGCACATGCTCGATCATCTTCATGATTTCCTCTCGGCGGGCCATATCAAGCGCCCCCAGCGGTTCATCCATCAACAGCAAATCCGGATCGCTCAATAATGTACGGCCCAGTGTCACACGTTGTGCCTCACCACCAGAGAGGCTGTTGGGCCAGCGATTGAGCAATGTCTCAATGCCCAGAAAGGATGCCATCTCCTGCAATTTCGCAGAGTGATCCTCCGTCCTTCTGACACGACCGGAATACAGCAAATTGTCCCGCACCCGCATATGCGGAAACAGTCGTCCATCCTGAAACACATAGCCCACGCGCCTCTCCTCAACCGGAACATCCGCTTGTGCTGCACTATCGAAAAGAGTCTTGCCAGCGGCTACAATGTGCCCTTCATCGGGTCGGAGCAAACCGGCAACCATGTTGAGCAGGCTCGTCTTGCCGCAGCCCGATGGTCCGATGATGGCCGTAAGCTTGGCATCGCTGCGAAAGTTGACATGAATGTCGCGTTCCCCAAGCCTTTTGCGCACGGAGATTTCAAAGGACATAAGAGCCTCGCTTCGTGCCCGAACGCCGCACCAATATTTCCGAGGCCAGCAAAGCCGCCAGCGACAAGGCTATCGACAATATTGCCAGCCGCGTGACAGACTCCTCTCCGCCAGGTGTCTGAAGCTGACTATATATGGCAAGTGGCAAGGTTCTCGTCTCGCCTTCGATATTAGAAACAAAACTGATCGTCGCGCCGAATTCACCCAGCGAGCGCGCAAAGCCCAGTATCAGCCCGGCAACGATACCGGGAAAGCAGAGCGGCAGGCTGATGCTCGTCAACACCCGCCAATGCGAAGCCCCCAATGTGCGCGCGGCATTTTCCAGCCTGATGTCCACAGCCTCGATCGCCAGCCGCATCGCACGCACCATGAGCGGAAATGCCATCACCCCTGCGGCCAGCGCAGCGCCAGTCCAGCGGAACATCAACGACACGCCCAGCCAATGCTCCAGCCAACTGCCAATCGCACCTTGCGGACCGAACAGGATCAGCAACATCCAGCCCGTGACGACCGGCGGCACAACGAGCGGCAAATGAATGACCGCATCCAGCAGCAATTTGCCCGGAAAGCGTACCCGCGCCAGCAACCACGCCATCCCGAAAGCAAGGGGCGCGGCGACAATGATAGCCACAAGACTTACCTTCAATGACAGGAGCAAGATCGCGATTTCTGCGTCAGTCACCATCATGCCTCAGAGCACTTCAAAGCCATGGCGCGCAAAAACAGCGCGCGCAGGATCAGACAGAAGAAACCGGCGAAACCCCTCTGCCTGCGTATGCGATGATACAGCAAGCCGCGCCAGTGGATAACGGACAGGTGGATGGCTGGATGGCGGAAAAACCGCTATTATGCGCACAGTGTCAGAAGCCAGCGCATCGCTTTCATAAACGATGCCCAGCGGGGCCTGTCTGCGCTCCACCAGCGCCAAGGCCGCGCGAACATTTTCGGCTGGCGCTAGCTTCTGCGCCATAGCATCCCATATATCCAGCGCATGCAACGCTGCCTTGGCATATTTGCCAGCAGGCACAGCATCCGGGTCAGCTATGGCGAGGCGACTGTCCCCCAGCATATCGGCCAATTGTTCCAGCTTTATCGCCCGATTATCGTCGCGCGCGGCAATAAGCGCCAGCCTGTTTCCGGCAAGGTCTGCTCGCGTTTCCTTCATGACCAGCCCCTTGTGATCGAGAAAGTCCATCCATGCTTCATCGGCCGAGATAAAAAGATCAGCCCGCGCCCCCTGCGCAATCTGCCGGGCCAGCGCAGACGAAGCCGCAAAGGACAATACAGGTCGTTCATGCCCCTGCGCACTCCATATATCCGCCGCTTCTTCCATCGCCTGCTGCATGCTTGATGCCGCCAGCACCACAGGCCCGATGGGCGGTGTAGTGCAGGATGCAACAAGCAGGCATGCGCCAATCAGCGAGGCACACACAGCGATGCGGCGGACTATCGAATAGAATTTGGAAATCACTATTGGGTATCGCCCATTATCATCATCGCTATATACAACTGTATATTACGAAACTGATGATGCGCAACAGAACATCGTCCTGAGACCAGAAATACGCTATGCTGTTCAGCCTGAGTACAGCGACGAGATGAGACATATCATCGACGAACCGAACAGGAGATGACAATGAGCTGGAGCGACAACAGGAATATGGTGATGCTGGCAAGCGCAGCCCTGCTCACAACCGGTATCGTTGCCGGCGGTTATTTACTGGGCGATGGTCTGCTGCGCGCCCGCGCCGCTGATCGCTCCGTCACAGTGCGCGGTCTGGCCGAAAAAGATGTCGTCGCGGACCTTGCCACATGGACGATTGCTTATAGCGCCAATGGCTATGATCTGCCGAGCGTCCGCTCCGAGATCGAACAGAGTAACAAGGCGCTCACAGCCTATTTCCGCGAACTGGGTTTCAAGCCGGAAGAACTGAAGCCTACGGGCGCTGGCGTAAACCAGTATCGCAACAATAATGGCAATAACATCACCATCACACAGCGCATGCAGCTGCGCACCACCGACATAGAACGCGCACAAAAAGCCGTCGCCAGCCAGTTCGACCTCGTTCGGCGCGGAGTGACCATGCAAGAAGGCTCGGGGATGAAATACAGCTTCACCAAGCTCAATGACATCAAGCCGGAAATGGTCGCCGAGGCCACCAAGGATGCGCGCAATGCGGCCCAAAAATTTGCCGATGACAGCGGCACCAGCGTCGGCGGCATCAAGAAGGCAACGCAGGGCTATTTCTCGATTACGTCACGCGACGGCGATTCTGGCGGTGGCTATGGCGTGAGCGATACACCCTATAAAAAAGTGCGCGTCGTCACCACGATCGACTTTTATCTGGACTGATCCGCCCCGCCATCCAGCTGCGCAAGCATAGCACGCGCCGCTATGGATTGTTCACTGCCCGGAGCAAGGCTGAGCACCCGCGCCCATTCTTGCCGGGCGGTTTTTTCATCATTGGTAAGGATAGCGATATTCCCCGCTTCGAGCGCAACCGAAGCATCATCGGGCGAACGGCGTCTGGCCTCGGCAATATCAAATTGCGCGCGGCCAAGGTCATCCATACGCCGCGCCAAAGTTGCGGAGAGCAGCCATGCGAGCGGGTCTCTGCCTGCAAGCTTCAACGCCTGATCGAGATCCTTGCGCGCAGCAACAATATCATCCATCGCCACGCAAGCCCGCGCCCGGTCCAGATAGACCTCGCCCTTGGCCAGGCTGTCTGGCAGGCCAAAACTCAATGCGGAATCGAAGAAGCTGCGCGCTCGCTCAGGATTGTCGCCTGCCAGCGCCGCATTGCCCGCCTGCGCCCAGAGTCGCACTGCATCTGCAGTGGCGCCAGCCTTTTGTGCATCCAGCGCACCATTGTTAAACGCATCTACAGCCTCGCTCCAGCGCCCAAGACCCGTCAGCGCGAATCCGAGACATTGGCGCGCCGAAAAACCGCCACCCTTGATGATCCAGTCCTGCGCCTGTTTCATACCCGCTTCGGGCTCGTCAGCAGCAATATCGATACACGCCTGCAATTGTGCAGCCGTTTCTTTTGGCAAGAAAACAGACAACCCCTCAACCTGATGTTTATCCTGACTTTCGGTCGAACGCGCCGCGCGCGCTTCCTGCCGGGCACGGTCCATCACAGCTTCGGTCTCCGGCGAATAGCCCGCTTGCATCAGCATCAGTGCGACAAGAATCATGCGCGCTCCAACAGTCCATCAATCAGCCCAAGCAAAGCGGCAATATCCGCATCCCGCGAGAGCCTGTGGTCACCATCCTTGATGAAGAGCAGCTTTACATCGTCTGAACGCAGTTTCGCAGCCGCGCGGGTCGCAATCTCCCATGGGACAGCCGTGTCCGCCTGCCCGTGGATAAAGCGCACAGGGCATGTCAGCGGAATTTCTTTGTCCAGCAGCAGGTTCGCTTCGCCCGAGCGCCAAAAGCCCAGGGAGGTCGGATAATCAGCGCCATATTCCGACGGCTCATAGATCACGCCCTTTGCCTGCAACTCGTCTTTCTGCGCCTCGGTAAAGCCCCAGCTCGTAAAATCCGGCGCGGCGGCAATACCGATGAGGCCCGCCACACGCTCCTTGCGCGCCAGCGCCAGCAGCAGCGCCAGCCAGCCGCCCATGGAGGAACCAATCGGCAGGATCGCCCCGTCCTGTGGCCAGACATGATCAATCAGCGCCAGCACATCATCACGCCACGCCGACAGCGTGCCATCAAGGAATGCCCCCTCGCTCGATCCGCAACCGGAATAATCGAGCAACAGGCAGGCCCGGCCATGCGCCCGCGCATAGCTGAACACGCTGAGCGCCTTGCCGCCCTCCATATCCGACATATAGCCGGGCAGGAAAACCAGCAGCGGCCCCGCACCATCGGTAAAACGATAGGCGAGTTTCAGCCCATCATTCCGGGTGAAAAATGTCGGCGCGGCTATGTTGGGGAAAGCAGTGTCAGTCATGCCCGCCTTATGGTCATGCAGAGCCGCGCTTGGCAAGCCGCTATCAGAAACCAAGTCCCCAGCCGCTCTTCACTGTCTTGTCCACCTTGCACATCGAGCGCAAAGCCTTCCACTGGTCCGCCGACAGAGCGGGCGCATAGTCATGGCCCTTCACGGCAGCATTGTGGAACAGTTCATAGCGGCTTCGCGACGATGGGTGAGACGCCAGCCAACCTGTTGCCCGCTCGATTGTCTCAACGGGTATCGAACGCGTCTTTTTATCGGTATTTTCCGGTGCCTTTCTCTCTGACGCAGGCTTATCACTCTCCGGTTGCTCTTCATCCACCTTGACCCGGCCCATACGCTTGAAAAATGCGGCCGTTCCGCGCGGAGAGACATCAGCAGCCTTCATCTTCTCAAGCGCCGTCATATCCGCCTCGCGCTCCGCCTCACGGCTGAAACTCAGGCCAAGCAACGCATTGACCTGCGCGCCACCCATGCCATCCATACCGCCCAGAATGACCGAAAGGCCAAGCTGACGCATCATCGCAGTGAGCGTGTGACGATGCTCGACATGGCCCAACTCATGGCCCAGCACTCCGGCCACTTCTTCTGGCGATTCTGCGCCCTTTATCAAGCCATCAAACAGGATGATGCGCCTGCCGGGTAACGCAATGGCGTTGACCATCGGAATATTGGCGACCTCGACAGAGCGGGCGCGCGCATCCGGGTCGAGCTTGGCGACCAGCGTTTTGAGCGCAGCATCACCCTCTTTGCTGTGGCAAAAACGACCGCCAAAATCACCGACCATCGCATCGCCCATAGTGTCTTCCCAGCTTTGCGGAACGAAAGGCGCGATCCAGCCCGGCGCTTTGACGACCCCAAACACCACCAAAGCGGCAACGCAAGCAAACGCAACACTGGCCTTGCCCAGACCAATGCGATCGATAATGCCGCCATAACGCGCGCGCTGGGGCAACAGAGCGGCGACATCGGCGGGAATATCCCCCGCAAAGCCAAGCCGCCAGCCTTGCGCATCCGCATGACCAAACACAGCATCCGCCCCGGCAGTGTCGAGCGCCACAAGGTCCGCCCATTGATAAGGTCCGGCCTCCCAGCCCTCATCGATCAGACGAAAGGACTGGTTATCCCCCAGCAGACGCGGCTGCCACTTGTTGGCGTTGCGCCCGTCATAATGCCAGACCGGAACGTTTATCATGCTTTCTCCGAAAGGGGCGACAGCGGTCACATGTAAATCTTAAAACGCCCCGACATCAAGCGCGTCCAGCAACCCCTCGCCATGTTTCGACATTGTCGTGTCCGACTGGGTGAGCGCATCCAGATCAATCTCGCCAGTGGCTTCCATATGAGTGATAAAGAATTTCCAGTGACGATATTGCAGGAAGATAAGCCCAATACCCAGTGTGCCAATGACAAGCAGCACATCAACGAAAAACAGCTTGAGCCAATCCATCGTGCGCGCCGAAAAATGGAAATCCAGTGTCGAGAGTGAAAGCCCGCTTACGCCAACACGGAAAAACTTGGCATAAAAAGCAAGCATGATGAGCGGTATACCAATGTAGATAAAGGCTATGCCAAACAGAATTATCATCAACACCCCGCCCGCCAGCATCCGGCCCGAACCAAAGCTGGATGCGACAAGCATCGAGAACGGGATTATCATGAATGGCAGGAGATAGATCAGCAAATAACGCTTGAATGTATCATGCCAGCTCCCCTGAGACTGAAACATGTGTGGCCCGAAGCTCATATGGTTCCAGCGCTCGTTCCACAGCGACATCATCGCACGCGGGACAAGCAGGCCCATAGGGATATAGCCAACGATTGTCTTCCACACATAGGACCAGCCATAACCAAAACCATTATCGTCACTGCCACCCCTGATGCCATGCCAGTAGGTGCGGCCCAGCCGATAGCGCAACGCCCGAAAACGCGCGACGCCAATCATGTAAAATATCACAATGAAGGAGAGGAAACCCAATATTCCGGCGATGCCGGCATGGCCTTGCATGACAAGCGCCTGCGCCCCAAATTGCAGAAACAGGAATGGCACACCCAATAGCAGCAGCACCATCAGAAAACCGAAAAACAGCTCCTTGCCCGTGCCCGTCCATTCCAGCCGGTCATCAATAAATCGCGTGCGTGACCAAAGGTAGCTGCGGGTGCGCGTGGTCGCCCAGAATTTGTAAATGCCCAGGGTCACAATCGTCAGCAGCAAATTGGTGAAGGCTATCGGTGCATATTCTTTCCATGTGCCGTAAAAGCCAAAGGCGCTGCCTTCTTGCATTGCCTGCACATCTTGCTCTTCCATCACCCGCCCTTTCCTATTCAGTGCGTGACACAACAATGCGCGATGCTCAGGGTCAAGCTCTAAAGCCAGACACCCGCCAGATCGGACGCTTTATATTGACACTAGGCAATGGGTCTTTAAGGACCGCGCTATAGGCAAACCTTGCCGTAAACCGAAATTTGAAGAAGCCCATATGTCCGCCATGCTGAAAATTACCCTGCCCGATGGTTCCGTGCGCGAAGTCTCGCCCGGAACCACTCCGGCGGATATTGCAGCAAGCATCGGCCCCGGCCTCGCCAAGGCGGCAATAGCCGCCCGCGTCGATGGTGAATTGCGCGACATCACCCACCCGCTGGAACAAGACGTACAGCTCGCACTCATTACCACGCGCGACGAAGCCGACGCGCTGGAGCTGGCGCGCCATGATTTTGCGCATGTGCTCGCCGAAGCCGTACAAGCGCTTTTCCCCGGCACGCAGATCACCTTTGGTCCGTCCACCGATGATGGCTTTTATTATGATGTGATGGCGCCGGCCAATCATGGCTCCTTCACGCTCGACGACCTGCCCGCCATCGAAGCAAAAATGCGCGAGATTATTGCTGCGGACAAGCCGCTGCGCCGTGAGGTATGGAGCCGCCAGCAGCTCATCGACAAATGGGAAGCCGAAGGCGAGACGTTCAAGGCCGAATGGGCAAAGGAACTGCCCGAAAATGAGGAGCTGAGCGTCTACTGGTCCGGCAACGACTGGCTCGACATGTGTCGCGGGCCGCATCTCGCCTCGACGGGCAAGCTCGACCCCAAGGCCTTCAAGCTGATGCGCGTTGCTGGCGCCTATTGGCGTGGCGACCAGCGCAATGCGCAGCTCACGCGCATTTATGGCACCGGCTGGCTCAACAAGAAGCAGCTCGATGCGCATCTGCATCGCCTCGAAGAAGCCGCCAAACGCGACCATCGCAAGCTGGGGCAGGAGATGGACCTGTTCCATTTTCAGGCCGAAGCGCATGGCAGCGTGTTCTGGCATCCTAATGGCTTTGTGCTCTGGCGCGAGCTGGAGGCCTATATGCGCCGCGCCATCGATGGCGCAGACTATAAGGAAGTGAAGACCCCGCAGGTCATGGACGCGCGCCAGTGGGAGCAGTCTGGCCATTGGGGCAAATATCGCGAGAATATGTTCGTCATCCCCGACGAAGTGCCCAATGTCGATGATGACGGGCCGATCATCTCCGGCGATGCCGACTGGATGGCGCTCAAACCGATGAACTGCCCCGCGCATGTGCTGATCTTCAAGCAGGGCATCAAATCCTATCGTGACCTGCCAATGCGCATCTACGAGAATGGCTGCTGCCATCGTAACGAGCCGCATGGCGCGCTGCATGGCCTGATGCGTGTGCGCCAGTTCACGCAGGACGACGCGCACATCTTCTGCCGCGAGGATCAGATCGTCGAGGAAGTGCGCAAATTCTGCGCGCTCGCCGATCGCGTCTATAAAGAACTCGGCTTCGAGGGCTATTCCATCAAGCTCGCCACGCGCCCGGAGCAACGCTTCGGCACGGACGAAATGTGGGACAAGGCGGAAAACGAGCTGCGCGATGCTGTCGCAGCGGCGGGTCTTGCAACAGATGAATATGGCTGGGAAGAACTGCCCGGCGAAGGCGCCTTCTATGCGCCCAAGCTGGAATGGCACCTGACCGATGCGATTGGCCGCACATGGCAGGTCGGCACCATCCAGTCCGACCGCGTATTGCCCGAACGGCTCGACGCAAGCTATATTGGCGAGGATGGCGCAAAGCACCGCCCGGTCATGCTCCACCGCGCCATTTTCGGCAGCTATGAGCGCTTCATCGCGATCCTTATCGAAGATTATGCCGGCAAGGTGCCCCTCTGGCTCGCGCCGGTGCAGGCCGTGGTCACCACCATCGTATCGGAAGCCGATGACTATGCGCATCTCGTGCTGGAGAAGCTGAAAGCCGCTGGTATCCGCAGCGACATCGACCTGCGCAACGAGAAGGTCAACTACAAGATCCGCGAGCACAGTCTGGCGAAAGTGCCGAACCTGCTGGTCGTTGGCAGACGCGAAGTGGAAGAAGGCAAGGTCGCGTTGCGCGTGTTGGGAGCGGACCAGCCGCAACAGATCATGACGCTCGACGAAGCGGTGGCCACCCTTGCAAATCAGGCCAAGGCGCCAGACGTGCGATGAGGGTCAGGCCGGGCACCCATGATGATATCCCACGAGCGCTTACGATCTGGCGCGACGCCGTGGACGCCACGCATGGGTTTTTGACGCCAGAGCATCGAGCCGAGATTGATGCAATGGTCTCCACAGACTTTCTGCCTAATGTCGAAACATGGCTGGCGGAGGATGATGACGGGGCCGTGCAAGGGTTTCTGGTGATGGATGGAGACATGATCGACGCGTTGTTCGTGGATCCGGTCGTTCATGGAAAAGGCATTGGTACGATGCTGCTCGCCCATGCATTGTCATTATCACCGAACGCGACCGTCGATGCAAGCGAGCAGGCTGCCAATGCAGTGCCTTTCTATGAGGCGCGAGGTTTTGTCGTGACAGGACGTTCGCCCCTGGACCCGCAAGGGCGCCCTTATCCGTTGGTCCATCTGCGTTATGCGAGCGAGTCGGCCTTGCACGAAACCCTTGCAAAACAGGCCAGGGCACCCGATATGCAGTGATGTATGCGGGCAACATATGGTGTTGCGCGACCTTGTGTCGCGCTTTCCCCTTTCCGTGCCCGCTGAATCACGCTAAATATGCAGTACAACTATTACAGGAGAAACAGCTATACGTCCCCCGATGACTCGCCGTCCCATGGCGCCAATGCCAAAATCTGGCCCTCGCTACAATGAATTCATCACAGTGCCCAAGGTGCGCGTGATTGATGAAAATGGCGAAAATGTAGGTGTGTTGTATACCAATGAGGCAATTGAGCAGGCCGCCGATGTCGGTCTTGATCTCGTCGAAGTCTCTCCCAATGCTGACCCGCCGGTCTGCAAATTCCTCGACATAGGCAAATATAAATATGAAGCGCAGAAGAAAGCCAATCTAGCGCGTAAGACCCAGAAAACGCAGGAGATCAAAGAGATCAAAATGCGTCCGAACATCGACGATCATGATTATGATACGAAGATGAAAAAGGTCGTGAGCTTCATCGATGATGGCGACAAGGTGAAAATCACGCTGCGTTTTCGCGGGCGCGAGCTTTCGCACCAGCAGCTCGGTATGGCCCTGCTCCAGCGCGTAGCGGAAGAAATGGCCGAAACCGCCAAGGTTGAAGCCTATCCGCGCATGGAAGGCCGCCAAATGCTGATGGTGCTTTCGCCCAAATAAGCGACGCGGATACGCTATGTCCGTCGCTTCACTGGCTGGGCCCGTCCCTTCGCTGGCTGGCATATTCAGTTCTGACCTCATCCTGCAAAATGAGCTGGATTGGGGTATGGCACCCCACGACATTCTTGCTCTCCTTATCGCTGACATCCCATGGCGACAGGAGAGCATAACGCTGTTCGGCAAAACCCATCTCCAGCCCCGCCTCCTCTGCTGGATGGGCGACCCGGGTTGCGCTTATGCCTATTCCGGCACGCGCCATGAACCCGAGCTGTGGCACCCGCTTGTGCGCGCCCTGCGAGGCAAGGCAGAGGCTATGACTGGCGTGCGCTTCAACTCGGTGCTGCTCAACTATTACCGCAACGGGCAGGACAGCATGGGCTATCATGCCGATGATGAACCGGAGCTGGGCGAGCGACCCACCATCGCATCCCTGAGCTTTGGTGCACAGCGCATCATGCATTTTCGCCACAGGCATGACCGCAGCATTGCCACACAGAAAATCGTGCTAACGGATGGCAGCCTGCTCATCATGCGTGGCGACTGCCAGGCCGATTGGAAGCACGCCATCTCCAAGACACGCAAGGTCATTGGCCCGCGCGTAAACCTGACCTTCAGGCATATATTGTGCTGAGCCTTAGGTGGTGTTGACATTCAGAAGATGCCGTGGCGAAAATGCTGGTTTTCTGTGACCCGAAGCGCAGCGTACTACAGGTACGTGAGCATCGGAAGCACGGGAAAGCGGCATTTGCAGACCG
>Ga0070727_10003699_pt1 | contig 13607 bp, 13 predicted proteins | sample tdAd472_FD_66722 | JGI IMG/M metagenome (GOLD analysis project Ga0070727, IMG submission 66722) | Marine sediment microbial communities from the Atlantic coast under amendment with organic carbon and nitrate - tdAd47.2 | ecosystem: Environmental > Aquatic > Marine > Coastal > Sediment | place... | reverse complement strand
AACAAACCCCCATAGCACAAAAATCAAGGGATCAATCATCAACGTTTCCCAGGTAAAGTCATTCACTAGCAACTGAATAAACGCCAATACGTTCATAATGGACAGTTGAGCCATGCAGTAATAGCCGATAAAAAATACGGTAAATATCAAGTATACGAGCCGTATCCGCCGAAACAACCGGGTTCGCATCACCAGCCAATCCTGAAAAAACAGGATGAATACCAGCACGCCTAAAGCAAACAAAATAACACTTAGCTCAAACCCTTTCTCAAGCCAAACCTGCTCCAGATCAAACCAATGCTCTTCAACATAATCCTTGCCAACACGACCATTATTTTGTATCTGCAATGGCGGGTTTTGAGCCTCATTTGGGATAGCGGTTTCAACTTGGGGAGGTGGTGCTTTCGCGGTGGGCGGGTTTTCAGTCTCAGTGCGCAATGTTACCGCCGTCATTTTTTGTTCGGAGGCAGGAGGCTCCGTTTGTAATGCCGTTTGCACTTTTTGAGCTGGCACAAGGGCTTTTGTTTCGGTCACACTGCCTAGCTCAGACGACGATAACTTACTTGCTTCTGGTACAACCAAAGGCAAACCGTAAAAACTGCTAACTCTTTGTGCTGACCGCATAATTGAGCGGTTCAACACCATTGCGGTGATGGTGGCACCGGAAATACCATCTATGCCAATGTACCCTTCACGATTATATGCGCTGACTTTGACCTTATCGAAGGCAAACTGTTGCTGATATTGTTGCGTGTAATTCGTTAAATCCCTATCCGTCACACCAATCACCAGAATAGGCTCTTCATGAGCAAGTATGTCTATGCCAACAATTTGTGCATCCAAAGCCAACCCAATCAACACAGCAACAGGCTTTCCCGAATATGCGGGGATGGGGGCTATCTCATTACTAAGAAAAAGGTACCCGACGAGCTGGCCATTAGAAAAAGCCGGACGTGCCCATATTTCCTTGTCAATATCACCAATCTGAGTAATGCCACTAAACACTCGTTGTGCTTGTTTTAGCGAAACATCATGAATCCCTATTGCCTGGGCAGGTAGAGACAACAGTGCGTAGACCAACAGCATCAACAATTGATAGAAAAATCTGACCCTATAGACACAAGATTGCAATTGCATTTAGTTAAGATAAACTCCGCCTAGAAACGAACAAGCTGAATTATAGGCTAGGTGATTGAAACAAGCTTGATACGTATCAAACAACCTGTTTAATTAAAATCCAAGACCTCGTAGCCAGCATAATGAAAACAAAAATATCCACCACCACTTCAACGCAACCTGCCAGCGGTTTGTTTACTTCGCTCATTTTTATTTCTCTACTTCTCACCCTCTGTACGCTTGTTCTCAGTGCCTACATTCGACTTGCACAGTCTGGCTTAGATTGTGCGCCCTGGCCAAGTTGTTATGGCCAAATTGGCATAACAGAACAGCAAGGTATTGCTGTGCTCACTCAAGCCGGCGCAGAAATATCGCATAAGGGGGCGCGCATCGCCCATCGTATTATTGCCAGCACCCTGGGAATCACAGTCAGTCTAATATTTTTACTCAGCATTAAACGGAGAATGAGAGGCCAGCCCGGTCTATTGGCGACGACAGTACTGATGGGTACAACACTCTTTCTCGCCATTCTGGGTTCTTACACACCATCTCGAACGATTCCTTGGGTAACCCTAGGCAACCTCGGCGGCGGGATGCTAATGGCGGCATTATTGTGGTGGCTCGGACAAAGATCCGTTGCTGTCCATCGTACGCCAACCACTAAAGCGATTGGCAAAGGTTGGGCAATCTTTGCACTACTTCTGATTAGTTTGCAAATTCTATCCGGTGCCTGGGTCAGCGCGAATTTTGCAGCCACTGCTTGCTCATCCAGTTTGATTTGTGAAGGTTTTAGCCTCTCTAGTACGGGTTTACTGAATAGCTTTTCTCTTGTTCGCGAACTCACCCTCAGTCCACAGGGAAGTATTCTGCCGCCAGATCAATTGGCACAGGCTATCAACCTGGCTCACCGTTTGCTGGCTTTGTTGTGTTTTGTATATTTGAGCTTCTTCGTGATCCGCTTGTTTGGCGCAAGCCAGCCCTTATCGGCGACCGCTAAAGGTATAACGCTATTTTTATCACTACAACTACTCTTGGGCGTGACCTCTGTGTATTTCCAACTACCCTTGCTCTTAGTCACTCTACACAATCTGTTCGCCGCCTTGCTTTTACTTTGCCTAGTTAACGCATTGCATCACCTTGGTAGGCAAGAATAGATAGTCGATCAACCAAGGGTTGCTGTGTTGCGACGAAATCGATAATTAACCGTTACCGCCGCCAACAGCACTAAACAACCCACGCCCTGATGTATAGATGCCGCCGCGATCGGCACTACTTGTAACAACACGTAAACACCCAAACTATACTGCACGATTAAAGCCAACAGCAGCAGATGTAAGCTGTTTTTTTGCTTTCTACTCAAAGGCTTACGTATCGCATTACTCCACAACCACAATACAAACAACAACAAGAGTGTACCCAAAAAGCGGTGCATAAACTGCACGCCTGCATTACTTTCGAGAAAATTTAGCCAGACGGGTGACAAGGCAGTAACCGCCTCCGGCATCCACTCGCCATTCATGGTCGGAAAAGTATTGTACCCCCAACCCGCTCGTAATCCAGCGGTAAAGGCCCCATAAATAAGCTGCAGACACGTCAGTGCAGTAGTTGCAAGCGCAAGCAGACGGATACCTGGCCACTCCTTGCCACCCTGAACATTAGACGTTGACTGATTTCTTAGATCGAGCACGATCCAATATAAGTAGGCTAAGAGAAACAACGCCAAACTTAGATGCGCGGCCAAACGATAATGGCTAACCCGTGGCATATCGACGAGACCGCTCATCACCATATACCAGCCCATAAAGCCTTGCAGGCCGCCAATTACAAAGGCGCCACCCAATTTACCCAACAGAGGTTTATCCAATTTTTTACGCACCCAGAAAATCACGAAGGGTATAAAAAACACTAGCCCTATAGTGCGGCCTAACAGACGATGGAAGTATTCCCAATAAAATATTCCTTTAAATTCATGGAGGCTCATGCCCTGGTTGTGATGCATGTATTCAGGGTATTGCTTATACAGATCAAAGGTGCGCAACCATTCAGCTTCAGAGAGTGGTGGGATAGTACCGATAATCGGTTGCCATTCGACGATGGACAATCCGGAATGAGTCAGGCGCGTGACTCCACCGACGATGATCATTGCAAAAATAAAGGCGCAAACAATCAACAACCAAATAATCACGCTGCGATAGGAAGATGAGGTATCAGTCATAAATTTTATCTTGTGTCTTATATATCAGAAGTTGTGTGGTTCATTAATTAACTGTATCACGTGCTCTGTGATCATCTGCTGGTCAGCCTCTTTAAAGCCCATATGGGAATAACGTACCTGCCCGCGACGATCGATAATAAAATGGGTCGGCATACCTTCCACCTGATACATCGCTAAGACTTGCCCTTCGGCATCACTGGCGACCTGAAAGGGTACCTCAAATGACTCGATAAACTCCATACTCGCGGGCAAATCCTGATCCTCACTTAGCGCCAACACCTCAAAACCCTGAGCCGCATATTGATTTCGTAGCGCCACCAGAAAAGGCATTTCCTGACGACAGGGGTTACACCAAGAAGCCCAGAATGTCAGATACACAACTTTGCCACGCAAAGCTGAAAGCGTATAACGCTGGTTATCCAGCAACCCCGGCAATTCGAAATCAGGCGCAGCATCCAACGCGAATCGGCTATCCGAACAGGCTGGCAGCCACAACAAAGCCAATAGCCCAAGCCAGAAAATCAATCGACGCCTAATGATTAACATTGATCTAAAACAACTGCCCAAATGATCGAGGGAGGGTATAATTCATCTATTAATAACCCTGAGGTGCGTTTAGTGGAAATTGTTTTATATACCGTCGTTGGCATTGCGCTTTATTTCTTTTCTGACTTTATTCTGGTTCAAGCAGAGTTCTGGCGCGGCAAACCATTCGAGAACAGAAACATCATTTTTTTTGTTATCATCAGCGTACTTGCCATCAGTTCATTTCAATTGATCAACTACTTAATTGCACGTTAACTGGTCGCTTGCATCACTGATGCTTTTACCGCGTTTTTGCAATAGCGCCCGTAACACGACGATAATAAACAGTACGCCACCAATAGATGAGATCAAACCACCCATCCCCATAAATCCCATACCCACAACTCGCTCGATACTGTCCAGCTCCTGTGCCGCTCCAGCCACTTTACGCTGAACACCATAACCACCTGACCAAACCAAACCCATAATATGCATCAACTGCCCGCCGCCATAGGTCCAGGGCTGCCATTTTGCCAGCTTCATATTTCTTAACGGATAACCTAGTTTCGGCAACAATCCATAGGTTAACCCCATCAGCGAAAGTGATACGCCAACAATGCTACCGTGGTAATGTGCCGGAATCACGACATTGCTACCCTGAATCATAAACCCGATAATGCCACCAATACCGAATAACAATAACGAGCAAATGAGCGCATAACGTGCCAATTTTTCTTCGTCAGAGACAGAATTATGGGTCAGCAACCCCATTAGAATGGCCGCACCCAAGGGCAGTGTCGCCAGGCTGCCGCCATAACTCATTAACCAAGTAAAGAGTACAATATTTTCCGCCGTAGTGACCGGATAAGCCAACTGTATCAGTGGTGCTAAAAATACACAGAACAAGCCCACAAAGAGAATTAGCAATACTACCCGGGGGCTGATAGGAAGACGTATGCCAGCAGCGGTAGTCAGCCATAACCAAGCAACCAACATAAGTAACGTGTAGGTAAATTGAAGGACGTGCCCACCCCCCCAGAACAGCCGTTCATAAAAAGACTGCCCCGCTAAATAGGCTGGCAACTCAAAATAGGTCCAAATAAAAATACCCAGCGCTACCACAGCAGATATGGCCGCTGCATTCAAACCGAAACGTAACGAAGCCTCCCCTGTCATCCACAGACCAACAGGTGGGCAAGCGCTCATACAATGCACCACCAACAGCGTAAATCCAAGTGCAAAGGTCAGCAACCCAGTGAAAAATACCGGATCACGTAACACGGGTATGTAGTTGCTCATGAGAGCATTGCCAGCCCCAGTAAAGGGCGATACCACCATGATTATAGTGCCCAAAACGGCTAAACCAAAGGCAGACCAAGCCATCCCCATCAAGCGCGGCTTAGAGTTCAAACTCCATAATACCCCGGCGAAAGCCAGACTCCAGACTAAAACCGACAGATCGACATGCACCACTAGCGCGGTATGAAAAAAATCAACCCAAGGAAAGACATCCTGAATATAGGGTGTACGTGACAACACCAACAACAGAGAAAATATACCCGCACCGAATAACGCGAGCACACACAACCATAACCAGGAAACTGACAACCGCCGTCGATCATCATCTGGAATTGTGAGTGTAAAACCCAATTCTTGCATAACTGACTACTCTATTATTATGGTCTCGGCCCGGCACCTTTCTCCTCCGGTAGCGCCAGCCTAATTATTTAAAAATAAACCCGTCTTTAAAATCAATGACCAATACCTGCCGCGGTTTGACTTCGATGTGCTTCTCTAACTGATACCCCTGATCTGGATTATTAGCATCGTCCCTCAGTAAGGCTTTTATAAAATGGTTACCTGCGGGAATATCAAAACGGGCATAAAAAGTCGAGACCCCATCTTTCTGCAACCCAGAAGGTCTGGCACTCTCTTCAAATAAAACCTCATTATTTAATTCGATACGCAATCGTACCGGTGACCTTTCTCTTGGGCACTGTTGCGGTACTTTCATGTTCGGCGAAAGATTTTTTATTTCCGCCACACTTAAGTCGCGACACTGACCCAGTATTTTCCCGGGATGGCGAATACTCACTTTGACCATCGCATCCTCCGGCTGAGTGTGATTCCACTCTGGCGATGAGGACAGATAGGCGATAAAGAACATAAAAAAGCCGTAGGCAACTATCTGTGCGATATACTGGGGCAACTTATTCATCGCTGCCTCCCGCTACAAATCTTTTATCATCGACATGCCTAGATTGCTCCAGCGTCTGGATATAATCATCAAGATTTTTCCCCAGTAGCTTAGCACCCTGTTCTCCCGCCCATATCACCGATAGATCACGTTTTGCCCCCGATGTCCGCAAGTGCGGGAAGCGCTGGGCGGCAAATCTTTGCTCTAACCAAGTGTTCCCCAAGCGATAATGACAATCTTCTTCACAGCAGCCAGTGACCATCACCCCATCGGCCAACTTATTTCTAAATATGTAATCCACAAAAGAAGGTGGTAATTGGCCGACACATGGCAAACTGATGGTTGCCACATTATCTCGTTGCAGCGATTGAGTCGGTGCGCCGCATTCGCAGGCATAAACGATAACTTTTGGTTTATCGCCCTTCAGCTGTTTCGCCTTAGCATCAGTTTGCGCCAGCATTTCTTTGACGGGAAGTTCAGGCATATCGATACCCGTAATTAGCTCATCGACACTTCTAAAAGGAGTGGACGAAGGACATGCACCAGCACAAATTCCGCAGCCTATACACAGATCTGGGTTTACCACCGACTGCTTGTGACCTTTTTTGAAATCATGCTCTTTCATCGTCACGGCGCCATAAGGACAGTCGGCAAAACACCAGCTACAGCCATTACAGTTAGCCGGATCGACTACTGCAATTGCTTTACGTTCATGCGACGACAGCCAAGGCAATATGGTCATTAGGCCAGAAATTGCGACTAGCAAGCCCCATACCCAGCCTGGCCCCCACAACTCGATCAATGGAAAAACGTTAAGATAAAACCAGTCAAGCCCAACATTAGCGACCGTTTCATCCAAATTAGCTGGCGCCTGGCTTGCCGCTGGATTAACCAAAGAAAGCAGAACTAATGCACAACCGACGCCAATAGCGAGCTGTTTCGGCGGATTGGTTTTGGCGTAACTAATACGTTGAATATGAATAAACATACCGAGTAATAACGCTAGCGGAAAGCCAATATGCAGAAACGCCAGCAGAGAAAACAATCGGTCACTCATGGCTTCCGCATTCAAGAAATTACGCGCCATTGGATCCACCATAATCGGCAACCAATCCAACAATTCAGAGCTAAGAATGGCAATATATTGCGCTAACTGATCCCATACCAGCCAATAGCCACCAATTGCGGATAAAAAAAGCAACCACAATAATGGCACACCGGATACCCAAGAAAAAATTCGTACGCCCTGGTAACGGCCTTTCACGAATTCACGCAGCAGGTGTAAGGTTACCGCCACTACCATTGCCGCCGAAGAGTATCGATGTAAGCTGCGCATAATGCCGCCCAGATACCACTGCTCATTCATCAAGTACTCAATCGACTCATAGGCATGCGCTACGCTCGTTTCGAAAAATACGTAGAGGTAGAGCCCGGTACCGGCTGCAATCCAAAAAAAGAAAAAGGATAAGGCACCCAAATGAAAAAATGGATTATTTTTATCCGTAAAAATTTTGGAAAAAAGTAACTCAATCGGATTGAGTACTACTTTCCCCGCTTTTTGCAAATAAACTACAGGGGATTTCATCTATATTTCCTAAAACGATTTAGCCGACTTACGCCATTCCTTCACTAACTGAAGACCTAACGCCAAACAACTCATAAAGCCAACGAAAACGCCTATAAAGATTGAATAATCAAAGTGATAACGATCACTGGAGGCGTCATAAACAGTACAAAAAAATCGAATCTTGTCTGACAGGGCGCCAGCAAGCGAAGCCGAAGGTCGATTAAACAACAACTCCTTGAGGGGTTCAATTAGTAGTTGTATATCAAATTTCATTCCATAGACCTGCCTATATACTTCTCGATCGGACTTTAAAACGCTCGTTTGCACCAAATGATTGAAACCCTGCGGCGAAGGATAATAGATAAAGCCTAGCTCTTTGCTTAGAGACTCTACCGTTGCTTTATCTGTGCTGAGAAAATGCCAGTTCTCATCACCTGCCGCACCTTGCTTTTTAGCGAACTCGCGCATCGCTTCAGGGGTATCATTAAAGGTATCAAATCCGATCGTAAGTACAGTAAATTCTCTGTCGGGCATGGCCTGCCGAGCCATGCGGGCAACCTGCCCCAGATATTGCGTAGTAGTAGGGCAAATATGATAACAACTAGTGTAAATCAAACTAATCAGGAGGGGTTGCCCAGCGAAGTCTTGCAACGCAACCGAATTACCAAAACTATCGACAAATTGATAGTTCGATAGGGTTTTTCCTATCACTGACTGACTGTATTTGTAAGCTTGGTCACGATCAAAATCTTTAAAGTCAATCTTCGTTGAGTGAGCAGCCTGAGCTGGCATTGCCCCCATACCTGAGTGCATACCGTTATTTCCAGATTGATGCATTTCTGCGGCATCCATACTGCTGTGGTTTGGCGCAGATGACGCTCCTTGCATTTCCGCGATAGCTGAGCAACAAAAACAACTAAAAAGTATTTGTAAAACTTTTAGATTATGAAGAAATCGTCTGCGGAAGATAGAGTAGAGCATAAAATTTAAAGGGTGCCTTAAACCAATAAAGCGTTAGTATATCCCAGCCAACCCATTGAACAAATTCGATAACAAAAAATAAGCCCCTAAAAAGGGGCTTATTTTGATACGCCTCAATAAATCAGGCGCTTGTTACTGCGGGATAAAAAACTGTTAGCTAATACCCCAAGTTTGTGACAGATACTTCCAATTAATGAAGTAATAAGCAGCAAAAGCAGCGAAAAATATGAAGGTCAGGCACAGCGTACCTGGCACAGTGATACCGCCAGTGTGAATCGTTTTATACTCTTCATCCGTAACCATTTTTGCAGCTAAGGCAGGTGTAGACTTCTCATCACCTAACTTCCTGCCAAATAGCAGGGAAGCGACAATAATGACACAGAATGCGGCACCACCGACAACGGCCAAAATAACTGACACTCCGTTTAAGGCCAACATAGTATAGGCAGCAGCAGGAAAGTCATGTGTCATACCCGTACCAGCAAAACCGATGTCCCAATGTCTACGTGGCACACCCAAGGTACCTGCCCCCATCAGGAACAAAGACACACCGGTCATACCTAGGCCGAAGATATAGGGTTGGAATTTCGCCAAGCCTTTCATCACCAGTTCACGACGGAACAACACAGGCACCAACCAATAGGTCATGGCCATAAATGCTATTGTCGTACCCAGTACTACCGTTGCGTGAAAATGACCAGGAACATAAAGCGTGTTGTGGATTAGGATGTTAATTTGCTCTGCACCCATGACCACGCCAGTGATACCTCCCAGGAAGCCAAACCCAACCAGCGAGATGAACATTCCTGAGAACACCGGGTTACCCCAGGGCGCTTTCGTCAACCACTCAAACAGGCCTTTATTGAAACCACGAGCTCGTTGTGCCGCTTCGATAGCACCTGGCACCGTTAATCCGTGCACCATGCTTGCCATTACAGCAAGATACATGGCGTAACTGGTATTAAACATCTTAAATTCAGAGCTGAGACCCGGATCAACCAACAAATGGTGTACACTGGCTAACTGTAAAAACAGAATATACATCAAAAACGCAGTACGGCTCACCTTCTCTGAGAGTGGCTTAGCGCCAAACACCAGTGCCGCAACCGCATACCAAATGGCAATATGCGCAGACACGTTAATTTGCTGCGAAGAGTGTCCAAATGCCCACCAGATCATGCGATACATGAGCGGGTCAATATGAGCAACCAAACCAACACTCCAGAGGAACGTCGGGATCAGGATGATCGCACCACTCACAATAGTGAATACGGCAATAATGGCCGCTACCATCGCACCAAAGGTGACCAAAGGAATCGAACCTTCATAAGTTTTTTCAGACTTGGCAATCACCAAAGTACCGAAAAATATGAAACAACCGATTAATGCTCCGACCGCAAACAATATCAAACTCAGATAAAAGAGCGGGTCTGCTCCCATTGGCGTGTACGACGTCATCATCACGCTGGAGTTACCCTGCAGTACAATATAGTTATTGAGCAGAGCACCCACCAACATCAATCCGAAAGCAGCCCACCCCAATTTGGGCGTTGCCAGTCGACAGTTAAGCAATATCGCCGAACAGAAATAGATCAACGCGATTTCGAAGAAAATAATCCAGAAAATTAATACGTTAAGGCCGTGAGCCGTTAGCACTAAATAAAACTGATCTGCTGGCAGCAAATGCACCGCAGGCCAACGCGTTAAACCAACACCCAGACCGTAAATCCCGCCAATTAGCAAGAAAACCACTGCTGCAACGGCATTGGCCTTCATCAGTCTTTCGCCCGGCTTGTGAACCTTTAGCCCAGTTTCTGGGCACACACGAAATAAATTAGTATTCATGATGTCCCCTTAATTATTCAACGACGAGAATTTTGCCGATCATTAAATGATGGCCAATTCCGCAATATTCATTACAGATGATGGAGTATTCACCCACTTCATCCGGCGTCAGTGTTACCACGTACTCGTAATCCGGCACCACCTGAACGTTTATATTAGCTGGTTGCAAAGAAAAACCATGCTGCCAATCCAGTGAGGACATGTGAACACGATAACTTTTACCCTTTTCAAACTCAAACACGGGCCACCAGCTCCATAAGCGAGCAACCAGATAAACATCGCTGCCTGCAGGTGGGTGTACTATAGGTAATTTTTGTGGCCCATATTCCCCGACAGTAAACTGGTCAACAACGCTTTGCGCTTTCGCCATAAACTGCTCAGGCGTCACTCTATAAGTTTCGTTGGACAGGTTTTGATCACCCACTACGTGCCAATAAGGCATCATAAAGGTCATAAAAACTCCCCAAACAAACACGACAGAAATCCAGATAAGTTCGGTTTTCTCGATGGGTTCGTGCCACCAAACCTTATCGGAGGGAGATACGATGCTCATAAGACCACCTTAAATTGATTTGATTTTTGTTGTTGTGAAATCATTATTATTTACCTAACGGTATGCTAACAATTTCCATAATACCCCAAATTAGATACAACACAGCTGGGCTTGCAACACCTAGGAACAACAGGATAAAAGGATTATCCAACAGTCGTTGCATGAAAGGTATTTCTTCATTTTGAGGAGGAACGTCTTGCGGCGACATACCAGGCTCCTTGTGAGTTAAGGGTTGTAATTATCGAACTTTTTGTAAGGTTGCCACTCTATCCAGTCTACATATCGAAGTAATTGATCTAAATCAAGATGAATAAAATACTACACAATATTTTGTCGAGAGACTATTTTATTATGTACAATACGCCCACTAATTTCCAACCACTTACACTTATAGTTATAGGAGTTACTCAATGAAAATACTTATTAGCCTAGTTTGTAGCTTGGTTATGCTGGGTACAGTAGCCTCTTCCCATGCTGGCGATGCAGCAGCAGGAAAAGCAAAGTCCATGCTCTGCGCTGCTTGTCATGGCGCTGACGGCCATAGCCCTAATGACCTGTGGCCGAGCTTGGCTGGCCAAAAAGAGGGTTATCTCGCCAAACAGCTCAAAGCCTTCCGTGATGGTACCCGTCAGGACCCAATGATGGCGCCTATGGCTAAGCCATTATCGGATGACGACATTGCTAATTTAGCAGCCTACTACAGCAGTCTGTAAGCTCCGGGATATATACTGAATACATGTTTTCGTCTGTTAACGCTGCTGTTGGTAACGCCACCTTTTTTACTGGCCGACACTGAAAGTAGCGTTAATGAACGATTACCCTTTACCACTCTCGAACTCGAAGCCCATTGGAATGTTGACTGCTCTGCGACTCTTTCTGCAATTAAGCAGTTTACCGAAAATCCCGCACAAATATTCAAACCTGAATACCACCAATTAAAACCGACATTTGACGGCTATTTAAGTGCCCTCAAAAAATGTGCGATTATTTACAACACCCCCAATACAGGACGCTATTCGCTTTGCGTCGACTATCTTTCAATCCACAGTCAACTCAACGATCTTAAATCAACATTATTTCTAACTAAAGAACGCTTCCACCCAAATCAAATTCAGTCTATTCTTGGGCCATTAAAAAATATACTGAACAGCATCCATTGCGAGAAAAATTATCATTAGTTTGAGTATGCGCTATTCCCAACTCATCGATAAAATCGACCAAATTAACCGCTCTGACCCCAACCAGGAAAACATAGACGGCAATAGTGTTGCCAAACAACTCCTATACAGTCATCGCATGTTAACTCGATTGCTGGCTTTTTTCCCCGAACCACCGGAAGTATTAAAAATTGCCGTTTATGCTCAGCATATTAACCGCTGGCATATTGCTCGCTCCTCCTATCCAATGGACCGGCAAGGTTATCTCCGGTGGAGAAAAGATTTAGCCGAACACCACGCCCAATTGACCGCTAAATTGATGACAGATGTTGGCTATTCCGCTGATGAAATTAGCCTAGTCAAATCAATCATCAAAAAACAAAACTTAAAAACTGACCTGCTCACTCAAAGCTTAGAAGACGTTGCCTGTCTGGTCTTTCTTGAATACTACCTCGCGGCGATGATGACAAACCATAGCGAAGAAAAATTAACTGTCGTGATCCAAAAAACCTGGCGAAAAATGTCCGAAACCGGCCAAAAATCTGCGTTTGAAATAGATTATACTGAAGCGCAGCGTGCTTTGATTAACAAAGCGCTAAAGACTAGCAACGCGGCTTAAAATCAGCCGTTGATGTTGTGATACTAACTTGTCCCATATCAATATTTTACTTAACCTAAACACTAATAATCACAGCTTTTATATCTCGGGGTAGACACCTATGGACCATTTACCGATTTTTACCAAAATGACCGGTAAACATTGTCTATTGGTTGGCGGCGGCAGCGTTGCCGCACGCAAGCTGGAAACTCTATTAGATGCGGGTGCCCAGGTAACTCTGGTAGCTCACGACATTAGTGATGCAATCACCCTACAACAACGAAGTGCTATTACAATACGGCAAGAAAATTACAGTGTCTCAATGCTTGATGGTAAAGACCTGGTTATTGCCGCCACCGATGACCGTGAGCTAAACGCCACGATATCTCAGGATGCCAACACTCACCATTTATTCGTGAACGTCGTCGACAGCCCCGAACTCTGCAGCTTTATTATGCCTTCGATCATTGATCGATCACCCATCACGATTGCCATCAGCACCGCTGGCAAAGCTCCCGTGTTGGCGCGACTTTTACGCGGCAAAATTGAATCCTTTCTACCCCATAGTTACGGCAAACTGGCGCAACTCGCCGATAAATACCGTGAGCAGGTAAAAGCTGCATTGCCAACTGGTGTCGCCCGGAAAAACTTTTGGGAACGTGTTTTTGAAGGTTCGATCGCCGAGCGTGTATTCACTGGCAATGATAACGCTGCAGACCAAGAACTCCAGGCCTTGTTGCAGCAAGCGAAGGACGAACCCACTGATAAAGGTGAAGTCTACCTAGTGGGTTCCGGCCCGGGCGACCCAGATCTATTGAGCTTTCGAGCCTTGCGCCTCATGCAAAAAGCCGAT
>Ga0070727_10003695_pt1 | contig 13612 bp, 13 predicted proteins | sample tdAd472_FD_66722 | JGI IMG/M metagenome (GOLD analysis project Ga0070727, IMG submission 66722) | Marine sediment microbial communities from the Atlantic coast under amendment with organic carbon and nitrate - tdAd47.2 | ecosystem: Environmental > Aquatic > Marine > Coastal > Sediment | place... | reverse complement strand
CAGGAGATGCTCGCCCACCACGGCGCATCCAGCGACGATCTCAACGTGATCGGGCGCGCCAACTCCGAGCATGAAGCCGCGGCCACCCTCGCCATGGGGGACGCCGACATCGCGCCGGGGGCCCGCTCGGCGGCCACCGAGGCGGGCCTCGCCTTCGTGCCCATCGGCTGGGAGGCCTTCGACTTCGCGCTGTACCGGGGCATCTTCTTCCGCACCCTTTTCCAGCGCCTGCTGGACGAGCTCAAGACCCCCGCCACCCACGATCTCGCGCGGGCGCTGGGAGGTTACGACTTGAGCGAGGTGGGAAAGCTCGTCTGGGCCAGCCAGGGTTGAAAAAAATAGGGTCAGAGACGCATTTAAGAAAGGCCGGGTGCGAATTCGCACCCGGCCTTTCTTAAATGCGTCTCTGACCCTATTTTTTCTTACTCCAAGGCGATGTCGTCCTCGATGTCCATCTCGATGCCGACTTCCGGGACGCGCAGGGTGACGGTGGCGTGGAGCTTGCCGGCGCCATCGATCTTGCCGTCGGCGACGGCCTCGCGCACGGCCGACTCGATCTCTCTCTGGGACGTGATACCGACCTTCTTCAGAAACTTCCTGATCTGCAGGTTAAAGGTGTCTTCGTTCATCAATTCCTCCTGGTGAACTCGAGCTCTGGTTCGGGTTCTTCATGGGACCGCGCCCGATCGTCGACGAAGACCGGCCGCTCGGGCAACAGCACTTCGAAGGTCGTACCGCGGCCGAACTCCGACGTTACCTTGATGTCGCCGCCGTAACGACGCAACAGGCCATAGCTCACCGACAGGCCGAGGCCGGTGCCGCCGACGCGCTTGGTAGTGAAAAAGGGATCGAAGATGCGCGGCAGATGCTCCGCGGTGATGCCGACGCCATTGTCGCTCACGCGGATGGCGACGCCGCGGCCGCCGTCGCAGTCGCGCGTGTCCACCGCGATGCGGCCGCCGGTGGACGACGCGTGGGCCGCGTTCACGAGCAGATTGACGAGCACCTGCTGCAGCTCCTGCCCGTTGATGGTTATGGTGTTGGTCGCGCGGTACTCGGTATCGATGCTGAGCCCCTTGGCGGCGATCTCGTGCGCGACGAGCACCAGCGTCTCGTCCATCAGCCGATTCGGGTTCACTTCCTGAAGCTCGGTCCCGTACTGTGACGGCCGCGAATAACGCAGCAGCTTGTCGACGATGGCGTGGATGCGCTCGATCTGCTCCAGGATCAGATCCACCTCGTCCTGCACGCGATCGACATCGGCCCCCAGCTCCTGGCGGAGCACATCCATGTTGCCCTGGATTACCGCGATGGGATTGTTGATCTCGTGGGCGACGCCGGCGGTCAGCTCACCCAACGCCGCGAGCTTCTCCGCCGACACCAGTTGCTGGCGCGCGGCTTCGAGCTGCGCGATGGTTTCTTCCAGGTGCTCATTCTTGACCTTCAGTTCCCGGGTGCGCTCGTCCACCTTGCTCTCGAGCCGTTCCGCCGCCTGGTGGATCTCCTCGTTACGCAGCGTGAGCAGATTGAGGGTTTCGTCGAACTGCACCGCCAGCTCGCCGATCTCGTCATCCTTGGCGAGATCACCGACACGCTTGTCTTCGCCCTTGCGAATGTCGCGCACCACCGCGGCGATCGACTCGATAGGCTTGAAGATGCCGGTGGCGCCGCGCACCACCACCAGGGATGCTACCAGCATGCCCAGCAGGAGCAGGAGGAGCGCCGCGCCGAGGGTGCGATAGTAGGCGTGGCGGAACGGCGCCTCGAGGAAACCCGTATACAGCATGCCGACCCGCTTTCCGTAAGCGTCGACGATGGGCTCGTAGGCGGAGATATACCAATCGTTGACGACGAAGGCGTAGTCCACCCATGTATGCCCCTGATCGAGCACGCTGTAACGCACCGCCGCCGAAACGCGGGTGCCGAGGGCCCGCTCCCCCGGACTCACGGGCACGTTGGTGCTGATACGCACGTCGTCGAGGAACAGGGTTACGGTGCCGAAGCTACCCTCCGCGAGACTGTCGGGCCCGTAAACGAGGTTCCGGATATCGTCCACCAGCCCGAAGCTGTTGTTCAATACGACACCACCGTCGAGCATCGCCACCATGGTGCCGTTGGGGTCGCGCACCGGGACGATGGCGCGTATCACCATGGCGCGATCTTCCAGGGTGCGGGTGCTGGGCACCGCGCGGGGTGTCTCGACGATAGCCAGGCGCGCCTCCTCCGCGATCCGCGGCCCCTCGTTCTCCAGCTCGCCGGCGGAGTAGATCTCGATGTCCACCGCCGGGGTGCCCCAGGTGACCACCTGGCGGTGCAGGGGACCCAGCTTGCTCACGCCCGACGGCGCCAGATCGTGGGTCAGAATCCAGCGACCGTGCAGATCCGTGACGTTGACGAAGTCGAATCCGGTGGTCTCGCGCATGACCGCGAGCTGATCCTGAATCCTGTCGACATCGCGATTGACGAAGGCGGTGTAGAAGGCGTGGGATACCGCCAGGCGCTCGAGCTGACTCAAGTAATCCCGTTGCAGGCGCACGAAGCTCGCCCGTGCGACGTTCAGATCCGTATTCACGCGGCGGAGCAGCTGATTCTGGCTGAAGTCCTGGCTCCAGTAGACGACGAAGCCCACGGTCAGAAAGGCGACCACCAGCATGGGAAACAGCACCAGGACCAGCAGCTTGTAACGGAGGTGCCTTGCGACCTTGAGCTTGAGGGAAGTCCACACGGCTCCGATCCGGATTTACGCGGGCACCGCGGCCATCAGCTCTCGCTCCAACTCTTGAGCTTGCGCTCCAGGGTCTTGCGGGAAACCCCCAGCGAACGCGCCGCTTTCGACTTGTTGCCGGTGCTGCTCTCCAGCACCCGCAATATGTGATGCTTCTCCACCTGATCGACGCTCCAGGTCAACGGCATCCCGACGCCTTCGTCGTCGCCTGCCACGCCGGGGGCGGCGGTGAAAAAATCTCCCGGCAGCTTGCCGAGCAACAACGACCGTTCGATGACATTCTTGAGCTCGCGCACGTTCCCCGGCCAAGGGTAAGCCTGCATCTGCACGACGTCTTCGTGGGCAAACGGGATCGGGGCGACACCGAGATCCCTCGACAGCAGCGCGGAGAAATGTTCCGCCAGAGCCGGGATGTCGTCCGGGTGCTCACGCAGGGGCGGGACCATGATGGCGAGGACGTTCAGGCGAAAAAAGAGATCCTCGCGGAAGTTTCCCTCGTTCATCTCGCTGGCCAGCTGCCGATTGGTGGCGGCGATGACCCGGGCGTTGACGGGGACCTCCCGATCCGCGCCCACCGGACGCACCCGCTTCTCTTCCAACGCGCGCAACAGCTTCGCCTGCATGGCCAGCGACATCTCGGAGATCTCGTCCAGGAACAGGGTGCCGTCCCGGGCATAACTGAAGAGACCCTCGCGGCTCGAGTGCGCGCTGGTGAAGGCCCCCTTGGTGTGGCCGAACAGCTCGCTCTCCAGCAGCTCCGGCGAGATGGAGCCGCAATTCACCGGGACGAAAGGTCCGTCGCGCCCGCTCAGCGCGTGAATGGCCCGGGCGACCAGCTCCTTGCCGGTGCCGGTCTCGCCCTCGATGAGGACGGTGGACGCCGTGGGCGCCACTCTCTGCACGACCGCGCACATGTCCGAGATGGCGGAGCTCGCACCGACGATCCCCTCGATGCCGTCGGGCCGGACGTCGCGCTTGAGCAGGAAGTTCTCCCGGGCCATGCGCCGGCGTTCGAGACACCGCCGTACCGCGGTCATCATCTGCTCGACCCGAAAGGGCTTGAGCAGGAAGTCCGAGGCGCCGCTGCGCAGCGCCGCGATGGAGGTCTCGAGATCCGCGTAGGCGGTCATCACGATGACGTCCGTGGTGACCTCCTGATCCCGGAGATCCTGGAGCCACTCAACCCCCGAGCGGCCGGGCAGGCGAATGTCGACGATGAGAAGATCGAAATGGTAGCGCTGGCGGAGCTCCTCGGCGGTCTCGACGCTGTCGGCGGCCTCCACGAGCGCGCATTCCTGCTCCAGGGCCTTGCGCAGGAAATTGCGCATGCCCGGCTCGTCGTCCACCACCAGCACCGCCGACGAGCGCCGCACCGGCGCCAAGCGATCCCCCAGGGGCTGCACCCAATCGGTGGCATTGGTGACGCTGGACATGGGCGTTATCGTCTCTTAAAGAGAAAAATGACCAGAACGGTTCATTTTGTCATGGAATTCGACCCCCCGTGGGTCAAATTGCACCAGCTCCGGCCTTCGGCACCGGGTCAGAACGGCCAGTTTATGCCACGATCCGGGCATCTGCAAAACCCCGAGCCGCTGGCACCGATCTTGCTTCTCAGCAGCGAAACGACGGAGGAGGAGTAAGATAACCGATGACCCCGCGCACCCTCGCCCGCGGACTCGTGACGATGGCAGCCGTCCTGCTCATCGCCTCCGGGGCCGCACAATCCGCCCAACCCCTGCGCCTGGCCACCACGACGAGCACCGAGAACTCCGGCCTGCTGGGCTACCTGTTACCGGCGTTCGAGAAGCGCAGCGGCGTGGCCGTGCACGTCATCGCCGTCGGCACCGGCAAGGCGCTGCGCATCGCCCGGGCGGGGGACGTGGACGTGGTCATGGTGCACGCGCGCCCGGCGGAGGAAAAGTTCGTGGCCGCCGGCCACGGCGTCGACCGCCGCGAGATCATGTACAACGACTTCATCGTGGTCGGCCCGGGCGGGGACCCGGGAGACGTCGAGGGGACCGCGAGCGTGGCCGAGGCATTGCGGAGGATCGCCGGCTCCGAGAGTCGCTTCGTGTCCAGGGGTGACGATTCCGGCACCCACAAGAAGGAGCAGGCGCTGTGGGAGATGAGCGGCGTCGCGCCGGCCGGGAAGTGGTATCTGGAATCCGGCCAGGGGATGGGCAAGGTGCTGCAGATGGCGTCGGAGCTCGGCGCCTACACCCTGACCGATCGCGGCACCTGGCTCGCCTACCGGGGTAACCTCGAGCTCGGGATCCTGGTTCAAGGGGACCCGCCGCTGTTCAATCCCTACGGCGTGATAGCCGTCAATCCGGAACTTCACGCCCATGTGAACTACGGGGGCGCGACCGCCTTCATCGAATGGCTGTCGTCGCCCGAGGCGCAGAAGATGATCGCCGGGTATACGGTCGACGGCCAGGTGCTGTTTCACCCGCTGCTGCTCGACAAAGAGTGAGCCATGGGCGAAATACTGCGGGCCACCGGGGACGCCCTGATCCTGTTGCTTTCCGGGCAACCGGAGCTGTGGGACATCATCGGCATATCCTTCAGCGTTTCGCTCCGCGCCATACTGATTAGCGCGCCGCTGGCCATCCTGGCGGCATTCTTTCTCGCCGTCGGCCGCTTTCCCGGACGCCGGGTACTGATCTCCACCTTCAACTCGCTGATGGCGGTGCCCGCGGTCGTCGTGGGCCTGACCGTCTACCTGCTCCTGTCCCGCAGCGGCCCCATGGGGGATCTCGAGCTGCTGTTCACCCAGTCGGCCATGATCATCGGCCAGATCGTCCTCGCGTTCCCGCTGCTGGTGGCCATGTGCCACGCGGCCCTGCAGGCCGCCGAACGGGACGCCTGGGAGACCGCCATCACCCTCGGCGCACACCCCTGGCAGGCGATGTTCACGGTCATGTACGAGGTGCGCTTCGCGCTCCTGGCGGCCGTGATCGCCGGGTTCGCCCGCATTATCGCCGAGGTGGGGTGTTCCATGATGGTGGGTGGCAACATCCTCGGCGTCACCCGCAACATCCCTACGGCCATCGCGCTGGAGACCAGCAAGGGCGAGTTCGTCCAGGGCATCGCCCTCGGAATCGTATTGTTGTTTCTGGCACTATTCCTGAACTTCGCGCTGTCTTTCATGCAGGGTAAGGGTGAGCTCTCGTGAGCGACTCTCGAATTTGTCTGCTGGATCTCGAAATGCACATGGCCGGCAGGCCGTTGCTCGATATCGCGCGCTTCGAGCTCCCCGCCGCCAGCTGCACGGTGCTGAGCGGCCGAAACGGCGCCGGCAAGACGACACTTCTGAAGATCGCGGCCGGACTGTTGCGACCGGACGCGCTGCGTATCCGATCAGACGGCGCCATTCTGGACTGGGCCGCGGGCCGATCCGTTCTCAGGACACACAGTATCTACATGCATCAGCACGCCTACATGTTCGATCGCGATGTCAGCGCCAACGTGGCCTACGGACTGCGCCGTGCCGGCGTGTCGGCGTCGGAGTGCGCGAAGGCGGTACGCACGGCCCTGGAGTGGGCGGGGCTCGACCATCTCGCCGCACGCAACGCGCGGCACCTGTCCGGAGGCGAACGCCAGCGCCTGGCGCTGGCCCGGGCGCGGGTTCTGTCGCCCGAGGTGCTGCTCCTGGACGAGCCCACCACCAACATGGACGAGGAAGCCACCGGGCAGAGCCTGTTCCTCATCCGCAGGATGGTGTCGGAAGGCATGGGAATCGTCGTGGCGAGTCACGACCGCCGCATCGTCGGGCAGCTGGCCGATCGGCATCTCAACCTCGCCGACGGCGCTCTCCACGAGGTGGACGGCGGGGCGCGGCCGGATGCGGATGCTCCCGCCTACGCGAGCGGCGGCGAGGTGCTCTGATCACCCATGGCCAGCCCGACCGACGCCGAAGCCCCCGCGTCACGCTATCCGCGCCAGGAGATCACCGGCGTGGTGCTGGCCGGCGGCCGTGCGCGGCGCATGGGGGGCGAGGACAAGGGGCTCGTCCAGGTGAACGGCGAGCCCATGGTGGTACACGCCCTGCGGGGCCTCGCGCCCCAGGTGGGGGCGCTGCTGGTCAACGCCAATCGCAACCGTGAGCGGTACGCCGCGCTCGGCGACTGCGACGTGGTCGCCGACGCCGACGGCGACTTCGCGGGCCCCCTCGCCGGCATGGCGAGCGCGATGGAACGCGCCGGCACCCGCTACATCCTCACCGTCCCCTGCGATTCGCCCCTGCTCGCACCGGACCTCGGCGAGCGGCTGTTCGCCGCCCTGACGGCCGCGGATGCCGAAGTCAGCGTCGCCCACGACGGCGACCGCCTACAACCGGTGTTCGCGCTGCTCGATTGCGCCCTTCGCGAGAGCATCATGGACTATCTGGCATCCGGGGGGCGTAAAATCGATACCTGGTACGCCGAGCGGCGCCTGGCGCTCGGGGATCTCGAGGACTGTCCGGACATGTTCCTGAACATCAATACGCCCGAAGAGCGCGATCTCCTCGAGGCCCGCCTGGCGGGGAGAGCCGATGCTCAGTAACGCCCACCTGCCCATCGTCGGCTTTGCCGCATGGAGCGGCACCGGCAAGACGACGCTGCTGAAGGAGCTGCTGCCCCTGCTCCGCGACCGAGGCCTGCGGGTCGGTGTCGTCAAGCATGCCCACCACAGCTTCGAGCTCGATCATCCCGGCAAGGACAGCTACGAGCTGCGCAAGTCCGGCGCGGCGCAGACTCTCATCGCCTCGCGGGCGCGCTGGGCGCTGATGGTGGAGCAGCCCCGGGAACGGGAGCCTCGACTCGACGAGGTGCTGCTGGAGCTGGACCAGGCGGCGCTGGATTTGATCCTGGTGGAAGGCTTCAAAGACGAGCGCTTTCCGAAGATCGAGCTGCACCGCCCGAGCCTGCGCCGCCCCCTGTTGTTCCCCGAAGACGATGCCATCATCGCCGTGGCCGTCGACGCTCCCCTGGACGACCCGGGCCGGCTGCCGTTGCTGGATCTCAACAAGCCGGATGCGATCGCCACGTTCATCGTCGACTACGTGGCCGGGGAGGGCCCCGCGGCAAAAACGGCGAGCGGCGCGCCGGACCGCAAGCGCTAGGGAAGGACGCCTCCCACGCATCATGACCGGCACCAAACCCACGGCCCCCGTCGACTGCTACGACGCCGACCCCGAGCTGCTGCCCATGGCGGAGGCGTTGCGCCGTCTAGATGCCCAGACCGAGAGCATTGCCGACGTCGAGCGGGTGGCCCTGCGGGATGCCCTCGGGCGCATCGCGGCGGAGCCCGTCGTCTCGCCCATGGACGTGCCCGGGCACAGGAACTCGGCCATGGATGGATTCGCCCTGTTGGCTGATGATCTGCCCGGGTCGGGAACCCGCCGCCTCGAGGTGCTCGGCACCGCCCGGGCGGGCCGTCCCTTCGTCGGCGACGTGCCCGGCGGGTGCGCCGTGCGCATCATGACCGGCGCGGTCATGCCCGAGGGCACTGACACCGTGATCATGCAGGAGCAGGTTGAAGAGCACGCGGGCGCCGATGGAAGGGGCGCCATCGTCATCGGCGAAGGCCAGCGTGGCGGGCAGAACGTGCGCGAAGCCGGTGAGGACGTCGCCAACGGCGACCGGGTGCTGGCCGCCGGTGACCGCATCCTGCCGGCGGAGCTCGGATTGCTGGCCTCGCTGGGCATCGCCGAGGTCGCCGTGAGAAGGCGCCTGCGGGTCGCGTTCTTCTCCACCGGCGACGAGCTGCGCAGTATCGGCGAACCCCTGGCGCTGGGCGAGGTGTACGACAGCAACCGCTATACCCTCTACGGCATGCTCACGCGCCTCGGTGTAGATGTGATCGATATGGGCGTCGTTCGGGACGAGCCCGGCGCGGTCAACGACGCCTTCCTCGAGGCGGCCCGGGTCGGCGACGCCGTCATCAGCACCGGCGGCGCCTCCACCGGCGAGGCCGACTACATCGGCGAGACCCTGTCGCGCCTCGGCGAGGTGCGATTCTGGCGCATCGCCATCCGGCCGGGCCGGCCCATCGCCTTCGGCCGCGTGGGGGATGCGATGTTCTTCGGCCTGCCGGGAAACCCGGTGGCCGTGATGGTCACCTTCTATCAGTTCGTGCAGCCGGCGCTCCTGCGCATGATGGGCAGTGAGGAGATTCACCCGAATCCCACGGTACGCGCCGTCTGCGCATCGCCGTTGCGCAAGAAACCAGGGCGGGTGGAAGTGTATCGGGCGATCCTCGGCCGGGACGGTGACGGCCGGCCGACGGTGCGCAGCACCGGCAAGTCGGGATCGGGCCTGCTGCACACCATGAGCGACGCCAATTGCTTCATCATTCTCCCCGAGGACGGGGAGAGTGTGGAGCCCGGCGCCGAGGTCGACGTGCAGCCGTTCTTCGGCCTGACGTGAGCCTTGGACCTTATTGGGCCATATTGGGCCATATTGGGCGTTAGCGGAGAGAAACATGAACGACAACAAGAGCGAGCGCGAATTCATCCCGCTCAACATCGCGGTGTTGACCATCTCGGATTCGCGCACCGAGGAAACCGACAAGTCCGGAGCGCTGCTGGCGGAGAGACTGATCGCCGCGGGCCACCGCCTCGCGGAGAAACGCATCGTGCCCGACGATATCTACCGGATTCGCGCCGCCGTCTCCCACTGGATCGCCGAGGACGGCGTGAATGCGGTCATCAGCACCGGGGGAACCGGTGTCACCGGCCGCGACGGCACGCCCGAGGCGGTGCAGCCCCTGCTCGACAAGGAGATCGAGGGCTTCGGCGAAGTCTTCCGAACCCTTTCCTACGAGGAAATCAAGACGTCCACGCTCCAGTCCCGGGCACTGGCCGGCGTCGCCAACGCCACCTACGTCTTCTGCCTGCCGGGATCGTCCGGCGCCTGCAAGACCGGCTGGGACAAGGTCATCTCCGCCCAGCTCGACTACCGCACGCGGCCGTGCAATCTGGTGGAGCTGATGCCACGGTTGTTGGAGAAGTGACGAACCCGCGTCGGGTGATTTCGCGATCTTGTAGGTTGGGCTAAGCGCAGCAAAGCCCAACCTGCATTATCGCATCACTTCGTTTGCGAGCACCGCGTCAAACAGCTGCTCCGCAGCTGTCGCCGCCCCCGCCGAAATGTAATCCCCACTACGCGCGAACGCAGGCTTATACCACTCCACGGCGCGCAGTGCCTTCTTCCGCGATCGACGGGGCACCTGGTCGACGACGTTGGCCACCTCGATCTCGATCAGCACCGCCAGGGTGTTCCGATCCATCTCCAGGTCCCTGTCCTCGACAATGTCGCGAACAGTAAAACGCGACTCGCCCAGATGGTCATAGAAGCAGCGACGATCCGTGACGCAGAACAGATGCACCAGGCTCTCGGCGTCCAGCCCGATCGCATCGCGTATCTTCTCCCGCATGCTCAACTCGGCGGACCGCTTGTCGAACGCGTAGGTGCCGTAGATGCTGTGGAAAAGGCCCGCGGCACAAATGTCCGGCGCGTTTCCCCAGGTCGCCAGCAGATCATGGGTACCCTGTAGGTGCTCCAGCAGCGTGCCCCGCGAGTGCGAGGTGACGTCGGCGTCGAGCTCCCTCAACAATTCGAGTTGGCGGGGATTCATCAGCTCTGCAGCACCGCGAGATCCCGGTACAGATCCAATGCCTCCGGGTTCGCGAGGGCCTCCTTGTTCTTCACGTCGCGGCCGTGTACGACGTCACGCACGGCGAGCTCCACGATCTTACCGTTCTTGGTGCGCGGGATATCCGCCACCTGCACGACCTTTGCGGGAACGTGCCGGGGCGACGTGTTCGCCCGGATCTGACCCCGGATCCGATCTTGCAGATCGTCGTCCAGCTCGACTCCGTCGCGAAGCACTACGAACAGCACCACACGCACATCTCCGTCCCAGTCCTGGCCGATGACGAGGCCCTCCACTACTTCGTCCAGCTGCTCGACCTGGCGGTAGATCTCCGCCGTGCCGATGCGCACGCCGCCGGGATTCAGGATGGCGTCGGATCGCCCGTAGACGATCATGCCGCCGTGCTCCGTCATGGACACGTAGTCGCCGTGACACCAGACGCCGGGAAACTTCTCGAAATAGGCCGCCCGGTACTTGGCGCCGTCGGGATCGTTCCAGAAGCCGACAGGCATGGACGGAAAGGGCGACCGGCAGACGAGCTCGCCCTTCTCGCCGACGACCGCGTTGCCCTTCTCGTCGAACGCCGCGACGTCCATGCCCAGGCCGAGGCACTGGATCTCTCCCCGGTAAACCGGCAGCGCCGAATTGCCGAGGGCGAAGCAGGAGATGATGTCGGTGCCGCCGGTTATCGACGAGAGACAGATGTCGCTCTTGATGTGCTCGTAGACGAAATCGAAGCTTTCCGGCGCGAGCGGTGAGCCGGTGGACAACATCGATCGAAGGGAGGCGAGGGAGTGGGTCCGCGCCGGTTCGAGTCCCGCCTTCCTCACCGCGTCGATGAACTTGGCGGACGTGCCGAAGTGGGTCATCCCCGTCTCGTCCGCGAAATCGAACAGCGCGTTTCCGTCCGGATAAAACGGTGCGCCGTCGTAGAGCAGAAGCGTCGCGCCGGAAGCCAACGCCGATGCGAGCCAATTCCACATCATCCAGCCGCAGGTCGTGAAGTACATCACCCGATCGCCGGTGCGAATGTCGGACTGCAGTTGATGTTCCTTCACGTGCTGAAGGAGGGTGCCGCCGGCGCCGTGCACCATGCACTTGGGCACCCCGGTGGTGCCGGAGGAGTACATGATGAACAGGGGATGATCGAAAGGCAGCCGCGCGAAGGGGATTTCCGCCGCCGTGGCGCCGGCCGTGAACGCCTCCAGGGTGATCGCCTTCGGCAGCGCATCGATCCGCGGGGCCGCATCCGTGTACGGAACGACGATCACCTTCTCCACATCCGGGAGTGACTTCAGTATCTCCGCGACCCGTGCCAGGGAGTCGTGCTTCCTGCCGTTGTAGAAATAGCCGTCGGCGGTGAAGAGCACCTTCGGCGCGATCTGGCCGAACCGGTCCACCACGCCGCGCACGCCGAAGTCCGGCGAGCACGAGGACCACACGGCGCCGAGACTGGTGGTAGCCAGCATCGCGATGATCGCCTCGGGCATGTTCGGCAGATATCCCGCGACCCGATCCCCGCGGGTGACGCCCGCGTCGGCGAGGGCTTGGGCGAGCACGGACACCGCGTCGTAGAGCTCGCCGAAGCTCAAGGTCCGCCGCACCTGATCCTCGCCGCGAAACACGATGGCTTGCGCCTCGTCGCGCCGCTGCAGGAGATTCTCCGCGTAGTTGAGCCACGCCTCGGGAAACCAGCGAGCCCCGGGCATGCTGTCGGCGTCCAGGAGCACGTCATCACCCCTGGTGTCGGCGACCACCTCGGCGAATCCCCACATGGCGTCCCAGAACTGCTCCGGGTGCTCCACCGACCAGCGGTGCAGGGACTGGTAGTCCGGTGCCTCGACGTTCCAGGAGCGGTGCACGAATTCGGTGAACCGGGTGATCTCGGCGGCGGCGATGCGCTCCGCGGACGGCTTCCAGAGCGGTTCTGTCATGGGCGCTGCCGCTCCCCCGTGTCCCGGGGCACCGGGCGTGTGCTGCCGTCCTCGTTCAGGGCGACGAAGGTGAAGTTTCCTTCGGTGACCTTGACCGCCTCGCCGAAGTTGTCTTCCAGGCGACGGCGGGCCCAGGTCTCCACGTGCACGGTGATGGACGTCGTGCCGACGCGCTGGGTGTGGCAGAAGCAGCTCACCTGATCGCCCACGTACACCGGCCGGTGAAAGCTCATGGCGTCGATGGCGACCGTCGCCACCCGCCCCCGGGCCTGCATGATGGCGTAGCTGCCCGCGGCCAGATCCATCTGCGACAGCAGCCAGCCGCCGAAGATGTCGCCGTAGGCGTTCGTATCGGCGGGCATGGCGATGGTGCGCAGCTCCGCGTCCCGTTGCGGGGGACGTTCCTGTTCCGGCATGGGTGGCTCCTGTTCTCCCGTCGACTATCCCGGCAGGTATTGTAATCGGTGTCCGTTGCCTCTAGCGTTGTGACTCCCCCGGGTAGAAGAATGACGGATACCAACTCCTACGAAGACGGACTCCCGCAGACGGCGGCGAATTACGCGCCGCTGACGCCGCTCGGCTTCCTCGAGCGCACCGCCGGCGTCTATCCCGATCACCCGTCCGTGATCCACGGCGACACCCGCTACACCTGGGCCCAGACCTATGCCCGCTGCCGGCGGCTCGCATCGGCGCTGGCACGGCGGGGCGTCGGCGCGGGCGACACGGTGTCCATTATCGCGCCAAACGTGCCGGCCATCTACGAGGCGAGCTTCGGCGTTCCCATGCTGGGGGCCGTGCTGAACACCGTCAACACGCGGCTCGACGCCCGCACCATCGCGTTCATCCTCGAGCATGCCGAGGCGAAGGTGCTGATCACCGACCGGGAGTTCTCGGCCACGGTGGCAGCGGCCCTTGGCGAGCTCGGCCGGGAGCTCCTGGTCATCGACATCGACGACCCCCTGGCGCCCGCCGGAGAGCTGCTCGGGGAGACGACCTACGAGGAGTTCCTCGCCGAGGGCGATGCAGATTTCACCTGGCAGCCGCCGGACGACGAATGGCGCGCCATCTCGCTGAACTATACGTCCGGCACGACGGGCGACCCCAAGGGCGTCGTATACCACCACCGGGGCGCGTACCTGAACGCGCTCAGCAATGCGGTCGGCTGGAACATGGCCCATCATCCGGTCTATCTCTGGACGCTGCCGATGTTCCACTGTAACGGCTGGTGTTTCCCGTGGACTATCGCCGCGCTCGCCGGCACCAACGTGTGCCTGCGCCGGGTGGAGGCCGGGGCGATATTCGACGCCATCGCGGA
>Ga0070727_10003689_pt1 | contig 13642 bp, 6 predicted proteins | sample tdAd472_FD_66722 | JGI IMG/M metagenome (GOLD analysis project Ga0070727, IMG submission 66722) | Marine sediment microbial communities from the Atlantic coast under amendment with organic carbon and nitrate - tdAd47.2 | ecosystem: Environmental > Aquatic > Marine > Coastal > Sediment | place... | reverse complement strand
CAGGACCCGCGCTGGTACGACGCCGCCGAGCCGGTGCCCGGCCCGACCGTCGAGCGCCTGGCGCCGATCGCCAAGAAGTACGAAATGGTGATCGTGGTCCCGGTCTACGAGAAGGCCATGCGCGGCGTCTACTACAACACCGCCGCCGTGCTCGACGCCGACGGGACCTACCTCGGCAAGTACCGCAAGCAGCACATTCCGCAGGTGGCCGGCTTCTGGGAGAAGTTCTACTTCAAGCCCGGTGACGGCGGCTACCCGGTGTTCCAGACCCGCTACGCCAAGGTCGGCGTCTACATTTGCTACGACCGCCACTTCCCCGAGGGCGCGCGCTGCCTGGGCCTCAACGGGGCCGAGATCGTGTTCAACCCCAGCGCCACCGTCGCCGGGCTCTCGCAGTACCTGTGGAAGATCGAGCAGCCGGCCCACGCCGTGGCCAACGGCTACTTCGTCGCCGCCAGCAACCGCGTCGGCACCGAGGCCCCCTGGGGGATCGGCAAGTTCTACGGCACGAGCTACTTCGTGAACCCCAAGGGCCAGTTCGAGGCCGAGGGCAGCGAAGACGGCGACGAGCTGATCGTCGCCGACCTCGACCTCGGCATGATCGACGAGGTGCGCAACACCTGGCAGTTCTACCGCGACCGGCGCCCCGAAGCCTACGACGAGATCGTCGCGCATTAGCCGATCCGCGGGCGGGGATAAGCCCCGCCCCTACACTCCAATGTAGGGGCGGGGTTCATCCCCGCCCTCGGTTGGCGGACAAGGCAAACGTGCCAGCTGGAACCAACCCCCGACCCGAGCGAGACGAGGCCCCGCCCGTCTCGCTCGCGCCGTATCCGGGGCTCTGGCGCTTGGCGACGGCGCTGGAGATCGCGGCCGCGGGCCTGTGCTGGGCGTTGGCGATCCCGCCCTGGAGCTGGATCCACGCGCTGCAGGCGCGGCTGGTCCCCGTGCCCAGCCCGCTGCTGAGCTTCGTCGCGCTGTTCCTGCTCCAATTCCTCGCCACCTGTTTGCTCTACGTGCTGGTCACCGGACCCGAGCGCAAACGGCGGGGCATGACCCTCGACGACGCCGCGCGCCTGCACGAGCTCGCCCCCTGGGGCGCGCACCGCGCGGGCCAGCTGCAGATCAAGCGGATCCCTCAGGGCGTGATCCTGACCGCCATGGTGCTCACCGGCGCCGGGCTGACCCTCGACCTGGCCCAGGACCCGGCCGCCGCTGAAGCCCAGCGCCGGGTGCTGGTGAACGCCGGAGCCGCCTTCGCGCTGCTGGCGCTGGCGATCTTCGGCTGGCGAATCCGCCGCGATCGTCGGGCCGACGGGCCTCCTCCGACGTAGCAGCGAGGCTCGACTCTGCTCGTCACCCGGGCAGACGGGTCACGTCCTGCTTCGTCAAGGTCACGCACCTCGGCTGTGGGCGTGGGGCCGCCTCCCCTGTGGGCGTGGGGCCGCCTCCCGTCCGGGGCCGCCTCCCGTCCGTAGGTGCGGCTGGTGGGGCCGCCTCCCGTCCGTAGGTGCGGAGCGCCTCCCGTCCTAGGGCCGCCTCCCGTCCCCGTCCTAGCCCGCTTCCATCACCAGAGATAGACCACGGCCGAAGGTGCGGAGCGCAGGCCCCTTCACTCTAAGGGTGCGGAGCGCAGGCCCCTGCCGAAGGTGCGGAGCGCAGGCCCCTTCACTCTCGAAGGTGGGGAGCGCAGCTGTTCAGCCTCAGATGTCGCGGAATCAGCAAAGCGGGAGAGTCAGAGGTGAACGACCGGTAGTGGGTGCGGGCGACGCCGGGAGTGTTCGCCGAACACCCCCGGGTCTCGGAGCGCGAGGTCCCGGGGTGTTCGGTGAACACCCCCGGAGTGGGTGGGACCAACTCCCGGGGTGTTCACCGAACACCCCCGGAGTGGGTGTGACCCACTACCGGGGTGTTCACCGAACACCCCCGGAGTGGGTGGGACCCACTCCCGGGTGCCGAAGGGTCGAGCCGCAGTTTTCTTCCGCGACGCGCTTCGACCCAACCCCTCGTGATCACAGCCTCTTACGTCCGATTCCGTGCCTCGTCGCCTCCGGCGGCGCCCAGAATCTCGTCACGAATGAGGTCGCTCATTCCTCTTTCTTGGTGTGAGCGGAACTGGTTCGTTGTTGGGGCGCTTCACCTCGCGGCGAGTCGAGCGCGCGCCTACATGAGCTCGGAGAGCAGGTCGATCAGCCGTCGGCGGCGGGGGTCGTCGCCGCCGAAGGTCGGGTCGCGCTTTCGCAGACCGTCGACGAACTCGAAGGCCGTCTCGCGTTCGCCCCACCCCACGTAGGCCCAGGCGAACTCCTCCGCCACGGTCCACCAGCGCTCGGGGTGGTCGTCGAGGGCGCGGAGCAGGGACTGATACGCCTCGACCGCGGCGCGGCGGTCGGTCTTCGCCGCGAGGCGCGCGCGCTCGAGGCGAACCAGATAGCGATCGGCGGGGCACGCCGCCAGTAGCTCGCGCGCGCGCTCGTCGTCGCCGGCCTCCCGGGCCAGGCGCGCGGCGGCGACCCGGGCGCGGAGCTGGAGCTGCGGGTCGTCGGCGTCGGCCAGCCGGGCCAGCGCCTCCTGGCCCGCCTGGGGGTCGAGGGTGGTGAGCACGGTCGCGCGGGCGAGGCCCTCCTCCGCGTCCGCGGCCTCCTGGCTCAGCAGCGCGATCGCCCGCGCGCGCGCGTCTCCCTCGAGCGCGCCCTCGCGGTGCAGCAGCCTGAGGAGCGCGCTGCGCTCGAGGTCCTCGAGCCCCTGGGCCCGCGCCAGCTCGGCCGCGGCGCGCAGCTGGCCGCCCGCGAGCAGCGCGTGGGGACGCAGGCGCTCGATCGCGGCCAGCAGCGGCTGCGCCTGCTGCGCGAGCTCAGCAGCGCGCGCGGGGATCCGGCGCTGGCGCAGCAGACCGCGCAAGCGCTCGCCCTCGGCCCGCGCCGCCTCGTCGCCGTCGGCGGCGGCGCGCTGCAGGCTCGCCAGGGCGCCCTCCGCGAGGGACGCCAACCAGCGCCGCTCGACGGCGTCGGCCGGTCGCTCGGCGCGCGGGTCGTGACGCGTAACCCAGCGTTCGGCGGCGCGCCCCGCCTCGGCGGGGTCGCCGGCGTCGAAGATCAAGGCCGCCGCGAGCTGCGCGGCGTAGGGGTCCGCGGGGTCGGCGGCGTGGAGCTGCCCGAGCTCGGCCAGGCGACCCTGCACCGCCTGCGGGTCAGCGGCGCGCCCCGCCTCGATCAGGGCCGTCGCCTGCCGGTGCAGCCGCATGCGGCGCGCGTAGCGCTGCAGCCGCAGCAGGTCGTCGGTGCGCGCGTCGGGGAAGGCCTCCAGGCACGCGTCCACCCGGGCGGCGAGCACGTCGGGGTCGTCCTGGCGGAGGGCGAGCTCGATCAGCGACTGGTGGCAGGCGCCGGCGAGGGCGTCGCGGTCGCTGGCCTCGAGGCTGGACGCGGAGACCTGCTCCAGCACCTCGCACACCTCGGCCTCGGCCGCCAGCAACGCGCCGCCCGGCTCGGCCTTCAGCGCGGTGACGACCTTGGCCTCCGCCGCGCGCACCGCGGCGCTCAGCCGGTCCCAGGCCTCCGACTCGACGCCCCTCTGGCCCTGCTCGGCGTGCTGGGGCCGGCCCGGCACGTAGCGGTCGTAGACCTCGAGGGTCAGCACCGCCAGCGAGGTGGCGACCACCCGCGACGAGACCCAGTGCGAGGTGCACGCCCAGGAGCCGCGCTCGCAGCCGGCCCCGACCTGGGTCCGGATCAGGAGCTCCCGCGCCCGGGGGTTGAACCACCGCCACCCCTCGCCCCCGACCTGGTGCAGGGCCAGCGACTGATAGTAGAGCGAGTAGAAGCCCTCGCGCAGCCCCTGCTCGTCGCGGGTCAGCAGCCGGACCGCGTTGCGGTTGCGCTCGCGGCCGGGGTCTTCGCCGAGCATGATCCTGAGGAACAGCCCGCTGGCGTTCATGGCGTGGTTCGCGCGCCGCCCGCGATACACGTAGCCGGTGCGCCCGTCCTCGCCGGTCACGTCGCGCAGGTGGCGCCGGAGCACGGCGTAGTTCTTGGGCGGCACCGTGGCCCCGGCCGACTCCGCGGCCTTCAGCGAGAGCCCGACCCAGGCGTTGACGCTGGTGTCGCCGAAGTAGGAGTCGGGCGTGTAGCGCCAGCCGCGTCGCCCGCGGATACGGGTCAGGTAGCGCACCTGAGCCTGGGCGACCTCGGCCAGGGCCTCGTTCTCGGGGTCCGCCTTGCGCAGCTCGGCCAGGGCCATGAGGTAGATCGGGCGCGCGTAGAACGCGTAGCGATCGACCTCGAGCTGGGCCCGCTGCCGCGGCTCGACCAGCGCCGCGGCCGCGTGGGCCAGGAGCTCCTGGTAGGGCCCGGGCGCCCGCGGCGAGTGCCCGGCGGCGAGGAAGGCCAGGAGCGCCAGGCTCGAGTGCGCCAGCGCCACGTCGGCGTCGTCTCCGCTGCCCGGGTGCACGGGGGAGGTCGACCACAGCCCGGCCGCGTTGCGGTGGCCGGCCAGCCACTCCAGCCCCGCGTCCCGCGCCGCGTAGCTCGTGCGCGTGCCCCCGCCCGGGTTGCGCGAGAGGCCGCCGCTCCCGCCGCGGCGGCCGCCGATTCCCGCCAGGCCCTGCACGCGTGGCGCCCGCGGCGCGTCGACGGTGCCCGGCGCGTCGCCCAGGGTCGCCTCGCCGAGGGCGCCCACGTCGACCGCGTCGGGCAGCGGAGGGGCCTCGGCCAGGTCTCGCGGCTCGTCGTGTCGCAGGGGCTCCTCGACGGTCACCTCCGCCAGGTTCGCCAGCGAGACCTCGAACTCGCGGGGGGGCTCCTCGAGGTAGCGCGCCACGCCAATGAACGAGAGCACGAGCAGCAGCACAGCGTGGACCAACGCGGCGTAAGCGTAGGCAGGAGAAGCCAGCAGCGCTTCGCGCAGGCTCAGCCGAGCGATCCTGCGCCTCCGAGGTGAGCCCGCCATGTGGGGCATGCCTTTCTGCCTTCTCCTGTTCCACGACGGGGCCCGGGGTGAGGTTCCAGGCGAGCGTGACGCGCTGCCTGCCCAGAGGGCTCAGCATGGCGACGGACCCGCAGCCTCCGCCCTCCAGGCCGCGTAAACCCTGCTCCAGCTTCGGACTGGAACATCAGGGGCGCCGCCGTGTGCGCGCTCGCGCCGGAGTCGCGCTGTGGGTGACCCAGGCCATGCGCGTCGCCACTCGGAGTCGCAGCGCGCCTCGCCGGGGGTGAGGCGCGCGGTGACTGCGAGTCCCGGCGCGCCTGACCCCCGGTCACGCGCGCCGAAGGCCGAACCCTGGCGCGCGATACCCCAGGTCACGCGCGCCGCGGGCCGAACCCCGGCACGCCTTACCCCAGGTCATGCGCGCCGGGGCTCGAGTGGCGGCGCGCCTTACCTCGGGTCACGCGCGGGGGGGGTCGAGTCCCAGCGCGCCATACCCTGGGTAACCCGCGCTCTGACTCGAGTCCGAGCGCGGGTTACCCAGGGATACCCCCCTTGGAGGGGGGGACCCCCCCCGCGGGTTACCCAGGGATACCCCCTCTGGGGGGGGGCCCCCCCCGAGGGTTACCCAGGGTCAGGTGTGCCGGCGGTCGAGGGCCACCGAGGGTTACCCAGGGTCAGGTGTGCCGGCGGTCGAGGGCCAGACGCCGTGGCTGCACGGGTTAGGCGCCGACCTGGGCAGGTACGTCCGCTGCATTCCGGGGACATGGGTGACGCTTCACGCCGGACTCGGGCCGCCCGTGAACGGCGTATGCAGTCGCAGGGGGCGCCCCACTCCCACGGTCCCACCCCGCCGCCGTCCCGAGTAGGATCCGCGCTGGAGGAGCTCATGAGCCTGCCCGCCGGGGCCTTGATTCGGGATCGCACGCGGCGCGAGCGCGGCTACGCGCGGATCGCCGAGCCGCGCGAGGACGGCTTCGCGCTGATCGCCTGGCCGGGCGAGGAGCCGCGCGAAATGCGGATCCAGGGCGGCGGCGACCTGATCCGCGCCCAGCTCCACCCGGGGCAGCGCGTGCGCCGCACCGACGACGAGCGCGAGGCCGAGGGCGTGATCCGTGCCGCGGTCGAGCAGGAGGTCGAAGTCGACCGCTTCACGCGCAAGGAGGTGCTGCGCCTCAAGGAGTACGAGGTCGACTTCGACGGCGAGGTCGTGACCCTCAGCGAAGACGTGCTCGAGCCCCTCGCGGTCCAGGGCAGCGACCCGCGCGAGATCCTCCTCGGCAGCGCCTGGCAGACGCCGCGCGCCTTCACCGCGCGGGTCGACCTCCTGCGCACCACGTCGCTGTGGTACGAGAACGCATTCGGGATCCCGGCCTTCCTCGGCGCGCGGGTCATGCCCCTCGCCCACCAGATCTACGCCGCGCGGCGGGTGCTCACCGACCGCGTGCCGCGCTTCGTGTTGGCCGACGAGGTCGGCCTCGGCAAGACGATCCAGGCCGGGCTGGTGCTGCAGGCGCTGGCCGCGACCCAGCCCAACCTGCGCGCGCTGGTGATCGCGCCGGGCGCCATGAGCCGGCAGTGGCTGTGCGAGCTCTTCCTCCGCTTCGGGGAGCAGGTGTTCGTGCACGTCGACGCCCTGCGCCTCGACGCCGCCGACGACCCCGAGCTGTTCGCGGCCGGGCGCATGATCGTCTCCACCGCGGCGCTGGAGACCTTCCCCGAGGTCGGCCAGCACCTGCTCGCCCAGCCCTGGGACCTGCTCGTCGTCGACGAGGCGCACCAGATCCACCCCGACACCCCGCTCTACGGGCTGCTGCGCCAGCTGGCCCAGGCGACCCCCGGGCTGCTCGCGCTCTCGGCCACTCCGGCCAAGGGCGACGTGCGCGGGCTCCTCGGCCTGCTGGGCCTGGTCGCCCCCGAGGTCTACGACCCCGCCGAGCCCCAGCGCTTCGAGCAGGTCCTCGCCGCCCGCGACGCGATCGCCACCGAGCTCGACGCGCTGCTGGGCGCGCTGGAAGACGGGACCCCCGCCGACTACGCCAAGCGCGCCAAGGCGCTGATCGCGCTCTTGCCCAAGGACCCGCACCTCAGCGGCTTCGCCAAGCGGATCAAGGCCGGGGACGAGGAGGCCTTCGGCGAGCTCGTCGCCTACGTGCAGGAGTACCACCGCGTCGACCGGCGGATCGTGCGCACCCGGCGCGCGACCCTCGAGGACCTCGGCACCGCGCTCTGCGCGCGCGAGCAAGAGGTGCTCAGCTACCGCGCGACCCCCGCCGAGAAGGCCCTGGTCTCCCACATGGAGGCCGTGCCCGAGCCCAAGACGCCGAACCCGCTGCAGGACGCGCTGCGCGGGCTCTACCGCCGGCGCACGGCGACGGCCCCCGTGCCGCTGCTCGAGCTGCTCGAGCGGCGGAAGCTCGCGCTCAAGCTCAAGCGGAAGGCGCTCACCGACTTCGACCCCCTGGCCGCCCTCGGCGCCGACCCCGGCCCCGCCGAGGAGGAGTACCTCCTCGAGCGCGTGGTCAAGGAGGCCCCGGCGCTGCCCGGCGAGGCCAAGTGGCTCGAGACCGCCGTCGAGCTGACCCACGCCTGGCTGGTCGCCAGCCCCGACGGCTGCGCGCGGGTCAAGGCCGCGCTCAAGTGGCTCAAGGAGGAGCGCCGCGGCAAGGTGCTCGTCTTCGCCCAGGACCGCGAGACCGTGGTCGCCTTCGCCGACCGCCTGAAGGACCGCCTCGGCCCCGACGCCGTGGGCGCGATCCACCACGAGCTCGACGAGCAGCAGCTGAGCGAGATCGCGCTCCGCTTCCAACAGGCCGACGGCCCCTGCAAGGTGCTCGTCTCCGACGAGCTGGGCGGCGAGGGTCGCAACTTCCAGGTCGCGAGCGCGGTGATCCACCTCGACCTGCCCTGGGCGGTGGGCCGCCTCGAGCAGCGGATCGGGCGCCTCGACCGGATCGGGCGCGCCGCCAACCGCCCGGTGCGCTCGGTGATCCTCTGCGGCCCGGCGCCCAGCGAGCGCGCGCTGTTGAAGCTGCACGCCGAGGTCGTCGGCGTGTTCGAGCGCTCCCTCGGCGGGCTGGAGTTCCTCCTCCCCGAGCTGCAGCGCCAGGTGACCCAGGCCGCCTGCAGCGGAGTCGAAGAGCTGGAGGCCCTCGCCGCGCCGCTGGCCGAGCAGGTGACCCGCGACCGCGCCCAGGCCGACCGCGCCTACCAGCGCGCGCTGGACGCGACGACCTCGGCCCTCGAAGAGGCCAAGGAGCAAGCCGAGATCCTCGAGTCCGTCGACGGCACCGACGACGCCGACAGCATTGCCGGCTGGTCCAAGCGGATCGGCATGAAGATCAAGCCCCTGGGCGACGACATGTGGAGCCTCGGCTGGAGCTGGGAGCGGCTCAAGCGCGTGCCCCGCGGGATCGCGCCGCTGGGTTTCGTCCCCGACGAGGGGCGCGTGCGCCGGCGCGGGACCTTCTCCCGCGAGAAGGCGCTCAAGGACGAGGCGCTCGAGTTCTTCGGCCCCGGGCACCCGCTGATCGACGCGATCGTGCGCGACCTGGAGGAGCAGACCGAAGGCCGCGCCGCGGTCATGACCCGCAACCTCGGCCCCGAATACCGCGGACACGCCTACCTGCTGGTGGTCGCCGACACGGCGCTGGCCGACACCGAGCTCCCGGCGGGCATGCGCTACCGCGCCCAGGCGCACCTCTGGCCCCAGGTGCGCACCGCCGCGGTGCGCCTGCGCCCGGGCGCCGAGCCGCCGGCCGTCGACGTGACCGAGCGCGCCCTGCTGCGCCTGCTCGAGGAGGGCGACAGCTCCGACCGCCCCCTCGACCCGGACTCCCTCGCCGGCTTCGTCAGCCTGCCCAAGCTCTGGGCCAGCGTCGACGCCGGGATCGAGCAGTGCCTGGCCCGGATCCGCGCCGAGCGTCAGCCCGAGGTCGACGACGCCGTGCGGACCCTCGAGGCCGAGCTGGCCCCCGACCTGGCCTTCCTCCAGGGCTCCCTCGAGCGCCTCGAGGGTCCGGCCAAGCAGGACGCCGAGGCCGAGATCGCGGTCCGCGAGCGCCTGGTCGAGGCCGTCCGCGGCGAGCACCCGCGCCTGGCGGCGCTGGCCGTGATCGTGGGCGTCACCACGTAGCTGGCTCCCCCGCTGCGGCCCGTGTGGTCGAATGGCCGCGGGCGCGCGCCGCCCAGATTGGAGGAGCAGGTGACGCCAGGAGGTCTCGAGCGGATCGTCGCAGGCCTGCTCGTGGTGGGCGCGCTGGTCGCCGGGCTGATCGTGGGCAACACACCGCGGGGGCCGCTGACCGTCTCCGGTCAGCTCGAGGCCGACGAGGTCCGCGTGGGCTCCCGAATCGGGGGTCGGGTGCGCGAGGTCCACGTCGAGGAGGGCGCCGCCGTGATCGCCAGCCAGGTGCTCGTGACCCTCGAGCCCTTCGACCTCGAGGAGCGGATCGCCGAGGCCCAGGCCCAGCTCGAGGCGGCCGAGGCCCACAGCGCCCGCCTGGAGGCCGGCGCGCGCCCGCAGGAGGTCGCCCAGGCCAAGGCCCTGCGCGACGAGACCGCCGCCCGGCTGCAGGACCTGCGCCGCGGCCCCCGCGAGCAGGAGATCAAGGCCTCGCGGGTCGGCCTCGAGCTGGCCGAGGCCGAGCGGCGGCTGGCCGCGCTCGAGCGCGAGCGGATCCGCGAGCTGCACTCGAGCGGCGCGGCGCCCCAAGACCAGCTCGACGCCGCCAACACCCGCTGGGAGGTCGCCGAGGCGCGGGTCCAGACGCGCCAGGAGGAGCTCGCGCTGCTCCTCGAGGGCACCCGCGCCGAGCAGGTGGCCCAGGCCCAAGCGCGCCTCGAGCAGGCGCAGGCCGCCCTCGATCTGGTCGAGGCGGGCTTCCCCCTGCAGGACCGCGCGCAGGCCAAGTGGCTGGTGCGCGCCGCGGCCGCGCGGGTGGCGGCGCTCGAGCGCGCCCGCGAGGAGCTCACGGTCCGCGCCCCGCTCGGGGGTGTGGTCGACGCCCTCGACCTGCGCCCGGGGGCCCTGGTCCCCGCCAACGCCCCGCTGCTCTCGATCCGAGACCCCTCGCGCCTCTGGGTCCGCGCCTACGTCCCCGCGCCGCACCTGAACCGGGTCCGCGAGAGCGGCGAGCTCGAGGTCCGCGTCGACGGCTTCGGCGAGCGCGCGTTCTCGGGGGCGGTCGAGTTCGTCTCGCTCCAGGCGGAGTTCACCCCCAGCAACGTGCAGAGCCCCGAGGAGCGCCAGCAGCAGGTGTTCCGCGTGCGCCTGCGAGTCGACCCCGCCGGCGCCGACCTCCGGCCCGGCATGAACGCCGACGTGATCCTCGGGCCCCGCCCTTGACCGAGCCCGGGCCCGCGATCGAGCTGCGCAACCTCACGCGGCGCTTCGACGCCTTCGTCGCCGTCGACGACGTCTCCCTGCGGGTCGAGCGCGGCCATATCTACGGGCTCCTCGGCCCCAACGGCTCGGGCAAGTCCACGATCATTCGCATGCTGTGCGGGGTCCTCGCCCCCAGCGCGGGGAGCGCCACGGTGCTCGGCTGCGACGTCGCCACCCAGGCGGAGGCCGTCAAGCGCCGGATCGGCTACATGTCGCAGAGCTTCAGCCTCTACCGCGACCTCTCCGTGGAGGAGAACCTGCGCTTCTACGGCCGCGTGTATGGCATGCAGGCCGAGGCCCTCGACGCGCGGGTCGCGGAGCTGCTCGCCCTGCTCTCGCTCGGCCCCTACCGGGGGCGGGTCGCAGGGCAGCTCTCGGGCGGCTGGCGCCAGCGCCTGGCCCTCGCCTGCGCGATCGTGCACGACCCCGACCTCGTGTTCCTCGACGAGCCCACCGCCGGGATCGACCCGGTCGCCCGCCGCGAGCTGTGGGACCTGCTCTACGAGCTCGCCGCCGCCGGCAAGACGCTCCTCGTCACGACCCACTACATGGACGAGGCCGAGCGCTGCTCGGAGGTCGGCTACCTCCACATGAGCAAGCTGATCGTGAGCGGCGAGCCGAGCCGCCTGCGGAGCCTGCCGCAGGTGACCCCCCCGGGCACCCGCCGCCTGGAGCTCGAGTGCGGCGAGCCCGGCAAGGCCGTGGGCGCCCTGCGCGCGCTGGAGGAGGTCCAGGACGCGACGCTCTTCGGGCGCCGCGTGCACCTGCTGGTCTCCGACGCCGTCGACCCCGAGGCCCTCCCGGCCCGGGCGGGGCTCGAGGGCGAGTGCGCCGTGCGCCCGGCGAGCGCGGGCCTCGAGGACGTGTTCGTCATGCTCAGCGCCGAGCACGCCCTCGCGCGCGAGGCGCCCGCCGGCGAACCCGACCCCGCGCCGCCTGGTGTCAGGGGGCCTCTCCGAGGCCCCCTCGCAGCCAAGCCGCCCGGGCCGCGGCCGCCCGAGCCCGCCGCCACTCCGGCGCCCGAGCCCGTCGAGGCGCCCCGCCTCGGGCTGCAGGGCTTCCTCGCGATCTTCCTCAAGGAGTTCATTCACGTCCGGCGCGACCCCGCCGCGCTGGTGTTCATGTTCCTGATCCCGGTGCTGCAGACCGTGCTCTTCGGCTACGCCCTCGACACCCAGGTCGAGCACATAGAGACCGTGGTCTTCGACCACGACCGCAGCCGCGACAGCGGGCTGCTGGTCGAGGCGTTCGAGAACACGCGCACCTTCCGGGTCGTGGGCTACGTCGACGACAGCGAGTCGTTCCGCCGCGCGCTGACCTCGGGCTGGGCGAAGGTAGGGATCCAGATCCCAGCCGACTTCTCCCAGAGCCTGCTGCGCAAGGAGCAGGCCTCGCTCCAGATCCTGATCGACGGCAGCGACGCCCAGGTCGCCTCCACCGCCCAGCGCACGAGCATGCTGCTCGGGCTGACCAAGTCCCTCGAGCGCGGGCGCGCCCTGGCCGAGACGCTCCAGATCACGGTCGCCCGCGACGCCCAGGGGGCGTTCTCGCTCCCCCTCGACGTGCGCTCGCGGATCCTGTTCAACCCCGACCTCGAGAGCTCGGTGTTCTTCGTCCCGGCTCTGGTCGGGATCATTCTCCAGCTCGTGACGCTGTTCCTCACCGCGTTCGCGATCGTGCGCGAGCGCGAGCAGGGGACCCTCGAGCAGATCTTCGTGACCCCCGTCAGCCGCCTGGGGCTGCTGCTGGGCAAGCTGACCCCCTACGCGCTGATCGGGTTCCTCGAGACCCTCGTGGTCTTGACCGTAATGGTGTGGGTGTTCGGCGTCCCGATCCGCGGGAGCCTCCCGCTCCTGCTCGCGTTCTCGCTCCTGTTCCTCTGCTGCGCCCTCGGGCTGGGGCTGCTCGTCTCGACGGTCGCGCGCACCCAGGCCCAGGCCATGCAGCTCGCGTTCCTGATCATGCTCCCCTCGATCCTGCTCTCGGGCTTCATGTTCCCGCGGGCCAACATGCCCTTGCCGATCTACGGGCTGAGCTTCGCGTTCCCGGTCACCTACTACATAGAGGTCTTGCGCGGGATCATTCTCCGCGGCGCCGACCTGACCGACCTCCACCCCCAGCTCCTGGGGCTCGCGGTCTCGTGCGCCGTGATCCTGGGCCTCGCGCTGAAGCGCTTCAAGAAGCAGGTCGACTGAGGCCGAGCGACTCGGAGGGCAGGGGCGGAGCTCGCCTCCGCCCCCGCCCTCGCGCGGCCGGAATCGACTGTAGCGAGCCGCTCCGTTAGTCGTTCCCGCCGCCGAGGCCGCCGACCAGGCCGACGGTCGCCTTCTTGGCGCCGCCGCCGAGGGTCAGCCCACGGGTGCGGCCGCCGTTCCCCTCGTCGCCGCGGCTGCGCAGCACCGAGCGGTCGGCGTCGCCGAGGCGCGTCGCCTGGGCGTAGGTCCGCATGCCCTCGCCGCCGATCACGATCTCGCGCACGTCCCCCTGCTGCTCCGCGCTGACGCGGTCGCTCGTGGAGCCCGCGGCGCGGTCGAAGAGCGCCCGGAACGCCGGGTCGTCGCGGTCGGAGGACACCGCCACGTCCTCGCCGACCCGCGACTTGCGCATGCGGGTGGGCGGAATGCTGTGGGTGTCGTCGGCGCGCGCCACCGCGCTCCACACCTCGCGCAGGATCTCCAGCGATCGCTCCGGATTCTCGATCGTGTCGCCCGCGACCAACACGACGTAGCGCCCGCGCTGCTCCCCCATGTAGTCGCCCAGGATCGGCGCCTTCGCGAGCATGAAGGCGTCGGCTCCCTCCTGCTCGGTGAAGCGGATCACCTGGACCTCGGTCACCCCCGCAGGCGAGGGGCCGTGCCCTTCGTAGCCGCGGAAGTGGTAGCCGTAGCTCATGCCCTCGGGGCGCGTGCCCGAGTAGTAGGTCGCCGAGCTGGCCACGGCCTCGCCGTAGCCCAGGCCACCGAGCTGCTCGTGCAGCGCGGGGTCTGCGGGGGGCGGAGTCTCCTGGGCGGAGCTGCCGCAGGTGAACGCGAGGCCCAGCAAGAGGGCGCAGGGGGTGAGCTTCATGGTGGGTTCCTTCCGCAGGGACCTCGTCGCACCTGGGGTGCCGAGCGGGCCCCCGCGTAACCCTCGGGGCGGAGGCCGGGTGTCCGTGGCGGACGCCGTTCCACCCCAGCCAGCGGAGCCTGCGCCTCAGCCGAACACGAGCCCGTTTCAGCGCGGCCGGGCCCGGTCCGCGTCGATCCAGGGTTCCGGGTCCGGTTCCGGGTCCGGTTCCGGTTCCGGTTCCGGGTCCGGTTCCGGGTCCGGTTCCGGGTCCGGGTCCGGTTCCGG
>Ga0070727_10003687_pt1 | contig 13646 bp, 12 predicted proteins | sample tdAd472_FD_66722 | JGI IMG/M metagenome (GOLD analysis project Ga0070727, IMG submission 66722) | Marine sediment microbial communities from the Atlantic coast under amendment with organic carbon and nitrate - tdAd47.2 | ecosystem: Environmental > Aquatic > Marine > Coastal > Sediment | place... | reverse complement strand
TTGGACGCAAGGCAGGCCCTCTCCTAACCTGACGCCAGGGAACGAGCCACGATGGCGACGAAAGCGTCGGGCGCGCCACCTGTTCATCCGCAGAAGGGGAGGTCTGCCGTGCCACATGTGCCTATTTGCCAGACTGTCGTGCGTGCCGCTGTCCACAAAAGGGCGCAGCGCCCCGCAGAAGGTATTTTTTCATGACGACAACAGGCCGCGAAAACGTCCTGACCGTTTCGGATGTCTCCAAGACATTTGATACGCCCGAAGGCCCTCTGCACGCTGTCGAGGGTATGTCTTTCACTGTCCAACGCGGTGAATTTGTTTCCGTCATTGGCCCCTCAGGCTGTGGCAAATCCACCTTATTTTCGATGATCGGTGGTTTGGAAGCGGCCACTTCCGGCGAGGTCGTGATTGGCAATGATCGTGTATCCGCACCACATCCGGCGATCAGCATGGTGTTTCAGGAAGAATCCACATTCCCATGGCGGACGGTGTCAGACAACGTCGCCTTTCCGCTGGAAGTTGCTGGTGTTCCAAAAGCCGAGCGGTTGCAGCAGGCCGACCATTTTACCCGTTTGGTTGGATTGAAAGGGTTTGAAAAACGCTATCCGGGCGAACTTTCGGGCGGCATGAAGCAACGGGTTTCGATCGCGCGGGCCTTGGCATCCGAGCCAAAGCTATTGCTGATGGACGAACCCTTCGCGGCGCTCGACGAACAGACACGGTTGTTGTTGGGCGACAAGGTTTTGCAGATTCAGCGTGACCTGGAACAGACAATTCTGCTGATCACACATAACATCACCGAGGCCGTACAATTGAGCGACCGGATCGTTGTGATGAGCTATCGACCCGGCAGGATGAAGCGCGAGATCGTTATTGATCTGCCACGCCCGAGAACATCAGAGATCGTATCCAGCGATGCATTTGGGCGCTATGTCGCGATGATCTGGAACGATCTGCGCGAAGAGGCAACCCGTGGCATGCAAGACGCCGAAGGTGACGCATGACAGCCTCGCGTGCATTCTGGCCATTTGTGCTGCGCTGGGGGTCGGTTATTGGCGTGCTGATCATCGTTGAAATCCTTGTGCGGTACAACATTCTGAACCAGTATGTTTTGCCCCGCCCGTCCGAAATTCTCGGGTCGCTCGGGCGTTTGGTGACCGAAGAAAACGTGTTGGGGTATTTTGCGATCACCATGCTCGAAGTCGGTGTCGCTGCCATCGGGCTGATCGCCATCGGTATTCCGTTCGGTATTTTCCTGGCCTATCGCCATGATTTCCGGCACGCGTGGCGCGATTGGATCGCCGGGCTGGCCGCCGCGCCTGTGGTTTTGATGTATCCGTTGTTTCTGGTGGTCTTCGGGCGCGGTCCAATGACGATCACGATGATCGCGCTGGTAACAGGACTGCCGCCGGTGATCCTCAACGCCATGCAAGGCGTCAACGGCACCCGCGAAGTTCTGCTGAATGTGGGCCGCAGTTTCAACCTGTCCTCGCAGCAACAATTCTGGAAAATTGTGCTGCCGTCGGCCTTGCCGCAGATCTTTCTCGGGCTTCGGTTGGGCCTGATCTACACGATGATTACCGTGGTGGCGGTAGAGTATCTGATTACTCTTGGTGGGCTGGGACAATTGGTGGGTGAACTCGCCGAACGTTACGATCTTGCCGCGACTTATGCCGCAGTCTGTTTTGTGGTCGGGGTCAGCATTCTTTTCTTTGTCTTTCTGGAGTGGGTGGAGCGATGGCTCAGACTATCGGCCTAACCAAGGCACAGCCGCCTCGTACCGGGCGGGTTGCAGTGATCCGTGTGGCGACGGTGGTGATCTTGCTTGTCGTGTGGGAAATGATCGCGCGGTCCGGTCTGCTGTACGAAGATGTTGTACCGACCCTGTTCGCAATTGCAGGCGGCATCGTCCAGACCCTGGCTGATCCGGCCTTCTGGCAGCACCTGCAGTACACCGCGATGGAGCTGACGATCTCGCTGTGTCTGGGGGGCGGATTGGGTATTCTGGCCGGAATCGTGATCGGGACCAACCCGCTGATCGGGCGCGCGTTCGAGCCGTTGTTGTATTATCTTGGCCCGACTCCAAAAATCATCTTCTTCCCGCTTCTTATCATGTGGTTTGGCATCGGGCAGGCCTCAAAGGCGGCGATGGGGACGATATCTGCGTTTTTCCCGGTGGCATTGTCCGTCGCTGCGGGCCTGCGCGAAATTGACCCGGTGCTGATCAAGGTCGGTCGCAGTTTCCGCGCAAGCCCCCTGCAAATGACGCTGAAGATCTATTTTCCGGCGATGCGCGAACCTTTGGTCAATGGGCTGCGCCTGGCCTTTGGAGTCAGCGTCATCGGTGTGCTTCTGGCCGAAACCAAGTTCGCCCGACACGGTCTGGGGTTCATGGTCACTCAGTTTTACCAGCAATTCGACATGCCTGCATTGTACGGGTTGGTCGTCATAATTTTCGGCTTCGCCATCGCGGTGAACTGGCTGATCGGGAGGTTCAGCCGGGCGGTGTAATCGAAGGCGGGAAGCATCCGTAAAGGGTTTTTTAACAACAAACCAATCTGGAGGAGAACAAGTTGTATACTTGGAAAAAACTGGCGGCAACTGTCGCTATGATTTCGATCGGTGGTCTGGGCGCTCAGGCGCAGGACCTCGACACTGTAACTGTTGCCATCGGGCAAGGTGGTAAGTTTGACGCTTCGATCACCGAACTCGGTTTTGACAAGGGAATATTCAAAAAACACGGCCTGAACGTCGAGATCCTTTATACTCAGGGCGGCGGCGAAACCCAGCAGATCGTGATTTCGGGGAGCGCCGATGTCGGGATTGCAGTGGGCACTCAGGGTACGATGGGCGCTTATGCCAAGGGTGCGCCGATCCGCATCATTGGGTCAGCTGCGAACGGAGATGACGCTTATTACTATGTTAAGGCGGACAGCCCGATTCAGTCGATGGCCGATCTGACCGGCGAAACTTTGGCCTATTCACGGACCGGGTCGTCAACGCATTCGTTTGCTCTTGGATTTGTCAATCTGTTGGGTACGGATGCGGAACTGGTGGCAACCGGCGGGCCATCTTCGACCCTGACAGCCGTTATGTCAGGCCAGGTTGATGTTGGTTGGTCGGCACCCCCGTTTGGTCTGGCGCAGATGCAAAAGGGCCAGATTCGCCGGATCGCAACCTCGGCTGAATTGCCGAGCGTCAAAGATCATACAGTGCGCCTGATTGTGACCAACCTGAACACCCTGGAAAATCGCCCCGAGGTGATCGAAAACTTCATGGCCGGGTATCGCGATACACTTGAGTGGCTGTATTCCGACAGTGACGAAGGCCTGCAGGCCTATGCCAATCTGGCGAAAATCGAACTCGAAACGGCCCGTCTGGTCAGAGATGAATTCGACACCCGCGACTATACCAATCCCGACATCATGCTGGGGGTCGGCGATCTGATGCAGGAGGCCATCAAGTTCAAGTTTCTTGATGCCCCACTGGATCACGATCAACTGGACGAACTGATCCTGATTGAAGGCTGGAAAATGTAGACCCAACTACAGCCGCGGGGACAATTACGCCGTCTCCGCGGCACGCCAGGCCCAAAACCACCTCCAAACTGAACGACGACATGAATGCGTTCGGCAGACTCTAATGTCTCGCCGGCAAACGCAATTCTTGTCCGAATTTGAACTGTAAAACCGACACTGAAAAGGAAAACGAAATGACAAAAACCTCACTTGAAGCTGCGATTGCCAAGGTTGGCAACCCGGTGGACTATCTCCGGAATTCGCAATATCCGGCCTGGGACTTCCCAGTCTCGCCCGAGTTCTCAAACTGGCGATCCGAACAGATCGCCTGGCGTGAAGCCGTCGTGCTGATGGACCAGTCCCACCACATGAGCGATTTGATCGTCAAAGGCCCCGACGCGCTGCGCTTTTTTTCTGAACATGGCGTGAACAGCTTTGCAAACTTTGGGCCTGGTCGCGCAAAACAATATGTAGCGGCCAACCAGGACGGCGAATACATCGGCGACGGAATCCTGTTCCACCTGCCAGACGGCACGCTTGACCTGGTCGCCAGTGCGACAATCGTCAACTGGATGCAGTATCATTTTGAGATTGGCGATTATGACGCCGAACTGACGCGCGACGACAATTCCAATCAGCGCAAAGGCGCGCCGATTTATTATCGGTTTGAATTGCAGGGTCCAAGCGCGACGGCACTGGTCGAAAAACTGATCGGCGCGCCGGTTCCGCAAGTTAAGTTTTTCCACATGACGGAACTCACGATCGCAGGCAAGGTCACAAACGCGCTGCGGCACGGCATGGCCGGACAGGCGGGTTTCGAACTGACCGGCCTTTGGGAAGATGGCGCAGACATCATGAACGCCATTCTGGAGGCCGGTGTGGAGTTTGGCCTCAAACGGGTCGGGGCCAAGGCCTATGCCACCGCGAACCTTGAATCTGGCTGGATTCCACGGCCGATGACAGCGATCTTTGGGCCAAAGCAAAAGGCCTATCGCGAATGGCTGCCTGCTCGGGCAATCGGGTCGCTTGGTGGTAGTATGGATTCATCCGATATCAGCGACTTTTACGTGACGCCGCATGATATCGGTTACGGCAAAGTCGTGAAGTTTGACCATGATTTCACGGGCCGTGCAGCCTTGGAAGAAATTGCCAAAGCACCACGCCGCACCAAGGTCACGCTGCATTGGAATGTCGATGACGTTCTGGGGGTCATGCGTTCGCATTTCGAACCGGGCCTACCGGCCAAATTCATCGAGTTTCCGAAATCGCGCTATGGGTTCTTTCAGGTGGACAAAGTGCTGAAGGACGGCAAGTTGGTCGGCATGTCCACGGATGTCGGATATATCACCAACGAGCGGGCGTTTATCTCGCTTGCGACGGTTGATCTGGAAAACGCCACGCCCGGAACCGAGGTGACGGTGCTGTGGGGCGAGAACCCCAACACCTCCAAACCTGCTGTAGAACCGCATCGGCAAGTCGAAATCCGGGCCGTTGTCGCCCCGGTTCCGTTTGCGTCATCAATCCGCGACACCTATCGGAAGTAATAAAATCGGTCGGCTGCGTCTGCGGCCGACCGATCCAGAATCCAGAACTGTTAACTGCCCGGATTGGTGACGTCATAGGCGTAGAAATCGCCCAGATTTACACCGGTCTTGTCTCCACCCAATGTTTTTTGAAGCGCCATCTTGGCGTTGCGTTTTGCGCGCTCCCATTTTGACGTCAGGTGCATTTCTTCGCCCCTTGCCCGCGACTCCAGAACCGCTTTGCGTGCCCTGGGAACTCTCAGCGCCTGATAGCGTTGAAAGGCCGCCGGGATATCTTCGGGGTGCTGTGCGATTGAGGCCGCCAGAGTGTATCCGTCTTCAATGGCCATTCCGCCACCCTGGCCGATAAAGGGCAACATGGCATGTGCTGCGTCTCCAAGCAGTGCTGCGCGGCCGTTGCACCAGGTATCCAGCGGGTCACGATCATACAGCGCCCACTTATAGTAACTGTCCGCCGCTCCGATAATCTCAAGCAGTGGTTCGTGCCATCCGGCGAATGTATCCATCACCTCGGAGCGATCGCATTCCTCGGTCCAGGAATCTCCGGTCCAGGAATCCGTTTCGACATGGGCCACAAAATTCAACAGTTCCCCACGCCGGACCATATAGTGGATCAGATGGCGTTTCGGCCCCATGTACAAGGTCAGATCCTTGCTGATCCGCCCGGCGGCGAACCGATCATAAGGCACAAGGCCACGCCAGCACACGGTGCCCGTAAAGCGCGGCGCCTGTGCGCCAAAAATGCTCTCTCGGACCGCTGAATGAATTCCGTCGGCACCGACGATGATATCGGCTTCGATTTCCGATCCATCCGCAAATTTTGCAACAGCGCCAGCAGCTTTCGTTTCGCAGCTGACGCATTGCGCATCGAGATGAAAAATGTTGTCGGGCAGGTTGTTGCGCAGCACATTGACCAGGTCAGCACGATGCAGAGAATAGTAGGCCGCATCGAATTCCTTTTGGTAAACGCCTTTGCGCACGACGCGCGAAATCTCGCGCCCGGTCTCGCCATCGCGAACAACCTGGTAGTCGGATTCAAACCCGATCGCTGCGATTTGATCTTCTATCCCTAACGCACGATAGGCCTTTATCGCATTTGGGGACACAGTAATGCCCGCGCCTATTTCACCGATTTGCGATGCGCGTTCATAAACGTCGACTTCCAAGCCACGTTTGCGCATTGCGACAGCGGTTGTCAGCCCACCGATACCGCCCCCGATTACGGCGACCTTTGGCAGTCTTGTCATTAGGAATCCCCCCATTTTGTCATGTTCAGCCACCCAGGCGGCCAGAAACGACGCGGGGACTTGCCTTGAAAAAAACTATCAGTATGGTGACATTGTGTCAACGAACGCGCAATGCACCGGTCTTGAAACCGTTGAACTTATTGGCAGACAATAAACAGGCGCGTTTGGTCGAGCAGGGGGGGCGAAGAATGCCGATGGACTTGAATTCCGTTCAAGAATTAATTTCGCGACTACCACGCGATCTCTACTATGGCGGCGCATTTCATGCGCCGAACGGTGGCTATGCCGAAACCTATTCGCCTGCGACGGGCGAGGGTTTGGGCAAATCTGCGGTGGCGAATGAAACGGATGTGGATTTGTGTGTAAAGGCGGCGCAAGCCGCTTTTCCGGCCTGGCGGGACGCAGCTCCGCGAGAGCGCGCGCGGTGCTTGCGGATATTCGCAGAAGCCTTGCGCAATTCTGCATCCGAGTTCGCATACATTGACGCTATGAACGGCGGCAATCCAGTGTCTGAACTTATGAGCGACGTGCAAGTTGCCGCAGCGGTCTGTGATTACTACGCGGGGCTTGTTCTAGAGGCAAAGGGCGATGTTCTGCCGACCGAGGCGGGTGTGTTAAACTATTCGCTTCGACAGCCGTTTGGGGTCGTTGCCCGCATCGCTGCGTATAATCACCCGCTCTTGTTTCTGGCCACGCGGCTCGCCCCTGCGGCCGCGGTCGGGAACACGGTGGTACTAAAAGCGCCGGATCAGGCGCCACTCTCGGCTTATCGTTTGGGTCAGCTGGTCACAGATATCTTCCCACCCGGGGTCATCAACATTCTGACGGGCGGCGCCGAATGCGGCAAAGCGTTGATCGCCCATCCCCTGGTGCGCAGGGCATCTCTTGTCGGGTCAACCAGCACCGGAGTGGCTGTTCTGAAAGGCGCGGCCGACAAAATCATGCCTGTTTCGTTGGAACTGGGGGGTAAAAACCCGTTGATTATTTGTCAGGACGCCGATTTGGACAAAGCCATCGATGGGGCGGTTATGGGTATGAACCTGACTTGGGCAGGTCAGTCATGTGGCTCAACCTCTCGCTGTCTGGTTCACCGGTCACACTATGAAACTGTCGTGGAACGCATACCCCAGTTGATCAAACAACGACATAAATGTGGGTTGCCAACTGACCCTCAGACCACAATGGGCTGCCTGGTATCAGAAGCGCAATTCAACAAGGTTATGCGAATGATACAAGAGGCGAAGGACGACGGCGCGCGCCTGGTGTGTGGCGGTGAACGTTCCGACAATCCGGAGCTCGCCAACGGCTGGTATGTTGAGCCGACAGTATTTGCAGATGTCACGCCAAAAATGCGTTTGTTTACCGAAGAAGTGTTTGGGCCGGTCCTTGCTCTGACCCCATGGGACACCCAGGAAGAGTCCATCGAACTCGCAAATGGCGTTGAGTATGGGCTTACGGCATCGATTTGGACACAAAACCTCGCCAAGGCGCACAGCTATGCCAGCCAGATTGATGCGGGTTACATTTGGATCAACAAATCGTCGGCGCATTTCCTGGGTGCAGACTTTGGAGGGTACAAAAAATCCGGATTGGGGCGCGAGGAGGGGCTAGCAGAGCTTTTGTCTTTTACGGAGGCCAAAAACGTCAATGTGGTTTTGGGCGAATGAACCCTGCGATGGAAACCGCGTCATTGATGCGTGCTGAACACCAGATCACCAACCGTTTATGAATTGGATTGTCCGAAATGAGCTCAACTGAAAAACCACCCTACGATCCTTATGGTCTTGCCGGGCGGGTCGCGATTGTCACCGGTGGAGGGCAAGGCCTTGGGCGTCATTTCGCCAAGGCCTATGCCAAGGCTGGAGCCATACCGATCATCGCGGAACTGAACCTTGAAAAAGCCCAGTCCGTCTTGCGCGAAGTCGAAGCAATGGGCGGCAAAGGCCTCGCTCTCAAAACGGATGTCCGAAGCCCTGAAGATTGGGAGACATTGGTTCGTGAAACAACCCAAGCCTTTGGTCGCATAGATATCCTGGTCAATAACGCCGCCCTTTTCAGCCAGATAAAGATGCGTCCATTTGAGCAAATTCCCTTGGATGAATGGGATCTGGCAATGGACGTAAATGTGAAGGGGTTGTTTCTGGGTGCACGCGCCGTCGTTGGTAGCATGCGTGACGCAGGGTGGGGCCGGATTGTGAACATTTCTTCTGGTGTCGTCAACGCAGCACCACCCAATTACCTTCACTACCCAACCTCAAAAGCCGCCGTCGTTGGGCTGACGCGGGCCTTGGCACGAGAAGTCGGGAACGATGGGATCACCGTCAATGCGTTGATGCCTGGCGCGATCGAAACCGAAGTGCCACGCAAAACCGTCAGCGCAGACCTCAAGAAACGCGTCATCGCTTCGCAATGTATTCAAAGGCCACAGGAGTCCGAGGATCTGGTCGGGCCGCTGATGTTCTTTAGTTCGATGGCCTGCGGCTTTGTAACGGGACAGTGCATGTCAGTGGATGGCGGATCGATTTTTAGATAGTCGGATTGGCGCTGTACGGTATTGTCCAGTGCCACCCAAATCAGAGCAGTACTGTTCACGCAAACAAGATATGGCTTGGGCTGGGTTCACCATCATCAAAGTCCACGATTCTGAAGCCGCTGATCGCGGCTTTGGCCTATGGAAACTTCTGCCGCCATCGCGCATTTCAACCGTAATGCATCCATCGAACGCAAGAGGCGCGACCCCCAGCCTGTTACACAGCAATACCCCCAAATCGGAACACTGCGCCTGTCGTCTCCATCTGAATGCTGTTTGACAAATGCAATATGTCAGTACTATGATTAAATTAGGTCGCCCAACAGCGGCGATGTCTCTGGGAGGAAGATATTATGAGAAATTCGCTGAAAATGTTCGCGGTAGCCGCGGCATTATTTGGTTTTGCAAATCAAGCGACGAGTGAAGAAACGGTCCTGCGTGCAGTTTCGTTTTTGCCACTGACCATCGGTACGAATGGCGTCCACGTTTCGGAATTTGTCGATCGTGTAAACACCCAAATGGCCGGTTCGCTCCGGATTGAGGTGCTCGGTGGGCCAGAATCAATTGCCTATCCTGATCAGCCCAATGCGCTGCGCACCGGCGTGGTCGATATGGGCTTTCTGTCGGGTTCCCAGATCTATCGCCTTTTACCCATTAACGACTATTTGGCAGTCACCGAACTCATGCCACCTGACAGACGGGGAATGGGAATCTACGATGCTGTAGACGGCTTGTTCCAAGAGCGGATGAACAGCCACCTGCTCGGCGAGCATCTGCTGACAATGCAGGCAACGCTCTATTTTGGTGAACTGTCCGAAGATCGCGTTGCACGCATTAGCAAAGGCGATTTCGCGGGCCTGCGCATGCGCGGCGGTTCAAGTTATGATGGTCTTTACGAAGCTTTGGGTATCGAAGGTTACGCCATTTCTCCCGGCGACATTTACACAGCCGTCGAACGTGGAACCGTTGAAGGTTATGCTTGGCCAACACTGGATATGATGAGCCAGGGTTGGGGTGAGATTACCGATTATCGGCTGGGGACCGATTTCCTCCATTCTGCCGCTTCCGCGCTGATTAATATGGAATCCTGGAATTCCCTAACCGACGAGCAGCGCGCGCAGTTGGATGCAATTGCACAGGAATGGGAAGCTTGGAGCACCGGTGAAGCAGACAAGCTTATTGAAGCAGAGCTTCAAGCGCAGATGGCTGCGGGCGTGAAGATCATCGAACTGGACGAGGAAAAAGTTCCTGCGTTTCTTGCTGCGACATCGCGGAACACGTGGATTTCCCTTAGCGAAAAGCTCCCTGAGCTGTTTGCATTGGTCGCCAAGAACGAGCCGGCCGGGTTACATTTTCCTGAAGACCTTCGGCCCTAAGGCCAACACCAGTTGCAACGATGACGCTTCGATCCGAAGCGGATGATGCATCCAAAAATCCACCTGCAATGCCTGTTGGTGCTGCGGGTGGGTTTACGTCTTAGGGCGCGCAATTTCTGAGAGGGTAATCTTGTTTCCGCCGGATATCGGAGATCGCTTAGCTTGCTCTGATAAAACACCATTTACGCCACATGGCTTTGAGGCGATGGCAAGCACAACCTTAAACATGACAGGTAAGCCCGTTGGCGATGTTGATCGCGCAGCACGCCGCCATTGATGCGAGAAGCGATCAGGAAACTCCAGACCGCCCGGGCCCCCGATTGTGTTTGCCGACATCCGCGTCGACCTGATGCTGACTAAGAGCCTGTGCTGTGGTCGTGTGGGCTGACAGCGCGGCGGGCAAGATTTTCCCAGACCCGACCAATCGCAGAGTCGTTTTTGAAAAGCTTGGCGGCCTCTGCGATTTCCTCATCACTGAGAAACTCGACCGCGCCTAGCTGCAAGGCCTGCAACGTTACAGACGCCGAAATCTGAAGATAGACGGCCGTTATGGTTGCGCGCCGGATGTCGGCGCCAACGATTGTTGCACCGTGGCCGCGCATAAGTACGACACTCTGCATTCCCAGTGCTGATGCCAGATCTTCAGCAGTATCGTTCGAGCGCACCAACATGTCAGTGTGTCCGAATTGCTGCCGGATATCCCATTTTGGGATCGTGTGTCCTATGCAGCCTGCCGTGTGCATAATGGGGCGCAAAGGTCGGTCAGTAACGCTAAACGGCAGCACCGAGGTCGCATGACTGTGCACAATCGCGTGCACGTCAGATCGGGCGGCATAGATTGCTCCGTGGATAAACCGTTCCAGATATGGTGTGCGGTCTGTGTTCCATGTCGGTTGCCCGGCGAAATCAAATTCCATGATATCCGGTGCCGTGACCTGTTCCGGACTGCGTGAACAGGACAACAGATATCGTTCAGGCGTTGTCTGGCTGCGGGCGCTGATATGACCATAGGAATCGACGACATTTTCAGTGGCGAGGATGTGGTTCGCCCTGACCAGTTCCTGAATGAGGTCAGCGTTTTGCGTCTCCCATTCTTTCGGTTCATCCTGCATTTGGCGTTGTTCCCGCTTGTCATGGCGATCAGCACTTTGGCCATATGGATTTTGTTGTGACCAGTTGGATATCGCAGTATTGACAAAATGTCACTATGCTGAATAACTTTGGGTGTCAAAGCGCCACAAAGCGCACATTGGCATTGGGAGGAAAAGATGAAAATTGATTTCGGCTCTTTTGGAGCTTGCCGGATAGCTGTGGTCGTGGCTCTTCTTCCGCTGGTCGCGACCTCTGCGCATGCTCAATCCGGGCAGGTTGCGTTGAAGGACGGAACATGTGCTGTGGGCGCCGATGCCGACTATATCTGCGGACCAATCAATGCCGAAGAGTTAATCCACCTCGACGGCACGCCATGGGTGCTGACAAGCCAACTTGGCGCGCCCTTTCTGACCGAAGGTACGATTTACGCGGTCGATTCAAAGACCCGGCAATGGACAGAAGTGACAGTAGATGGCGATGTGGCGAACCTCGATTCCGAGACGTTTCCGAATTGTCCGGGCGCCCTGACCGCCAAAGGTTTCAGCGGCCACGGCATGACCCTTGGGCATACCGCAGACGGCAAAGACCGCCTGTTTGCAGTAAACCACGGTGGCCGGGAAGCGGTCGAAGTTTTTGATGTGGTTCGTGATGGCGACAACCTTCCAGGGCTGACATGGATTGGTTGTATTCCCAGCCCTGAAGAGGGGTATCTGAACACGCTGGCAACGCTGCCGGATGGTGGTCTGGTTGCAAGCAAATTTTTCGGTGCAGGCAATCCTGGCTGGTTCGGTGACATGATGCAGGGCAAAGTCACCGGCGGTGTTCATGTCTGGCACGCCGGACATGGCTGGTCCGAAGTTCCCCATTCGCAGATGTCCGGTGCGAACGGCGTTATCGCCGATGATGAAGGAGCCGCAATAATCGTGGCCGAATGGGGCGGCAAAAAATTGCACCGACTGTCTCTGGATGGATCTACAGCGCCGGTTTCGGTCGCGGTCAATGGACGTCCGGACAACATTCACCGAGCAGGAGAGAAATTGCTGGTCGTGGCCCAAACGGTCGCCGACCTAGGTCCGTTCGGTGCCTGTATGGGCAGCATGGCCGAGGTTTGCGGCGGTACATTCGACGTGCTTTCGATCGACTCCGAAACGCTTGAGACCACGTTGGTAATGTCCGTAGAGGCAGACCCCAAAAACTTTGGTTTCGGGACCAGCGCATTGGACCTTGGTGACGAAATCTGGGTCGGAACAACGCGCGGGAACAAGATCGCCGTCTTTTCCAAATAAGCGATACTGCGCCTGTAACAGGCGCATCCCACACCATTTCGAGGAGCTGGTATGCCAAGAGTAATAGATCCGATCGCCAGATTTTTTGGCTATGTCGCTGGTGTACTTCTGATTCTGATAACGATTGGGATCACCGCAAATATCATATCCCGTTCGGTGTTTAACGAATCCATAATCTGGATGCTCGAAGCGGTTCAGTATGGTCTGGTCGCTGTTACATTCAGCGGCGCTGCGTTTGTTCTCCTTGCGGACAGACACACGCGGGTTGACGTTTTAATCGTTCTGCTGCCGCGCAAGATAACCACGTTTTTCGACTTGGTCGCCAACCTTTTGGGACTGGCCGCAATGACACTGATGACGTGGTATTCGGTGGTTGCAGCAGTGCGTTCGCGCGAAAGCGGAGCCTACATTTACGAGCGGCTTCAGTTCCCAGAATGGTGGCTCTATGTCGGTCTTCCGGTGGGCTACGGCCTTCTGGCGCTGGTGTTTCTGAGGCGGCTTTTGCACGGGCCCAGCACCGAAGACAATGACCTGGCAGACACAACAGGTCTGTAGTCGCGCCACTGTCTGACACTACACCTTCATCAAAGGAACCTGCGCTTGGAATGGTATTATACTCTGGCCCTTATTTTGGGCTTTCTGGCCTTGTTGCTGGCGATTGGTGTTCCGATTGCATTCGCATTCTTCGTCGTGAATATCGTATTTGCCTTTTTCTATCTGGGCGGCGAAGTCGGTTTTGTGCAGTTTGCACGGGCCACAGTAAGTTCGGTCGAAAACTTCTCTCTTGTGCCGATACCTCTGTTTATCCTGATGGGCGAAATGATGTTCCGATCGGGTCTCGCATCACGGGCAATCGACGCGGTTGACCGGCTTATCATTGGGGTTCCCGGCCGACTTTCTGTTGTTGCAGTCTGTTCGGGAACTGTATTTTCAGCCCTGACCGGATCGAGCCTGGCGACTGTCGCGATGTTGGGGTCCAGCTTGGTGCCGGAAATGACGCGACGCGGCTATGCGACGTCGATGACCACTGGGCCGATATTGGCGACCGGCGGGCTG
>Ga0070727_10003684_pt1 | contig 13646 bp, 10 predicted proteins | sample tdAd472_FD_66722 | JGI IMG/M metagenome (GOLD analysis project Ga0070727, IMG submission 66722) | Marine sediment microbial communities from the Atlantic coast under amendment with organic carbon and nitrate - tdAd47.2 | ecosystem: Environmental > Aquatic > Marine > Coastal > Sediment | place... | reverse complement strand
CGGACCCGGCCGTAATCGATGCCGTGGTTGCGCACGCCGATCATCGAGAGGCTGTCGCTGAGCGGCATCAGCGGGCCAAGGATACCGGCGAAGCAGGCCTGCAAAAGCAGGATCGACAGGAAGTCGTCGAACAGGGCGAAAGGCAGGAACAGCAGGAACGCGGTTATGGACAAGCCGACGATCGGGCGTTTGCGTTCGCCCAGACGGTCGCACAATCGTGCGATTGCCGGGCTGACGAACACGCGGACGACACTGCCCGCAGCCAGCACCATGCCGATCTCGGACGAACTCAACCCCTTGGCCGACAGCCACACCGGCCAAAACGGCATCATGATGCCGATCACCAGAAACATGCCGCCGAAGTGCAACGAAAGTCGGAATGCGGGACTCATTTCGATGCCCCCCGAGCGAACCGGCGCAGATACGCCAGCCCATGAATGGCGCGCGAGCCGTACCAAGACGTCATTTCACCGTCGATCAGCCGCGCCTTGGCCGCATGCTCAGGGAACGCATTTTGGAACGCGGTGATATCCGCATCGTTGAAGGCATAGGGTTCCGATGAAAACAGCACCAGATCAATATCAATCAGGGTGTCCATGCTGATCTCCACCTCGGGATAGCGCGCCGCATCGCCGACCTCGGCGGATGTGTTGCAGGGCGTTACCGGCTGCCAGTTCACGAGCGACAGCATATTGCCGATATAGGTGTCGGCGCGGATCGCCATCCATGGGTCTTTCCAGATCAGATAAAGCGCCCGACGCGGTGTATATGCATCGGCATCGCCGAGTATGTCACGCGCGGCCCGGTATCGTTCGACCAAATCGTTCGCCGCCCGGTCCGCACCGAACACACCGCCGATCAGGCGGTACAGCCCGACGTTGTCGTCCGGGTGCATGGGGTGCGTGACGATGACCTCGATCCCGGCATTGCGTAGTGCATCGGCCATGTCTTTTGGATTTTCATCGACATTGACGAGCGCATGCGTGGGCGCGAGATCACGGACCCGGTCCATCCTGATTTTCTTGGTGCCGCCGACCGACGGAATGGCATCGATCCTGTCTTTTGGGTGGATGCAGTAGTGCGTGCGCCCGACCAGACGGTCGGCGAGGCCGAGATCGAACAGAAGCTCCGTCAGGCTGGGAACGAGCGAGAGAATGCGCGCGCCCGACGCCGGTTCAAACTTTTGCCCCAGATGGTCGGTGAGAAAGTCCGTGAGCGGGGTATGCATCGGCGATCACGCCGCGCCCTCGAGCGCTTCCTGGGCTTCGAGCCACGCCGCCTCGGCGGTTTCGATTTCTTCCTTGAGCGCCGAGTGCTTGAGCTGCAGGTCCATCAGATCCCGGGTCGAACCGTTGTAGACGGCGGGATCTGCAAGGCGTGCCTCGATCGTGGTTTTCTGTGCTTCCAGCTTGGCAATGCGCGTTTCCGCATTCTTGATGGTCTTGCGGAGTTCGGCCGTGGCCTGACGCTGCTCGGCGCGCTCCTTGCGGGCCTGCTTGCGGTTGTCGCGGCTGTGTTCGCCGTCGGTGGCCTGCTTGTCGGTCTGGCGTTTCGCCCGGCGCGCCGCCTGAAGTTCGGCGGCATAGTCGTCGAGCGTGCCGTCGAACGGCGTGCACCCGCCGTCGGCGACCAGCCACAACCGATCGGCGACCAGTTCGATCAGGTGCGCATCGTGGCTGACCAGGATCACCGCGCCCTCGAACGCGTTGAGCGCCTGCACCAGCGCTTCGCGGGCATCGACGTCCAGGTGGTTGGTCGGCTCGTCGAGCAACAGGATGTTCGGTTTGCCGCAGCTCATCAGCGAAAACAGCAGCCGGGCTTTTTCGCCACCGGAAAGATTCTCGACTTTGGTGTCGGCTTTGTCCGACGAGAATCCGAATCGGCCGAGGTGGCCGCGCACCTGGCTCTCCTTGCGGTCGCCAAGGGCGCGCGCGAGATGCTGGTACGGCGTTTCGTCCATGTGCAGTTCGTCGGTCTGGTGCTGCGCGAAGTAGCCGATTTCCAGCTTCGACGCCTTGACGATGGTGCCGGACTGCGGCTTCAGGCGATTGCTGAGCAGCTTGACGAGGGTTGACTTGCCGTTGCCGTTGGCGCCGATCAACGCGATCCGGTCATCGGGGTCGATGCGCAGATCAAGGTGGCGGAGGATCGGTTTGTCCGCTTCGTAGCCGACGTTGACGTCCTGGATCGCCATCAGCGGCGGCGGCGGCGGGTCGGTCTCGGGAAACGAGAAGGTGATGGATTTGTCTTCCATCGCCGCGGCGATGGGTTCCATGCGTTCCAGCATCTTCATGCGGCTTTGAGCCTGGCGTGCCTTGGTTGCCTTGGCGCGAAAACGGTCGACGAAGCTCTGGATGCGTGCCCGTTCGGCTTCCTGTTTTTCGCGCTGCTTGCCCTCGTGTTCAAGACGTTCGCGTCGGGTGCGCTCGAAACGGTCGTAATTGCCGGCATAGCGGGTGAGTTTGAGTTCCGCCAGATGCACGATCCCGGTGACGACCTCGTTAAGAAAACGCCGGTCGTGCGAGATCACCAAAAGAGTGCCGTTCCACGCCTTGAGGTATTGTTCGAGCCACAATGCCGCTTCGAGGTCGAGGTGGTTCGTCGGCTCGTCCAGCAACAGGAAATCGGGGCGCGCGAACAGCACGGCCGCAAGTGCGACGCGCATCCGCCAGCCACCGGAAAAGTCGGAGCAGGGCCGTTGCTGTGCAACTTCGTCGAACCCCAGCCCGGCGAGAATACGCGCTGCCCTTGCCGGTGCGCGCTCCGCATCGATGTCGGCAAGGCGGGTGTGGATTTCGGCAATCCGCATCGGATCCGTCGCCGTTTCGGCCTCGGCCAGCAAATCCGCGCGCTCCGTATCGGCGGCGAGCACAGTGTCGATCAGGCTCTCCGCACCGGCTGGAGCTTCTTGTGCAACCTCGCCCATACGGACGCCTTTTTGCATCTGGATGGTGCCGGCGTCGGCCTGCACTTCGCCCATTATCAGGCGGAACAGGGTCGTTTTGCCTGTGCCGTTACGTCCGACGAGACCCAGTTTCTGGCCGCGTTCGATGCTCAACGTCGCGCCTTCGAGAAGCGTGCGCCCGGCGATGCGGTAAGTGATGTCCTGTATACTCAACATGGCGCGGGTCATAGCATGCGCCACGTTTCTTCAAAAGGCCGTTTCCCGTTGGCGCGTCAAGTGATCGCGTCGGCCCCAAGGATTTTCTGTCGGCCAGAAACGCAAAAGTCGCAATTATCCAATAAGCGCAACTCAGTATTGGAGTAAATCGTAGATATACTGTTCACGTTACAAGTCGGTGGCACAATTTTGACATTAACCATTGCCTGATACCGGGGTGCGGATAGTCTAAATCATCCAAGAATTCGGACAATCGACAGGGTCTATTGAAAAAACATCGCACATCACGCGTCCGTTCTACGTATACGGCCCCTTTTCCGATAATGGCGGCAGTATTGTCGCTTGTATTTCTGACGATATCGATTGGCGCCGTGTCGTATTTCCTGAGCGTTTCGGCAGCCAGGGAAAATGACGTCGCGTTCCGGGAATCACGCCATATCGTCGAAACCGCCTTCTCGCTATTGAAGCGCGATCTCAGCAACTGGAACAAGGATTATGCCTGGTGGGACGACACCCTCGACAAAGCCACCGGCGATGTCGATGTTGTCTGGGCCGAAGATAACATCGGCACGTATCTGCAAGACACATTCGATGTCAGCGGTTCGTTTGTCGTTTCTCCGGATCTGCAAACCGTGTTTCATTCGCCGCGCGGTGATAACGCGAAACCCGATGCGCTTCGGTTTTTGGGGACAAATGGCTCGGTGTTCCTGCGGCGCGTTCAGGCGACAAAAATGAGCACCAGTACCCCGCACACGACCTATGTGCGCGACGACGGTGGCCTTTACGCAGTCAGCGCTGCACCGATCACCGCCGAACACCCGACCGAGGCGCAAATGGTGAAGCACCCGCGTCCGTTGCTGATCCTCTATAAAAAGCTGGATGACGGCGTCATCGGCGAGATTTCGGAGCAATTTCTGCTGCGCGATTTGCGGGTTTCCGTTGCGGCACCCGAAGGGGCGTCCGGGTGCATTCCGATTGTGGATGATAATGCCGATACCATTGCATTCATCTCCTGGACACCGGCAAAGCCGGGGGATCACCTGTTTGCCGAATTGTTGCCGAAAATATCCTTCGTTTCGGTAATGCTGTTTACGACGGCGCTGTTGATATTCTTCGCCTGGTGGCGGACGGCGTCTCAGGCAAATGCCGAAAAGTCCAGATTTCTGGCGAAAATGAGCCATGAGCTCAGGACGCCGCTGAATCCGATCGTTGGGTTTTCCAACCTGATGTCCAATGAAGTTCTGGGGCCGATCCCGAACACGTACAAGGGCTATGCCGAGGATATCCACCAATGCGGCCTGCATCTTTCGGCGATCATCGAGGACATTCTTGATGTCTCGCGGATCGAAGCCGGCGAGATGGTGCTGAATGAGGCGGAATTCGAGGTCGCCGACTTCATCGAAAACCTGCCGGCATTTTCAAGCCGGATTCCCGATCTCGACATGTCCGCACCAAGTAAACTGAACATCCGACACGAGATAGAGGACGGTTTGCCGAAACTGAAGGCTGACCGGCTGCGCGTGCAGCAGGTTCTGCTCAATATCTTGTCCAATGCGATCAAATTCTCCGACGATGAGGAAATCGTCATCCGCGCCCGAAACGACGAAGGCGAAATCGTGATCGACGTCGAGGATCGCGGCGTCGGCATTTCAGAGGATGATATGGGGCTGCTCTTTCAGCCCTTCGTGCAGGTCGGTGCGCAGACGATTGAAAACCGCTCGCACGGCAGCGGTCTTGGCCTGATCGTGTCACGTGAATTGATGCGGCTACACGACGGTGACCTTACCCTGGCAAGCAAGCTCAATGCCGGGACCACGGCGACGATGCGATTTCCGGCGAACAGGTCCGTTTGAATTCACCGCCCGGCGTAAGGACTTATTCGCTCTTTGCCGGCCGCCATGCCCGGATTAGTGCCTTGGCGCGTTCTTGCTCGTCGGCGCTCATGGTCGCTTTGATCCGCGCTTTTTCGCGTACCAGATCGGCGCGAGTCGCAGCGGGCCACGAACGCTCCGCCAGGGATATCCATTTGAACGCGGTGATCGTGTTGCGTGTCACGCCCTGGCCGTTGAAGTGGATCGCCGCAAGGCGCCGCTGTGCCGGCGCGTAGCCGCTTTCGGCGGCCTGTATCAAATAGGCGAGGCCGATGCTTCGCTGTTGTGTGCCGCCGTCCAGCATGAGCCGCGCAAGGTCGTATCTGGCGGGGGCGTGGCCACGTGCGGCGGCCTTGCTGAACCAGTCCCGGGCGGTGTCCAGATCGCGCGGCACGGCAATGCCTTCGCGATACAATTGGCCGAGGTCATGCTCGGCCGGGGCGAAATCCCGCGCGGCGGCGTCGCGCAGCCAGGCAATTGCCTGGCCGTAATCGCGCCGGACACCGTCTCCGAGCCGGTAAATCGTTCCCAAAGTATAGGCAGCACGTGCGGACCCCCGCTGTGCCGCCGTTGCATACCAATCCAGCGCGGCGGTGATGTCGCGCGGCGTGCCCAGTCCGAGCCGGTATGCGTTGGCAAGATTGTATGCCGCATCGCCATGCCCGGCGTCGGCGGCCCGGCGGAACCAGCCAGCCGCCATAGCCGTATTGCGCTCGACACCGTCGCCGTTCAGATACAGCGTTGCTAAAATGTACGCAGCCTCGCGGTCCCCGGCGCGGGCATCGGCCTCAAGAAGCGGCAGCGCAGCCGCGATGTTGCCGCCGCGATAAAGTGCTATCCCTTCGGAAAACTGGCGGGGTAAACCGATGTCGGCGAAATGCAGGCCCGCCGGTAACATGGCCGCGAGAACGAGTGCGGCCAGGCGTATATGCCGCCAGCGCCGCTGGCGAGGGCTGTGCGTATCCGAACGCAATGCCGGTGCGGCGGCGAAAGTCCGGGCCGCGTCGTGAAGAACCTTGCGAACCTCGTCGGCGCGCAGCGGCCATGTCATGCCGATGTCGACGGCAACGGCGGCTTGCGGCGTCTCGCCGAACAGCCTTCGCAGCTTGGACGATTGCCAGTCGACGCTTTGCGGGTGTTTGAAATGAAACACGATCCGGTCATGGATGTCACCGGTCGTGCCGCGTCGGGTCGCCGCCTGAATTTTGCCGATATCCGCCCAGCGCAGCGGCGTTGCCAGCAGCTTGGGGATTTCGATGCCGTCCGGTCCGATCCGCATCAACGGCGCCGGGCTGAAAAGCCGGAAGGTCATTATGGCAAAGGTGGCGGTCAAGAGCGTGCTGAGCGCCATCCAGCCTGGTTCGCCCATCCAGATCAAGGCATCGCGGCGAAGCGCCAGAAGCCCGCAAAGCGGCAGCGCCAGCAGGGCGGCAACGGCAATCGCCGGCAGCTTGCGCGGACGAATGAGTGTCACGGGTTTCGGATCGCGATCATGGCGCATGATAGACAAACCATACCACGCACGCGGGGGTGCCACAGCAGGGCCTTAAGCATCCGCGCCGTCGTCATTGAAGCAAATGGCGGAAACACTTGCTCAGCCGGGGATTGAGGGGGGCGCCGATAAGGCGTTAAGCTGGCCGGAACGATAAACTTCGGGATGTGAAACGGTATGATGATCCTGGTCGGGCAACTCGATTCGCCATTTGTCCGTCGCGTTGCGGCGACGATGACGCATTACGATCTGCCGTTCGAGCGGCATGTGCTGTCGGTGTTCGGCGACCGGGACGAAGTCATGCGGCTGAACCCTCTGGGCAAGGTGCCGGCGCTGATCATCGACGAAGGTGAGACGCTCGTCGACAGCGCGGTTATCATCGATCATCTGGATCAGTGCGTGGCCCCGGAAATCTGCCTGACGCCGCCGGCGGGGGTTTTGCGCCGCCAGGTGCTGCGGCTGGCAACGATCGCCATGGGGATATCCGAGCGCGCGGTTCAATTGCGCATCGAAACCGTTCGCCGCCCGCCGCACCTGCAAAGTGAAGAATTCATCGATACCTATCGCCGTTCGATCCGCGACAGCCTGGATTTTCTCGAACGCGAAGCTGCCCGGCCATGGGCCGCTGGTCCGGCATTGACGCAGGCGGATTTTTCCGCGACGGCGGCGCTGACGCATCTTTCCGCCAAGATCGACGAGTTCTCCGATCTTCAGGCGTGGCCGAAATTGGCGGCGATCCGGGCCGCCGGAGAAGAGCTGCATGCCTTCAGGAACAATCCTTTCATGGAAGGGTGACAAAGCGGTTTCGAGACCGCGCCGCGTCGTGTAACGTCCGCTTCATGTCTGATGTGATTACCGATACGGAAACCCTCCGCGCTTTCTGTGATTCCCTGACCGACGAATCTTATGTGACCGTCGATACGGAATTCATACGCGAAAGCACGTTCTGGCCGGAATTGTGCCTTGTCCAGTTGGGCGGTACCGAAGAGGCGAAGGCCGTGGATACGCTGGCGAGCGGGATCGACCTGAAACCGCTGTTCGATCTGATGGCGAACACCGAAGTATTAAAGGTGTTTCATGCCGCGCGGCAGGATCTTGAAATTTTTCTGCATCTGGCGGGCGCACTGCCGCATCCGATTTTCGATACGCAGGTCGCCGCCATGGTCTGCGGCTTCGGGGATTCCGTCGGCTACGAGAACCTGATTGCCAAGCTGACCAATGCCAAGATCGACAAGGGATCACGCTTCACCGACTGGAAGCTGCGTCCGCTCAGCGACAAGCAGATCAAGTACGCGTTGGCCGATGTGACGCACCTGCGACCGGCCTATGAAATCCTTGCCGGCAAGCTGGAACTTTCCGGGCGTCAGTCGTGGGTCACGGCGGAGATGGAAATTCTCGAAGATCCGAAGACTTACAACGTCGATCCGGATGAAGCGTACAAGCGGATCAAGACGCGCGGCGCCAAGGGACGGCAATTGTCGGTGCTGCGTGCTGTCGCCGCCTGGCGCGAACGCGAAGCGCAGGGACGAAACCTGCCGCGCAACCGCGTGCTGCGTGACGAGGCGCTTTTGGAAATTGCCCACCGTGTCCCAAAAACGGTCGACGAATTGGCGAAAACCCGCGGTCTCGGTCGCCGTCTGGCCGAGGGATCGTCGGGGTCAGCTTTGCTGAAGGCGATCCACAGCGGCGCCGACGCACCCCGTTCGGAATGGCCGACGCCGCCGGCAAAACCGGACCTTCCGGCATGGACCGCGGCCGCCGCCGATTTGCTCAAGGTTTTGTTGAAGATGAAATGCGCCGACGCCGACGTGGCGACAAAACTGGTCGCCAGCGCCGCCGACGTGGAGCTGATCGCGGCGTTCGGGGAAGACGCCGACGTGCCGGCGATCAAGGGATGGCGGCGCGGTGTCTTTGGCGAGGATGCGTTGCGTCTGCGCCGCGGTGAAATCTGTCTGGAACTTGCCGGCGACCGCGTCGCGGTGGTTGAAAAGAACGTCCTTTCCGAATCGTCCGACTGACGTCCGCCTAACGGCGCGAGATTGACCCGGTGATGCCGAGGCTCTTGCACAGGCCGCGGAACCGCCGGTCGACGGTATCCGACTGGAAGACGCGGCTGCCGCCCGGAAGATGCAGGATCAGTTTCTTGCCGTCGCGCTCGAGGCTGGTTTGCGACAATAGCCCGGGCGCGGACCCCGAAAGCGTATGCGCGAGCCGGATCGCGCGCCCGATCCCGTCCACTTTGTTGAGTTGTTCCGGGTCGAGAAGGCTGCGCACGTCGTTGACCACGGCAGCATTGGAATCGCCGTTGTAGCGGACGAACACGGTCGCGGCGATGAACACCCGGTCGGCGTGCGACAGCCCGGCATAGGGCAGCCGCAGGGCGCGGAAGAACGAATGTTCGGCGCGGTAATCCGGGTGCTCGTTCCAGCCGATATCCGATAACAGGCACGATGCGAGAATACGGCGGCGGTCTTCTTCGCTGGTTTTCGGGAACAAGGGCGCGACCCAGTCGGCGACCTCATAGCCGTTCAGCGAAAAGCGACCGGTCCGTTCGGCAAGCGTCTGTGCGCCGGCGATCAGCGGATCCTGATGACGCATGTCCTCGGGGAGATGTTGCAGCATCTGTCCCTCGCGCATGCCGAAGCCGGAAAACACGATGGTTTCCGGCGCCGCAATCTCGATCAGGCTGCCCAGAACCTCGGTCGCGTACGGCACGCTCTTGACCCGCGACGGAGACAGCGACGAAATCTTACGGAGCGTGCCTGGGCTCAGCCCGGCCATCAGCCGCGACAGCCCAAGGGCGTCGTCGGCGCGGATCGTATAGTTATCGACCACATGCAGCGGATAATTCGTCTGCTCGATGAACACACGTGCAATGGCGCGCATGATCCCGCCGGTCAGATACAGGCTTTTGCCCTTCGCCTGCTTTAGCCATTTTGCTTTCGAAAAATGTTCGTTGATGATGTCGCGTGCGTTGGCGATGTCGTCGCCCGACATTTCCTGCAGCCGGAGGTGTCCCAGCGGCATCGTGCCGTAAGTCTTGCACGTCCCTTTGACGAGGCGGACGAGGTCGAGCGAGCCGCCGCCGAGATCGCCCATAATGCCGTCTGCCTGCGGCACGCCGACGACCAGTCCGAGCGCGGACAACTCGGCTTCCTCGGAACCGCTCAGCACCGAGACGGAAATCTTGAATTCGCTTTCGATCTTGTTGACGAAGACATCGCCGTCGGACGCATCGCGGACGGCGGCGGTGGCGACCAGATCGAGCTTTTCGACCCCCATGGCCTCGGCCAACCGGACAAAGCGGCGCAACGAGTAAATGGCCTTCTTGACGCCGACCGGGGACAGTTGGCCGGTTTTCGACATGCCTTCGACGAGGCGGCATTCCGCCTTTTCGTTGAACATCGGTACCGGCATGCGTTCGGGGACATCGTAGACGACGAGGCGCACGGTGTTCGAACCGATATCGACGATGCCGATGCGGCCCGTCACGGTCGATAAGTCCGGGTACAGTCGAATTGCTTCCTCGGTCACAAAGCCGATCCTAAGTCCTGTGACGTGGCCGTCAATCTTTGCAGGATTATCCCGAACTGGCGGGTTAGCCGTTGTCGTCTTTCCGTGTGATTTCCTGCCCGACATTAAGCGCCGAGCCACGCCCGGACAAGCTCGGGTTGGTCATGAAGTATTCTTGCGCGGAAAGCCCTTCGCCCTTGGCGACACGCTGGAAGGAGCCGTCGGGCTGCATGATCCAGCTTTGTGCCTGATCGCGCAGGTTGGCGACCATGATTTCTTCCAGAACCTGCTTATGCACGGTCGGGTTTTCGATCGGCACCAGTGTCTCGACCCGGCGGTTGAGGTTGCGCGGCATCAGATCGGCCGAGGCGATGAAGACCCGCGCGGCGGGCGAGGGCAGCGCCTCGCCGTTGGCAAAGCAATAGATGCGCGAATGTTCGAGAAAACGCCCGACGATGCTTTTGACGCGGATGTTTTCGCTCAACCCCTTGATGCCCGGGCGCAGGCAGCAGATGCCGCGGATGACGAAATCAAGCTGCACCCCGGCTTGCGAGGCTTCGTAGAACTTTTCGATCAATTCGGGATCGACGAGGGAATTCATCTTCATCCAGAGCCCGGCGGGCTTGCCGGCCTTGGCATTCTCGATCTCGACATCGGTCAGGCGTTCGAGCGTCTGGCGCAAAGTCAGCGGCGAGAAGGAGAGTTTTTCCATCTGTGCCGGCTGTGCGTATCCGGTCATGTAGTTCAGCAAGCGTGCGGCATCGCGGCACAATGCCTGATCGCAGGTAAAGAACGACAGATCGGTATAGATCTTGGCGGTGATCGGGTGATAGTTGCCTGTCCCGAAGTGCACGTAGGATTTCAGCGTCTGGCCTTCGCGGCGCACGATCAGATTGACCTTGGCGTGGATTTTCTTGTCGACGAATCCGTAGACGACCTGCGCGCCGGCACGTTCAAGATCGCGCGCCCAGCGGATATTCGCTTCCTCGTCGAAGCGGGCCTTCAGCTCGACCATGGCGGTCACGGATTTCCCGGCCTCGGCGGCCTCGATCAGCGCGGCGACGATGGGTGAATCGTTCGATGTGCGGTACAGCGTCTGCTTGATGGCGACCACATCCGGGTCGCGCGCCGCCTGGCGCACGAACTGCACCACCACGTCGAAGCTTTCGTAAGGATGGTGAACGATGATGTCCTTCTTGGAGATTGCCGCAAATACATCGCCGCCGAAATCGCGGATGCGTTCGGGGAAGCGGGCATTGAACGGGGTGAACAGCAAGTCAGGCCGTTCGCTCAAGATAAGCTGCTTGGTGTCGGCTAGGCCGAGCGGCCCGCGCATGGCCATGGCGACACCGGACTCCGCGCCCATCTCGCCGATGATCAGATCCTGCAGTTGCTGCGGCATATCGGCATTAAAGGTCAGGCGAATCACGGAGCCCCGGCGGCGACGCTTGAGCGCGCTTTCGAAGGTGCGGACCAGATCCTCGGCTTCTTCGTCAATTTCCATTTCGCTGTCGCGGATGACGCGGAACGAGCCGTTTTCGACCAGCTTGAAATCGGGGAACATTTTATCGATGAACAGGAGTACCCAGTCCTCGAGCGCGAGGAACCGGATTTCCGGCCCCGGCAGCCGTACATAGCGTTCAAGCTGCGACGGGATCGGCAGCAGCGCGCGCAAGTGTTCGTCGAAATCGCGATGTTCGAGAAGCAACACCAGCGAGAACCCGAAATTCGGGATGAACGGGAACGGGTGGGCCGGATCGACGGCGAGCGGCGTCAGCACCGGGAACACATGCTCCATGAACTGCTGTTCCAGCCAGACCAAATCTTCCTTCGATACCTCGTCGCGGCCAAGCACGAAAATATCGCGGGTCCGCAGTTCCTGACGCAAGCGGTCCCAAATCGCATGCTGTTGATGCATCAGCGTCTGCGCGTGCTGCTGGATCGCCTCGATCTGTTGGGCGGGCGTCATCCCGTCATCGCTGGACTGCGTCACGCCGGCGCGAATCTGACCGCGCAGACCGGCAACGCGGACCATGAAAAACTCGTCCAGGTTGGCCGCCGAAATCGACAAGAAACGGAGCCGCTCAAGCAGCGGGTGTGCGGTGTTCTCCGCTTCCTCGAGAACCCGGGTGTTGAAGGCCAGCCACGACAATTCACGGTTTAGAAGATGCGGCTCGTCCGAGGCACGAAGTCGCGGTTTCCTGTTCGCGCCGGATGCGCTTTCAGGCGTGCGTCCTTCCTGTCCTGATTTGGCCGGCGTTGTTTCGTCCATCTGGCTCACCAATGGGTCGCTTTCAATGACCTGAATAATACCAGCCGCATGCGGGAGATGTCACTGAGTGGAATTATGACAATTTTAAAATCCGAATTTACAGCGTCCGTCTGGCAAAGCGGGGGGGCATCATGCTCTAATCGTGGCCTTGAACAAACGCTGGAAAGGCTTGTCTGCGTGCGGCGAAACCGACTGATAGCAGGATTAGTAATGGCACTGTGCCTGTGGCTCGGCATGACCGGCCCGGCAAGCGCCAATATTTCGCTCGGCGAATACATGGCGCTCCGTGCCGCGGCCAAGACCGGCAACAAGGGGGCGGAAGCGCGCTGGCGCTACTACATCATCGGTCTGATGGACGGCATACAGTCGGTGCAAGCCCCGGCATCGGCGCTCGGCACCAAGCTGCATTTCTGCATGTCCGACGATCTGCCGCTGTCGCCCCGGTTTCTCGACGAGTTCATTCAGAAAGCGATCGAGCGGTTGAGTGCCAAAGGCGTGCTCAAGGACCGCGTCGGCAAACCGATGGCGGTCCTTGTCGCACTCGAACTGAAAAACGCGTTCCCCTGCAACTAGCGGCCTAAAGCGTGCCCGGATAGTTGCCGCCGTCGATCAGGCAGTTCTGCCCGGTGATATATCCGGCCTGCGCCGAGCAGAGGAACGCGCAGTATTCGCCGAATTCCGCGGCGTCGCCCAAACGACCGGCGGGAATGCTCGCGGCACGTTGCGCGGCGGCTTCCTCCATCGAAATGCCGTCCTTGTCGGCGTGCACTTTCAGGTTCGATTTCAGGCGGTCAGTATAGAACGCACCCGGCAGCAGGCCGTTGATCGTGACATTGTGCTTTACCGTCTTGCGGGCAAGGCCTGCGACGAACCCGGTCAGCCCGGCGCGTGCGCCGTTGGACAGGCCGAGGATTTCAATCGGCGCCTTGACCGAACTGGACGTGATGTTGACGACGCGGCCGAACTTGCGCTCGATCATGCCGTCGACGGTCGCCTTGATCAGGAAAATCGGCGTCAGCATGTTGGCGTCGACCGCCTTGATCCAGTCGTCGCGGTCCCAGTCGCGAAAATCGCCCGGCGGCGGGCCGCCTGCATTGTTGACCAGAATGTCCGGGTTTGGGCAGGCATCAAGCACGGCGGCGCGGCCTTCATCCGAGGTGATGTCGCAGGCGACCGTCTGCACGCTACCGCCGCCAAGGGCGCGGATTTCGTCCGCCGCCGCATTCAGCGTTTCCTCGGTACGTGCGCAAATCGTCACATCGACGCCTTCGCGGGCCAGTGATTCGGCACAAGCCTTGCCGAGCCCTTTCGATGCCGCGCAGACGATGGCTTTCTTGCCGGCGATTCCCAAATCCATTCGATCCTCCCGTTGAAATA
>Ga0070727_10003682_pt1 | contig 13649 bp, 9 predicted proteins | sample tdAd472_FD_66722 | JGI IMG/M metagenome (GOLD analysis project Ga0070727, IMG submission 66722) | Marine sediment microbial communities from the Atlantic coast under amendment with organic carbon and nitrate - tdAd47.2 | ecosystem: Environmental > Aquatic > Marine > Coastal > Sediment | place... | reverse complement strand
TACGGCGGAAGAAGCCCTGGGGAAAAGTATTAATGTCCATGGTTTTGATGCCAGAATAATGGGTGTCGTCAAGGACTTTCACACCCTGTCGCTGCATGAAAATATCAAACCCATTGCAATTGTTTATGGTATTCGGAATTACCAAAGTTTAGGTATCAAATATCAAACGGATAATATTCGGGCGTCGATTGCGCAATTGGAAACCTCCTGGAAAAGTGTCTTCCCAGACAAGAATTTCGATTATTATTTCCTGGATGAACAAATGGCTAACATTTACGATAATGAGGTCCGTTTTTCTAAGATCATCAATGCTTTTACTTTCATTTCCATCCTCATTGCCTGTCTGGGCTTAATTGGACTTTCGGCTTTTACTTCGATTAGCAGATTCCGAGAAATTGGGATTCGAAAAGTACTAGGCGCTAGCGTTCCCAGCATCTTATTCCTGATTTCAAGAGAGTTTATTGTGTTGACCCTGATCAGTTTTATCATTGGCGCCCCGATTGCTTATTACCTGATCTCTTCTTGGTTGGAAGGCTTTGCTTACCAGATCGACTTAGAGTGGTGGATGATCGTAACGGCTGGCGTTATGACCTTACTTGTCACCTTATTAACGGTGGGCTTGCAAAGTATTAAGGCGGCCATGGTCAATCCCATTGTATCTCTGCGGGGGGAATAGGAAGCCTATGCTTGAAAATTTAACAGAAATGAGCAAAAAGGCATTGAAAAGCTGGAAATCGGAAATCGGAAGTGGAAAACCAGCCTAGTCCAAGCTAGATTCCGCCCTGTCTGATCTGGGGTCAGCCAGGCAGGCTTCCGAATTCCCAATTCCGCCTTCTCATTGCGGAATAGGTCTTATTGCTGAAGTTTAGTCTAGGGTTTGAGTACCTTTAAGGTGGGTTCCAATTTCTATCCCCAATTTTGTCCATCATCTTTTGACAATTTTGGGTTTCGAACTTAGATAGCCTGAACCAGATTATTTGATTCAAATGTAGAGACTTCATGCTTGACCTTCTTAGAGATTGGATAGTAAACCAGGGCTTAGATTTATCTGCTGCGGACCTTTTAGCGCGAGGTGCTATCTTTACACTGATTATTATTCTAAGCCTTATTGCTTACCTGTTGGCAAAACACTTTATCCTGAAAGGACTGACGGCTATCATTAGTCGAACTACCACGCAATGGGATGATGTACTCTTAAGAAAAAAGGTATTTAATCGTTTGGCTCACCTGGCGCCAGCCATTGTGATGTACCTATTTATTTCAATCCCCTTGGTAGATTATGATTGGATCATTTCTTTGATTAATGAGGTGATTTTAATCTATATGATTGTGATGGGCATCTTGGCCCTTGATGCTTTTCTCAATGCTTCCCTAGCTATTTATGAAACCTATGATATTTCAAATAAGATCCCCATCAAGGGCTTTATTCAGGTTTTTAAAATAGTCATCTATTTCACCAGTGGCATATTTATCATTGCCATTTTATTGGATAAAACGCCGGTCTACTTATTTAGTAGCTTAGGTGCGCTTACGGCGGTATTGATGTTTATTTTTAAGGATGCCATTTTGGGTTTTGTGGCCGGAATACAATTAACCGCCAATCAAATGGTGGCTAATGGGGACTGGATTGAAATGCCGAAATACGGGGCAGATGGGGACATTATAGAAATTGCTTTGACGACCGTAAAAGTGCAAAATTGGGATAAAACGATTACCACCATTCCCACCTATGCCTTAATTACCGAATCATTTAAGAACTGGCGAGGAATGTCGGAGTCGGGCGGGCGGAGAATCAAGCGCTCCATTAGTCTCGACATGAATACCATTCAATTCTGCACGGAAGAGATGCTGGATCGATTCAGCAAAATCCAATATATTTCCAGCTATATCGAAAAGCAAAAAATTGAGTTGCAAACCTACAATCAAGTGGAGCAGGTGGATGATTCTAGTTTGGTGAATGGCAGAAGAATGACCAACGTAGGAACGTTTCGAGCTTATGTCGAAGCTTATTTAAGGAACCATCCGAAAATTAACCATGAAATGACATTTTTGGTCAGGCAGCTAGCACCCTCTGAGCATGGCTTACCCATCGAAATTTATGTGTTTAGCAAGGACAAGGCCTGGGCGAATTATGAGAGTATTCAGGCTGATATCTTCGATCATATATTGGCTGTGATTCCCGAATTTGATTTACAAGTATTCCAGGATCCTAGTGGCCGGGATTTTAATAAGTTGATCCACTAGTTAGTGGTTGTTTCGCGTTTCACTATCCTACTACAGCTTGAAGTTAGCTATTTCGGAATAAAAGGAAAGAACTCATGACTTTTGACATCAATGCATCCATTGAAATACTCAGCAGAACGCCTGCTACCTTAGAGGCTTTGCTCAATGGCCTATCCACAGCCTGGCTGATCAATAATGAAGGAGAAAACACTTGGAGTCCGTATGATATTGTCGGGCATTTGATTCATGGCGAAAAGACAGATTGGATGCCCAGAGCAAAAATTATTCTATCTAAGCTGGAGGACAAAACATTTGAACCCTTTGATAGGTTTGCCCAATTGAATGAGGATCAAAACCAACCCATTGAAGAGCTGTTAAAGGAATTTAGAGCCATTAGAACTGAGAATTTGAAAGAACTGAAAGCCTTGCCAATCGATGACGCTCAATTATCGAAGACAGGGGTTCATCCTGAATTGGGGATAGTGCGTTTGAAAGAGCTTTTGTCTACCTGGGTTGTTCATGACTTAGGGCATATTTCCCAGGTATCACGCGTAATGGCGAAACAATATAAATCTGAAGTAGGGCCCTGGAAGCAATATTTGGGAATATTGAAGAGATAAGAGAACATGACACACCACAGGGCTATATCTCACGAAGTGGCATAGCATTTGTCTCAATAACGGCCGCTATCCTAAAAATCAGAAAGAAATCAAAATTACTTCCCACTTACTAGCCTATTTATTTAGACCTTTATTTTTATTTTTCTAGCAGTTTTTGTGTTTAACCTCAGCTGAAAGCTAAATCAACGCTCATTATCAATTATTTAGGGCCTTCGCTTTAAGCTGAGTACAAAAATTGCCAGAGAAGTTATTTTCTTAACAGTTATTGCGTTTTTACGTTTTCACTTTCAGTGTAGGTCGGAGGAAGTAACTAAGCCCTTTCGAAAACTATGCATTCAATCACTCAAAGAAAATTATGCGGCCGTTATTGATTATCTTTTTCTGTATACTGGGTTTATACCTGGCAAAAATCTTTGTGCTGGATGCTGGCAAAAATAAGCCAGGCAATAGCAACGCAAAAAGCGCCCCCAGCCAATCTGACCCTTCTGCCCTTTCCGTAGACATTTATGTAGCCAAGGAAGTCGATAAGAATAATCTGGTGTATGCCTCCGGAACGGTAGTCCCGAATGAGGAGGTAGCGATTCAGAGTGAATTGGCTGGCCGTTTGGTCAAGCTTAATATCCGGGAAGGTGGTTTTGTCAAAAAGGGACAATTGATTGCTAAACTCAATGATGCTGATTTGTTGGCTCAGCTAAAAAAAGTGGAATACGAGGAGCAATTGGCTAGTCAAACCGAGGCGCGTCAAAATAAGCTGTTGCAGATCAATGCCATTAGCAAAGAGGAATATGACATGGCCGTCAATCGCGTCAATACTTTAAGTACAGATAAAGAATTTCTACAAGTACAATTGGCCAAGACTTCCGTGACAGCTCCTTTTAGTGGTAGGATGGGCTTCAAAAATATTAGTGAAGGTGCCTATATCACTCCGGGGGATATCATTGCGAATTTGGTGCAAACCAATCCGGTGAAACTCGATTTTAGCGTACCAGAAAAATATTCCAGCAAAATTAAGGTGGGGCAGTCCATTTCCTTTACGATTGACGGAGATGACGAGCAAATATCCGCTAAGGTGATCGCAATCGACCCTAGGATTGATGAAGATTTACGAACCCTAAAGGTTCGGGCTTTGGCCAAGAACAACAATGATAAATTACTGCCAGGTATGTTCATTAGAGTAGAAGTACCACTCGAACAGGAGAAGTCCATTATGATACCTACGGAGGCTATCATTCCGATTCTCAAAGGCAAGAAAGTATTTGTGATGCGAGATGGAAAAGCACAAGAAACGATCATTCAAACGGGACTCCGAACGGATACCCGTATACAAGTCGAGGAAGGTATAGCCGTAGGCGATTCCGTCATTGTTAGTGCTTTGATGTCAATGAAAAATAATTCCAATGTAATCTTGCGGAATGTAGTTGAATAAGCGAATTCTTCTAATCACTCTATTGTGCGGATGAAGCATCCGCCGGTCGACTTAAAAAAAAATTATGGCCTCTTTATCCACCATATCCATTAAGCGTCCTGTCTTAGCTATAGTGATGAATCTACTGATTCTCCTATTTGGCTTCATTAGCTTCTCTTATTTAGGTGTACGTGAATACCCTTCCATTGACCCGCCCATCGTATCGGTCCGGGCGAGTTATCCGGGAGCAAATGCTGATATCATTGAATCACAGATTACCGAACCACTAGAAAAGGTCATCAATAGTGTGCCTGGGATACGTACCATTAGTTCGTCTAGTAACCAAGGATCTTCTTCCATCTCTATTGAATTCAACTTGGATGTGGACATGGAACAGGCTGCGAATGATGTAAGAGATAAGGTATCACAAGCCAGCCGATCGCTACCTCGGGATATGGACGGCCAGCCAAGGGTGAGTAAGGCAGATGCCGATTCAGAGTCGATTGTGGTGATGCGAATGCGCAGTTCTGAGCGAAACATGATGCAACTCAGTGATTTCGCAGAAAATGTATTGCTTCCACGCTTTGAAACGATTGATGAGGTCAGTAATGTGCGAATTTGGGGGCAGAAGCGATATGCGATGCGCATCTGGATGCAACCGGATCGCATGGCCGCACAAGGGATTACGACGCAGGATATCAAATTGGCACTAGATCGTGAAAATGTTGAACTACCAAGCGGGAAGTTGCAGGGGGATAATACAGAATTGGTCGTGAAAACAATGGGCCGATTCAGCACGGAAGAAGATTTCAATCAGCTGATCATTAAGACCGATGGGGCTAAAATCATTCGTTTGCAAGACGTCGGCTACGCGGTTTTGGGGCCCGAAAAAGAAGAAGGGATTTTGCGTATAGATGGAGTGCCCCAGGTCGGGATAGCGATCAGCCCACAACCGGGTGCTAATTACCTCAATATATCAGAAGAAGTAAGAAAAAGATTTGAAGTCGTAAAAGCAGATTTACCGGAAGATATACACCTGGAGATGTTTTTAGATAATACCATCTTCATTGAAAAATCGATTGAAGAGGTAAAGGAAACCTTGATTATCGCTATCGTACTGGTTATATTCATCATCTTTATTTTCTTCCGAGATTGGATTTTGGCCATTCGCCCCTTGATTGACATTCCCGTTTCCCTGGTGGGTACCTTTTTCGTGATGTACATGTTTGGTTTTTCCATCAATGTGCTCACGCTTTTGGCCATCGTGCTGGCGACAGGATTGGTGGTGGACGATGGGATCGTGGTGACGGAGAATATTTTTAAGAAACTAGAAGAAGGCTATAGCCCGGTAGAGGCAGCGATCCGAGGATCCAATGAAATCTTTTTTGCCATTATTTCGACCTCTATTACCTTAGCAGCAGTCTTTTTGCCCGTGATATTTATGGAAGGCTTTGTGGGGCGTTTGTTTCGCGAGTTTGGGATTGTCCTGGCGGCGGCCGTTCTGATATCGGCTTTCGTATCGCTGACTTTAACCCCGATGTTGAATGCCTTCTTGATTCGAAAGAAAGAAAAACGCAATCGCATTTACGAATGGTCAGAGCCGTTCTTTCAAAGAATGGAAAGTAGTTATCGGACTGGATTGAATCGGTTCATGGGTATGCGATGGTTAGCTTTCCCCATTTTTGCCGTGGTGGGTTTTATGATCTACTTTTTTGGCGGGCAATTGAAATCAGAATTAGCGCCCTTGGATGATAGAAATGTGCTTAGGATGTCGATGGCTACGCCGGAAGGGTCCTCTTATGAATTCATGGATGATTACGTGCAGCGGGTGTACCAGATGATGGCTGATTCCTTGCAGGAAGCCCAAGGTATTCTTACTTATACGGCACCAGGCTTTACCGGTTCAGGCGCTTCCAACTCCGCTTTTGCTCGTATTACCTTAAAGGAAAAGAAGGAGCGAGAACGCTCTCAATCGGAACTAAAAAACTACCTCAATAGTGAGTTGCAAAAAATGCCAGATGCGAGGGCCTTTGCCAGTGAGCGGCAGACGATTGCCTTGAATCGTCGAGGAGGCTTACCCATACAATATGTGATTCAAGCACCTGATCTAGAGAAATTGCGAGATTATATCCCCAAATTTATGGCAGAAGTGGAAAATGACCCCACTTTTTCGATCACCGATTTGAACCTAAAATTCAATAAACCCGAACTCAATATCACCATAGATCGCTCCAAAGCCAAGAGCATGGGCATTTCTGTAGCAGATGTAGCGACTACGATGCAACTGGCGTTTGCGGGTCAGCGCTTTGCCTATTTTATCTTGGAAGGAAGGCAATACCAAGTGATCGGTCAATTTGATCGAGAAAATCGAGATGAACCCATTGATTTGAAGACCCTTTATGTAAAAAATAATCAAGGCCAGCTAGTTCAGCTAGATAATATAGTTAAAACGGAGGAAGAAAGTAGTCCCCCGCAATTGTATCGATACAATCGCTTCCTTTCCGCTACGGTCTCTGCGGGTTTGGCGCCTGGTAAAACCATAGCAGACGGGATTGCGGCGATGGATGCAGCCCGGGATCGTTTAGATGATCCGGTTATCCGCACGGAATTAACGGGTAGCTCACGAGATTTTTTAGAGAGTTCTAATAGTACTTTGTTTTCTTTCCTTTTGGCTATCCTTCTGGTGTATTTGATTTTGGCTGCACAATTTGAAAGCTTTATTGATCCCTTTATCATTATGCTGACGGTACCTTTGGCAATTGCTGGAGCCGTATTCTCACTTTGGTTTTTTGATCAAACGCTGAATATCTTCAGCCAGATCGGTATCATTATGCTGGTGGGACTGGTGACCAAAAATGGGATTCTCATTGTCGAATTTGCCAATCAGCTTCGCGAAAAAGGCATGGATATCCGAGCGGCAGCCCTACAGGCGGCTACGCTAAGGATGCGCCCAATTATCATGACCACCTTGGCGACTGTTTTTGGTGCAACACCCATTGCCTTAGCCTTGGGTGCTGCTGGGCAAAGCCGGATGTCAATGGGTATTGTGGTAATGGGAGGCTTGTTATTTTCATTGGCATTGACCCTGTATGTCATCCCTGTCATGTATACCTATTTGACTAGAACTAAAGATTTTGATCGTATGCGTCGAATCGATAAGATTGCCAAGAAATCTGAGGAAGGCGTAATGGAAGCTGTAGGCGTATAACTTACGCGAAGGAGCACTACTGTGAATGAATGCTAAGTCATACGTGATGACGACCACCTGAATTAAAAAGAAACTATGTCTAAGTTCAATATTTTATTGGCCCTACTATTTTTTCCCGCTTGGGCTTACAGTCAAGCTATCTTGAAGCTTGACGAGGCGATTCAGTTAGCTTTGGAACACAATTATGGGATTCAAATCGCTGCCTTGGAACAGACAGCGGATGAAATGCAAGTGTATAAATCGAATGCCGGAATAGGTCCTACTGTAGATTGGAATGTCAATTACGGTATGACAGGCAATAATGTCAATCAAACCTTTATTGATGGTCGTAATGTGAATCGGTTTGGCCGGGCTTTTAACCCCAGTACCAATGTGGCCATCTCAATGACTCTCTATGATGGCGGGCGTATGCAAGCGGCTTACGACCGATTGGGCATGCTCAGTCAATATACTGCCTTGCAAGCCAAAGTGTTGGTACAGAATACCATAGTAGATGTGATGCAGGCCTACTACAATATTATTCGACAAAAAGAAACACAGGAGTTCCTGAATACGATCATCAAGTATTACAATGAGCGCCTAAAAATAACGGAGGAAAGATGGCAAGTAGGGCAAGGCTCGAAATTGGATTTTTTACAGTCTAAGACCGTCTTGAATACCCAACTATCCGACCTGGCTCGGGCGGAAAATGGTTTGAAAAATGCCAAAGTGGTCTTGAATGGCTTGCTGAACCGCGATCCCAACTTGGATTTTGATATCGAAACCATTAGTAATGTCCGGGCAGACTACGACCTAGCAGCTTTGCAGCAGCAGGCAAAAAATGAAAATAGGGATATTTTACTACTGCAAAAGGCACTGGATATTTCTATGAAACAGGAAGAAGAAATTGCGGCAGCCCGTAAACCGCAAGTGGGGCTGAACGGTAGCGTTGGCTATTCTTACAGCAACACGAACGCTGGCTTTTTGCTGTCTAACCAAAACATTGCGGCCCAAGTAAGTGTGTCGGCGCGCTGGAACCTATATGACGGGAGTCATCGGAAGAATCAGATTGCCATTTCTCAGCTCAATACCCGCATCGTTGAAAAACAGCAAGAAAGTTTGGAGGTTAGTATCATCAATGAACTCACCCAAGCTTACAATCAATACCGCTTTGACCTTGAGTTGCTAGAATTTGAGGAGCAGAATAAAACCATCGCTGAAGAAAATCTATCTATTTCATTGGAAAAATTTCGACTAGGTGGGTCTTCCATCTTAGAATTAAACGAAGCACAACGGGCCTATGATACTGCCTTGAACCGCTTGGTTAATGCACAATACAATATTCGAGTCTCTGAGCTGGACCTGCTACGATTGAGTGGCTCACTGGCGAAGTGATCTATCCCCTACTGTTGGATTTTTCGGCTCCCCCATTTGAAGGCTAAGCAACTTACGTACGCAGGATAATCATTCGGTAATTAGATTTGGAGGTATGTCCAGTTTCTTGATCCTCAAAAATATACTCCATCTTTTGATTCAATACCCAATTGATAGGTTTTTTCGTCTTGAGGGTCTCGGTCAAGATTTGTACTTTTTTCCCGGTATCTTGAATGCAAAAAACGATATGGCAGTCCTCATCACTATTAGCCAATATCTTCTTGATAAAACGGCTTTCTCGATCTATATCTTTTTTTGAGAAATGAAACATGCTGTCCAGCAATATGAAATCAAACCCGCTGAAATCATCCCACTCATAGATATCCGAAACTACTCCCGTCAGTGGTAAGTGCTCCGTATTCGCCCTCTCAAGCATTTGCTCAATACCTAGTTTTGCATGGTCAATGCCCACTACCGTATAGCCGAGGCGGGCCAATGGTATGGCGTCTCTGCCTTGCCCACATCCGATATCCAGTACCCTCCCCCGTCTCGTGTAGGAGCTAAAAAAATGAATCAATTCAGGATAGGGGGCGCCGAATAGGTTTTCAGTTTTGTAGTATTCATTATAGGGTGATGCCATAAACTGCCAATTGGATGGGGACAAAAATAGAGAAAGTGGAGGGTAATACCCAGCTTATCCTTCCCATTTCCGCCTTTCCAACTACTCCGTTTTTGATTCTGTGCGTAGTCTTTTTAGGATAAGTAATATTGCAAGCGAAATCGTATATATTAATGTTGCAGTCATAAAATCGTATATAAGTCCAATCCATTTATCGCAAGGGACTTTGTATTTTGATAAATAAAATCTATTCGATTGATAATATGATTCGCTATCTTGACTCCAATTTTTTAGCGCTAAAACTTGATATTTTCAAATAGACCTTATAAGCTTCCCCATAATGAAATTTATGGAGAAACTTATAAAGCACTTATGTGAAGTTTATTACTTAGATTTCACCATTTTCTGAGAGGTAACATAAAGTCGACCGTCTCTACCTCTAGCAATAATCTTATACAGATAAATACCACTGCTTAGGTTTGAGCCATCAAAATTAAATTGATAAGAACCTGTAGATAATGCCCTTTCAGTCGATTCAAATACTCTCTGACCAAAAAGATTGTATACACTTAATGTAACCTTTGATTGTTGTGCTAATCCAAATTTGATAGTAGTAATTCCTTGAAATGGATTTGGATAGTTTCCTGACGAATATAATTGGGTTGGATCCTCTAGTTCTTTAGTAGAACTCACCAAATCAGTTATGAGTGGAGTACTATCCATAGTAGCAGGGTCGTAATAAACTTGAGCATTTACCATTGAGTCCCTAAGCGCGGTGATATATGTATCCCTGTTAGCCACATAGTCTGCTTTTTTATCAGGGTACCAGTTTAAGTCACCGAGAGGTAATCCGTCAGAACCTGCTGTTTGTAAAGCTGAATTTGAGTAAGTCAAATCAAATGCCGGTGGCCAGCTAAGAGATGGAAACCCAGTAGTTTCATCGTATGAAACCGGTATTTCGAGCCTCCAATCTGGCCATTCCAGTGAATTGTCATGATAGTGAGCACTAAGATAATCAGTTATTGTTGAAGCATTATCAGCAAGAAGTGTGAATCCAGGGTCTATTTGAGCGTAATTTGCACCAATTTTATAGTTATCATCCATCAATATGAATGAATCCACATCAGGAAACTCCCACAAAAGGCTGGCAGAAAGAGAATCCCCTGAATTTGTGTCAAACCAGTCGATAATTTCTTGTGGTCGATAAAGTAGGTTTTGGCCCTGATATAAAGAAACACTATCTAAGTGGTCTTTTGCTTCACCAAAGAAATTGTTTCCTGTGAAATAAGTAGCATAGTTATCATCTGGCGAAGTATGATTTTCAGTTCTATGTCCTAAAAAGTGGTAATTATAATAGATATTGTTTGCTATAATCGATTCTAAAGCACGCTGTTCTTCGGCAGACACCATTTGGTTAACAATTGTATTATGGTTCATATGAATTTTGCCATCGAAGAAAGGACCACCGTTGGTAAGCAAACGCGAGCAGTTATAAATCGTATTGTTTTCGAAAATCGTAATGTCAGGAGCTGCATCCAAACGCACCGGGAAACCACCCCACTGAGAATAACGGACACGAGTACCATTAACAAAAACACAATTAGTCACACTTAAGGTATCTGAGACATTGCTCTGGACTCTAAGTGCAAAATCTTCCCAGTCCGTAATAACACAGTTATCTACTATTAAACCGGAACCGTTTGCATTATTAATAAAGACCCTTCCAATTTCACCATTATTATGCGTTCCACTTAATATAACATTCTTGAGTGTGAACTTCCCTCCTTCATCGATTTGCATGAATTGTCTTCGGTCACCGTTATCTCCTGGTGTCTGCACGATGACAGGTGGGTTAGTTTGATTCATAATCCAATCGTCATCAGGACCTTGGATCGTAACGTCGAATGTCAAATCTAAACGGCCGTCAAAAGCATAAAACTTACCCGCCTCTACCGTGTAAACACCTGGACCAGTAATCTGAGAGTTTACAAGTAGATTTGGATCAAGTGCGGTTTGCGCATTTAAAATGGGGAACAGTCCCCAAATCATAATCAGTAATGTAAATAATCTTTTCATAATTGCTCTTTTGATATTGTTTAAAGTTTAAGATATTTATTCGTTGGATTTGAGGGTCATCCTCAAATCCAACTACTTTTATTAGACTTTGTCTGAAATGGTTTTATAGGAGAAAAAAGGATGAATTTTACGTCTGACCAAGGCCCGCCCGACCCCTAATAGCCATACCTCTTAAGGCGAGCCTGTCCGGCGCCAGACCGAGGACGGAACGCAGGGCAGCCGCAAAAGGCGCTTTTTGCTTCATACAAATTAGTTTAGCATAAAGTCTATTAATCAGGTGTTTTTACAAACGAATAACGAAGGCCTACATCCACTGTTCTACCATAATATTGCACTGAAGAAAGTTTCTGTAATGTACTGGTAAATGAACGATCAGGCGTATTAGTAAGGTTGCTGACATTCAGGTAGACCTGGAGTCCTCCTTTAAGCCATGGTAGTTTTTGATAGGCTGTAAAATCCCAACGTTTATAGGCGTCAGTAAAGGAATCTAACTCATCATAAGTTCTATTTACACTTGTTAGAACATTGTCCGTAAATGCATAAGACAAGCGTGCTGAAAAACCACCGATATCATATCCTATAGTAAAATTGAAAATATCATCCGGTTGATTCGGCATCCTACCCGTTCGTAGAGAATCGACAAATACGGTTAGCGCGAATGGACCTGATCCAAGTTTTCTGGATGTTTGCAATGGATAGCCTGTCTGAGATTGAATCTTTGTATAATTTATGTTTAAGACAATTCCTTTAAGGAAAGATGGTAGAAACCAAAGATGTGTTTGCCAGTCCAGTTCAAATCCTTTTACAGTAGAAGTAGCATCCAAATTGATCCAGGTACTAACAGCCGTTGCTTGTGTTTGTGTCAGATCAAACCTATTATTAATGGTTTCTGAATCTTTAGTTCTAAAGTTCGTTGCAACAATTAAATTGTCGATCTCCTTGTAAAAAACACCCGCGGTAAGCAATCCAAGTTTATTCTTAAAAATCGAAGCATAAACATCGTAGTTTTGTGCTATTGCCGGTTGTAAGGAAGGATTTCCTAAATTCAGGGTAGGAGTATTGTACGAATCATAATACATATAGGGTGAAACAGCACGGTAATCCGGATAAATAATACTTTTAGTGCTTGCCAAACGGACATCCAACCAGTCAGTGGGTTTCACACGCATTTGTAACTGTGGAAACCAGTTAGCACCTTTAATATTATCATCACTTCGGGTTTCCCTTCTAAAATCTAAAGGCAATTGTCCATATCTTTCTGTAAAGTTTGCATTGTAAAGGAACTTAAAATTTTCATACCGAATTCCTGGGAACAGCGTAACATACTTTCCGATATTCACTTCTGCCGAAGTATAGAATGCATAAAGATTTCTTGTGTAATCATAATCATACTGAGCGGATTCTTTCACATCAATGGCATAGAAGCCAGCTCCTTTTGCTAATTCTGTATATTTATGCATCTTAGCAATATCAGCTTTGTAAAAGAAGTTATCGATTCCCGAATCACCGTCAAGGAAATCTCTACCAATGTCATAAGCAGCATCTTCAAACAAAAAAGCTCTAATACCATTGTTCTGATCAATATTCTTTAGACCTAGATCTGTCCATAAGGAATCTTTTACTAATACTATAAATTCTCCTCCCAACTGATCTCTATCTGAGTCAGTCGCATTTTGTGTTTCATCATTATCTCTAAAGTTGCGAACATACTTACCGCCAAACTTTATCTTACCTGAAATACCTTTCGATAGGCTAAATGGCACATTAAAATTGAGCGATGCCTCTTGAGCTTGTTCTGTAACATCCCTTAGTAAAGTTTGAAATCTGGTTACCCGCTTATCATTTTCACCATTTATAACTTGGGCCGCTGCTAACAACTCACTCGGGGTTACATTTCTTGGGTCTGATAATGATGGTGTGGTAAAACCTGCTGCGTTCGAAGCAATCGCGATTTCCATGTTCAGATTATCACCTAACTGGTTTGAAATTGAATTTGAAACAGAGAAATCCATGCTAAAAGAAGAAAAATCAAATTCACCCTGCAGCGCATTACTAATGACCGTATTGCTCGACTCTGAATCGCTTGCAGCGGCTCTCCATTGATTACCATTAAGGGAAAGATTATTAGATTGTGTAGTCTGTTCT
>Ga0070727_10003680_pt1 | contig 13654 bp, 13 predicted proteins | sample tdAd472_FD_66722 | JGI IMG/M metagenome (GOLD analysis project Ga0070727, IMG submission 66722) | Marine sediment microbial communities from the Atlantic coast under amendment with organic carbon and nitrate - tdAd47.2 | ecosystem: Environmental > Aquatic > Marine > Coastal > Sediment | place... | reverse complement strand
ATTCGCCAGTCACAGTATGCCCCTGTCGGGATACGCGCGATCATCCTTCGCGCGGCGAGCGGTTCGAGTCCTACCGGGCCCACCATTCCTTTCCGCGTATTCGCCAGTCACAGTATGCCCCTGTCGGGATACGCGCGATCATCCTTCACGCGGCGAGCGGCCGCTGAGTGCTTGCGGCCATCCACGATGTTTGGCCATCACGCAAGTTGCTAGCCTGATGGCTCAGGACTCGAAACCGTCTGATCGCAATTTCGGAGCGCTTTGTCGCAACTGCTTGCAACAGAGGCAAACAAAGCACGATTCTAGCCGTCGAATCTGCGTTCGCGCGTTTCCTTTGGCTGTCGGGGAGAAGACCATTGATCAAATTCAGGCTCAATAGCGAAGACGTATCTTTCGAGGGGGACACCGGCACGCCGTTGCTGTGGGTGATCCGCGATCACCTGAAGATGACAGGAACCAAATACGGCTGCGGAATCGGACTTTGCGGCTCATGCACCGTCCACGTCGACGGCGAAGCGATGCGATCCTGCGTAGTGCCCGTCGCAGAAATCGCAGCTCGCTCGGTAACCACGATCGAGGGGTTGGCCGAAGGGGCGGAATTACATCCCGTGCAACAGGCCTGGATGGAGATCGACGTCCCGCAATGCGGTTTCTGCCAGCCCGGCATGATCATGGAGGTTGCCGACTTCCTCGAACGCCACCCTGATCCGAGCGACGAGGACATCAACAAAAACATCACCAACATCTGTCGTTGCGGCACGTACCCGCGCGTCCGCAATGCGATACACCGTGCGGCTGCAATCCGGGAGGCGAACGAATGAGCGCGCGACCATTGGAAGTAACCCGTCGCCAGTTCCTGATCTGCGGTTCGACGGCTGCCGGCAGTCTGATCTTCGGCATTCCGGCAATGGGCCAGGGTTCAGATCTGTCCGACGACCGGCGGCTGGGTTTCTTTGTCGAAATCCGGGCGGATGGCGAAATCATCATTGGCAGCAATCAGCCCGAACTCGGCCAGGGCGAACGGACCACGTTGCCGATGCTGGTCGCCGAAGAACTCGACGTCGATTGGGCCCGGGTCAGCGTCCTGCCGATGCCGTTGGGCATCGTGAAGACCAGCGACGGCTTCGCCTGGAAGTACGGCGGCCAGGGCGTCGGTGGCAGCACCGGCCTGACCTCGAACTGGGATTTCATGCGCCAGGTCGGCGCCCGGGCACGCCTGCAGTTGATCCACGCCGCGGCAGCGCGGCTCAACGTGACACCGGAAAACTGTTACACGAAGCCAGGAGTCGTTGTCTGCAAGGCGCTCGGAACGGAAATCCCCTACGAAGATCTCGTCTCGGAGGCTGCGCAGCTCGACCTGATCGACGAAGACGTCCCGCTCAAGGAAACACAGCACTACCGGATTGCCGGCAAGGCGCAATCGAGTGTTGATGCGATCGACATCGTCACGGGCAAGACACGGTTCGGCAGCGACACGCAAAAACCCGGCATGCGCTACGCCGTGATCGCGCGCTGCCCTCATCTAAACGGCAGTTTGCGTTCCTTCGACGAAAGTGCCGCCAGGAAGATCGACGGCGTGCTCGATATCTTCGAAATCCAGGGGCCAGCGCCCGGCGAGCCCTACCAGATCCTCGCCAGTGGTGTCGCAGTGGTCGCGACGTCGACCTGGGCTGCACTACAAGGACGAAACGCCCTGGTCATCGACTGGGAACCGGGGCCAAATGCCGGAGACAGCTCGGATCTGTTCTGGAAGCAGAATGCGGAGATGCTCGACCGCGAAGGCCAGGTTGTCCTCGACGACGGTGACTTCGTGTCAGCTTTCGAGAATGCGCACCACCAGATTACACACCGGTACGCGGTACCATTCGTCAGTCACGCGCCGCTGGAACCCCAGAACTGCTACGCATACGTCAGGGAAGACCACTGCGACATCGTCGCGCCGACGCAAATGCCGAGCGGCGCCAGCCGCGCTGCGGCCGCCGTTACGAGTCTGCCGCGAGAGAACATACACGTAGAATTCCCGCGGATCGGAGGCGGCTTCGGCCGGCGTCTGACGAACGATTACGTTACGGAAGCGACGATGATATCGAAGCAGACCGGCTGGCCAATCATGCTGCAGTGGAGTCGCGAGGATGACATCCGGCACGATTTCTATAGGCCTGCCGGCCTGCACGAGATGCGCGCCGGGATCGACGCACAGGGAAAGATCGTGGCCTGGTCGCACCGCCTCGCCAGCGCGAGCAAGTACTACCGCCGGCCGGACATGCCCGCGGAGAACCTCTGGCAATCGGAACTCTACGTCGACGATTTTCCGCGCCGCATCGTGGAGAACCTGCGACTCGAGTACCACCACAACGCCATCGGCGTACCGCGGGGCTCGTGGCGCGGGCCCGCGCACAATGTCAATGCCTGGGTCGTACAGAGCTTCCTCGACGAAATCGCCGACGAAACCGGGCAGGACCCACTGCAACTGCGTATCGACTTGTTCGGGGAAGAGCGAGAACTCGAATACTCGAACCACGGCGGCCCGACCTTCAATCCTGGCCGGCTTACGCGGCTTACGAAGTTCGTCGCCGAGCGCATCGACTATCACCGCCGCAGGCCGAATGGACATGGCGTCGGGCTCGCCGCGCACTTCACGTTCGGCGGATACGCGGCCCATGCGATAGAGGTCAGCGTCAGCGACCAGGGTAATCTCACGATCGAGCGCATTGTTGCCGCCATCGACTGCGGCTTCGCCGTCAATCCGATGGCCGTGGACGCCCAGTTGCAGGGCGGCACGATCGACGGGCTGAGCACGGCGCTGGGCCTGGAGATCACCGTAAAGGACGGCCAGATCCAGCAGAGCAACTTCCACGACTACCCATGGCTCCGCATCGCGTCAGTACCGGCACTGTTCGAGACGCATATCCTGCCCTGGGGTGACACGCCGACGGGTGTCGGTGAGATCGCACTGCCGCCTGTCGCGGCGGCATTGACCAACGCGATATTCGCGGCAACGGGCAAGCGCATCCGGCGTCTACCGATCGGGAAGCAGTTGCGCGCCTAGATCAGCTGCGCAACGTCCGGTAACCACTGACGCCAGTAATCGTGCTTGGCGCGCAACTCCTCGGCAGCGCTCTGCTCGTCGCGCCACAGCAGCCGCACGTGATCGCCAGGCCGGAGCTGACCGATTAGATGTCGGTCGGTGCGCGCGATCTGCGCAACACGGGGATAGCCGCCGATTGTCTGTGCGTCGATGGAAAGAAGGAATGGCTTGCCGTCCTCCGGACACTGAATAGTGCCGGGAAACACCGGCGCACTGTCCAGCTGACCGCCCGATGCGACCTTGAAGCTCGCGCCCTCGAATTGCAGACCCATGCGATCGGCGCGATGACCGATCGTGAAATTGGTGTCGAAGAGATCGAACTTGCTCTGCCTGTCGAGCAAATCGATCTCGGCTCCGTTACAGGCGCGCAGCGCCCAGCTCGTCGCTGCACGAGGGCGGAATTCCCCGGGCGTCTTGATCAACTGCGGGACGGTGTCCACTTGCCTCGTTGCGATAACGTCGCCCGCCTGCAATGCCCTGCCCTCGTACCCACCGAAGCCCGCGGGCAGGTAAGTGGACGCGGAACCGAGTATGTCGTCGATCGCAACTCCACCCGCGAAGGCCACATAGTTTCGCGCACCAGCCTTCGCTGACCCGACTTCGAGTTCATCTCCAGCGCTGACCGCAAGCGTTCGATGCCGCTTGACGCGTTCGCCGTTCAGCCGAACCTTTGCGCTCGCCCCCGTGATAGCAACGAACCCGTCGCCTTCGAAACGCATGGAAACACCAGTCAGTGTCGTTTCCAGTGCCGGCGACAACAACGTATTACCGACCAGGCGATTGGCCAGTGCCAACGACAGGGGATCTGCGGCTCCCGAGGCCGGAACACCGAGATGTCGCATGCCGCGCCGCGGACCTGCCTGCACGGTGGTTTGCAGCCCGGGCTTGATTACGCGGATCCTCAACCCGGCACCCTTGTGGCAAATTCTTCGTGGCTGATGGGGACGAAGCGAACCCGCATTCCGGCGCGCAATTGAAACGGTTCTGCGGCGCTCGGATCGAACAGCGTTGCCGGCGTTCTGCCCACCAGTGGCCAGCCGCCGGGCCCGGCCAGCGTGTAAATGCCAGTGCGCCCACCGGCGATTCCGATCGATCCGGATTCGAGGCGTACCCGTGGTTCGGTCCGCCTGGGCACATTGAGTGCAGCATCGAGGCCGCCTACAAACGCGAATCCCGGAGTGAATCCAAGCATGTCGATGCGATACTCGCGCCCGGTGTGCATCTCGATGAACACGTCGCGCGACAAACCCAGTTTCTCGCAGACGTCGTCGAGGTCCGCACCGCAAACACCGCAATAGCAAACCGGAACCTCGACCAGCACCGCTACTTCGTCATCTGTGACCCGCACCTGGCCGATCGCGGACTTGAGCCGCTCCCGCGCCTCGTCCAGGCTGATTGTCGCGCTGTCGAACTGTGCGACGCAGCTAGCGATGCCGGCTACGCATTCAATCCAGTCGCCGGTCTCACGCAGTTGGTCCGCGAGCGCCTGGCAGACACGTGTATCGGCCAATTCAACCGCGACGAGGTCATCGCCACATGCGAAAGCCTCTGCCCTGTCGATTTCCCTAGTGCCGGACGCCACGAACCTCGACCCCGTGGCTCTCGAGCGCCTCGCGCACCGCTCGCGCAGCCTCAGCGGCGCCGGGCGTATCGCCGTGTATGCAAAGAGTGTCCGCCCGCACCTCAATTTCGGAACCACCCTGTTCGCGTACGCGTCCGTCGATGGCGAGCGATACTGCTTGTGCCTTGATTCGCTCGATGTCGCCGTGAACAGCACCAGGTTCCGAGCGCGGCACCAGTCGCCCGTCTGCCTGGTAAGCGCGATCGATGAATGCCTCGGCAATGAAAGCAAGTCCGTGCGCCGCGGCAGCGGACTCGAGTTCCGTGTCCGCCTGCCCGACAAGCGTTGGTTTTCCCGGCACCGACTTTACGGCCCGTGCGATGACATCGGCGAGCCCGGCGTCGGTGACCGCGTCCGTATACAGCGTGCCGTGAGGCTTGACGTGCACGACTGTTGCGCCCAACTCCTCGGCAATCGCGCAAAACGTCTTCAGCTGGTGCTGCAATGAAGCGAAAAGCGACTCGCCTGCCATGAAATGACTGCGGCGACCGAAACCTTCGCGATCCGGGTAGGACGGATGTGCACCGACGGCAACCCCGTTCGCCAGCGCCTCACGCATTGTTGCCATCATGGTCTCGGCATCGCCGGCATGTCCACCACACGCGATATTGCAGCTCGACACCACGCGCAACAATTCCGTGTCACCGGATACGCCTTCACCAAGGTCTGCATTGAGATCGATTGCAGTCACTTGTCGCCGCCCTTGAGCCGCCGTTTTCCCGATAGAACCGACTTGTACATCCGTCCGAGGCTGCGGTCACGGGCACGGCGTTCCGCGATGCTTTCCGAGTTACGACGATCCTCCGACAACAGCTTTCGAAAACGAAGGAGGCGCGCCGGATCGAGCTTGCCGTCATCGATCGCTGCCTGCACGGCACAACCAGGGTCAGTCTCGTGCGCGCAATCGGAAAATCGACATTGACTCTCGAGTTCAACGATGTCGACGAATACGTCTTCCAGCGCATCACCGACGTCAACGAGTTGCAGCTCCCGCATTCCCGGCGTATCGATCAGCCAGCCCCCCTGGGGCAGTTGATGCATGGAGCGGGACGTTGTCGTATGTCGTCCGCGCTGGTCGTCCTCTCGAATTTCGCGGGTGTCCTGGCGCGCTCCGGCCAGCGTATTAATCAGCGTCGATTTACCAACACCCGACGAGCCCAGCAGCGCCACTGTCTGCCCGGGCCCGCACCATGAGCGCAAGCACTCTGCAGCACTTGCGTCACGGGCGTCCATCGCCTCGACAAGCAAGCCCGGCGCAAGTCGGGACGCGTCCGCGACGAAGTCCTCAACCGAATCAGAGGTATCTGCCTTGGTAATCACGATGACCGGAAAAGCCCCGGCGTCATGCGCGATCGCGAGGTAACGCTCAAGGCGTGCAACATTGAAATCACGGTTGGCGGACGTCACGATGAACAGCGTGTCGACATTGGCGGCAATGAGTTGCACGGTATGTGACGTTCCCGCCGCACCGCGCTTGAAGACACCGAACCGATCGAGCTGGCGTACGGCGCGCGGCCCGCTCTCATCCAGGAGCACCCAGTCACCGACCGTGGGGTGCAGGTCGGCGCTGTTGCCGGAAAGCGGTACGCTTGTTTCGATCTCTTCACCGAGAACATCGATGCGGCCGCGATGCACGGCGACCACCCGCGCGGGCGAGAGAGTCGTGTCAGGCTCGAGCTGCGATGCGAAAAAGTTCCGCCAGCCCAGCAATTCGAGAGCGTCCATTACATGCGCCGTCAAGGTGCAACTGATATACACTCCTTAGCACGTTACGGCGAGCGAGGGAATCACATGAAGGTCGCATTGGTCACCGGGGCAAGCTCCGGAATTGGCGCAGCGGTCGCGATCGAGTTCGCCGACGCCGGCTGGTCCGTCATGGCCACTGGACGGGACGAGGCGAGGCTCGCCGAAGTTGCCGACGTGTCCGAGAACATCTCTACCTGGGAAGGCGAGCTGGCCACGTCCGAAGATTGCGAAGAGCTGGTCGCCGATACTATCGACGAGTACGGACGCATCGATTGCCTCGTCAACTCCGCCGGCATTCTGATTCGTGGCAATACTGCAGACACCAGCGACGACGACTGGCGTGACACCCTGACAATCAACCTCGACATACCGTTTTATCTAAGCAGGGCGGCGCTACCACAGCTGCTCGACGCAGCCGGTAGCATCGCGAATATCTCGTCGTACTGGGGAATCCAGGCAGACGGCGATCACATCGCGTATTGCACGAGTAAGGGTGGGCTGATCTTGCTCACGCAGGCGATGGCGCTCAGTCACGCCTCCGAAGGCTTGCGGGTCAACGCAATCTGCCCGGGGGGCGTTGATACGCCGATGCTCGCCGCGGGCGCCGTCGATCGGGACGTCGACGAGTTTCTGGGGAGCGTTGCTGAGCACAGTCCGAATGGTCGCATCGCCGAGCCCGGCGAGATCGCGGCGCTCATCCTGTTTCTCGCCAGCGACGCAGGGCGCCACATAACGGGTACGGCTATTCCGATCGACGGCGGTTTGTCGGCCTAGTTCGAACCCACTCCTGCAGATTAAGCTCCGGAGAAGTCGACGTCGGCGAATACCAGTGACGGCGCCAGCGTTGCCGAATACGGGTATGGATCGTTGCCGACAAGCTCCAGCCGCGTGAATAGATCACGCAGGTTGCCGGTCACGTTCATTTCGCCAACCGGACGCCCGATCTCGCCATTCTCGATCATGTGCCCGCGCAGGCCCAATGAAAAATCACCTGTCGTACTATCTGCGTTGCCACCCAGCCACGATGTGACGTATACGCCCGTCCCTGCGACACCGAGCAACTCCTCGAGAGATTGGCTGCCAGGCTTCACGACCCGGTTCGACGGTGATCCGGTCGTCGGAGCCATGTCGCCCTTGCGGCCGTAATACGTATCGACGTAAATATTCCTGACGACACCGTTCTCGACGATGGGCAGAGTCCCCGACGAAATGCCCTCGTTATCGTAATGACGTGACGCCAGGCCGCGCACGATCAGCGGGTCATCGACGATCGTGAGTTTGTTGCTGAACGCCTCTTCACCGAGTAGTGGCGCCCAGAACGAGCGGCCCTGCTGTACGCTGCGCGCATTCGCAGCACCCAGCAGGCGGCCGAGCAATGACGCCGCAGCGCGTGAGTCGACAACCATGGATGCTTTGACCGTCGGACCCTTCTCCGAGTCGAGCCGGGACAGTGTCCGCTCGAGTGCAGTCCTGCCAACCGTTTCGGGATCCGGCAGATCAACCACGTGCGCACCGCCCGCATAAAAGCCGTCTTCGGCCCGTTTGTCGCCCTGGTCCCGCAGCGTGACCCCGGCGCCGAACCAGCAATACGTCGACTGCTGCTCGCCGAGGAAACCGTTGCTGCTTGCCGACACCGACGTTTGGGTGCCGTCATAAACGCCCGATGTTGCCGAGATGACGCGTTCGTGTTGATGCGTCACTTCGTCGAGCGCACGGCACCATGCCACGCGTTGCTCACGATCCAGCGCTTGCACGCTCGCATCGACAAGATCGAGATCATTGGTCGGGCGATCGGCAAATAATGTCTCAGGCGTTATGCGCCGGTACTCGTCGGGCTCGAGCGCCCCGGTGATAGCGACCGCCTCTGTAATGAAGTCCTGCAGGCGTTCCGGATTCAGGTCCGTCGTGGAATGGCTCGAGTAGCGACCGCCGGCGTAGATGCGAATGTCGAGATTCTGCGACATCGTGTCCTTGACCTTCTCGAGACTGCCATCACGGTATTCGAACTGCACGTCGCGGCTTTGGCTGGCAGTTGACCACGAATCCTGCGCGCCCGCCTTTTGGGAAAACTCAACCGCCTGTGCGGCCCGTTCCTTGAGTTCAGCTGACATTTTCGCCTCCTACCGTCATCTTCGAGACGAGCACTGTCGGAATACCCTGCGACACCGGCACGCTTTGCCCGTTTTTACCGCAGGTCCAGCCGCCCGTATCCAGTCGCGCATCGTTGGCAACCATTGTGATGCGCTTCAATGACTCCGGGCCATTGCCGATGATATTGACATCCTTGATTGGAGCCGTGACCTTGCCGTTTTCGACGAGCCAGCCATTCTTGACGTAGAACGTATAGTCGCCGGCGCCGATCTGCACCTGGCCGTTCGTGTATGTCTCGCAGATGATGCCGTGATCGACGGCCGCGATGATCTCTTCCTTCGTGTGTGGCCCGTCTTCCATGAACGTGCAACTCATCCGCGGCATCGGCGCATATCTGTATGACTGGCGCCGGCCCGAACCGGTCGGCTCAAGGTTGTACTGCGTGGCACTGATGCGGTCGTGCAGGTAGGACTTGAGGATGCCGTCCTTTACGAGCACCGTGCGACCGGCCTGGTTGCCTTCGTCGTCATAATTCAGGGCGCCGCGCTCGCGCGGAATCGTCGCCTGATCGACGACCGTGACGAAAGGCTCTGCGACCTTCTTGCCGATCATGTCCGAGTAGATGCTCACACCCTTGCGATTGAAGTCCGCCTCCATGCCGTGACCGATTGCCTCGTGGAGCAGAATTCCGCTGGCGCCGGAGGCCAGAATGACGGGCATCTCGCCCGCCGGCGGCCGCCGCGCGTCAAACAGGATCATCGTGCGATCGACGGCCTCCTGCACCATCGTCGTAAGGCGATCTTCTGAATACCACCCGAACTCCTCCCGGGCCGCGATGTTCGAGAACCCGGACTGGACCTCGTCGCCCTTCTTGGCTGTCACGGTCACAGTGACGCGCGTCATCGGCCGGTGATCAGTGACGAGCTTGCCGTTGAGCGTTGCGATCATGACGCGCTCGTCCTGATCTGCCCAGTACACAGCGACCTTGTCGACCGCTTCGTCCAGGGACCTGGCCTTCGATTCCACGAATTTCATCAGTGGGAGCTTTTGATCGATACCGACATCCGACCAGGGAACCGTTGTCTTGTACAAGTCGCCCATGCCCATCGCGTTGAACGACTGCGGCGCGACGACCTGGCTACCGGAGGCAATCGCCGCAGCGGTTCTGGCGGCAGCAAGCATCGACGGTAACGTCAGGTCTTCCGTAAACGCGTATCCGGTCTGGTCACCGATGACAACGCGCAGGCCGACACCCTGTTGAATCGTCGAGCTGGCGCTCGACACGATGCCGTCCTCGAGCGTCAGGAAGTTCGTCCGGCTGTGCTGAAAGTAGAGATCCGCCGCATCGGCGCCGTTCGCAGACAGCTCCGCCATGACCCTGGCGGTCGTTGCCTCGTCCACTCCGAACCAGTCCATGAACGGGTTCTCGGGCGTCTGGTCTGCAATCGCGGTGGCCTGTTGTATGCCACACCCCGACAGGAATGCGGGCATGCTGAGCGCCGCGCTACCGGCGGCGACACGGCCGAGAAATTCCCTGCGCTTCATTTTCATTCGAAATCCCCTGGATGAGTTACCTTAGATAGATGCCATAAGAAGATAAAAAGTTGCAGTTTGTGGACGAGCGCGCGCCCACAATGTCGTTCATTAACGAGCCGATTAAAAATCTCGCCGCGACAGCGCCAGGCCAATGCCGGCCGCGACCAGGAAACCACCTGTCAATCGGTTGCGGCCCCGGCCGTAACGTTTGAGTACCTGGCGCGCCGAACTCGCGAATGCAGCCCACAGCAGGTCGCCGAGCAGCAGCACTGACAGGAAGACGGCAGCGATCAACAGGAACTGGCCTGCACCGGTTCCCGCGGAATGAAATTGTGGCAGAAACGCGGCATTGAACAAGAGAGTCTTCGGGTTACTCGCCGCAATCATGCAGGCGCGCCAGAAGACGGCGGGCTTCGCGTCGACACTGCCGAGATCGTCGGCCGATTGCAGCCAGGTACGTATGCCGAGGTAAACGAGATAAACCACACCTGCCCACTTGACCCAGGCGAGTGCCTCAGCCGCGAATCCGATCAATGCAGCCATGCCGAGTACGACCAGACCCAGCTGCGATGCAACGCCGAGCGTCGTACCGAGCACGGTTACGGCGCCTTCGCGAAATCCGAAGCGCAAACTGTTGGCGACGATCAGCGCCACGTTAGGCCCGGGTATCGCAACGAGTATCGCCGTCGCGATAGTGAGTGCCAGGAGGTTCTCGATCATTGTCTTCGCCGCCGCGACCAGTGGCGCAGCAACAGGTAACCGAAAAGCATCCCGCCGAGGTGGGCGAAGTGAGCAATTCCAGGCGCGTACCCGCTGACACCTAGAAACAGCTCCAGCAAGCCGTAGACGACGACGAACACCTTGGCTGGCATCGGGATAGGCGGAATCAGCAACATCACGGTTCGATTCGGGAATGCAAGGCCGTACGCGAGCAGGATGCCGAATAGTCCGCCTGACGCGCCAAGCGTCGGGTACGCGTCACCCTGGAACTGCGCAACGATCATCTGTACGACACCGGCACCGATGACACAGGTCATGTAATACGTCAGGAAGCGCCGCGGGCCCATCAGCCGTTCCAGATCGCGGCCAAACATCCAGAGGCCGAACATATTGAAAAAGATGTGGCCGAGACTCGTCGTGCTGTGCAGGAAACCGTAGGTAACGAGCTGCCACGGCATGAATGACGGCCAACCCCGTGGCGTGTCCAGCGGCCAGAGCGCGAAATTGGCGAGCATGAATTCGAGATTCCACTGCTGCACAGCGAACACGAGCCCGTTCGCGATCAGCAGCGCGAATATCACATTCGGGATGGCGCTGTTATTGACCGTTCGTCGATAACCGAACTGGGGTTGATTCAATCTGTTGTCCTTTCATATACGGTGCGGCCATCGAATACTGTCATCACGACAGCCGCCTCACCAATCTCTGATGCAGGAATGTCGAAAAGGTTGCGATCGAGCACGACCAGGTCGGGATGTATGCCGCGCTTACCAGCCACCGCCGCCTCCGCCGCCGCCACCGCCGCCGGAGAATCCGCCACCGCCACCACCCGAGGACGATCCGGGCGGCGTAACCGAACTGCTGATAGCAGAACCCAAGCCACTCGACACAGAGCTGACACTTTCCGAGAAGTTCGAACTGTTCCAATCGCCGCTGTACCACGATGGCTGATACGCCCGCCCGCCGGGACCACGCACGGAGGCGAGGACTTCTGCAAATTTTTCGGACCACGCCTGGTCGACCCCGAGCGCCAGCGCGAACGGTAGGTACGCCTCGAATAACTGCGGCGTCTTCTCGGGCGGGTTGCGCAGGTTCATTTCGTCTTTCTCGGCCACCTCGAGATAGTCCTTGAAGCCCAGCATCTGGTCCAGGATCTTGCGGCCGCGCAAGGTCGGGCGCTTCATGATAATGGCGAAGAACACCATCGTCAGAAACATGGCCACTACGACACCGATGACGGTGAACGACGGCGGACCGCCCAGCGCGAGTGCCAGCAACGTCGATCCGAGCACGATCAGGATCGCGGGAATGTTGAGCAGGGCATTGATCTGGAAGTAATGCTGTTTGTAGTCTTGTTTGAGTGACTTGCGATGCGCGCTCCTGGCACCACCCAGCAGCTCGTGGTTGTCCTGTTCGAGTACGACGCGTTTGTCGTCTGCGAACAGTGCTTCGTACAGCTCCTTCTCACCAGCCGCCAATGGCGCCGTCCCGGTGTCGAGTTTGAACAGCGTGTGCTCGCTGCCAAGATCGTTGATGCGCAGATAACCCTTGACTGCAAGATTGACGATTGCCGCGGTCATTACCTCGTCGTCGTAATACATCTGCCGGATGTATCGCAACGAGGCCGGAGAAAAGCCTTCCGGTGGCTCATAACGCGTGACCAGCACACCTTCCTCCGGGTCCTTGCCATGGCGTTTCCAGACCGGGATGTAATACCCCAGCACACCGGCAAGGCCCGCCAGTACGGCCAGGAGATTCAGGTTATCACCGAGCATCCACCCGGCACGTTGCATCAACGTTGGTTCAGCGACATGGCTCTTCGGCCACATGACGACGATAGTGAGACCGTCGAGCGCAGCCAGCGGTGAGTTGGCCTCGAAATGCGCGATGCCGTCGGCGTCCACAAAGGCCTTGTAGTCCTGGTCCCTGCTACCCCAGGGACCGGTATAGGCAGTGACCGAGATGTCACTTGCCGCCACACCGAAGTCCAGCCGGACCGAAGCACCCGCCTTGTCGATCGGAAACGCCCAGTCGAAGCCGGTGACATTCCAGTACAACTCGTCGTGTTCCTCGAAGAATCCGAGCATCCGCGATGCGCGGTAGCGAAACGCGTACGTGTGAATGCCGGGCTCGATGAGCCGGTCACTGCTGCCGAAGTATGTGCGCACCCCATTGCGGTCACTCACTGAATGAAAACTCTCCGAGCGCTCGTTACGTATTACAGCCAGTGGCTGCAGTTCCACCTCATAGCGATTGCCGAATTTGTCGAAGTACTCCGTCGGAAAATCACGATAGATGCCGCGGCGAATCCGGTTGCCTTCCGCACGCACGCGTATCGTCTCCGTCACCTCGATCCAGCCGTCCTGCATGACGACGATGTCACTGTGAAAGCTCAGGATGCGCTCATCGGCGGCCGCGAACAGCGGCAAAACCAGGAGCAGGAGACCGGCGATCCGTCTCACTCGACGGAACCCAACTTTACGAGCGGAACGTTGGCCGCATCATCCGACGTCTTCTGAAAGAACTCTCGCTGGTCGAAACCGAAAGTCCCTGCGACGAAATTGCTCGGCACCGTCTCGGTCATCGTGTTGTAGTCGCGTACGGAGCCGTTGTAATAGCGCCTGGCGAACTGCAGGTAGTTTTCCGTTTCGACAAGTTCCTTCTGCAGCTTCATGAAGTTCTCGTTGGTCTTGAGGTCCGGATAGCTCTCGGCGAGCGCCAAAAGGCGGCCGACGCCAGCACTGAGCTCTTCTTCAGCCTTGCCCCTGGCGTCCACATCGACGACACGCATCGCCTCGGCGCGTAATTCAGTTACTGCCTCGAGCGTTGCGCGCTCGTATTTCGCATAGGCA
>Ga0070727_10003677_pt1 | contig 13670 bp, 9 predicted proteins | sample tdAd472_FD_66722 | JGI IMG/M metagenome (GOLD analysis project Ga0070727, IMG submission 66722) | Marine sediment microbial communities from the Atlantic coast under amendment with organic carbon and nitrate - tdAd47.2 | ecosystem: Environmental > Aquatic > Marine > Coastal > Sediment | place... | reverse complement strand
AAGCATCCAGCGTTACCTGGCTCGCTTTTTCGGACTGCCGAAGCTGTTGCGAGCGGATGTATTCGACTCGCTCTCGATTGACCTGCAGGGCGTTGTAGGCCTGCCGGATCTCAAGCTCGATTCGGTTTCTTGCCGCTGCAGCCAGATTCTCGGCTTGGCGAATTTCCGCACCCGAACGAAGGACGCCGCCTTGGTTGCGATTGAAGATTGCCAAAGGAATCACCATTCGCGCGACGACACTGTTGATGCGGCCGTTGCGTTTGTACCCGCCGCCCACTGTGATGTTTGGGGAAGTGACCGCCCGCTCGAACCGATTCTGGGCCTCCGACCGCTCGATCTCGGCGAGCGCAGCCTTCAAGTCAGGACGAGCAGTGGAGGCGATCCCGTAGAGTTGCAGCGGCGTGGTGTTAAGCTCCAGGCCGACATCCGGGGCGTCATCGAGCAGCCCGTCCATTTCGAGACTCGTCCCAAGGTCCGGCGCATTGAGCAGCGTCAACAGAGCCGCCTTGGTATTCCGCAACTCCAAGCGCGTCTGGAAAACGTCATCGGCAAAGCGGAGTCGCTCCACTTCGATCCGCGTCAGCTCCAGCTCGGAGATCTCCCCGTGCTCGAAGCGGCTGCGATTGAGTGCGATGACTTCGTCGGTTTTCTCCAGGATCGACTCGGCTAGCTGAAGGTTCGACTGGGCGAGGAGCGCCTGATAGAAAGTCGTCTGCACGTCGAGCCGTAACAGGCGCACCACGTCTTCGAGCGAAGCGTCTTCTCTTCGGGCTGCCCCCTCGGCGGCCTTCTGTCGCAACTTGAGGCGGTTCTTTGTCTGAATCTCATAGTCGAACCTGGCCCCAAACTCTTGATTGCTGAAAAAGGGCCCCGCATCGGAACGGAAGTAGGGGTAGTCCTCGGCCGAGACAATGAGCGACGGATTAGGGTGGAGGCCGGCGGTGATGATGTCGGCCTCGGCCATCTCAACGCTGTTGCCTGCCGCCGCAATCGTGGGGTTGCGTTCGATCGCCAGAGCTACGGCCTGTTCGAGGTCCAGCGTTTGAGGAATCGGCGCGCGGTCGGGCGGCGTTTGAGCCGTCAAAAGCGGGCAGACTAAGACTGCGAAAACTCTGACTATTCGTTTTTCCATGACATGTAGTTCTCCGATGCAAATCCCCACGCGTGCAGGCGACAGGGCAGCATCGGCTGCCGCGTCGACACGACGCGAGTTCGACTAAGCAAGCTGACGGGGAACTACGGTCTTGGAGGGTGGTAGAGGGAATTTGCCCGTTGTTCAGGCTTCAGTTGCGGAGAGAGGCGAGGGCCTTCTCCGATCGGCGCCAACTCTTCAATCCCTCGTGTGATCGGCTGCGGACGAAGGTGCGTACAGCAGCAGAAGCAGTCTTCCTCATGCGGCGGCTCAGGCTGCGCCGGTTCCGGAGAGTGCTCCAGCAAGGCCTGTTCGGCGAGATTCGAGGCAATTGGAAGCGATTCGGACTGGCAGACGGACGGTATTCCGAGACACAACGCCGTGTACAGCAGAAGGTTCACGGCTACGAATCGCACTGTGGCGGCCCCGATCACTCTTCTCACCTTATCACCCGCCTGTGACCGAACCGACCAGCGGCCGTCTGCTCTAGAGAGAATCTAGGAATACCAGCAGCGCCGCCTGGTCCTGCGCCGAGAGACTGTTGTAACGCTCTACAACTCCCTGAGCTTCATTCCTATGCCGAGCTATGGCGTCGCCCGGAGTCGCCGCACTGCCATCGTGTAGCAGAGGGCGGCGAAAACGAAGTCCCCAGAGAGCGGGTGTCCGAATCTCGTTCGCCTCCGCAGCTTCTTGCTCGATCCCATCGCCCGTTCCGACATCGTGGAGCAGGAGATCCGAATAGAGCGGAACAGGGCGGGTGTCGAACACGGGGTTGCGATCGCTGGCCGTCATCAACACAGGGACATGGCATGATGCACAGCCGATTTGCGCAAAGATCGTCTCGCCGATTGACGCCTCACTTGTTGGAGCTTCCCGCTCGATCGGAGCCAAGAACTTCATAAACCCTTCGAACGCGTCGATGCCACGCAGACCAGTAAGCGGTTCGATGCCATCCTCCGGGTCAGGCGTCGGGTCGCACAGTGCGAGAGTCTCGGGATCAATTCCAGCTCCCACTTCGTTTCGGAAGAGATCGTTCGTGATCCCCATCTCGTTGCGGTAGGCGTCTGCACCGAACACGAGTAGGGTTGCGTGCTGGGACTTCCAGCCGAATCGCCCAACTCGCATTTCCCCGGTTTCAACGTCCTCGATCCAGCCTGCCCGACCGCTGATGCCGTCCCCGTCCGCATCTTCTGGATCTTCCAGGGCAACGATGGTCTCATCCGAGATCGCTTCGACCAGACCAGCGCCGAACAGAGGAATCGGTACGCGCCGAGCAATCACGTTCGCTTCCGGCGGGATCGTTGGTTGGCACTCTTGATTCGGTAGGGAAAACAGATGGTAGAGCGTGTCGCCGCCCAGTACGTGAAACTCGCCGTTCTCGTCAACGTAGCCTGCTCGGGTCTCGGCAACTGGGCTGATGCCGCCGATAGCAGGGGTGCCGTGACATTGCGCGCAGCCGAGTCCGTTGAACGCGGGGCCGAGCCCTTCGCCCGCGTCTTCGACTTCGAGAAAGTCATCTCGACCGGTCGTAAACAGTTCGAACTCCGCCGGCGTGATACCCGGCAGCGGATTACCCGGCTGAGATGGACGACCCTGCGAGGCTAAGCCGGTCCCTTGTTCGATGGCTGTGATCGCCGCTCGCGCCCGCGCTGGGGCGCGCCGTTGCCCTTTTTGCGCCGGCAAATTGACCGCGGCTACGACCAGAAGACACGACGCTGTCAGTGTGGAGATTCTCATGCTTACTCCACCACGATTCGTCCGCGCATGATCGTGTGACCGGCGCCGCAAGCTTTGGAGCATTCGAAAGGAAAGAGTCCCGCCTTCTGGGCTCGAAAGATCACCCGGGCGTCTCCTTTGCCTCGCTTCGGGACGATGACGTTGACTCCAGCGTCCCTGATTCGGAAGCCGTGGTTGGTATCCAAGCTGCGAATGCGTAGCTCGACGACCTCCCCCAACTTCAGCTTGATCTTAGAAGGCACAAAGGTGAACCGTTCCGCGACGATGTTGATCACACGATCGGGTTTTTCGCCTTCAGCGTATTGAGACGCGTGCGATTGAGAGAGCAGGCCAAGAGCGCCTACCGCTGCAAAGAAGGCGCACAAGGCAAACACTCTGCTGTTGTGAAGATGCTTCATGACTAGAACCACCATCCGATTCCAAGGTTCAATCCGTTCCGCGCCTTGATGAAGCTGCTCTGATTTCTCAGAATCGTATAGTCGATTTTCAGCGCCACGTCTGGTTCGGGAAAGTAGGTGAGGCCCGTGACAAGAGCGTCTTGGTCGAACTCCCCAAGCGGCAAGAAGCCGTTGGCCATCCGATTCTGCGTGTCGAAATTCTCATACCGCGAGAAGACGACCATGTCGTGCTTGTAGCGGTTGGGCAACAAGTGGTACCCGCCCTCCAGGTAGAAACCCCGCATTCGCTCGGCGATGTTGGGGTTGACGCCTGCCGTCCGCTGGAGCAGCGAGTTCAGTCGCCCTGTCTGATCCATTTGTGTCTGGGCGAATTGTCCCCTGAAGTCGAACGGTCCTAGGCTGCCGCGGCCGTCGAACTCGAAAATCGTGAGTCGCGGGTTGATTCCGGGAGTCGCAAAGCCAGTCTTGCCCGTCCAGAAACTCGCTCCAAACGACGCGCCGGGGAAGCCGTGATACTCCAGTCGTCCAGTGTAGGCCGGGTTCTGCATGACCGACTGGAAAGCCTTCTGGCGCCCGTCGCGAAAACCTTCCTCGGCGCTGAACCTCGACGAATCGAGCGAATCCATGAGGTAGGCCTTGTAGGTGAACCCTCGGCCCAGATCGCCGTGCACGCCCACTCCGGGGCCGAACCATGTCGTCGGTAGAATCACCGTGTCGACGAAAGGCCGTTCGACGCCGTTGAACGACGGCGGTTCGTGCCTTTCGTTGACAAGGCCGACCGGCGCCAGCATCACGCCCGACCTTACGTTGAACTTCGGATGTATGAGGAAGTCGAGATACGCCTGCTCCAGCTCCAACTCGCCGCTCTCTTCCGCACCCTCGACCAGTGCATGCTCAAGCTCTAACTCGGACCAAAACTGGATTCGCCGGTTGAAGCTGTGGCCGAAGAGCAGCACGAAGCGATGGAAGTCGGCCGTGCCCGGCTCCCCCTCGGGCTTGTTGAAGTGGTAGTCCATGTAGCCAGAAAACGGCATTCGGAACTCACGGGCGTAGAAGTCGTCTGATTCGGCCCCTGCGGTGGGAATCACCTCGGCCATTGGCAGGACCTCGGGTGTCGGGGCGAGCGGGGGCGCGGCGGCTTGCGTTTCGGGCGGTGGCTCTGGGTCGCGGCGCGGGGCCGCCTCGCCCTTAACGGCGGCAAGCTCAGCCTCCAACTGGCGAATTCGCTCCTCCAGCAGCCGGAACCGAGCTTCAACCTGGTCTGGCGACAGCTGCGCATTCGCCACAACTGAACCCATCAGAAACACTATGATCGTTACAAATTTAGCCATAGCGAATCTTTTCCTTCGGCATTCCGAATACTCTAGCATGGGCGCTGTTGTGTCGGTCCAACCGACGCAGCTCTTGATCCTCTGCGCAGAATGCAGCCCGGTCCTGTCTCCGTCTTTGCGGCTCTGCCTAGACCGGTCGAACGAGGACAACCGCAGCTACTTTTCGTCCTAGTGCGAGTGGCGCTTTAGGTCCCTGCACTTGAACGTGCAAAGGCCCGTCGAACGGCGCCCTCTCAATGAGCGCCAGCTTGGCGCCTGGTGTCAGGCCATGGCTACATACGTAACGGAGCATCTCCCGATCAAGGTCCGAGACGCTTGCGACGGTTGCAGTTTGGCCGACCTCAAGGTCGCCGAGACTCTGATCGGAGTCGGACGCGATTGAGCCGTCCTTGGTTGGAATCGGGTGCCCGTGGGGATCGCGGGTTGGCTCTCCAAGCTTTGCGGCGATTCGAGTCGCGAGTCTTTCCGAAACTGCGTGCTCCAACTTTTCCGCTTCGTCGTGTACTTCGTCCAAACCGTAGTCAAGCTCGCGATGCAGGTACGCCTCCAGGAGTCTGTGAGCACGGACCATCTCCAGCGCTCGTGAACGCCCGGCTTCGGTCAGCTTGGCACCAGTCCTGAGGCGATACTCGATCTTCGGGGATGGCTCCTCCGACAAATCGACGAAGCATGCCGGTGACCGATGGCGGAGTGATCCTCAGTCGCTCCGCGAGTCGGCTCGTTGACGCCCATCCATTGCCGTCGGTGACGTGAAAGATCGCCTTCAGGTAGTCATCAACGGATTCCGACACTTGTTTGGTCCGCGTACAGAGTACCCGGAGTTGATACTAGGGCGCCGCCCAGAATGCAGACTCTTAGCCCGGCCTACTTCCAACCAAAGCACGAGGCTACTCCGGCTACTTACGATGTGCCCGCAGCCGCATGTGCCGTGAGTTCGGCACCTGGTTGGTGCCGAACGGTTTGATTCGCCCTTTGAGTTTTTGCGTTGCAGCAACCTCAGAGCAGTGACGAGTGGTGGTGTGGGTCGGTGCTTTGCTCAGTCCAAAGTGTCGTCCTTGCGCTTGTGACGGTCAGTCTAGCGCCAAGAAACCGCCAGGCATCACCGGAGGCTGCGGATCGAACCCGCGACTTTAGCTTGCGAAAGCGATCCCAGATTGTAATACAGGACTTGCGAGTTCATGGTGTCGTTTCTTGGCCAATGGAACACACCGCTTATTCACGCTTTGCGGGTCAACTCTTCTTAGCGGAGTGCGAATGGAGTGCTCCATTGGATGGGCCCGGCCGGATGTGCACGGGAACCTTTGTGCGACGGTTCTTAGTCTAGGTGCGGGTTCAATGCGCGGTTCACTTCGCCTCGATGCACAGCTGGGCAACCACAACGCGCACTGTTGTGACGAGCACGGGGATGAGAATCCGTCATACGGCGAGCGAAGGAAGCCGTTGCCTAGGATGGTTCGCCTTCTCTTGAGATGCCATGCTTTTCCATGCGGTAAATGAGCGTCTTTCGGCTGAGGTCGAGGTACCGCGCGGCTTGAGTTTGGTTCCAATTCGCCCTGACCAGTGCTTGCACAATCAACCTGCGCTCGACGTCATCAAGGCTGACCCCGTCGGGCGGAAGCTCCTCCAGAATGGTGGCCGTGGATGGGTCTTGTTTTCGCAAGGAAGGAGGTAAGTCGCCGTATTCCACCTTGTCGCCTCTAGCCAGCACGATCAGTCGCTCGACTACGTTCTCTAACTCGCGGACATTGCCAGGCCAGTGGTGTGCGAAAAAGTAGCGCTCTAGAGCAGCGGGTAGTTGCAGCTCTGGCCTGCCGTGTTTCTCCCGACTCTTAGCAAAAAAATGGTGAAGCAACTCCGCGATGTCCTCACGGCGATCTCGTAGGGGAGGCAGTTCGACTGGGATGACAGCAAGTCGGTAATACAGATCTTCGCGGAAGGTGTCCTGTTCGATCATCTTCTCAAGGTCACGGTGCGTGGCGGCCACAATGCGCACGTTCACTTCAGTCGACTCCGTGGCACCCACTTTTTCGATTCCCCCTGACTGGATCAAGCGAAGCACCTTTACCTGGACGTCGGGGGGAAGGTCTCCGATCTCGTCCAGGAATAGGGTGCCGCCATCAGCCATCTCCGCTTTTCCTTTCTTGTGCGTCACCGCGCCTGTGAATGACCCCTTTACGTGACCGAACAACTCCGACTCCAAGAGATCTTTGGGGATCGCACCGCAGTTGATGGCCACGAATGGGCCGGCGCTTCGTGAGCTGTTGAAGTGGATGGCCTTCGCTAGCAGCTCTTTGCCGGTGCCGGTTTCCCCGCGAATCAAGACCGTGGCCTCGGATTGGGCGGCTCGGGCCGCCAGGTCCAGCACGTTCATCAGTGCCGAGGATCGGCCGATGATCGCTTCGAAGCCGAACTTCTCGTCGAGGCTTGTCCGAAGATGCTGCACCTCGTCGCGCAGGGCGCGGTGCCCCAGCGCGCGTTCGAGCAGGAGGAGCAACTCTTCTTGGTTCACAGGCTTCGTGATGTAGTCGTAGGCTCCTGCTTTGACCGCTTCCACTGCCGTCTCGATGCTCCCGTAGGCAGTCATCAGGATCACGATGGTTTCGGGATGCAGCTCTTGAACGGCGCGCAACAGCTCCATACCTGTCATCCCAGGCATCTTCAAATCGGTCAGGACCAGACCGACTGGCTTGCTTTCCAGGACTTCGACGGCCTGTCTGCCGGACGCCGCCGCCTCTGCCGTGTAACCCGCTTGCTGGAGTTGCACCTGCGTTACGCGGCGCAGACTCTCGTCGTCGTCAACGACCAGAATGGTCGTGCGCCTCATTCTTCACTCCCGCGCCGAATAGGAATTCTGACGACGAAGCGAGCGCCTCGGGCGCCGTTCCTCTCGATGTCGATACGCCCCCCGTGCTGGCTTACGATCTGCTGCACAACCGCGAGCCCAAGGCCCGTCCCAGAATCCCTGGTCGTGAAGAACGGCTCAAAGACCCGGCTCCTCATCTCCTCCGGGATGCCCGGGCCGCCGTCAGCGACGATCAGCATGACGTAGCGCCCGTCTCGGCGAGCGCCAATAGTGACGACGCCGCTATCGTCCATGGCTTGCACGGCGTTCATCGTCAAGTTCAGCAGCACTTGCTTAATCTGCTCCTCGTCGCCCTCGATCAGTGGCACGTCGCCGGACATCTGAGTTTCGACCTTGACATTCGACGCAGTTAGGGAAGAACGGGCCAGCTTCACGACATCGTCAACGCTCGCTGCTAGATCTAGGTCTCGGAACTTCGGCTCCCTGGGCCTCGCGAAGTCTAGAAGCTCGGTCAACAAGCCGCCAAGCCGGCGGCACTCCTTCTTGATGATTCCGCGAAACTCGTTTTGCAGATCTTCAGGCGATGCTGGGTTCGCTAGAACGTTGACAGCTCCTTCGATGCTCGCGAGCGGATGACGGATTTCATGTGCTAGTCCGGCCGCAAGTTGGCCGACGGCCGCAAGCCGATCGGCGCGCTTCACTCGATCGAACGATTCCGCGAGGTCGCGGTTTGCTGATTCGAGCTCTGCGGATTTCTGTTCGAGCTGTCGAGTACCGCGACGTTCACGATCCGCGAGTAGCCCCGTCGCAATGCCTACTAGGAAGAACGATCCGAGTTCGGCGTACTGGTTAAGCGCGTAGTCAGGGTTGACCTCCTGCCAATGGTGAATGTGCGGGGCGTAGCACATCGCCGTGCATACGGCAGTCAGCAGACCACCGGCCCAGCCGAAGAACACGGCGCCCAAGATGATGGGTAGGTAGTAGAGATGCTGGAGGGTGCTGTGAAGTAAGACGTAGCTCTTGGGGGTCGACAGATGGGCCACGGTGATGATCGCGACTCCGAACAGTACGATTGCCACCCGCTGTAGCACTCGCTTGTTTACGACGCCCTGTGGCGACACGTTCATCAGCGCAGAGCCAATCGGGTCGTTCCTGCGACGACCGGGCAGCTTCGCGGCCGGAGAGCTCATCTCTGGTCCATCCATCTTGAAGATCCACTTCATCTACGGCAACCGAAGGGCCATCGGTAAATACACGCTTTCCAACTGCTTTGGCTTTGCTGTTGGCCCATTTCGGGCAGTCGATGCCTGATATCGGGCGGCGGTTAGCATTCTCGCAGCCAGGCATCTGACTCGTAAAGGGCTCGTACGGCTCTTAAGCCGCAGGTTAGCGGATCGGATCGTATTGTGGTCTGCCGCTTGCATACATAGCCGCTCCATGCAGACCTCATGCACCGATCGTGTCGCTAGCGACCGCTCACGCTGGCGCGCTGGCCTCGGCGTCAGGGCGAGAGGGCTTTGGATTCCGCTGTGCCTCGACCGGGCCGCGAAGACCCGATGAAGATCAGACTTGCACTACTGGCGAACCTGCTCATCTTTGCCGTTACCGCGCATGCCCAACAGGTCCGCTACTCCGACCTGGGAGACGTTCAACTCAAGTCGCTGATCGAGGACGCACTCTCGCGCAACCCGGGTGTGCACAGAGCGTTCGCCGAGTACCGAGCCACGCTACAGCGAATTCCCCAGGTCACGACGCTCCCCGACCCCATGGTCGGCGTGACGCAATACGCGCGCTCGCCCGAAACGCGTGTTGGACCGCAAAACACGATGCTCAGCATCTCGCAGCGCTTTCCTTGGTTCGGAAAGCTGAACGACCGGGGGAAGGTTGTTGCCAAGGAGGCCGCCGCGCTGGAGCAGATGTACGAGGCGGAGAAGTCCGAGTTGGTCCGCCGGGTGAAGCTCGCGTACTTCGACCTGGGTTACGTGGACCGTGCGATCCAAGTCGTCAACGACGACCTTGACTTGCTGCGCCATTTTGAGACGCTAGCCCAGGCGCGATACTCCCAAGGAGTCGGCCTTCAACAAGCGGTTGTCAAGCTGCAGGCTGAAATTACCCAGGACCGCAACCGCTTGGAGATGCTGAGTCGGCAGCGAACCGATGCTGAAGCTGCACTCAACACGCTACTAGACTACCCGCCACAGCAACCTATCGCCCGTGTGGCGCTGCCAGCCCTTCCGACGACGAACGTCGACTACGACCGACTCTACGCATTGGGCCGCGAGAACCGTCCCGAGGTCAAGGCCGCCTTCTTTCGAATTGAGAAGAACGAAAAGAGCATTCACTTGGCGCGGCGCGACTATTGGCCGGACGTCACAGTAGGCGCTGGCTACGTCTACGTGAATGGACGCCAAGACCCGACCGGAAAGGAGAATCCGCCGCCCGACAACGGGAAGGACGTATACAGCCTGTCTGTGGGAGTCAACCTGCCGATCTACCGGCGAAAGTACGACGCGGGCGTGCTGGAAGCTAGCGAACGTTTCCTCGCTGCTCGCGAGGGCTATCGCGACCTGATCAACTCCGTCGAGGTCTCGGTTCGATCGATCGGATTCCGCATCGGAACGATCCAGAACCAGATCGACCTTTTTGAAAATGCGCTACTACCGCAAGCCGATCAAGCGTTGCGATCGAGCGAGTCAGCCTATTCGACGGGCACACTCGGCGTGCTTGATCTGTTGGACAGTGAGCGACTGTTGCTAGATGTCCGTCTTGGCCTTGCACAGCTTCGCTCTGACTATCTCAAGTCGTTGTCCGAAATGGAGCGTGCAATCGGGTTCGCATTCCCGGGAGACACACCATGACCAATCGATCGAAGCTCACGATCGCAGTTGCAGCCGCTTTCCTCGCTGGGCTGCTGCTGCCTGCATTGGCAATCTGGAACCCGGCCGGATGGACGTGGGTGGAGCACCTTCTCGGTCGCGAACACGTCGCTCACGAAGTCCAGGACTCATCCGGGAAGACGCTTTACACCTGCGGCATGCATCCGCAGGTGATCCAGGACGAACCCGGCAACTGCCCGATCTGTGGGATGCGGTTGACGCCGGTCAAGGATTCGAGTGCTGCCCCGGACCACGACATGGCTGCGATGGACGATAGCGGTCCAGCCGAGACCGCACCGCAGGGTGAACGCAAGGTCCGCTACTGGCGCGCGCCGATGGACCCAAACTTCGTCTCCGATAAGCCCGGCAAATCGCCTATGGGCATGGACCTCGTTCCGGTTTACGAGGACGAAGACGGAGGGGTTAGTTCGCTGAGCGGCGTCCGAGTCGACCCCAGCTTCCTGCAGAACTTCGCCGTTCGCACCGCCGTGGTCGAGAGAGGCGCGATCCCCATTGACATTCGCACGCTCGGCATCTTGCAGCACAACGAGACGAACGTTATATCGATCAATACGAAGTTTGAAGGCTGGATCGAAAGATCCGTCTACAACACCGTCGGCGAGTACATCACCCGCGGCGACCTGCTGTTCGAGATCTACAGCCCTCAGTTAGTAACGACGCAGCAAGAGTACTTGGCCGCGGTCGATTACGTGGAGCGCCTTTCTTCCGGGAACGCCTACTCGGAAGCCGTCGAACGCGCTCGCTCGCTACAGGAGTCGGCGCGGGAGCGACTCCGTTACTGGGATATCACAGGCGAGCAGATCGACCTGCTCAGGGAGCGTGGAAAGCCGCTGCGAACCCTGCCGTTCTATTCCCCCGCGTCCGGCTACATCGTGGGTAAGGGCGGCGAGTCTCTCGAAGGGATGCGGCTGACGCCCGGCATGACCGTGCTCAAGTTGGCTGACCACTCCAAGCTCTGGGCGGAAGTCGAGTTCTACGAAGACCAGTTGCGGCATATTCGCAAAGGCACGCGCGTCTTGGTCGAAGTTGACTCTTTTCCTGGACGCCGATGGGCAGGTCGCGTCGTCTTGTTCGATTCGGCCGTCGACCCAAAGACCCGGACGCTCCGAGCATACGTCGAGGTAGACAACAAAGACCTCAAGCTCATACCGGGAATGTACGCCACGGTCAACGTCGCCGCTGCCGCAGTGTCTACAGCGGTGAAGGTTCCGTCCCAAGCGATACTGCACAGCGGCGAGCGCAGCATCGTCATCGTACAGGCGGCGCGAGGCGTCTTCGAGCCTCGGGAGGTGCAACTCGGAGCGGCAGGCGACGGCGAACAGGAAGTTCGTTCCGGACTCGAACCCGGAGAGGTTATCGTGACCTCCTCCCAATTCTTGATCGACTCAGAAAGCAACCTCAAAGCAGCCATCCAGCAGATGCTCGGCGAACGCTCAAGAGCAGAGAGTCCAGAGCGAGATTCGAAGGCCTCGCCGCCGCTCCATCAGCACTGACAGGAAGCAATCGATGCTCGAAAAAGTCATCCAGTGGTCGATTGATAACCGCTTCCTTGTGGTGCTGGGGACGCTCGCGATCGTTGCGGCGGGAGTCTTTGCCGTCGCCAGTACGCCGCTCGACGCGATCCCCGATCTCTCCGACGTGCAGGTCATCGTCTACACGGAATATCCGGGGCAGGCTCCGCGAATCGTCGAGGACCAGATTACCTACCCGCTCACGACCCAAATGCTCGCGGTCCCCTTCGCCAAGGTCGTCCGCGGCTATTCGTTCTTCGGATACTCGTTTGTCTACATCATTTTCGAAGACGGCACGGACATGTACTGGGCGCGCAGCCGCGTCCTGGAGTACCTGAACTTCGTCTCCGGGCGCTTGCCCGCCGGCGTGACGCCTCGGTTGGGCCCGGACGCCACCGGCGTGGGCTGGGCATTCATGTACGGTCTCAAGTCGGACCGGCACGACTTGAGCGAACTGCGGTCGATTCAAGATTGGTTCCTCAAGTATGAGTTGACCAGCGTGAACGGCGTGGCGGAGGTCGCGTCGATCGGGGGATTCGTCCGGCAGTACCAAATCACTCTAGATCCGAACAAGCTTCGCGCCTACAACATTCCGGTTTCCAAGATCCGCGAGGCCATTGAGATGAGCAACCGCGATGTCGGCGGCAGGCTTCTGGAAGTCGCGGAGAAAGAGTTCATGATCAGGGGGCTCGGATATTTCGAATCCCTCGAAGACATTCGGGACGTTGCTCTCGGCGTTGACGAGGCGGGTACGCCGATCCTGCTCAGCGACGTCGCACGCGTTGCCATGGGGCCCGAGATTCGCCGAGGGCTGGCGGATTGGAACGGGGAGGGCGAGATTGTCGGCGGCATCGTCGTCGTGCGGTATGGCGCCGACACGCAACAGGTCATCCGCGACGTCAAGACAAAACTGGCGGATGTCCAGGCTGGTCTCCCTGAGGGAGTTCAGATCGAGGTAGCGTACGACCGCTCTCAACTGATCGATCGCTCAGTCGAGAGTCTCCAAGATGCGCTGATCCAACAGTTTGCCATCGTCGGTCTCGTCTGCGTCCTCTTCCTTGCCCACTTTCGAAGCGCACTCGTCGCCATCATGATGTTGCCGGTTGGAGTGCTGATGGCCTTCATCGCCATCTACCTCCAGGGCATGAGCATCAACATCATGTCGCTGGGCGGGATCGCCGTTGCCATCGGGACAATGGTTGACGCGGGCATCGTCATGGTCGAGAACGCTCACAAGCATCTGGAGCGTGACCGAGGCAAGAAGGAGCATTGGCAGATCATTGTCGATTCGTCGAAGGAAGTCGGACCTTCGCTGTTCTTTTCCTTACTCGTCATCACAGTTTCGTTCATGCCGGTCTTTACGTTGGAAGCGCAGGAAGGCCGCTTGTTCAAGCCTCTAGCGTTCACCAAAACCTATTCAATGGCAGCCGCCGCATTCCTGGCCGTTACTCTCGTCCCTGTTCTCGTTGGCTACTGGGTCCGGGGTCGGATTATCCCCGAGCAGCGCAACCCTCTCAATCGGCTCGTCGTCGCTGTCTATCGCCCCCTACTGGAGGTTGTCTTCCGGCTACGCTGGCCGGCGCTCATCGCCATGGTTGCGCTGCTCGCCGTCACGGCGGTTCCTTACCTCAGTCTCGGCTCCGAATTCATGCCGCCACTGTGGGAGGGGGATTTGCTCTACATGCCCACGACTCTCCCCGGCGTATCGGTCACTAAAGCTCGGGAGATCCTGCAACAGACTGACAAGATCATCAAGACTTTCCCGGAAGTGCATCACGTCTTCGGCAAGATTGGGCGCGCTGAGACCGCAACCGACCCCGCTCCACTCTCCATGATCGAAACGACGATCACCCTCAAGCCC
>Ga0070727_10003676_pt1 | contig 13674 bp, 10 predicted proteins | sample tdAd472_FD_66722 | JGI IMG/M metagenome (GOLD analysis project Ga0070727, IMG submission 66722) | Marine sediment microbial communities from the Atlantic coast under amendment with organic carbon and nitrate - tdAd47.2 | ecosystem: Environmental > Aquatic > Marine > Coastal > Sediment | place... | reverse complement strand
ATCGACGAAGTGGGCGCATCTCGGATGCTTGTGCCGGAATCAAAACGCCGCAAGACGGCAACGGTCAAAGACGTGGAGAATGTCATCTCCATGATGGCCCGTATCCCACCGAAATCTGTTTCAACCGACGACAAGAAAGCCTTGCAGACTCTTGAGCGTGACCTCAAAACAATGGTCTTTGGTCAGGACACTGCTATTTCTGCGCTATCAAGCGCTATCAAAATGGCGCGGGCCGGGCTGCGTGAGCCAGAGAAACCCATTGGGAGCTATCTGTTCTCAGGCCCCACAGGTGTGGGGAAGACCGAAGTGGCCCGACAGCTTGCTTTGACGCTTGGTGTTGAGTTGGTTCGTTTCGATATGTCTGAATATATGGAACGACACAGCATTTCACGCCTGATTGGTGCGCCTCCGGGTTATGTGGGCTTCGATCAGGGTGGTCTGTTGACCGATGCTATCGACAAGCAGCCCCATGCTGTTCTGTTGCTCGATGAAATTGAAAAAGCCCATCCAGACTTGTTTAATATCCTGCTTCAGGTGATGGATCACGGCAAACTGACCGACCACAACGGCAAGAGCGTTGATTTCCGCAATGTCATCTTGATCATGACGACCAATGCAGGTGCGTCCGATCTCGCCAAACCGGCAATGGGCTTTGAACGCTCTTCTCGCGAAGGGGATGACATTGAAGCCATTGAGAAAATGTTCACGCCCGAGTTCCGCAATCGTTTAGATGCGATCATTCCGTTCTCAAGTCTTTCTCCAGAAGTGGTTTCTCTCGTGGTCGACAAGTTCATCATTCAGCTTGAAGCCCAGTTGGCTGACCGCGACGTGACCATTGAACTTTCTGATCCAGCCCGCGAGTACTTGGCCGAAAAAGGCTTTGATAAGCTGTTTGGCGCACGTCCTCTGGGGCGTGTTATCCAAGAGAAGGTCAAGAAGCCGCTGGCAGAAGAGTTGCTGTTTGGCAAACTGGTAAAAGGTGGCTTGGTGCGTGTTGTGGTGAAGAAGAAGAAGCTCGCTTTCGAATTTCCTGAGGAGCAACCCAAACGTCTTACGGGAAGCAAGCGCGGTTCTGTGCCGGAACTCATGAAGCCATAAGCTGCCCAAACTTGGTCAAAGCTCAAAATAAATAAGCCCAATGGGTTGTTATAGGTTTTCGCCTCCCCACATATGCTCGGGGAGGTGGGCCTCGTTTCCTTGATGCGACGGCAAGAGGTACTTGTTTGCCAACGTTATTGAGGCTGCCCTCTAGCTATAAAATGAGCGAATCAGATGACCAGGGAGGTCAATCCAATGAAATACATACGTATCCTTACCGGTGCGGCTGTTGCGACAGCTCTTCTTTCTTCCGCCATGATGGCTCAAGCTGCTGAAAAGCGGAACTATCTGCTTGCGACGGCAAGTACAGGTGGCACCTATTATCCTGTTGGTGTGGCGCTTTCGACCTTGGTAAAGGTGAAGCTGCAGCCCAAACAGAAAATTGGCATGTCGGCCATCAACTCGGCCGGATCGGGCGAAAACGTCAAGTTGCTGCGGGAAAATGAAGTTCAATTTGCCATTCTCCAGGGTCTTTACGGCTACTACGCTTGGAATGGAAAAGGCCCGGTTGCCAAAGATGGCCCTCAGACTAAACTTCGCGCTGTTTCCATGCTCTGGCAAAATGTCGAGCAGTTCACTGTGCTAGCAAAGCATGCCAAAACCGGAACGATTGCTGATCTCGCGGGCCTTAAAGGCATGAGCATGGCCTTGGGTAAAAAGAACTCAGGGACCATTGGCTCCAACACCAAGCTTCTTGGTAACCTGGGGGTTGATGTCGCCAAGGACTACTCATTGGTTCATGTCGGTTATGGGCCAAGTGCTGATGCGCTGCAAAATGGCCAAGTGGCTGGCATGGGAACCCCGGCAGGTGTTCCGACGGGGGCTGTGACCAAGGCCAAAGCAGCTATGGGTGATAAAATCAAGCTACTCAGCTTTACTGCCGATCAAGCCAAGAAAGCCGATGGTGGCCTAAATCTCTGGACGCCTTATCTGATCCCTGCGGGCACCTACCCGAATCAGAAAATGGACGTCAATACCATCGCCCAGCCTAACTTCCTAGCGGTGCGCGCTGATGTTGATGAAGATGCTGTCTATAAGATCACCAAGACGATCTATGAGAATCTTCCTTTCTTGCGGGCCATTCATAAAGCAACCAGCGCCATGGCGGTTGAGAAAGCCATTGCCGGTCTGCCAATGCCGCTGCACCCAGGTGCGGCCAAGTATTACAAAGAAGTTGGCATTAAAATTCCTGCAAGCCTGATGGCTAAGTAGTTGATCTCCCAGTCGAACCTGGCGGTTGGTTGTTACCGAACCGCCAGGCTCTTCTGTGGTTTGGGGGGAATAGGCTGCTATGGCTGAAGCGAAGCAAGCCGAAGAAATAAAAGAGCTGGGCGAGGTCGAATCCCAGGTGCGGAACAACGAAGGTTGGATCGGCATGGCTTTGCTGATCATCGGCGTTGCGATTTCATTGTTGCACCTCTACTTCAATGTCTTTGGCGTTCTTGCCGGGCTTTGGCGCAATGCCCTTCATTTTGCCGGTTTCGCCCTCATGTGCGGCTTGGTTTATCCCGCCATGAAAACCAAAACGCCGGGTGCAGGGCGTATCGTTCTTTTTTTTGATATCGGGCTGGGCTTGCTGGCGGCTTTTTCAGCCATCTATATGATTTCTATGGAAGACGCGATCTATGATCGTGGCGTGCGTCTTTCACAAGCCGAATGGGTGTTTGGCACCATCCTTATTTTGTCGGCAATTGAGTTTACCCGCCGCACGACGGGTTGGATCATTCCTGTGCTGATCATTCTCTCGCTTACCTATGTGGGCTGGTGGGGCGCATTGATCGACGGAGTTTTCCGGTTTGGCGGGCTGACGTCGGAAACCATTCTATTTCGCAGTATCTATGGCGATGATGGCTTGTTCGGCAATATTGCCCGTATTTCCTCAAGTTTTGTTTTCATGTTTATCTTGTTTGGCGCTTTCCTCTTGCGTTCTGGCGCAGGGGACTTCGTGATTGATCTTGCTCGGTCTGTCGCTGGGCGCATGGTAGGCGGCGCGGGTTTGGTAGCTGTCTTTGCTTCGGGCTTAACAGGCACCATTTCAGGTTCAGCGGTTGCCAACACGGCCTCGACTGGGGTGATCACCATTCCCTTGATGAAAAAGGCTGGGTTTTCGCCACGCTTTGCCGCAGGTGTTGAGGCTGCAGCTTCCACCGGTGGACAGCTGATGCCGCCAATCATGGGGGCAGGGGCCTTCGTCATGGCAAGCATGACCCAGATTTCATACACCACCATCATTGCCGTGAGCGTTCTGCCTGCCATTCTTTATTTTGCGACTGTTGCCTTCTTCGTTCGGGTCGAAGCGCGCAAGCACCACATCCATGTAGTTGATGATGATGCCCCCACCGCAAAAGAGGTTTTTAAGCGTGGCGGTCTGCCGTTTCTTTTGCCGGTGACAGTTCTTATTGGCCTGCTTATTCAAGGGTTTACACCGACCTATGCTGCGGGTGGGAGTATCCTCGCTGTAATTGTTTCATCTTGGTTCACGCCCAATAAAATGGGTCCGAAGGCGATTCTGGAAGCCTTGGCTTTAGGGGCTCGAAACATGGTGATGACAGCCGTCTTGCTTTGCTCGGTTGGGCTGGTGGTTAATGTCATTGCCACAGCAGGCATCGGCAATACCTTCTCGCTGATGATCACCCAATGGGCGGGGGATAGCCTGCTTATCGCCATTACTTTGATTGCACTGGCTTCGTTAGTGCTGGGTATGGGCTTGCCAGTTACCGCCGCTTACATCGTGCTTGGCACTCTATCAGCGCCAGCGCTGTATAATTTGATTGTTGACGGCCAAGTTATTGAGGCCCTCGCCAACGGGATCGTCAGCGATCAAGCCAAAGCGGTATTTATGCTCGCAGCTCCTGAACGGCTGGCCGAGATTGGCCTGCCCATGACCCTTGAGGCTGCCCAAGCCCTTTATGCTGCCGTGCCGCCTGATCTTGCGGGAACTATCCGAGAGATGATGGTTAACGCGGATGCTTTGGGCTTTGCTCTTCTCTCAGCTCACTTGATCGTCTTTTGGCTTTCACAAGACAGCAACGTTACGCCTCCGGTTTGCTTAACGGCCTTTACTGCAGCTGCCATCGCCGGAACCAAACCCATGGCGACAGGGTTGTCGGCTTGGCGGACGGCCAAAGGGCTCTATATCGTTCCCTTGCTATTCGCCTACACGCCAATTATTGGCGGGGAGTGGTTTGAGGTTATTGGGGTGTTCGGTTTTTCTTTGCTGGGGCTCTATGCCTTCGCGGGAGCCTTGATGGGCCATATCGAAGCGCCCTTACCGCCTCTGTTGCGTGCGGTTGTCTTGGCCTGCGCTTGGGCGTTGCTTTGGCCGCTCCCATGGCTAGTTCATGCTGTGGCGGCTGTCGTCTTTGTGGGTATTTTACTGTTCGATTGGCGCAGGGGACGGACGGGTGAGGCTATTCCTGTTTCTTAAACGGCGAAGCGCTCATGAGGTAGCCGATATCTTGATCGATAGATCTTCGTTCTTCAGTGAGAAATCGATCAACCGCGCGTTTGAAGTTGGGATCAAAAATCCAATGAGCGCTGTAGGTATGGGTAGGCAGATAGCCCCGCTGGATTTTGTGCTCACCTTGAGCTCCTGCCTCGACCCGCTTTAGGCCCTGCTCAATGGCATAATCGATGGCTCGGTAATAGCAGGCCTCAAAATGGAGAAAGCGGAAGTCTTCAGTGCAGCCCCAGTAGCGACCATAAAGCGTGTCGCTCCCAGCAAAGTTGAGCGCTGCCGCAACGGTTTCCCCGTCACGCTCAGCAGCAACCATGACGGCTTGATCTGCCATGGTTTCCCCCACATTCAGAAAGAACTCACGGGTTAGATAGGGCTCTCCCCATTTGCGTGATGATGTGTCTATGTAGAAGCGGAAAAAGGCGTCCCAGTGGCGCTCTTCAATGTCTGATCCGGTAAGCGTTTTCAGCTCAATGCCGTGCTCTGTCGTTTCGCGCCGCTCTTTTTTTATCGCCTTGCGTTTGCGTGATGAAAGGGCCGATAGAAAATCGTCAAACTCCCCATATTCATCATTTTCCCAATGGTATTGATGACCGGTGCGGAGCAGGAAGCCCATTTCGCCAAGGGTTTCCCAATCGGGCTTTTCTAAGAAATTAAGGTGAACAGACGAGGCGCCAATCTGCTCGGCAAATTGAACCATGGCGCCGGCGAGAGCTTTTTTTAAGGCTTCAGGCTCTTTTGCATCGGGGCGAACAAGAAGGCGCGGGCCTGTCGCTGGGGTGAACGGGGCAGCGCAGAGCAGCTTGGGATAATACTGTCCGCCCGCCCGTTGGTAAGCGTCGGCCCAAGCCCAATCGAACACGTATTCGCCATAAGAATTGCCTTTGACGTACAAGGGGGCGCAGGCTGCCAAGCCTTCCTGTGGGGCATCTATAACGAGATGCTGGGGCAGCCATCCTGTATTGTTGCCGACAGATTTGCTGTTTTCCAATGCAGCCAAAAAGGCATGACGGACGAAAGGATTAGTTTCACCTGCACAGGCGTCCCACTCCGCTGCATTCACATCGTGAATGGAAGAAATGGTTTTCACCGATATGGCATCGCGTCCGTCGGGCATAGGAAGAAGATGGGGGAGGATGGGACGTTATTCAATCTCGAAAATGCCATCTATTTCGACAGAAACACCGAGAGGCAAAGAGGGAGCACCAACTGCAAAACGCGCATGGCGGCCCTTGTCGCCAAAAACCTCAACCATCAGGTCTGATGCGCCATTGATGACCTTGGGCTGATCGGTAAAATCAGGCGTGCAGCTTACGAAACCACCAAGCTTTACCACCCGACGCACGCGATCAAGATCTCCCTCGCAGGCCGCTTTAACCTGGGCGATGAGATTGAGGCCACAAAGACGAGCAGCCAAAATAGCTTCTGCGGTTTCCATGGTGTCACCAACCCGGCCCACATGCTTTAACTCACCGTTTTCCATGGTGATCTGACCTGACACATAAACCATATTACCGCTTTTGACGAAGGGCACGTAATTGGCCGCCGGTGCTGCGGCTTGTGGCAGGTTGATCCCCAGTTCTTTGAGGCGCGCGTCGATGGTTCCAGCCATTTTTTAAGGCTCCAAATTCGTAAAAGGTTGTCTTTGCCGTTGGGTAAAATCGGGATTGATTGTAGGCTTCCCTTAACAAATCATCTAGCAGCTATTTTTAAGAGGACGAGACGATATGCGCGCTTGGGAATTGACGGAAAAATTCGGCCTGGAAAATCTCAAAATGGTCGAGAAAGAACGCCAAAGCATTGGCCCCGGCCAGGTTTGCGTCAAGGTTGGTGCTTCGTCGCTGAACTTCCGCGATCTTGTCGTCATTCAGGGCGCATATGGCGCTCACATCAAGCCGCCCCTGATTCCGTTTTCTGATGGTGCTGGTGAAGTGGTCGAAGTGGGTGCGGGCGTCACTAAGTTTAAACCCGGTGATCGTGTAGCTCCGATGTTTTTCCAAACCTGGGCTGATGGTGAACCCGATGGCGAAAAACTCGCGGGTGCGCTTGGCGGGCCGCTCAATGGCGCACTGACAGAATATATGTTCGTCAATGAGCAGGGGCTTGCCAAAATTCCTGATTCATACAGCTACGAAGAGGCCGCTTGCTTGCCTTGCGCTGCATTGACCGCTTGGAGTGCCCTCATTGAGCAAGGAAAACTGCGGGCTGGAGAAACTGTGCTGGTGCAAGGAACCGGCGGTGTGTCGCTCTTTGCCCTGCAAATTGCCAAGGCAGCTGGCGCCAAGGTGATCATTACCTCCTCAAGCGATGAAAAGCTTGAGCGCGCCAAGGCAATGGGTGCGGATGCCACCGTCAACTACCGTGAGAACCCCGATTGGCACAAAGCCATCAAGCCCATGTGCGAAGGAGAAGGGGTTGATCATGTTATTGAAGTGGGAGGAGCCGATACGCTTGAAAAATCCGTTCGTGCTGTGCGGACAGGGGGAACAGTTAGCTTGATTGGAGTTCTTTCGGGTTCTATGGGCGAATTTCCACTACCGCTGGTTTTAGTCCGCAATGTGCGTATTCAGGGCATCACCGTTGGCTCCACTGCTGGGTTTGAGCGTATGGTACGTGCCTTCGAGCAGAACGGCATTAAGCCTGTTGTCGATAAAGTTTTTGGCTTCGAAGAAGCACAAGAAGCATTGGGGTACTTGAAGAGTGGTAAGCATTTCGGCAAAGTGGTGATTAAGAACGATTAAAAAAAGGAGCACCAAGCTCAAATGGCGAATGAAGCTGAACTAAAAAAACTGCTGAAAATAGCAGACGGAGAAATCTCAGTTCTTCGTAGGAAAGTTGATGAGGGTACAAAAGCGCTTGATGAGGTTATTGCCTCTCATGGCAGACAAGGAAAAGAAATGGCAAACCTCCAAACGCGGGTGCAGGAGTTGGAAGGCCTTCTCCACGTGTCTGACGAAACGCTGTCTGAAGCGATGATCGTCATGGGGGGCATGAAAGATGCCGTCAGTCGGATGAAGAAGGAATCCGAAACAACGGTGGAAATGGTCAAAGAGTCGAAAGCTCAAATTGAGTTGACCGAAACAATCGAAAAAATTGCCGAAAAAGCCGGTCTTACCGAGCAGGTTGAGGTGCTTGACGAATACACAAGGCAAATTGCCAAACTCCGCCAAAAAACCAAACCGGGGATGAGTTAAGCATTTCCTTTTGGAAGCATGGTCTCGCCAGCTAACAGGTCCTCAACGAAGTAAGCCACCAGTTCACTACGGTTTTTGACTCCGGCCTTTTGGTAAATGGCGCTGCTTTGGCTTTTAACCGTTCCTTGGCGGGTATCTCGCATATTGGCGATCTCCTGGGTGGTCAGGCCCTTAATCAGCAGAAGTGCAATATCGCGCTCCGACGGGCTGAGCTGCCAAGAGTCAAACTTGGCATCAAGCACCGACAAAAGCTCACCAGAAGCGACCTGAATTGAGGCCTGAGCATCACGATTTTCCTTTAAGAGCTGCCGGATTTGCAGGCCAATTGCAACAAGGGCAATGGCGAGAGTGATCGTTGAGATGCGCTCAAGAACATCATGCTCAATCCAAGGTGCTGCAATATCCATGTGAAAGAGATCAGCAGCTATATCGACCAGAAAAAAGGTCTCACAAAAGGCGACAATGACAAAGGTCGCAATGAGTGTGCGGACGCCAAAGCCTGATGTTCTTTTTGCCATTTTCTGCCTTTTGGAAAGCCGTTATTTATCTGCACATGATTATCCAAGATTAAGCCCGAAGTACAAGGCTCTGGAATGGTCAGTCATCGTCATAGTCTCCTTTGGTCGCGCGGGGGTGGCATGCCGCGCAGTTCGCCTTGGACTTCACCTTCGGGTCGTTCCAGGCCCACTGAGGAACCTCTTCATTGTGTTCGCGTACCCAATAGGGGGTTTCGGTGATGCGAAGTGGTGCAGAACTGTCTGAAAGACCACGCATAAATTTACCGCCCCACCACTTTGAATCGGCGGCATTATCAACATGGTAGCCCATTAGATGGGCAACGGATTTGTCAGCGAGTGAAGCATCTTCACCGAAATGATCAGAAAGTCCGCCAATGATTTTCTTCCAGGATTTTGATGGAAGCATTTGGGGCTGGAAGGCCATGTGACAAGCACCGCATTCAGCAATTGTCATTTTATCTTTTACAGGGTTATAGCGCTCATCGGCCTGAGCCGGAGCTGCTAGGAGAATTATTGTTATAAAACCGATAAGTGCGGTGGATATAAACTTAGACATGAGAGAACTCCTTTTTCTTGGTTTTATTGGCCAAGCATGAATGTGAGAAAGTCGCCTTTTTCCTGATCTGTGCAGATACGCCCAAGGACACTTTTGCAGTTCCGGCGGAACCATTTTTCAACCTTTTTGACGTCCCGGTAGCGATCGGGTGTTTTTGACAAGGCCATAGGAGAAATGGCCTTCCCCGCTCGGGTAATCCCCTGTTTGTGGGGATCAGCTGTGTGGCAGGTCGTGCAGGATGGGGTGTCTGGTTTTCCACCTGAAAACGTCGATTGAAAAAGCTCACGGCCACGGTCGGCAGAGAAGGCCTTAAGCTCTGCCGTTGGCTTATAGCTTGCCAAAAGTTGTGCTTGCACATACTTAGCTTGAGCCATTTCTGGGATGGTTAGCGAGAGGGCAGCAATCGCACAGAAGAGAAGGGGGGCTTTCTTCATTACATTATATCTCCGGGAGGAATTTGAATGTTCTGATCATCGAATCTTCCGCTTAAGGCATCTCCGTGGCAGGCCATGCAGTTGATCTTTGAGCCCACGGTTTTCTGCTTGAAGATAGGCTCCGCGATCTTTCGATGTTTCTTTTTCCAAAACTTTGTATCTGTCATGCGCATCGACGGTGTTTCTTTTCTGCCGACGCGATGGGCTGCTTCCGTGTCAAACTTGTTGGCTGAGCTGGTCGTGAGAAATGTGCCAATGCTTGTCATTGTTTCATCGTCAAGCGACGCATCTTCGCCATAGTGGTTAGAAAGCCCATCTATCATGGTCTTCCAGGTTTCTGCTGTGCGCAGGCTTGGGTGGTAGGCGTCGTGGCAATCGCCGCATTCAGTCTTGTATGAAGCTGGAAAGCTCAATTTTGGAATTGCTGAGGAGGGTAGGTTAGCAAGGGCGAGACCGCCAAGTATCAGGAAGGCCGATGTGGTAGAAAACACCATCAGGCCACGTTTCCAGTGAGTATTGATGCTTTGGGTGAGCTCGCGGTTTCGTCGGCCGGTAATCATCGCTTTGACCACCGGGTGATCCAGCACAAAAGTCTCAACCAGAATGCCGCCAAGGTGCCCACCAATTGCAATAAGCAGACCCCAGGCTAGGATTTCATGGAATTCTTCGACCAAGTGACCGGTTTGAAAACTCACCGAGCTAGCCAAGGGCCCAAGGTTTTCCTGTCCGCCGAGGGTAACAAGTCCACTGATCTCTAGGCACACTAAAGCCGTGAGCAAAACGACAATCATCCATGCTCCCGCAGGATTATGACCGGGATCGGTCTGGGGTGTTTTCTTTGGGAGGCCTTTGAGGTGCTTGACTAGGTTCGTTGCAGATAGTGGGAAGGTGGCAAATCTGCTGAAATGGCTGCCAACAAACCCCCAAGCGATTCGGAAGGCTAAAAGGAGTCCAATGGCATAGCCTGCATAGGCATGAACATCGAGCCACCACTCAGGCGCCAAAAAACCAGTTACGCCAGCAGCAGAAACAGCGATAACCAACAACCAATGAAAGACGCGCAATGGCAAATCCCAAACTTGGGTTTTTGTAGCGCCTCTATGGGGAGTGGAGGTGGCTGTGGTGTCCATGTGTTCCATTGCTTAGTTGTTTTCGATGTGAGCAACAAAACAGGATTGAAACAGTCATAACAATCAACCGAAGTGCATGTTTTTCCCTTTTAGAACTTTGGTTGATGCTTGGGGCATAGTCTGAGCATAAAAAAACGCCCCCGCCGAATTGCTCGGTGGGGGCGTTCTTTTCGCGGCGCGGGCGCTCGGGCTATTGGTCGGTGCCGAGAGCGCCTCGGGAAGGCAGCTGCTTTAAAAGTAAATCGTACTCTAGGAGCAGCCGCTGGTGGCGCCGCAGGTCACGCATTTGAGGCAAGTGCCATTGCGTACCAGTGTCATGTTTCCACACTCTTCACAGGGATCACCTTCATATCCCCGCATCTTGGCGTCACGAATTTGCTCAAGCTTGGTGTCGGCTTCTTCGAAAACATTTGTTTCCGCAGGGATTGCCACACTTGGCTCAAGCTCGGTTGTTTCGGCCGCCGCTGCGGCAAGTGCACCACCGCTACCGCCGGAGCCGCTGTTGGCGGCCGTGATAATGGTTTCGCCGTTGCCTCGACCATGGCCGTCACCGCCTGCGAGTTGGAATACCGGGAAGTTACCACGCAGATAGCCTTGCGAGGCGACACGCTCAATTGGAGAGACGGCTTCGTCGCCCGGCAGGTCGCCTTCTTTGTGACCACTGCCCAGGCTGCCTGGATCTAGATCGCCCGGCTGGACGTGAGCCAAATCATTGCGGCCAAGGTAAGAGATCGCCAGTTCACGGAACAGGTAATCAAGGATTGAGGTTGCCATCTTGATGGTGTCGTTGCCCTCAACAATGCCCGACGGATCGAAGCGCGTGAAGGTGAAGGCCTCCACATATTCTTCTAGGGGAACGCCATATTGCAGACCAATGGAGATAGCGATGGCGAAGTTGTTCATCAAGCTGCGGAAGGCTGCGCCCTCTTTATGCATATCGATGAAGATTTCGCCCAAACCACCGTCGTCAAATTCGCCGGTGCGGAGATAGACTTTGTGGCCACCAACAATGGCTTTCTGTGTGTAGCCTTTACGGCGATGAGGCAGTTTGCGGCGTTGTGCCAAGAACTTCTCAATCACCCGCTCGGCGACGATCTCTGCCTGTTTGGCGGCGGGCTGCTCGACAATTTCTTCGGCCAAGTCGTCCCCGTCTTCAAGCGTTTGTGCACTCAAAGGCTGGGAGAGTTTGGAGCCATCACGATAAAGCGCGTTGGCTTTTAGGCCCAACTCCCAAGAAAGCATGTAGGCTTCTTGGCATTCTTCAACAGTCGCCTTGGAGGCCATGTTGACGGTTTTGGAAATTGCGCCCGAGATGAACGATTGAGCTGCAGCCATCAAGCGAATGTGGCTCTCGACGGAAAGGTAGCGCTTGCCCTTACGACCGCAAGGGTTGGCGCAATCAAATACCGGCAGATGCTCATCTTTAAGATACGGCGCGCCTTCGAGCGTGCCAGCACCACAAACGAAAGTGTTAGCGCTCTCAATGTCGGCATTGGAGAAACCAAGCTCGGTCAGCATATCAAATGAGAAGTCGTTCAACTGCTCTTCTGTGAAGCCCAGGGTTTCTTTGCAGAAGTCTGCGCCCAGGGTCCACTTGTTGAAGACGAATTTGATGTCGAAAGCGTCCTTAATAGCTGCTTCGATCTTGTCGATCACCTCGTCGGTGAAGCCTTTTTCTTTTAGCGTTGCATGGTCGATGCCTTGCGAGCCAGCAAGAGTGCCGCGGCCAACGGTGTAGTTGATGATGTCGCCAATCTGGGTTTCGGTGTAGCCCAGTTTATTGAGCGCAGCTGGAATGGTGCGGTTGATGATTTTGAAGTAACCGCCGCCCGCGAGCTTTTTAAACTTAACGGTCGCAAAGTCGGGCTCAATGCCAGTGGTGTCGCAATCCATGACCAAGCCGATGGTGCCGGTTGGCGCAATAACGGAGACTTGTGCATTGCGATAACCATGCTCTTCGCCTTGCTCTAGTGCGCGATCCCAGCTAGCCCGTGCGGCCAGAACGAGTTCTGGATCAGGGCAGTTGGCGTTGTCGAGCGGCACAGGCAGAACGTCGAGGCCGGTATAGCCTTTCTTTTCGCCATAGGCTGCGTTGCGGTGGTTGCGAATAACCCGGAGCATGGATCCTTTGCTCTTTTCATGGCCAGGGAACGCGCCCATCAGGCCAGCCATTTCAGCCGAGGTCGAATAGGAAACACCGGTCATAAGAGCTGTAATAGCACCACAGTAAGCACGGCCTTCGGGGCTGTCGTATGCGATGCCCGAAGCCATTAACAGGCCACCGATGTTGGCGTAGCCGAGGCCAAGGGTGCGGAACTCATAGGAAAGCTGGGCAATTTCCGGTGATGGGAACTGAGCCATCAAAACGGAGATTTCCAGCGATATCGTCCAGAGGCGAACAGCGTGTTCGAAACCAACGATGTCGAAGCGCTCTTCTTCACCCAGGAAAGTCATCAGGTTCAAGGACGCCAGGTTACAGGCCGTGTCGTCGAGGAACATGTATTCCGAGCAAGGGTTGGAAGCGTTGATGCGACCGGATTCTGGGCAGGTGTGCCAGTCATTGACTGTCGTATCAAACTGGAGGCCCGGATCGGCACAAGCCCATGCGGCAGCACCAATTTGATCCCAAAGCTCTTTGGCTTTGATTTTTTTGACGGGCTTGCCAGACTTGCGGCTGATCAGCTCCCAATCACCATCGGCGATCACCTTTTTGAGGAAATCATTGGTCACGCGAACCGAGTTGTTGGAATTCTGACCGGCAACGGTGAGATAAGCTTCTGAATCCCAATCAGTGTTGTAGGTCGGGAATTCGATTTCGGTGAAGCCTTGCTTGGCAAACTGAATGACCCGCTGGATGTAGTTTTCCGGGATCAGAACCTTGCGCGCAGCAATAACGGCTTTCTTGAGCGCTTTGTTCTTGCGTGGATCGAAGCGGCCTTCGCCGTCACACTTATCACCGCAATCGCAGCCATCTTCAGAGCAGGCCGTCAAGACAGCGTTGAGGTGTAGGCTTGCAAGCTGAGAGCCTGTAACCAAAGCCGCGACTTTCTGCTCTTCGGTAACCTTCCAGTTGACGAAGTCTTCGATATCGGGGTGATCGACATCGACGATGACCATCTTGGCTGCGCGCCGGGTGGTGCCACCCGACTTGATCGCGCCTGCGGCCCGGTCGCCGACTTTAAGGAAGCTCATCAAGCCCGAAGACTGTCCGCCACCAGAGAGAGATTCGCCAGAACCGCGAAGGTTGGAGAAGTTGGTGCCGGTGCCGGAACCGTATTTGAACAAAC
>Ga0070727_10003674_pt1 | contig 13681 bp, 12 predicted proteins | sample tdAd472_FD_66722 | JGI IMG/M metagenome (GOLD analysis project Ga0070727, IMG submission 66722) | Marine sediment microbial communities from the Atlantic coast under amendment with organic carbon and nitrate - tdAd47.2 | ecosystem: Environmental > Aquatic > Marine > Coastal > Sediment | place... | reverse complement strand
CTTTAAAGCGGGCTAAAACGTGCGGCTGACCAAAATAACCAAGCCCCCACCCCAAAAGCGAAAGCGTACCGATGAGCGTAATGGAAGAACCATCTGCTTCCGTGAACATATTCAGGAGTTCAGGGTTTTTAGCCTCAATCGCCGACAAAGTGCCACTCAAGCCACCAATTTCCCCCATTGCCACCAACGGAACAATCAGCAAGGCACCTACCATCAAAAGCCCTTGCACGACATCCGTCCACGAAACAGCAAGGAACCCACCGAACATCGTGTAAGAAATAACCGCAACGGCCCCTATGATAACGGCAATTTCATATTGAAATCCAAAAACCGTTTCAAAAAGTTTCCCCCCAGCAACAAGGCCGGAGCTTGTATAAAACAAGAAGAAGATGAGAATAAAAATAGCAGAAACTACACGCAAACCATGACCGCTGTCTTCAAAGCGCTTTTCAAAAAATGCCGGTAAGGTCAAAGAGTTTTCCGCACGAAACGAATAAACGCGCAAACGCTGTGCAACCAAGAGCCAGTTCAACCATGTTCCAACCAGCAAGCCACCCGCAAGCCAGAAAGAACCAAAGCCAGCCGCCATCGCATAACCGGGAAGCCCCATAAGCAACCAACCACTCATGTCAGAAGCACCCGCACTTAATGCGCTGGGTAACGGACCAAGGTTACGCCCACCGAGAATATAGTCAGACAGGTCTTGTGTACGACGATAAGCGTACAGGCCAATCCCCAGCATCAAAACCAAATATATAACGAAAGTAAAAGTGATCATTCAGATATAAACCCTTATTAAACTGTATTTATATGCCTTACATCATCGGCCTTTGTGTTCGGCCCTCCGGCGCCATCCCTCCCATAACCCCGAAGATAACGCGACTCATGTGCAACAGTTGCTAAGACTAACAGTTTGACCAAAGTTCATATCTCTATTTTTTAGGTATTTTTAGTATATTTAACTTTTTAAATCAGCATAAACAGGATATTAACGTAATAAGCTATAACATTTAAGAATTATAAACTGTAAAACATTCTCTAAATATGTAAATATCGGTTAGTCAAAAAAGAGGGAATATCATGTTAGACAAATTTGACCTGTCGATCCTAAGAGAATTACAGCGCAATGGTCGAATAACAGTTACAGAACTGGCAAATCGCGTCGGGCTGTCCAAAACCCCCTGCCAAGTCAGAATGCGCAAACTTGAGGACATGAAGTATATAAAAGGATATATGGCGATCCTTGATCAAGGAAAGCTTGGTGCAAAGCATGTCGCTTTTGTCAAAGTTTCCCTCACCGATACCCGGTCCAACGCCCTTGAAGCCTTTAACGATGCCGTGCGTGACATAACAGAAATCGAACAATGCCACATGATTGCAGCAGATTTTGATTATTTGTTAAAAGTGCGCACAGCCAATATCGAAACATACCGGACTGTCTTGGGTGAAAAAATTTCAAGACTTCCCTTTGTGCAACAAACCAGCACATTCGTCGTTATGGAAGACGTGAAAGATATCGCCCACAGCCTATTTTAACCCCCTCAGGCAAGGTCCATTTGATCCAACGGACAAACGTTTAAGCCTTGTTTTTCAAGGCCGTTTAACACAAAGGACGCGGTATCACAGGCTTTTGGGGTATCACCATGCACACAAATACTGTGAATATCTGTTTTCAATACTTTGCCATCTATTGAAATTAAAGCCGACTTTTCCACCATTTCCATCACGTGATTAAGACATGTTTCAGCATCATGGATTACTGCACCTTCGACCTTCCGGCTCACCAAGGTGCCTTTATCCGTGTAAGCTCGATCTGCAAAAATCTCTTCAGCAACGTTTAAACCCGCCTTTTTTGCAGCAAGGGAAAGTTCTGACAATGCCGGTGCCAAAAAAATCAAGTTTTGATCAACATCCTTAACAGCACGACAAATAGCAGAAGACAGATCGGCATCTTCACACGCCATATTATTCAAGGCACCATGCGGTTTAACATGCGTCACCTTGCCACCTTGTGATGCAGCAATGGCAGAAAGTGCACCGATTTGATAAACAATCATCGCGTAAACGTCATTTAACGCCATTTGCATGGGGCGTCGACCAAAACCTTGTAAATCCGGAAAGCCGGGATGCGCCCCAATTGAAACATTATTTTCAAGCGCCATAGAGACTGTTTGTTGCATGACCAAAGGGTCACCGGCATGAAACCCACAGGCCACATTGGCCGATTTAATGGCTTTCAAAAGCTGGGCATCATTGCCGATTGTATATGCACCAAAACTTTCACCAAGATCAGCATTCAGGTTAATCATTTTCATTTTTAAATATCTCCGTCAAGGTGACCGGGGAAATGGTCCGGACGCCCCATATCAACAACACCACCGATCAGATTGCTTTCATAAAGTGCTTTGAGATTGATAAAACCATTGGCACTCGCAGCAACAATTGACCGTTTCAGACGTTCTAGTTCTTCACGTGACTGTCTTGCAATAACGCAGGCTTCATGCGCAGATACAGCCTCAAAATAGAATTCTGTGCCCGGCAATGAATTCGCAATCAAGTGCAAGTCAGACGAAATAACCGTTGCAATCTTCGGGTAGCCACCAACAGTTTGCCCATCATTTAACAAGACAATAGGTTGTCCACTTCCCGGTACCTGTATTGCACCGGGGGTCACACCATCCGAGATGATTTGACTTCCCTTTTCCTTCTTATGATGAAGGGGGCTGCCCTCTAATCTTGCGCCCATACGGTCGGATTGTTTGCTAATCGTGTAATAGTTTTTCAGAAACTGATTAATCGTAGTTTCTTCAAAAAAATCTTCTTGTGGACCCAGCACCACGCGGACCTTCTCAGCTGTTCCAACGGGAGGGGATGGTACAAGTTTATCAGCCTCATTGGCCAATTTTAAACTATTACTCCCGAGATTCAGGCCATCCCCGGACTTTAAAAAACCACCATCCAAACCACCAAGTTCCGAGCGTACATATGTCGATTTGCTCCCCATTACTGGTTTGACATTCACACCACCGGAAACAGCAATAAAGCCAGACATCGTCTGTTCCAAGGTACCAATTTTGGCTTCCTCATCAGGATTAAGCGTAAAGCTTCGCCATCCCGAAACGCTATGGGTATGTAGCTCTGCCTCGCCACGGGAAATAATTTCAATTTTCACGTTTCCGCAAACAGCCAGTTTAACAGGCTCATCCACGGCTTTTAGCGTCGGACCAACAACGCGAAATTCAATTCCGGCATCATCCGCAGCATTGCCGACCAAACAGTTCCCCAATTCCATCCAATGAGGCGTCACACTGCCACAGATGGGAATCCCGAATTCTTGGAACCCGGTTCGACCTTTATCCTGAATAAAAGATTGAAAACCGGGATAGACTATTTCCAAAGCACCCTTCATCAGGCGACCTCTTTTTCCTGACAAATAGAAGAATAATCATATTCCCCCATTGCCAATGCCTGTTGAATATCTTCAAAATCTTGGACGGATACTTGACGAAAACACACTTGATCACCTGCTTTTAACAAAACAGGTTCGTCCCGTTTCGCATCAAACAAATCAATCGGCATACGTCCAATCAAATGCCAACCGCCCGGACTTTCTGAAGGGTAAACAGCCGTCAGTTGATCTGCAATCGCAAGGGACCCTTTCGGAACCGCCGTGCGTGGTTGGGAGCGGCGCGGCAAACGCAAACGTTCGTCCAACAGTCCCATAAACGCAAACCCCGGTAAAAAACCTAACATAAATACGTCATAGACCGTTTCTTGATGGATGGAAATCACCTCATCTTCTGACAGTCCCGTTCTTTCTGCAACCTCTTTTAAATCAGGTGCATATTGGTCATCATAACAAACGGGGAAAATCCATTTCGTCGTCGCATTTAAATCACTATTACCCTCTTCTATATAAGGGGCAACCAAATTCACCACTTCCTCCGGGAACAAAACTGTAGAATCAAAATGTACTGTCAATGATCGAAATGTTGGCACACTTTCAATAATACCTTTTACGAGACCATTGGAAATCGATTCCTTTAAATTTGCATGCACACCGAGTACATGATGGTTTACACGTCGGGATATAACGGAGCCAAACTCGAAAGTTATAGCGCGATCACCTAGATTCAAGACCCGATAATCCATTAGAAAACCTCGTAAAATTATATTTGCCATCTTAACGGTGACATAAAATTAAAATTTCTTTGACATTTTGTCAATATTTTATCATTGTTATGGCGATGTTATAATATGGAGGTAACTTAAATGTTCAAATTCTCGAAGCTTGCACTTGCTGCGGCTGCACTTATTGCATTAGGCGGGCAAGCGTCTGCGAAAGATGTATGGAATATGCCGACCCCGTACCCGGACGGTAATTTCCACACCGTCAATATCAAAGCCTTCGCCGATGAAGTCCGTACGGCAACAAATGGCGAACTTGATATCAAAATTCACAGCGCAGGCTCGTTAGTCAAACACCCGGAAATTAAAAATGCCGTTCGCAAAGGGCTTGTTCCGATCGGTGAATTTTTCCTCTCTCGTCTCAGTAATGAAAACCCGGTCTTCGGTATCGACTCAATTCCGTTCCTCGCAACAAATTACGCAGATGCAGAACGCCTCTGGAATGCTTCTCGTCCAATCATCGAAAAACAATTGCAAAAGCAACGCCTGAAAGTTTTATTTTCTGTTCCTTGGCCCCCCCAAGGTCTTTATGCCAAAAAAGAAGTTAAATCTTTGGAAGACCTAAAAGGCGTTAAAATGCGGGCCTACAATGCCTTAACTGAACGTTTGGCACGTCTGTCCGGTGCGGTTCCGACCCAAGTTGAAGTTCCCGACATCCCTCAAGCTTTTGCAACAGGTCAAGTGGATGCAATGATCACTTCCCCATCCACGGGCGCAAACTCCAAAGCATGGGATTTTGTTTCCAATTTTGTTGACGTACAGGCTTGGATCCCGAAAAACATCGTTGTTGTAAACCAGAAAGCTTATGACAAATTATCTGACAGCGCCAAATCAGCAATCGATGCTGCTGCTAAAGCAGCCCAAACACGTGGTTGGAAAGCCAGCCAAGCTGAAACAGCCGCTAAAATTAAAATCTTGCAAGACAATGGCATGAAGGTTTCCACACCGACGGCCGATTTGCTTAACGGTTTGAAAAAAGCCGGTAGCGAAATGACTGCAGACTGGGCAAAAGCGTCCGGTGCTGATGGTCAGGAAATTCTGGCAACTTACAATAAATAATACGACAGATGGCGAAGGGCACGTCCCTTCGCCATCGTTCTATGTGGAGGTTTCAAAATGAGGGCTATGCTCGACAAACTTTATGTCATAGGGGGCGTGACGGGAGCGCTTTTCCTGTTTGGCATTTTCTCAATCGTGCTTTTACAAGTAGGGGCAAATCTAATTGATTTCATTTCTTCGGCCCTGACAGGTCATGCAATTGGATTAACAATCCCTTCTTATGCTGAAATTGCAGGGTTCATGCTGGCAGGCGCCTCTTTTCTCTCGTTGCCTTATGCCCTTCGCCACGGAACACATATTCGGGTTAACCTATTCATTCAACGCTTAGGTTCCAAGGGACAACAACTCACTGATATCTGGTCCTTTCTCATCGGAACAGCCTTAACGGGCTGGCTGGCTTATTACGCATGGGAACTGGTTCTTGAATCTTATGAATACGGGGACCTTTCCACCGGACTTATCGCTGTTCCCATTTGGATTCCACAAGTTTCACTCGCATTGGGAACAACATTAATGACGGTCTCCATGTTGGATGGTTTCATTTCATCACTTATGCAAAAAGATTTTTTTATTAAGGCTGAAAATGCCGATCTGGGGGCAGAATAATGAGTGATATTCTTCTGCCTGCCTTCATTATTTTAATTGTTTTATTCACTTTTCTGGGAAGTGGTGTTTGGGTCGGTGTTTCCCTTTTAGCCGTTGCTGCCATTGCAATGGAAGTTTTCACCACATCACAGACAGGCCCCTTAATGGCCTCTACAATTTGGGGTGCCAGCAATCTTTGGTCTCTTGCAGCCCTTCCCCTCTTTATTTGGATGGGGGATATTCTGTTTAGGTCCCGCTTGTCAGACGACATGTTTGAAGGGCTTCACCCGTGGATGGGGAATTTGCCCGGCAAACTCCTTCATATCAACATTATCGGCTGCGGTATCTTTGCTGCGGTTTCAGGATCTTCTGCGGCTACAGCTGCAACCATCGGGAAAATTTCAATCCCCGAGTTAAAGCGTCGCGGTTATGACGAAAAAATGATATTGGGAACACTTGCCGGATCCGCAACTTTGGGACTGTTGATCCCGCCTTCCATTATTCTGATCGTATATGGTGTTGCGACTGAACAGTCCATTGCCCGCCTCTTTGTTGCTGGCGTCGGGCCGGGTATCATGCTGGTCGTTATGTTTATGGCTTATGTCGCCATTTGGTCCTTTCTCAACAAAGACAAAATGCCTGAAACTGCCGAAAGTTTCTCATGGAAGCAACGTTTTCACAGTATTAAAAATCTCGGCCCCGTGGTTCTGCTGATTGCCGGGGTTATCGGCTCCATCTATATGGGCATTGCCTCACCGACAGACGCAGCCGCCGTCGGCGTTTTTCTATCTCTTTGCCTCACAAAAATGACAGGCGATTTGACAAAAGAAAGCTTCATCGACGGGATCCTAAGTGCAACCCGGACATCCTGCATGATCGCCTTTATCTTGGCTGGTGCCGCTTTTTTAACAACGGCAATGGGTTTTACAGGCATTCCGGCCAGTCTTGCCAGTTGGATCGGTCAAATGGGCTTAAGCCAATATCAATTACTTGGAGCTCTTACCCTTTTCTTCATTGTTATGGGCTGTTTCCTTGATGGCATTTCAGTCGTGGTTTTAACAACGGCCGTTATTCTCCCCATGATCGAAACGGCAGGGATTGATCCCTTATGGTTCGGTATATTCATTGTGATCGTGGTTGAAATGTCCCAAATCACTCCACCTGTTGGCTTCAACCTGTTTGTTATTCAATCCTTGTCGGGGCGCAATATTTTAGTTGTCGCCAAAGCCGCCCTTCCGTTTTTCCTCATTCTTATTGGTGCCGTTGGTGCGATTACAGCCTTTCCTGAAATCGTCACATGGCTGCCGAACAACATGAACTGATGCCCGTCGTGGAGCAAATTATGAAACTCTCAAAAATCATGGTCTATCAAGATGACAATGCTCATTGCGTTAATTGGACGACTTACGCCGCCCATCTTGCAGATCAATTACATGCACATTTAACAGGTTTTTTTGTCGGACAAGACCCGACCGACCTTAAAATTTTTGATGATGCGTTGGCAAATGCCATTCAAAAAAATATCGATCTCGCCAGTATGCCATCGGCTGTAACAAGGGCGCGATTTGATCAAACATTGAGCAATTTCAACATCGAAACATCCTTTAAAATTGCAAATGAAAAACCATCGATTGCACTCCGCCGAGAAGCCCGTTTTTACAATCTTATTATTACAGGCCAACCAGATACCTCTTCAAGCGCAATGCAGGATGAAAAATCGGCTCTTTCCCACTTATTGATCGGCAGTGGTCGCCCCGTTATTGTGGTTCCTCGTGATTACAAGGCAAAACCAGCTTTTAACCGGGTCACCATTGCATGGGATGGGGGGCGTGAAAGTACACGTGCCCTTTTCGACAGTCTTCCCTTTATTGCCAATGCACAAAGCATTGAGATCATTACGGTAAAAACCGAAGATGGAAGTCGGCCTTTTAGCGTTGCCCGACCGGATGAAATCTCAAGTTTACTCTCGGACATGGGATTGAAAAATCAGCATAAGGTCCTTGAAGCTAATGGACAGCGCTCAGGGCGGCTTATCCTTGAAAAAGCACAAGAACATCACAGTGATATCATCGTGATGGGGGCATATGCCCATTCCCGTTGGCGCGAACTGGTCTTGGGAAGTGCCACACGTTCCATCGTAAAACACACAACATTGCCTGTCTTGATGTCACATTAAAGCAAATAAACAGTCACAAAATAAGGAAAACACTCCTTGTAACACCGTCATTTCGCTCGTAAATTACAGATAAAATATAATAGGAGGCTTTTGTGACTGAAAAAAAAGAAGACTATCCCTACTCCCGCCACATCGTTTCTTCTGAACATCTTGCTTCGGAAGAAGGCTGGCAGTTAAGCGAGTTTGAATACGGATTAATCATTTCCTTTCATGCATTCAGTCGATGGATGACCCGTTGCATGACTGCGGTGGGAGAGAGTGACTTTAGCCCCTTGGATGTCTTAGTCCTTCACAACGTCAATCACCGGGCCAAAGAAAAAAGACTGGTCGACATCTGCTTCGTTTTAAATATCGAAGATCAGCACACTGTGAATTACTCCCTCAAAAAACTCCTGAAAGCAGGTTATGTTCAAGGGGAAAAACGCGGGAAAGAGCGTTTTTACAGCACAACGGAGGAAGGACAACACGTCTGTTCTGAATACCGGCGCATTCGTGAACGTTGCCTTGTCAGTGCCTATAAGGCGGTAGAACACAACAGTCTGGAACTCTCCGACGTTGCAACCCTTCTTCGTGGCATGTCTGGCTTATACGATCAAGCATCCCGCACCGCGAGCGCTTTATAAACATAAAATTTTGCAGGGGAATTTCGAATAGAGCTGAAATTCCCCTACCCCTCAAATACCTAGATTACTCACATTGATAAAGGAATAAGCCTTAGTCACTTCCTTCCAAATGCTTCAGATATTTATCAATATTGCTTTGTAAGTTGGTGGCTTCTTCAGACAATTTACCCGATGTTCCGCGCAAATCGTTCGATAACTGACCGGTTTTTTCAGCTTCACCGCCAACAGCATTTACAATCTGATCAATTTCAGACGACCCATCGGTAATCCCCAAAACGCTTTGAGAAATTTCAACCGTCAAGCTTTCCTGCTGCGAAACCGTAGACGAAACCTCGAACTGAATGTCATGGATTTGTGAAATGACGTTATTAATTTCTTCAATAGCCGATTTGGCATCGACAACCTGATTTTGCACCACCGCAATTGTCTGCGCGATTTCATCTGTTGCATTTGATGTTAAGCCCGCCAAACGCCCGACTTCATCAGCAACAACGGCAAATCCCTTGCCCGCTTCGCCAGCACGTTGCGCTTCAATTGTTGCATTCAAGGCAAGCATACGGGTCTGGGCTGCGATATCACTAATCATACGGGTCACTTCACCAATTTTCGAACTTGAACTTTCCAGTTCTTCCACAGCACGATTACCCGTTTCTGCAACTGAAATCGCCGTTTCTGCCGTTTCTTTTGCCGTATTGGATTTTTCCGCCATATCGGAAAAGTTTGTGTTCAACAACGTCGCTGTTTGCGAAGCATTGGTCGCACTTTGGCGATTGCGTTCGGAAATTTCCTGTGCCTGATGGGCTTGCGTCACCGTTTCATCAGACTGTGTCCCTAAAGATTCAGATAAATGTTCCAAGCTGCGTGCTTGTTGCGCCACAATTTGTGCAACCGCAGTGACCTCTTCCATAATTTTTGCGGCAAATTCCCGTTCCTGTTTTTGCTGGGTTACATCTGTCCAGCTCAACATCGTATTCACATGGGCACCGTGTTGGCTCAAAACCGGCTGTGCATCTACTTCGACATGTCGATCTTTATAAATATATTGTTGTTTGAACGGCAAGTTTTCTGAATTTGAAATTTTAGCAATAAATGCCGCACCTTGTTCAAAGAGATCCGCAGACTTGTTGTTCACAATTTCATCTTCTGCAAATTGCAAGAAATCACGAGCGGCAACATTACAATAATCCAAATGTCCCTCCAAATCGCACAAGACAATACAGGATGCATTATTTTCAATAATGCGTTGTCGACGATAAGCTTGACGGACACTTTCCCTTAACATTTCCAACGCCGCAGCCATTGTGCGGAATTCATCATTACCGGTTGGTGGAATTTCAACACGCGTATTTCCTCCGCCCAAATCTTTCATAGCGTTTGCAAAATTCTTGAGCTTGGCAAACACTGCAAATCGAAGCAATAACCAGCCACCAATGGCACAGCCCAACAATGCAATTGAGACAAGGGAAATAGCTTGGTTACGGATGTCTAAAAGATTGTTCTTAAATTCGCTGATATCACGGGTCAACGAAACCGTCATCCATGTTTCACCCGTCGAAGCAGGCACATCAACAAACAAGGTTTCAAGTCCGGAATTTACAGCTTCTTCCACCGTCTCATCCTTGCTTCCCTCTTCCGAATTTGTCGATTGCGGATGGCTGGCAAGAAGAACTTCTTTCTTGGCATTCAACAACTTAACTTCACCTGATAGCGCACTCCCCAAATTGGCAAACTGAGGAATGGGATCGGTAATAAATTCAACATAACCTGCAACTTTAAACCCACCGATAGGCATGATTAAGCTATGAACTGGATGGCCGTCTTTTGTTTTCCATGTGTAGGCAACAGGCTTGCGTTGTGCCTGTTTATCGCGTTTTTGGAGTTTCTCTATAATTGCTTTATTACTTAAGACAGTTTCTTCAATGCCTTTTGATGAAAAGGTAATATTATTCAGTTCCTTATCAAAAACGTGAACACCTTGTAACATCACGGTCTTACTGACAACTTCCTGTGTCATATAAGTTGCGTCAGCACCGATCGTTAATTTCTTGGCATCCCCTTCACGTGCACCTTGAACCAGCACACGATCACGTGACCACTTATCTACAATAGGGAAGAGTTCTTCATAGTAACGTTCAGCTATGGATTGGCGGACCAGAAAAGAAGCAATTTCACCTGACGTGTCATTGAAGTTTTTTATCGAAAATTTTTCATATGAGTTACTCAGCCATATCAGCGTTGTAATTACGACTGCAGTGCTAAACACACCGATCAGCGCCAAAATCTTACGAATTGTCCAATACATCTCGACCTAGATTCCTATTTCATTTTAATGCAGGGTTATCGTCCTCCCCGCTAAAGTATGAATAAAAACAATCGAGGCTGAAGATTGTCTCCAGCCTCGATCCTTATTCAATGTCCAATAATTTGGCTTAGGAACTCCTGAGTTCTTGGTTCTTGTGGATTGTTGAAGAACTCGTGAGGTTCGTTTTCTTCAACGATCTGTCCATCCGCCATGAAGATGACGCGGTCGGCGACCGTTTTGGCAAAGCCCATTTCGTGTGTCACACACAGCATGGTCATGCCTTCTTCGGCCAGTTGTACCATCGTATCCAGCACTTCCTTGATCATTTCTGGATCAAGCGCCGAGGTCGGTTCATCAAACAGCATGATTTTCGGCTGCATGCACAAAGATCGTGCAATCGCCACACGTTGTTGTTGACCACCGGAAAGCTGGCCCGGATATTTATTGGCCTGTTCCGGAATTTTAACCCGCTCCAGATAATGCATGGCACGGGCCTCCGCTTCGGCGCGTGGTTCTTTACGCACCCACATCGGCGCCAGTACACAGTTTTCCAGAATGGTCAAATGTGGAAACAGGTTGAAGTGCTGGAAGCACATCCCCACCTCACGGCGGATCTTGTCAATATTTTTAAGATCGTTGGTCAGTTCCACACCATCTACGATGATCTGGCCCTGCTGGTGTTCTTCCAGACGGTTGATACAGCGGATCATCGTGGATTTACCGGAACCGGAAGGTCCACAAATTACGATCCGTTCGCCCTTATGGACGTTCAGGTTAATATCGCGCAAAACATGGAAATCACCATACCATTTGTTCATATTGATCAATTGGATAACGTCTTCCTGTGCGACTTCGTGCTCTAGATTGTGACCGGCGCGCAATTGCGCTTCGGGCACTGTATCTGTAATTGCATCGGGATCTCTTGTCATTTTATCCTCTTAGCGTTTGTGTCCGGTGTGAAGTTTGCGCTCCAAAGCTTGGCTGTAACGGGACATCCCGAAACAGAAAACCCAGAAACAGAACGCTGCAAAAATGTACCCTTCTGTCGATACGCCCCGCCATGTCGGGTCGGTAATCATGGCTTGAACCGTTGCCAGAATATCCAGCAAACCGATAATCAAAACCAAGGTCGTATCTTTAAACAGGGCGATGAACGTGTTGACGATACCGGGGATGACCAGCTTCAACGCTTGTGGCAGAATAATCAGCCCCATCGAACGCCAATACCCCAACCCCAGCGAGGCCGCCGCCTCGAACTGACCTTTCGGAATGGCTTGCAGGCCACCGCGAATAACTTCCGCCATATAGGCCGACTGGAACAGGATAATCCCGATCAAGGCGCGCATCAGTTTTTCAAAGTCCCAGCCTTCCGGCAGGAACAAAGGCAACATCACGGACGCCATAAACAGAACCGAAATCAACGGCACACCGCGCCACAGTTCGATAAAGACCACACAGACCATCTTGACCATCGGCATTTCAGAACGACGGCCCAAGGCCAGAATAACCCCGAACGGCAAAGCCGCCACAATCCCGACATAGGACAGAACCAATGTCAGCATCAGGCCCCCCCACTTGTGGGTTTCCACATGGTTCAGGCCAAAAGCCCCACCCAACAACAGCACACCGACGATAATCGGCAGAACCGTCAGGCCCGCAATGCCCAGCCATTTTTTAATCTGACCGGAAACCTGATCGAAAAATTGCGGCACAACCACAATCGCCAACAGTAAAAAGGCCAGATCCACCCGCCATCTTTCCGCATCGGGATAGAAACCATAGGTGAAGAAGCCGAGACGTGTCTTGATAAAGACCCAGCACGCGCCTTCACCCGTGCAGGCTTTCGGATCATTACCGGCGAAATTCGCACTGATAAAGACCCAGTCAATAATCGGCGGGACAATCTGGATCAACAGATAAAGAGCCGCCAGACTCAGCACCGCATGAAACGGTGACGATAAAAGATTTTGACGCACCCATGCAACGGGACCCGTTGTCGAAACAGGTGGCGGGAGCGCTTCTTTTTCAACGAATTTACCCATTCTAACGCTCCTTCAACGACATGGCTTTGTTGTACCAGTTCATCACAAACGACAGCGTCAAACTGATCGTCAGATAAACCGCCATAGTCATGGCGACAATCTCAACGGCTTGACCGGTTTGGTTCAATGTTGTGCCCATGAAGACGGACACAATATCGGGATAACCGATCGCTGTGGCCAAGGAAGAGTTCTTGGCAAGGTTGAGATACTGGCTGGTCAAAGGCGGAATAATCACCCGCATCGCCTGCGGGATAATGATTTGCCGTAATGTGACACTCCGACGTAAGCCCAACGATTCAGCTGCTTCCGTTTGTCCATGCGGGACAGCCAAAATACCAGCACGTACAATCTCGGCAATAAAGGCTGCCGTATAAGTCGATAAAGCCAGCAGAAGAGCGATAAATTCAGGAATAACTTGAACACCGCCTTTGAAATTAAAGCCTTTCAGTGCGGGAAGGTCCCAGGTTAACGGTGCGCCGAGGACGATAAAAACAATCACCGGCAAACCAACAATCAAACCAACACCGGTCCAAAATGCGGGGAACTGTTCCCCGGTCGCTTCTTGGCGTTTACGCGCCCAACGACTAATTGCGACGGTCGCAACAATGGCAATCAACAATGCGATCCACACGGCAGAAAAGCCCTCTCCTGCGACGGGTGCCGGGACATAAAGACCACGATTGTTAATGAAAAATGTTTCGGCCAG
>Ga0070727_10003670_pt1 | contig 13702 bp, 11 predicted proteins | sample tdAd472_FD_66722 | JGI IMG/M metagenome (GOLD analysis project Ga0070727, IMG submission 66722) | Marine sediment microbial communities from the Atlantic coast under amendment with organic carbon and nitrate - tdAd47.2 | ecosystem: Environmental > Aquatic > Marine > Coastal > Sediment | place... | reverse complement strand
CGGCTCTTGGGACTCTCACAAATGCTCCTCACTTGTTGCGGTCTTCCCATCACCTGTTGCGGTCTTCCCACCATTGCTGCAGTTCTTCCAGGCTTGCATCGAAGTACTCTACTGAGTTCATGTCTGGAGGATAGGACCCGGTCCGCACCCCCTGTACCAGAAAGAGCGCTTCACGAGCCTCACTTGAACGCCTCGCTGGTAACGCATAAGAGGACTCGACCAAGACAACGGCGGAGGCTGAAGCCATCGACGTGTTCGCTCGGTAGAGAAGCTCGGGGACATGTTCTTCGCGCACCCAGCCAACTGGAGGTGGTGTATTCAGCACAACGTAGGGCCGCCGCGCTGCTTTGAGCATGCTGAGGAACTTGAATGGTCCGACACGCGCCCAGTCGATCACTATGGAGTCGGTGGGGCTCATAACTGGCGGACTGGGTGCTGGTGGCTCGGCGAAGTTCGCGCAACCCATGAGCAACAACATATAGGCGACTGCCAGTGCCCGAAGCGTGGCCATACACCTTCCATGCTTCCCATCGAGGCCACAGGAGCGGCCAGCAGGCACCATACCAGCGTGCATCATGAGAAGTTCATGCAGTCCAAGTTGAGGGCTGCGAATTGGGGGAACGAATGCCGAGGGACTTCCACCCACTCACCGCGTCCTTCGGCCGGAGTGCCGTTGCCCACTGCCCACGCGCCTGCTGTGCGCTTGGCGATGCGATCGGCCACGACGTGCTTGGCCGCTGTGCGCCTTCCGGCCACCGTGCACTCGTCTACCACGCACCCGTCCATTGTGAGCCCGTCTGCCGTGCGTCTGCCGCCGGGAATGGTGCGCACCGCGGTGGTAGGAGCGGCCAGGGTTGCGGACCCGAAATGCTGGCTGACGGTAGTTCGTGATCCCCAGTTGAATGAACCGTTGCTTTGCTCGGGATCGTCGGACCACGCGACCCAGCGATCGATGATGTCCCGTAGCTCCTCGTACTTGGCGAGGACGCGACGAGCTTCGGCAGCGATCCGAGAGTGGCGGACTCCGACCACCTCCGGCCGCAGCAAGGTCGAGGTGCTGCGCAGCGGGTCGACCGCGGGGTAGAGCCCCTCACTGGCAGCCTCCCGCGAGAGGACCAGAAACCCGTCGAGGTGGTTGAACACCTCGGCCACAGCCGGGTCGGTGATGTCGTCGGCCGGCACGTACACCGCCTGGACGCTGGTGATTGCCCCGCGCTCCGTGCTGGCGATCCGCTCCTGAAGCCGGGCGATCTCCACGGCGAGCGTCGGCTGATAGCCGACGCGCGAAGGAGGCCGGCCGAACATGCCGCTCACCTCGTTGCCTGCCTGCACGAAGCGGAACACATTGTCGACGAACAACAAGACGTCCTGTCCTGCCTCGTCGCGAAACCACTCGGAAACCGTCAAGGCGGTAAGGCCCGTGCGATAGCGGATCCCGGGTGTCTCGCCCATCTGTCCGTAAAGGAGCACGACGTTCGGCAGGACGCCCGAAGCTTCCATTTCGAGCCACAGCTCGCGCGCTTCCCGCGAGCGCTCGCCGATCCCCGCGAACACGCTGACGCCCCGGTGGTAGTGAACCGTGTTCTGCATCAATTCCATCATGAGGACTGTCTTGCCCACGCCCGCGCCGCCGAACAGGCCCGTGTTCCCGCCGCGCGGCAGGGGCGTGAGCAGGTCGATCACCTTGAGCCCCGTCTCGAACACGGCCCGCGCAGGACGTCGGGCCGTGAGTTCAGGGGAGGGGCGGAGGATCGACCACCGCTCCCCACCGATTGGGTCGCCCCCGTCCAGCGGCCGACCCAGGAGGTCGAAGACTCGTCCACGCACCTCCTGTCCGACAGGAACTTGGAGGGGGCCGCCGGTAGCAACAACGCAATCCCCGACGGCGAAGCCGCGGGTGTCACCGAAGGCTAGCGCACGAACGTGGTCTGGCTCGTTGTGAAGCATCACCTCCAGCAAGAGCGGGTCGCGGCCAGTTCGATTGAGCTTGAGGACGTGACCGATGGTCGGCAGATCCCCGGCCTGCTGGACAGGAAACTGAACCTCCACCACGGCTCCGTCGAGTGTCGTCACGGTCCCGTCCACGGTGAAGCCCCCCTATCAGCAAGTTCGAGCAGCGCCAGCCGCAATACACTGGGCTGTCGAAGGGAGGAATCTGAGCTTCGGGGAAGCACGCCGCTCTCTCGGTCGAGGAGTAGACAGACAGCCCAGTTGATTCGGGCAGCGCACTCCTGGGCTTCGGCAGGCCCTCTCCTGGTCACGAAGAGTGCTTGATACACCCCGACCGTCAGGGCAGCGAGACACACCATGACGCCAGCGCCAACCGTGGCATGCCTGGGGATACTCGTGCATAGCCCGCGGTAGCTGCTCCACCCTCCTCTGAGGACGTTCTCTGGGTCTGGCTTCCCCAACTCTAGGTGTCGCAGGATCCGCAGTGCCAATGCAGGGAACCACTGTGCTGCTCTCATGGCGTCGTCTTCTCCTCGTCTTCGTCTTCATCCCACTCCGATCCTGGCGCCACGTCGAGGAGCACCAACCCCACCAATTCCTCAAGGTTCCGGCTAGCTTCTCTATTCTCTGGCAGCGCTTCCAGTTCTGTGACCGGGCCCGGCACGAGTTTGAGGAGGTCGAACGAACTGACGATTCCCTTCACGTGGCGGTCATTCACCACCACGACATGGTGAATCCGGTGTGTCCGCATGATCATCGCGAGGATCCGGACCTGCGCATCGCCTGAGAGAGTGTGCACTCGCCTCTGCATGATCTTGCTGACAGTGACGCGTTCTTCGTCAGGCAGCTTGTGAACCAGGTCCTTGTCCGTGACGAGTCCAACGAGGACATTGCCTCGGACTACCACAGGCACTGCCGAAACGTTGTTCTGGCGGAGCATCCTGCGCACATGCGCCACCGAGTCGCCTGGGCCCACAGTGACTACAGCCTTGGACATGATTTGTCGAACGTGAAGTGGCTTCTTCATGCGTCAGCGCCTCATGCTTGAACCCGGGTTGTCAGGAGTGGGCATGGACAAGCCCTGAGAACTGACTCAGTGACTGACCCAAAGGCCCAGCGGGGAAATCCCGTACGTCCATGGGTGGCCATCGCAACCAGGCCACATTCCTTTGCAGCTGCAAGAATGGCCTGAACCGGCGGAGCACTGCTTGTCGTCCGACTCACGGTGATTCCAGCTGACTCCATGACGTGCAGAGGGTATGCAAGACCTTGCGCACCCAAGCGAGCTTCAGTTTCTTCAGCAGATTGCGCTGGGAAATCCAACCGGCTCGAAAGACGAGTTGGGTGGGATTGTCCGGACAGGACATGCAAGAGCGTGACGGGCAGCCCCCATTGCGTCGCGAGGTCCACAACCACCGGGATGATCTGATCCGCGCAGGCTGTACCGTCGTGTGGAACCAAGACAGGCCGCTTGGCAGCAAGTGCCGACAGTGGGTTCCAAACCAGGACAGGGATGCAGCTCTGACGGACGACTTCCTCAGTGACGCTCCCTAGCAGGATCCGCTTCACTCCGCTGCGGCCATGCGCGGACATCACCAAGAGCGTAGTTCCCAGCTGAGTCGAACAGCGCAGGATCTCCGCAGCCGGATCGCCTTGGCAAACGAGGACTGATACCGAGTGCCTTCCGCTGCTCCTTCTGACCTCAGTCAGGTAGGCGTCCGCTTCGGTCGAGCGTTCCTCACTTTGCATGACATGGATGAGCGTCACACTGCAATTGCTCGGCAATGGCATGGAGAAGAACTGGTCCATGACTCGGAGTGCGAGCTCCGAGCCATCCAACGGAATCAACACCCTGTGGAACAACTGGCTCGTCACCCTTCGTGTCCCCCAGTGTCTAGAGGCGCCCGAAAGCACTTCGCAAGAAATATCGGCGGTAGCATGGTTGTTGTGACGACCATCGCAACGACCGCTGCGTACACGTGAGGCGGCAGCACAGGCTCATTTCCAATCAACAATGAAGCGCCAATGCCCGCGAAGACGAGGCCAACTTCACCGCGAGGGACCATTGCAAGGCCTACGACCAGGCGCTGTGCATTCGTCTCCAACACAGCCAAGCCGCACGCGAGCTTCCCGATAACAGCTGCCAACGTGAGTAGAGCAGCGAAGCCGACGACTCCCAAACTCGCGACCGACGACAGGTCCACCTTGAAGCCAACCACAACAAAGAACAGTGGCACTAGGAATGAGCAGAGTGGCTCGACTAGCTCCGGCAACGTCTGCTTTTCGCTTGGAGCGAGATCGCTGTACCGGACCTCGTCCAGGACCAAGCCTGCGCAGAATGCACCCACCAGCGGGGCAAGCCCCATGAAGGAGCCGAGGTAGGAGAACCCAAAGCAGAGAACGAGAGCTGTTGCTAGGAGCAGGCCCTTGCCGCGCAGCTTCGAGGCTGCGGAGAAGAGATGCCGCGACCCCAGGAGGCCGAGCGTTATCGACACCGCGAAGAACCCAACGGCCTTGAGTGCAACGGCAGTCACTTCCCAGACTCCGAAGGTCCCAGCGCCGTTGGTGGCTGCTATGGCACCGCTCACTAGGCCGAGAACGACGAGCCCCAGGACGTCGTCAATGACTGCAGCCCCGAGCACGATCCGGGCCTCGGGCGTCTCCTGCACACCCATGTCAGCTAGCAGGCGCGTGGTGATCCCCACACTCGTCGCTGACAGGGTGGCGCCAATGAACACGTGTACGAGAACGTGCGACTCGGGCATTACGACCCAAGACGCACTGACTCCGAGCCCAAAAGGGACGACCACTCCGACAAGAGCGACCAGAACAGCTGACCGACCCACGGAGACGATCTTCCGGAGGTCTGACTCGAGTCCGACTTGGAACATGAGCAGCAGCAGCCCCAATTCGCCGAGCAGCTCCACTACATGCTCATGCCTTAGGAATTCGAAGACCTCCACGCCAAGCAAGGGCAGATTCCCGACGAACACCCCTGCCCCCAGCTCTCCTAGGACAGCGGGAAGACCGCGGGACTCGGCCAGGTGGGCGCCGAGTTTGGCAAGCAATAGGATCCCTGCGATCGCCAGCAAAGTATGGTTCAACTCCTCCTGCAGGCCGTTGCCCTTGGCTTCAGGAGAGTGGGGGTGGATCCCCTCTTGCCCTAGCACTTCAGGGGCGAAGCTGAGCAGGACTACCGCTGCGATCACCAGTGGGACTGGCCTCAGCTTCATTCGGCAGCCCCGCTGCTTCTAGGCCTGAACCCCAACAGCCGGAGTGCGTTGAACACGACCACAAGCGTTGAGCCTTCGTGTAGGGCAACTGCCGGTCCGATCCCCAGTCCAAACACGGTTGCGGGAATGAGAATGAACACCATGCCCAGGCTCAGCCACAGGTTCTGTCGAATGATGCTCGCAGTCTGCCGGCCGAGCTCCACAGCAAAGGGAAGCTGAGTGAGGTCGTCCCCCATGAGCGCTATGTCTGCAGTTTCGAGTGCTACGTCAGAGCCGGCAGCGCCCATGGCAATCCCGACCGAAGCAGCTGCCAGTGCAGGCGCGTCATTCACGCCGTCCCCTACCATGGCAATCACCGCTGATTCGGCTGCCAGCGCTTCGATCGCCTTGACCTTGTCGTCAGGCATGAGATCGCCCACGGCCTCAGCGAGGCCGACGGAGGACGCCAGCGCCGTGGCGACCTCTTGGCGATCGCCCGAGATCATGATCATCCGGGCAATGCCAAGAGCGGAGAGCTCCTGGATCACGGGCTTGCTGGACGCCCTCGGCTGGTCCATGACTCCAATGACACCGAGGTAGCGACCACCCTGCTGGACAATCATGACGGTCCGTCCCTGGGTGGCGAGTCGCTGTGTTTCCTCTGCGAGCGGATCTGGCACGCCTTCAGGGTCTTCCGCGAAGAGACGCGCGCTTCCCACACGGACGGGAGTCCCAGCCAACTGGGCCACAATCCCCTTTCCCGTGACGGCGTGGAGCCCTTGGGCGGGGATCAATTCGAGGCTTCTGGCATTGGCAGCCCGAACGACGGCTTGGGCGAGGGGGTGGTCGCTCAACAACTCAGCTGAAGCAGCAACTGCGAGGAGCTCATCCTCGTTAGACGTCGCGCTTGGGACGACGTCGGAGACTTCAGGGCGTCCCTCTGTGAGCGTCCCGGTCTTGTCGAACGCGATCGCGCTCACTTGACCCAGGCTCTCCAACGGGCCGCCGCCCTTCACCAGAACTCCAGCACTGCCTGCGCGGGCAACGGCGCTCAAGACGGCGCTGGGTGTAGCAATTGCTAGGGCGCATGGGCTGGCTGCCACGAGGACAGCCATGGCGCGATAGAAGCTTGCGGACATCGATTCGTCGACCACGAGCCAAGCAAAGAGGAGGAGAACGACTAAAGCGAGGACGCTGGGGACGAAGACGCGCTCGAAGCGATCCGTGAGGACTTGGGTCGGAGAGCGCTGTGTCTCAGCCTCTCGCACAAGTTCCGCAACACGCGCGAGCGTTGATTCTGAAGCTAGTTTGGTCACCTCGACTTCAAGCGCCCCGCTGCCATTGATCGACCCAGCGAACACTCGATGGTTCGCGGGGATCATGTGAGGCAAAGGCCTGGGGTCAGGGAGAGGATCCTTGTCTACGGGAATGCTCTCGCCAGTGATTGGGGCCTGGTTGACGGCGCTCTCACCAACCAGTACCAACCCGTCAATGGGAAGGCGTTCGTTTGGCTTCACGAGCACGACATCGCCGAGAACCAGGTCTTCGACTCCGATCTCTTGCAGAGTGCCGTCCCGCTTGACGGTGGCATGCTCAGGCGCCAACTCCGCGAGTGCTTCGATCGCGCGCCTGGCGCGACCCATGGCGTAGCCTTCCAACGCGTGTCCGAGGCTGAACAGGACCAGCAAGAGTGCGCCCTCCGCCCACTCGCCGAGGATTCCTGCTCCAACCGCTGCAATGAGCATCAGGAAATCGATCTCAAAGCGTCCTGCCCGAACGCTTTGGATTGCCTCCTTGAGCATGAATGCGCCTGATAAGGCGTACGCACCGAGGTATGCAGCAAGCACGACGCCTGGCGGTGCCAAGGAGAACGTGGCCAAGGCGTAACCAGTCGCGAGGAGAATCCCCCCAAGCAGAGAGAACGCAAGCTCCGCCTTCGCTCCGAGCCCACCTCCGTGATCATGGCCTTTGTGGCCATGGCCTTCATGGTCATGGCCTTCGTGGATCTTCGCTGGTCCTTCAACCTGTTGAACACCGAGTTTGGCTAGGGCACTCCTGAGCGCTCCTTCAGCAGTAGCGCTGCGGTCGTAGCCCACTCGCACGAACCCCGTAGCGCCGCTCCCTACTTCAACGACGCCCGGGATCTTCCGGAGTGCAGCTGCCACCGTGTCGGCTTTTCGCGCATTGGACAGCCCATGCACCTCCCAGACGAAGTGCCCGTAGCGTTCAGCAAGGGAAGCCCCCTCCATGAGCACCAACGCGCGGATCCTGGAAAGGCTGAGGGCTTCCGAGTCATAGTGGATGCAGAGCTCCGTATCACCGCTGGACTCTGGAATGTGTGCGTCCACGACTCCGCGAAGCGTCTTGAGCCGACTCAGAAGCCGGTGCCTGCACGTTGGATCGTCGGAGGCTTCAGGCAGGACGAGGCCAAGGTCAAGGCGTGTCTTCATTGGTCACCGTATTCAGCTCGTCTGCGAGAGTGGCGAGCATGTCTGCAGAAGGCTCCAGTAGCTGATTGGTGGTGAAGCAGGCTGAACTGCCAATGCTCTCCTCCTTTGGATCCCCCAAGCCTGGATCCGCCCCGGTCAGTCGCTGCCCTGACCTCCCCCTTTGTTGTTGTGGTCTGCATGTTGGTGTTGCGGTGCGTGCTTGTGGGGAGGCTGCCGGAGCTTCCGCCAATGCAGCCAGAAGAGGCAACCGGTCCCGAGAACTGCGGCAATGGCCAAAGCCCAGAGCTGCTTTGGCCCAAATACGACGGGCCTGGGATCCGTTCGCTTGCTTTGAGTTGGATTGCCACGCAAGCGCTCCTTCTTTCGTCGCTTGGATTGTCGTTTCCTGCGAGACGAGTCCCTTCCCATGGCGCTTCTCCTGCCAGGTCTCAAGCAACCGCAACCTTGGGCTGGTCCATTTCCCAGCGACCAGGCTGTGGCGCAGCGGCGTGTCGTGTGAAGCGAGGCTCATTCGCTGCCTCCTTCACACGCAGAGCCGCACTCTGCTGGGTCTCCTTCGCGGAGCAACTCCGGATTGCCTGCCCACCACTCTCTTGCTCGAGTCTGATCCCAAGGCGCCAGCAGGGGCACTGAAGAGAGCTGGGCTGCCAGTTCCCTGCCGTCCGCAGGCCGAAGGGACGGGTCCTTCTCCAGGCAGGAGAGGATCAGGGCTTCAAGAGCCTCTGGGATACTGCCAGCAACTTCAGGCGGCAAGGCTGGTTGCTCATAGAGGTGGCCAGCAATCGCCTGGGCAGCAGTCTGACTGGCGAACACGTAGTCGCCGGCCACCAACCAGTACAGGAGGCAGCCGACCGCGTAAACGTCAACGCGAGGATCAATCTCCGTCAAGAACTCCACTTGCTCCGGTGCCATGAATGCCGGGGTGCCCACAACTGCCCCCTCTTCTGCCCCCAGCTCTCCACCCTGGGCCTCTCCAGCACGCGCTACGAGGCCGAAATCCAGGACCTTCACGACGTCGAACCGGAGGCCTGCATGGCAGACGAGGACGTTGGACGGCTTGAGGTCCCGGTGGACTAAGCCAACTGCGTGAGCCTCTGCAATCGAGTCACATATCTGGAGAGCGAAGAAGACAGCCCTCTCCGCTGAGAGTGGCCCAGTGAGCGTGAGAAGTCGGTGGAGGTCTACTCCATGGAGATACTCCATGACGTAGTACAGGGCGCCGTTGGCGGCCACGCCGTAGTCGAAGAGCCTCACGGTGTGGACGGAAGAGAGGGAGGCCGTTGCTTTGGCCTCCTGCTCGAATCGAGCAATAGCAGCAGCCCGGCTCTCGTCGCTCTTGGACAATGCAGCTTGGTGGACCAACTTTATTGCGGCGGGTCGCGTGAGCAAGGCGTGCTCAGCTAGCCATACTTCGCCCATTCCACCTGAACCAATCTTGCTGAGGAGTCGGTAGCTCCCGATCGTTGCAAGCTGGCGTTCTGCTGCGGCGACACTGGTCGCCCAGTCGTGAGCTATGAAGCCGATCGCATTGGCGAGCCCTGCGCAGAGGAAGTAGGGGAGGAATGCGTGAACCAACGCGGCCCCCGGCGGGACGGCCGCTCCTGATTGGTGGACTGAAATCAAGAAGAGGACTGGAGCGCTCAGCGCTGAGAGGATGCTGGTGACGAGGTTTTGGATTGGCGGGGCGGGGACGAACAACGGAATAACGAGGATCCACACTGCGAGCCAGGAGAGGTGAAGCATGTCTGCTTCGAGAGGCGTCGTTCCCGTGTAGATCAAGTTCGAAATCAGGTACGCGCCGAGGATCTGGTACACCGATCCCAGCAGAATGACGTGCTTTACCAGGACTCTGGAGTAGCGCGTGATTGCGCTCATCAAGAGGGACAGGAGGAGCATGGCGACTCCGGTTCCGATCACCCCAGACAGGTGAGAGGTTGGCTCCCACCCAACTACGTCCAATAGCAGCCCAGCGGCGAGTCCCATGGCCAGAGCCATGCTCACGACGTCGCTGAATGTCCGCAGTCTCACCACTGCTGGATTGAACGTGGAAGGAGCAGCCGATTTGCTGCGGACCTCGGAAGCGGGGAGCTTGTCCAATTGGAGGGTGATCGTTGTTGACATAGCGCCCCCCTCCTACTGGCGTGGTGTCCACCGGCCTTGGCGGAGCAAGTCCAAGGTCACTGGAGGAATTGATAGGAGCTTCTGCTCCAGGGTCTTGAACTTGGGATGGCTCTTGCCTGAAGTGGTCCCCCTCGTTCGCTTGCCAATGGAACCCCCAACGAATGAGGAGGTTCTGGCGGAGCCTTCCCTGCTTGCAGAGTGCAGGCGGGGAAAGCCCACGGAGCTGGAAGAGCCCAGCGCAGTCACCGAGTTGTTTGTGCTAGTGACCGTGACCGTCTCCAGATTTGTGTTCGTCGGATTTCTCCGCCTTGTGGTCGTGGCCGTCGTCTGTCTTGTGGTCGCCGGATTTCTCAGCAGCGTGGTCGTGCCCGTCGCCTGTCTTGTGCTCCTCTGCTTTGTGGTCATGGCCGTCGTCAGCGGAGTGCTTCTTGTCTCCGTCTGGGCACCCCATGAGGCACACAGCGCTGAGCAGCAGGGCTAGGATTCGGAACTTCATAGACAATCTCCATTTCGGTTGGCAGTTGGGACTCACGATTCTGTGTCGTCACTCGAAGGGCCCAAGTCTTCGGGCGCTGCGGGTTCCTCACCCTCCTCCAGCGGCGCTTCCGCAGGGCTGGGTTCAGGTTCGAGCAGAGGAAGGGGGTCTTGATCTGTGGGCGCACTCTCCGGTACCGGCTGCGGGCTACTAGGAGGTCCTTGAGTCTCGTCTGGCGGCGGATCCCCGTCGTCCGGTTTGGAGACTCCGAAGCGTGCGTAGAGGGCAGGCAATACAAGCAGCGTCAGGAGCGTGGAGGTCACGATTCCTCCAATCACGACCGTAGCCAGCGGCTGTTGGACCTCCGCGCCAGCTGATGTGGCGATCGCCATCGGCAAGAAGCCGATCATGTCGGTCACCGCTGTCATGAGAACCGGCCGAAGTCTCGTCCGCGCGGCCTCCCTCGCCGCGTCGACTGGGCTTGCGCCGTCCCGCGTGAGAGCGAGTGCTTGAGCTGTGAGGACCACGCCGTTCATGACGGCGATACCGAACAGCGCGATAAACCCGACCGCTGCGGAGATCGAGAATGGGAATCCGCGGCATGCGAGGATCACGATCCCACCGGTGACTGCCAAGGGGACGTTGAGGTAGATCAGGGTCGCCAGCCGGAGCGAGCCGAAGGTGCTGTAGAGCAGTACGAAGATCAGCAGCAACGCCAGCGGGACGAGCAAGACCAGTCGCGCAGAGGCAGCCTGGAGGTTCTCGAACTGCCCACCCCACTCGATCGTCCAGCCGGAGGGCAGCTTGACGTCCCGCTCCACCGCTGCCTGCGCGTCGGCGACGGTGGAGGCCAAGTCCCGACCCCGCACGTTCGCCTCGACCGTAATGCGCCGGCTAATCCGCTCTCGGCTGATCTGCGCGGGCCCCGTCTCCAGCTTGAGGTCCGCGAGTTGGTTCAAGGGGACGAGCGCGCGACCCCCATCGTCGCGCTCAGGACCGGAGACGCGCAGGCCTCGAATCCGAGTGAGCGTTTCACGAACGTCTCCAGCGAATCGGACCTGGAGGTGGAAGCGCTTCTCACCTTCAACCACGGTTCCGACTCGCTTGCCACCGATCGTCTCGATCACGTCGAGGACGTCCTCAGCGTTGATACCCAGCCGAGCGATGGCGTCGCGCTTTAGCTTCACCCGCAGCGTCGGAAGTCCGATCGTTTGCTCGGCCTTCGCCTCCTGTATCCCTCGAACCTCGCTGATGGATCGAACGACCTGATCTGCGACCTCTTTCATCTTGTCGATGTCGTCGCCGTAGATCTTGATCCCGATGTCCGAGCGGACACCGCTGATCAGCTCTGAGACCCGGAGCTCGATCGGCTGCGAATAGCTGAACATGACCCCTGGGAAGCGCCGCTTGAGGCGAGCGTCGATCGCCGCGAGCAGCTCGGCCTTTGAGGAGTAGCGCCAGGTGTCGGGTGGTTCCAAGATCAAGTACGTGTCGCTGATCTCCACCCCCATGGGGTCGGTCGCGATCTCAGGTCGGCCTGTGCGCGAGACGACAGTCCTCACTTCGGGGAAGTTGTCCTTGATCTCTTTCTCCACGCGGAGGCTCACGCGATTCGACTCTTCAAGCGAAATGCTCGGGATCCGCCAGATCTGCATAGCGATCGCCCCTTCATCGAGGCGCGGAATGAACTCAGCCCCGAGGAAAGGCACCAGGGCTAGGCTCCCCAAGAAGAGCGCGAGCGCGACGAGGCCCACGCGGCGCGGCTTTGTGACGGTCGACTCCAAGAGCGGCTCGTAACAGCGCTTCGCCAGCCGGAACAGGAAGGGCTCCTTCTCCCGGGCGTCCTTGAGGAGCAGGGACGCGAGCACAGGCATCAGCGTCAGCGCGCAAATCAACGAAGCGCCGAGGGCGAAGACAACGGTCAGCGCCATGGGCTGGAACATCTTGCCTTCGATTCCGCGCAGGGCGAGGAGAGGCAGGTAGACGATCATGATGATCCCGACTGCGAACACGACTGGGCGCGCCACCTCGTGACATGCGCGCCGGACCTTCTCCTCGTGAGAAGTCTCTAGGTCGTCCCGGTGCTGGTGTACGTAGCGCATCACGTTCTCGATCAGCACGACAGAGCCGTCGACGATCAGCCCGAAGTCAATCGCGCCCAGCGACATGAGGTTTCCGCTGATCCCTGCGAAGCGCATGACGGTGAAAGCCATCAGCATGGAGAGCGGGATCGATAGGGCGACGATCAGGCCACCGCGGATACTCCCCAGGAGGAGTAGCAGCACGATCACGACGAGGACGCCGCCCTCGATCAGGTTCTTGGCGACGGTCCAGATCGTGCGGTTGACCAACTCCGTACGGTCGTAGTACGTGTCAATAGTGACGCCCGGCGGGAGCGTCTTCTTGATCTGCTCGATCTTGCTGTGAACGTCTTGCGACACTGTGCGCGAGTTCGCGCCCAGCAGCATCATGACGATCCCCACCACGGCTTCGCGGTCTCCGTCACGAGTGACTGAGCCCTGGCGAATCATGGGCGCAAACTCAGCCTTACCCAAGTTCCGCACGTAGACCGGCGTCCCGTGGGAGTCGTGGCCGACCACCACGGAGGAGAGCGCGTCGAGGTCTCCGACCAGGCCCTCGCCCCGGATCAGGTACTGCTCCCCTGCGTGCTCGATGTACCCGCCGCCCACGTTGCGGTTGTTGCGCTGGATCGCTTGAAAGACGTGCTGCAGCGGAATCCCGTATGACACGAGCTTGTTGGGGTCAAGCGTGACCTGGTAGGTCTTGAGCTCGCCGCCGAAGGCGTTCACCTCCACGACGCCGGGGACGGAGCGGAGTTGGTAGTTGACCTGCCAGTCGAGGATCGTGCGCAGCTGCATAGGCGTGTAAGCTTCTCCGCGCACTTCGAACTGGTAGATCTCGCCCAGGCCTGTGGAGATCGGTCCCATGGAAGGCTCTCCGTAGCCCTCTGGGATCTGCTCGCGCGCCTCTACGAGCCGCTCGGAGATCAGCTGGCGAGCCCAGTAAATGTCTGTACCCTCTTCGAAGACGACAGTCACGGCCGACAGCCCGAACTTGCTGACCGAGCGGATCTCCTCCACCTTGGGGAGGCCGCTCATTGAGGTTTCGACGGGGAACGTAATGAAGCGCTCAACCTCCTCCGGCGCCAGACCAGGGCTGTTGGTCAGGATCTGCACCTGCACGTTCGTCACGTCTGGTACGGCGTCGATTGGCAGTTCGCCCAATGAGCGAATGCCAATGGCTACCACCAGGAGCCAGAGGACGACGACCAGGAAGCGGTTATCGAGCGAGAAATCGACGATTCGACGGATCATTGGGCCTCCTGGGCCTAGTGGGAGTGCCCGCCGCCGAGCTCGCCTTGCCGAGCCGCCGACTTCAACGTGAACGTCCCTACTGTGACGACGCGGTCACCGGCCTTCACACCGCTCTTGATCTCGACTTCACTCCCACTGCTCGCTCCGATCACGACTTCA
>Ga0070727_10003668_pt1 | contig 13710 bp, 14 predicted proteins | sample tdAd472_FD_66722 | JGI IMG/M metagenome (GOLD analysis project Ga0070727, IMG submission 66722) | Marine sediment microbial communities from the Atlantic coast under amendment with organic carbon and nitrate - tdAd47.2 | ecosystem: Environmental > Aquatic > Marine > Coastal > Sediment | place... | reverse complement strand
CATCAACCAGTTTATCTAAATTGCCTTGGAACTGATCAAAGTTATAAAAGCTTTTCAAGTTCTCTTGGATGGCTTCAACATCATAGAATTTTTTAACTGATTCTTGAATGGCGTTAAAGTCATAAGCCTTGTTGAAGTTTGCTTGGAAAGCTTCAGCATCAAATAAATTTTTAAAACTATCTTGAAAGTTCATCATTTTTTAATCTCCATAAATAATATTATGCATTGCAAAATCTGTTGATAGCAAATATATACGGAGCTTTAGATTCTGTCAACAATTATTTTTTGCACTGCAAAATAATTGTTTCAGCGTTATGTGAAGATTATTTGAAAGGCTTCAATCTGATTCTTTTTTCTGATTTCCAGCCGCAGTGAAAGCCGTCATGAAATTGATGTTCTGTTCGGATATCTTCTTTAGCATATTCATAGGACTGGCATCAAGCAGCTGCCGCATCTGGCGTTGTAAGCCATCCTGCTGGTCAAGAAAAGCCGCCAAGCTGTGCTCCAAATATTGACTCAGCAACCCCTGCATACCGCTACCATAGAAGCGAATCAATTGTTGCAGCAGCTTATTGGTCAATAGCGCTTCTTTCCCGCTATCTTCCATTTCGCTGATTATCTGCAGCAAAACCGCACTGGTTAAATCTTTCCCTGTTTTAGAGTCCTCCACGCGGAACTCATCATGCTTCAACACCAACTGCTTTACATCTTCTAGCGTCACAAATTGACTATCAGTTGTGTCGTAAAGCCGACGGTTTGGATATTTTTTTAATAGACGCAAGAAAACTAACTCCTAAACCTACTGGAACAATGGCAAACCTACTGCATTCGCCGCCTCATTATAACGAATAGTCTGACGATTACCGTATCTTTTTAACCTCAATATTAGGAGCATATGGCAATAAACCAGCAATTAACACTGTTTGTATTTATCCAGCCAATTTAATTGACCTGTTAAAGCGATTAGTTATAATGAGCAGCCTTCGCGAACCAGGTCTTTTATTTTCCTCTTACCTGCGACGCAACGATGCCAGAGTGGTGAAATTGGTAGACACAGTGGATTCAAAATCCACCGCCCTTAAAAGCGTGCCGGTTCGAGTCCGGCCTCTGGTACCAAATAAATTCAATGAGTTATGATTTACTCAAGCCAGCCTGCAAACTCATCATAAACTTCATGTAGACGCAATGTAGACAATTGCAGCATTTAGGTAATAGACAAACGCTTATGCCAAGTTAAGCGGCGGCCAGCATGGAGCACCGTTTGCGCAACAATGCCGAAAGCATGCACAAAAAGGCGCGGAGTGCTGCGCGTCCGAGTGAGCGTAAGCGAACGGCTTGAACGCATTGTTATGAGCCTTTCTCCCGATGCGGCGGAAGACAATCAGCAAACTCCGTCTGGAGCTTCGCGATTTTTCCTTTCTGGGCTGGATCACCCGACAATATTACGAGAAGCATACCGACCATCATTGAAACGCCATTCGATGCTCTTAACGCTTGATCCAGCAACGGCACTGGATAGCCCTTGCTATGTCGATTGATTGCATGAATGCCGCCGTGAATAAATGAACTCAACGGCCTCCACGAATACTGCTTAAACTCCAGCAGCATACTCAGCGGCTCGGCTGGTGCTTTGCCTTCGAGTTTTTTCAGCATTTCAGAAAGCATTGGCAATTTCTCGGCTCTATTTGCTTTCTCGTCGGTTAGCTCAGCCGCGAGCTTTTCCACAGCATCATCTGAAGCTGCATAGAGCAACCATACGGCGCGCACAAGCGATTCGTATTGGAGCCGAAGCAGACCAACCGCCGAAGTGAAGTTACCGGACACCAATAGTAGCTTTCCGCTTTCAGCATGCTCAAACGAAACACTGCAGAGAATTCGACTAACTACCAATCGAGGCGAATCATCAAACGACTTCAATGCCAGAAAATCGGTGAGCACAGCTTCCAATTCAGCAGAGCGGCTTAGTAACTGATTAATGCTCAATTCCCTTTCTGCTCATAACGCCAAGGTTTGGGGCGCACCACACAGTGGGGCGTCCCAGCCAAAGGCGACAACACCGCCTTGTTATGCATTTTTACTCTCCAAATAATTCTTAACTTTAAATATAAGAATTATCTCCCAAATTAAAAATGGCCATAGTAAAGGGATGGTAAGGAATGAAATTACTACATGAGCTATACAAAAGTTAACTTTACCTTTTTTAAGAGATTTTCTGGCTAAATATGGAAGCAGCACAAAAATTGAAAAGGTAATTGTAAAGCCAAATAACCCTCCTCCCAAAGCAGCGATTAAACCGCCGCCACTATCTGTAGCCAAAATCGACATAAAAAATGTCACATAGCATGTTAATAGAATACCAATTATTATAAATGTAATTAAAAGGGCGTTTAGTCTTTTTACCTTACCATCCATGAGCAGATTCCTTCTTATGCATAACAGTAAATTCAAAAGCCTAAGGCTTTATAACACTATGGCTATATAACACAGCAACCGGAAAGGGTTTAATTTGGCCACATGCCTTATGCCCTCTAGGTTTCAGAAAATTCGGGAGTTTTATAATTAGGGACAAAACAAGCCAGTTCCTTTACCAAGGCTTCAATCCTTTGGCTCTTGAATATATACGCTGTAATAGAAAAATCAATAGGTTATCTACTTTCTTCCAATGTTATAAAGCCTATAGCTCGTGAACAAAGTGTTTTGACATAACAGGCCACTATATTAGACTGTATGCATAAACAGTATCAATATACTTATCATGGACGATATCCAACATCAAATACCCAAAAAGCCTGTAAGATTTTTGGACCAGCTTGGATATAGCATCAGTCAAGCCGGATTATCATACCGAACTGAGCAAACCTATATTCATTGGGTAATAGTAGAGTTACTTTTTAGTTCTGGGTTACGTAGTGCGGAATTGCTCTCTTTAAGGTGTCAATTGGTATCGAAAACTATTCAACAAGTCTACTCCGACTCTTAACTGGCTTTTATATAGCCCGTGTGCCGTTTGGATTGCTCAATTTCTTTAAGCATTTCCTCGCCACGACCACGACGATCAAAAGCTGCTGGAAATCCTTCAACCTGTGCCGGCTTTTTTAAGTTCGTCTCATCACCAATCGGGCACTCTTGGTAAATGCAGTTATACAGGTTAAATGCTGCCGCATTACCTCTCTCTAGCGCACGAGAAAGGGAGTGCTCGATATGCACCGGGGCAAATCGGCTGATAGCCAGGGGAGCGTTACTTTCCTGGGTTGACGGGATTGCTACTCCTGCTTTAGCCTCAAAAATCAGACTCAACATTAAGGCAAACTGCGCCCCATTGGTCGTTTGAGCCGCATGCTGAAGCGGTTGAGCAAGACTCGCTGAAAGATTGTCGGTAATTGCTAATTTCACGATTGACCCGGCAAGCTGAGGGTAACATTTTTATCGGCACTCTAAGCCGCAGCTTGAGAGATTATCTTAGGTTGCTCGCGGCTGAGCTTTATTCGCAAATTCCGTATTCAAATCAAGTGGCAATTTGGCTACCTAAAATACCAGTTTTTCCTATGTATTTATAAAATTGAACTATACTTATCCAATAATATTAAGCCTGAGCTTTGTATTTTCCAGACAAATGATGCCACCCGAAAAACAAATTGAACCCATCGCGAGCTATAGAGAACGCCGAAAGTATGCGCGCTATAACGAAGGAGCGATGCAGGTTTGGGTAAAACGCCGCAGCTTACTGCGCGAATTTATCAAAGGCGAAGCAGTAGAGTGGCTTAACTTTAATCAGCATGGCATGGCGTTCGCTAGCAACATCCACCTCAATATCCATGAAGAAGTGCTAATCAACCTCAAAATGGGTAATTTTTCAATTCATGCCCTTGTTGCTGTCATACATAACGGTAGACGACAAGCTGGCAAATACCGCTACGGCGTACAATTTAGTTTTGGCGCGAATAGTCATATGAAATCGCATGAAATCAAAGAATTGCTATGCGCGGCTGAGCAATTATTGACCTAGCCTAGCAAGTTAGTTGCGCTAACCGTATGCTGTTTTGTTAGAATCACCGCATCTAACAGATAGTGGATTACCCATTGAACACAGCCCAAGAATTAATCAGCCCTGGCTTAATGCGGCGTTTAGCCGCCATTTTATACGACGCCCTATTAATCACCGCCCTTTGGATGATGATGGGCGGACTGCTGATGTTTATTAATAATAATCAGATAATCGAGTCACCCCTGCTGCCTTTTCTCTTACCCGTTCTAATTTTTGCATTTTTTACAAAATTTTGGATGAGTAATGGCCAAACTCTGGGTATGCAAACATGGAAAATTAAACTCGTTTCCATCGACGAAAGCGCGGTGAGCCTTAAACAAAGCTCAATACGCCTAATGGGTGCTGCAGTGTCATGGGCTTGCTTAGGTTTAGGCTATTGGTGGGCGATATTCGATAAGGACAGGTTAACTTGGCATGACCGCTGGTCGAACACGAGATTAGTTATCGTTACGCCGTTGATCGACCAGCGATGAATCTAATGACACGTCAACTCTGCTCATAACCTGCGAGCTTAACCTGATTCCGGCCATTTTGCTTAGCGCTATAAAGTGCCTGATCAGCGCGATGGATCAAATTTTCTCTCGTTTCGCCGGGCTGCAACTGAGCAACACCTATTGATGCACTGATATTATCAATATATTCATCCAGTTGTTTAATCCGAATTTTCTCTATCCTGGCGCGAATCATCTCAGCCAAATGACTGGCTTCCTCCAGTGTTTTTTGCGTTACGATTACCGCAAACTCTTCCCCTCCATAGCGGGCCACTTGAATGTGCTCGGCCTTAAAGGAATCTAGCAGCTGCCCTATTCCTGTCAAAATCCGGTCTCCCGTTAAATGCCCATAGGTGTCATTACATTTCTTAAAATGATCAAGGTCGATTAATAATAGACTTAACCTTGAATCCCCGTCGGTCATTGCCCCGACTAATGCCCTATCAAATGCACGTCGATTGCCAATTTTTGTAAGACTATCGACAAAAGCACTTTTTTCGGTATCTTTCAATTGTTGCTTCAGTGATTCGATTTCTTGCTTCGCGGAGTCTATCTCTTTACTAAACTGTCGTGCTAAATGATCGACTGTTTCCGTATCTCGCATCAGCGAGACTAGCGTTTTTTCCATTTCCTTCGGATCCGTCTCATTTTTTAAATCATTGAGCCCTTTTTGCAGAGCCGTGCCGTATTCACGAGTACCATCGGCTGTCCGTTTCGTACTCTCAAACAAATTTGCTAACAACGCCACCATCGCATCCTGCGCGGTTTCGTGGCCGGGCATATAGGATTTTACAAAATAATCAAAAAATAGTTCTTCGCTCTTCTCGGGTGCATACTGAGCATTGTTTGAGAAACTAGTATCTAATGCCTGCTTCAAATTTTTATCCTTATTGGCAGCGTAGGCGTACCAGAGGGCGAAGTTACAGGGATTAGTAGGGATTTTGCGTTGCACCATCAGCGGGATGGCTTGCTTTAGCAGTTCCGCCGCAGCTTGAGAGTCCTCTCTAAAATACATAACCTTCTTCTTTTTTTAACTTATTGTTTTGATTATAAATATCTTATTATAAAAGTAACCAACGCGCTTTTCGTAAATAATATTTTGCGTCGTTTAATCGATGATCAATTGTGATTAATTTTTTGACAAACGCCACTCAACAGGAGTAAGTAATCACGGGAATTATTCGTAAGCTATTTCTTACTTTAACGAAGACGTTACCCAACTCTTTTTAACAACACCAAGGCAAGCACGAAAAAAAGCAGAATGGGAATCAGGCTTGCGAAGATCGGGTCAAACCCAAATACGATACTAGCCGGGCCCAAAAAGTCTTCGACATATTTAAAGAGTAACCCCAAAATCACACCCGAAAATATACGAAAACCCATAGTAACCGAGCGAAGTGGACCGAAAATACAAGACAACGCCACTAACACCATCACCACCGTCGCCAAGGGTTGCAATATTTTTTTCCAGTAAGCAAGGAGGTATTTTTTTGCATTTAAACCCTGCTCTACTAAATACAAACTGTAGGTGTGCAGTCCTTGAATTGATAAGTCTTCCGGTTTAACGACAACAACTTTAAGCACCTCCGGCGTCAACTCAGTATCCCAACGCATCGTTGCTAACTCCAATTTTTGCGCTCGATCATCTTCAATTTTTGTCAGCGTGATATTTTGTAATATCCAATGATTTCCCTGAAAAATCGCCTTACGCGCGAAACTTGACTGCTTCAGTTTTCGCTGCTCATCAAACTCATATTGAGTTACCCCATAGAGCACCCCACCAGGCAACACCGCATTAAAGTACATGTAGATATTTCCTTCACGATGCCAGTAGCCATGCTTAGATTTCAGCGCCTCATCCCCGCTCTGCGCCAACGCCCGCTGACTCTGTGCATAGGTTTCTGTATAAGGCACAACGAACTCGCCAATGAGCACCCCCAAACAGACAAAAACTAATGCTGGTTTGATTACCGCATAGGAAATCCGCATCACCGACATCCCCGCAGCACGCATCACAGTTAGTTCGCTATGGTTAGCTAACGAGCCTAAACCAAGCAGACATCCAATCAACACCGACAGCGAAATAAACTCATAAAAGCGTTTAGGAATAGTTGCCAGTACATATTGCAAAGCCTCTGAGGATTGGTAGTTACTTTCTAGATTTTGCAGCTCGTCAATGAGTGCAAACAAAACATCAAGTCCGACCACGACGACAACCACCAAAAGAATCGATGCGATAACCACCTTACCAATATAACGATCTAATAGCCCCACCCCTAACCCCTCGACCTTTTAAACCAAGCTAGTTTTTGATGTAGGCCACCCACCAAGACAATACCTATCGCTAAAAATAGAAGGTGCACCCAAATCAAGCCCAACTGTGGCGATAACTTACCATCCTCGATAGCGGTGCGCGTTGTGCTCAACAGTACCAAATAACCCATATAAAGAAAGATGGAGGGTAGCAACCTCAACCAACGGCCCTGACGGGGATTAACTCTACTCAAGGGGATCGCAATTAGGGTGATGATAGGCACCAGCAGTGGCAAGGAAATCCGCCATTGCAACTGGGCGATATCTTGCGGGTTTTCAGAACCAATTAATTCTCTGGTTGGCTTTAACTCAGCTTTAACCCGCGCCGCTCGCTCCGCTGGCCTGGGGATTTTGACGCCATATTTTTCATATTGGGTGATCCGATATTCCGGGTCACCTGGATTACCATCATAGCGGTAACCATTTTCCAATAATAAAAAATGGCTGCCTGTTGCAGGATCAATATATTGAGAGCCAGACTTGGCAACTAATAAAATGAGCTCTGATTTTTTTCCTGGTTTCTTTTCCATCCGCTGAGAAATAAACACGTTTTCCATGCGTTTTCTTTTATCGGTGAGCTTCTCGGTATAAGTAACCCGCCCACCCGTACCCAACTCCTGAAAACGCCCGGGAATCAACGTATCAAATTCTGTACGCGAGTCCTGGGCACGAAAAATATCATCCACCTTCCGGGTTCCCCAAGGGCTCAACTCAAGACTCAATAAGCCCACCAGAAACATCACGAACAAAGCCGGAATCATGGTATAGATAACGAGGCGTTTAGTACTCATACCACAGGCCGAGAGTACTGTCATTTCGCTATCAAGATAGAGTCGGCCATAGGACATAAGAATTCCCAAAAACAAGCCCAATGGTAGAATCAACTCCAGAAAGCTGGGCATCTTATAGCCTATCAAGCTGAAGAGCACATCCACTGAAAGTTCGCCAGCAGCTGCTTCAGCCAAGTACTTGATGAAACGACCACTCATGATGATCAGCAGCAAAACCGCTGTCACAGCAAACAGGGTCACCACAACATTTTTGGCGAGATAACGGAAAATAATCAAGGTATGTTATACGTCTCTGTCGGGTGCTGGAAAAGTTTTACATTCTATAACGCTTCTTTTCGTGTTGCGAACTGGTAATCAGGAAATAAATGCGTAAACTGCTTAATTCTCAGGCGATAGAATGACTTTCAGAGGACAGAATGCAATATAAAATTAAGTTTGGCAGCCCTGAAAAATTAACCACTGGCTGCTTGGTTGTTTCCGTTTCGGGTGGTGTCAAGCTTTCCCCCTCCGCTAAAATTTTGGATCAAGCAAGTAACGGCCTATTAAGAAAGCTGATAAAACGTGGTGACCTTGGCAGAAAAGAAGGTAAAACCTTACTGCTCCATGATATTCCGAATGTTAAAGCTCAGCGTGTACTAGTGGTTCAGTGTGGCGACCAAAAGGCTTTTAATGATAAAAAATTCGGCAAAATTATAAAGAATAGCATTACCGCCATCAAAGACAGCGGCACAAAAGACGCCACCTTTTTACTGGAAGAACTAGTGTTACCAAAGCGCGATCTGGAATGGAAAACCACGCAAGCTGTTATGCTCTGCGAAGACGCCATGTACCAATTCACACAGCTAAAAAGCAAAAAGACGGATAAGCCTGCTAAGTTGTCCAGTATCAATTTAGCACTTTCAGATCGACAACAATCTGAAGCAGCGCAAACAGCAATAAAAACAGGCGCGGCCATCGCCGAGGGTAAACAACTCGCAAAAACCTTAGGTAATTTGCCTGGCAATATTTGCACGCCCAGCTATTTAGCCGAGCAAGCAAAAACACTGGCGCAATCCCACAAGAAAATCACCGCTAGCGTGATCGAAGAAAAACAGATGAAAGAGCTGGGGATGGGCGCATTACTATCCGTCGCCGCAGGCAGTGAAGAGCCAGCAAAACTAATCGTCATGAATTATAAAGGGGGCAAAAAGGATGAGGCTCCTCAGGTGCTGGTCGGCAAAGGCATCACCTTTGATACTGGCGGCATTAGCTTGAAGCCTGGCGCCGCCATGGACGAAATGAAATTCGATATGTGTGGCGCTGCGAGCGTGTTCGGCACCCTTTTAGCGGTAGCCGAGCTTGAATTACCACTCAATGTTATCGGCATCGTTGCCGCCGCTGAAAACATGCCGGATGGACGAGCCACCAAACCGGGCGATATCGTTACCTCTCTCTCAGGCCAAACCATTGAAATTCTCAATACTGATGCCGAAGGCCGCCTCGTCTTATGCGATGCGCTCACCTATGCGGATATATTTAATCCAGCCGCTGTCATCGATATTGCAACCTTGACTGGCGCTTGCGTGATCGCCCTAGGACACCACGCAACAGGTCTTTTTGCTAACCAAGATAGCCTAGCCGTTGAATTGCTTCGCGCTGGCAATGAAACCAATGATCGCGCCTGGCATATGCCGCTTTGGGATGATTATCAGGATCAACTTGATAGCAATTTTGCCGATATGGGCAACATCGGAGGACGTTCCGCAGGTAGTATCACGGCTGCCTGCTTCCTTTCCCGTTTTACTAAGGATCAGCGCTGGGCACACCTCGATATCGCCGGTGTTGCCTGGGACACGGGGAAAAATAAAGGTGCAACGGGGCGACCCGTCCCCCTGTTGACTCAATACTTGATTGATCGCGCCGAAGAAGTACAAGCAAGTTAGCGCGTAGAATATACCTCCACGATCTCGATTGATACTGAGCATGACCCGCATCGATTTTTATATTTTAGCCGGCACCGAAACACAAGAGCGCGTACAGTTCGCCTGCCGCCTGATTGAGAAGGCCTACAAGCTTGGCCGCCAACTCTATATCCATACCGATGATGAGCAGACAACTGCCAGCATCGACGACGCCTTGTGGCAGTACCGTGCTGACAGTTTTATTCCACACCAACGTATTGACCAACAACCTGAAACACCCGCTCCTATTGAAATAGGCCATCAACATGACCCTAAACAGCATCAGGACATACTGATTAATTTAGCACACGAAACACCTGCTTTTTTTAGCCGTTTTGAGCGTGTCGCAGAGCTGGTGTTGCAACAGCCAGAATCGTTGGCAGCCTCGCGTAGAAGCTATGCCTTTTATCGTGACCGCGGTTATCCGATGAAAACTCACGATATGCGAAAAAAGTAGACGGAATGGCCTCTCGCTCCACAGCGATGATTCCCCCTCTCGGACGAGCATTGTATAATCCCCGGTCTTTTGCCCTCTAATCATTGAACGAGCTTTACTACCTCTCATGGAAAAAACCTATCAGCCTGCACAGATAGAATCGAACTGGTACCAGTCTTGGGAAGCCAGCGGTTACTTTAAACCTTCCGGCAATGGGGAACCCTACTGCATCATGATCCCGCCACCCAATGTGACTGGCAGCCTGCATATGGGTCATGGGTTTCAGGAAGCTATCATGGATGGCCTGATTCGTTACCATCGTATGAAGGGCGATAACACTTTATGGCAAGTCGGCACAGATCACGCCGGCATTGCGACTCAAATGGTGGTAGAAAGACAGCTCGACGCACAAGGAGTCTCTCGCCATGATTTAGGGCGCGAAGAATTCATTAAGAAAGTTTGGGAGTGGAAAGCGGAGTCGGGCGGCAACATTACACAGCAATTACGCCGTCTCGGAGCATCACCAGATTGGTCACGCGAACGTTTCACCATGGACGATGGTTTTTATCAAGCAGTACAGGAAGTCTTCGTTCGGCTCTACGAAGAAGGTTTGATTTACCGTGGTAACCGTCTGGTTAACTGGGATCCAAAGCTGCACACAGCTATTTCAGATCTCGAAGTTATTTCCGAAGAGGAAAAAGGCAACCTCTGGCATTTCCGTTATCCTTTAACGGACGGGTCTGGACACCTTACTGTCGCGACAACAAGGCCGGAAACAATGCTGGGTGATACTGCTGTCGCCGTACACCCAGAAGATAAGCGCTACCAAAAATTAATCGGCAAGACAATCAACCTGCCTTTAGCCAATCGTGCAATTCCCATTATCGCCGATGATTATGTGGATATGACCTTCGGCACAGGCTGCGTAAAAATTACACCGGCGCACGATTTTAATGATTATGAAGTGGGCGAACGTCACCAATTACCCAAAATTAACATCTTCAACGACGACGCTCAGATTAACAGTAATGGCCCAGAAACTTACCAAGGCCTGGACCGCTTCGCAGCGCGCAAAAAAATTGTTGCCGACCTTGATGCGCTAGGGTTGCTGGAAAAGGTAGATGATCATACTTTGAAAGTGCCACGTGGCGATCGCAGCGGTGTAGTCATTGAGCCTTACCTGACCAACCAGTGGTATGTCAGCACCAAACCGCTTGCCGAAAAAGCCATCCAAGCCGTTGAAGATGGGGACATCAAATTCGTCCCACAGCAGTATGAAAATATGTACTTTTCATGGATGCGCGATATTCAGGATTGGTGTATTTCACGTCAGCTCTGGTGGGGACATCGTATTCCCGCCTGGTACGATGATACCGGCAACCTCTATGTAGGTCGGTCAGAACAGGAGGTTCGTCACAAGCACCAGATTTCCGATGATATCACCCTCAAGCAGGATGAGGACGTGCTGGATACCTGGTTTTCCTCAGGGCTTTGGACTTTTGGTACGCTGGGTTGGCCGGAACAAACCGAAGAGTTACAACTCTTTCATCCTACCGACGTTCTGGTCACCGGGTTTGATATCATCTTTTTCTGGGTAGCGCGCATGATTATGCTGACGCTGCACTTTACTCAAAATATTCCATTCCATACCGTCTATGTACATGGCCTTGTACGCGACAGTCATGGCCAGAAAATGTCGAAATCCAAAGGTAATGTACTCGACCCTATCGACCTCATCGATGGTATTGAACTGGAGACACTGGTCAAAAAACGCACCGCTGGCATGATGGTGCCAAATCTGCGAGAAAAAATTGACAAACAAACCCGCGCTGACTTCCCCGCAGGCATCAACGCATATGGTACCGATGCGTTGCGCTTTACCTATTACTCACTCGCTTCTACCGGAAGAGATATTAATTTTGACGTTGGTCGGATTGAAGGCTTCCGTAATTTCTGCAATAAAATTTGGAACGCCACTCGCTATGTCCTGATGAATACGGAAGAACAGGACTGCGGACAGGATAACTCCGAGGACTATCAATTATCCCTAGTTGACCGCTGGATCATTTCTCGACTGCAAGAGGCGGAGCAAGCGGTCATTGACGGAATTGAAAATTATCGCTTCGATCTTGCCTCGCAAGCACTCTACAACTTTGTTTGGAATGAATATTGCGACTGGTATCTGGAATTATCCAAACCAGTGCTCTGGGATGACCAAGCCAGCGCCGCACAAAAGAAAGGTACCCGCCGCACTTTGATTCGGGTATTGGAAGCGACAATGCGACTCGCCCACCCAATGATGCCCTTTATCACCGAGGAAATCTGGCAGAAAATCAAAGGGCTCGCTGGTAAGCAGGGCGACACTATTATGTTGCAAAGCTATCCTAGACCCAATCAAGCCAGCCTCGATCCAGAGGCTATCAATGATGTTGAATGGATAAAGGGCATTGTTGCCGGACTTCGCAATATTCGAGGAGAAATGAATATTTCTCCTGCCAAACCAATCCCCGTCCTGCTCAAAAATACGTCTGAAGCCGACCGAAAAAGATTGGAGCAAAACCGCCAGTTTCTAACTAAACTAGCAAAATTAGACAGTATCGATTTGCTACCTGTAGATCAAAAAGCACCTATGTCCGCAATTCAGCTCATCGACGACATGGAGTTGCTTGTCCCTATGCAAGGCTTAATCGATGTCACTGCGGAATTAGCGCGGCTAAACAAAGAAGCAAGCAAAATGGATGCTGAGTTGGCTCGTATCAGTGGCAAACTCAAAAACCCTAATTTTATTGATAAAGCACCGCAAGCCGTCGTAGAAAAGGAGCAGGCTAAGCTCGCCGAACAGCAGCTAGCTAGAGATAAAATTGGCACGCAAATCGCCGAGCTAAAAACCTTAAAAAACTAATTTTTTCTTTAAAATGAAACGCCTAGAATGTTGAAAATTTGAGATAAGTCAGTTGTCAACCAGATTTCTCTCTATATAATGCGAACTAGCTTGTACTGTGAGCAGGGGAAAACTTGCAGATTAGCTGCACGCACAACAATTAAAATAGGTGTTCGAGGAAAAAAGTATGACAGAGCGTGAAGTAGGTACCGTCAAATGGTTTAACAATGCTAAGGGGTACGGTTTTATTGAGCGTGAAGACGGTCAAGATGTATTCGTACATTATCGCGCTATTACCGGCGAAGGCTACCGTAAATTGCTTGATGGCCAACGGGTAGAGTACACTGTGGTTGAAGGTCAAAAAGGACTTCAAGCAGAGGACGTTTCTCCTACGGCATAAGATATGCCGCTGACTAACGTGGAGCGGCGTCCAAGTTGTATGTAACACCACTCGGGAGTTGATGTGGATTATTTTAGCGCAGGCTGGTTACTTGCACTGGTTGCCTTCTTCGTAGGCGCTGGTGTGGGGTTTTTTATCTATAAATTAAAGTATTCGGATGATGCTCGCTCTGAAAAATTGCAAGAAGAGCTAACACGGGTTACTGAAGAGTTCGAAAACTATAAACAAAGTGTCACTGAACACTTTAGCAAAGCCTCGGAGTTGGTCAATAATCTGACTGAAGATTATGTGAAGGTTTACAAGCACCTGGCGACAAGTGCAGAAACACTCACAGACGTCCAAATAACACCCCAACTTAACTCACCAAAATCCAGCCCTATGGTTGCTTTTATCAACGATGTCGAAGATGCCTC
>Ga0070727_10003664_pt1 | contig 13724 bp, 18 predicted proteins | sample tdAd472_FD_66722 | JGI IMG/M metagenome (GOLD analysis project Ga0070727, IMG submission 66722) | Marine sediment microbial communities from the Atlantic coast under amendment with organic carbon and nitrate - tdAd47.2 | ecosystem: Environmental > Aquatic > Marine > Coastal > Sediment | place... | reverse complement strand
ACGCCGCCGAATGCCTGAATGATTGATTCGGCAGCCCTGGGCGTTTCACCGAGGACGACACCGATCCCCTGGGTGCCTTCAAGCAGCTTGATCACGACGGGTGCGCCGCCGGCAATCTTCAGAAGCTCCGATGCGTCGGATGTGCGATGGGCAAACACCGTCACCGGCAACCCGATATCGTCGCGCGACATCAGCTGCATGGAACGCAGCTTGTCCCGCGAGCGGGAAATGGCGACCGATTCGTTGAGAGGATACACGTCCATCATTTCGAACTGGCGCAAAACCGCCGTTCCGAAGAAAGTCACCGAGGCCCCGATGCGCGGTATGACCGCGTCATACCCCTTCAAGGATTCACCCTGGTAGTGAATCTCGGGATCGCTGGATGCGATGTCGATGTAGCAGCGCAGATGATCGATGACATCGATGTCGTGGCCGCGAGTCTCGGCGGCTTCGACCAGACGCCTGTGGGAGTACAAATTCGGATTGCGGCACATGAGGGCGATTTTCATTGGATGTCCCTTCGGGTGACATGATTGTTGGTGATGTCGGCATAAATGCGACCGTCGAGAAACGAACGACCCGGGTCGATCAGGCAATGGCCCCTGATCGCCTGACGCCCCAGCAACATCCTGAATCCCATGGGATCCCGGTCTGCCAGAGTCAGTTCGATCGGCCAGACACGACCGCCGAGGGAAAGGCTGGTTTTGATCACAAAGCGGGTTTGCGTGTGACCGGTGGAACTCTTGATCTCCCGTTCATCGAGGATTTCGGCGATACATTCGACGGGAGGTCTGCTTCCGCGCAGTCCGGGGCGAACCCAGAACGCCACATGTGGCGCGCCCTTTTCATAAACGACGCGTTCACGGAAAGCGTGAATTGCCGATGTTCGCGCGCCGGTGTCGATCTTGGCCCGGATCGGATCGACGCCAAGATCGGGCAACCCGACCCATTCGCGCCAGCCGACGATCGGTGCTTCGTCTGCCAGCCGAACCCGTTGGGCGCTGGCTTTGACTGACTTTTCGATTGGTCCGGGCGTCAGGGATGCCGTTCGCTTGCTCACGCCGGGCTGTGCTCGGATTCAACTGCGTTGCGCGTCTGCTCACCTGCGCCGGAGGCATGATTGACGGCGGCCTCATTCACCCGGCGATAATTGGTAAAGGTTTTCTGACTCAGCACCACAAGAAAGCTTTCCATATCAATGCACACATAGCCGCGTTGATAGAGCGACCGCTCGATCGCCTCGAGATCATCGGGCCATATGCGCCGCTGGCCGAGCAATTGACCCAGCAATTTCATGGACACACGAAACCGACCCCGTTCCTTGCCGCCAAACGGCTGGTCGTACAGCTCGATGAGCAGGGTGACGAGGTCCTCGATGGTTCGCGGATTGGCTGGGTTCATAAATCTTTAATTTCTTATAGGAAAATTATTATTATCTATAGTTAATTTTTTGATACATGTCAAGTTGGGTGGGTTGTGGCGTCGGCGAAACGTTGGCGCCCGCACTAGTTTGCGCAATTCGCGAGACGCCCATGACGTGCTGGTGGGCAGGATGGCATCGCGCCGATAGAATGCGGACGCTTTTAGGAGGAACTCGACCCCATGACCGACATCTACATCGTCGGCGTCGCCATGACGCCGTTCGGCCGATATCTCGACCGGCCGATCAAGGAAATGACCCGCTCGGTCGTCACGGACGCGCTTGCCGATGCCGGCGCCGAGGTCGCCGACATCGAGGCGGCCTGGTTCTCCAATGCCGCCCAGGCCATCCTCGAGGGACAGGGTTCGATCCCCGGCGAGATCGCGCTGCGCAACATGGGCATCCAGGAAATCCCGGTGACCAACGTTGAGAATGCCTGTGCCAGCGCGTCCACCGCGCTCGATATGGCCGCCACCTGGCTGCAGGCCGGGCGGGGCGGGGTCGCGCTCGCCGTAGGTGCGGAGAAGATGTTCCACGAGGACCGGGCGAAGATGTTCTCGGTGTTCGACGGCGGCTGGGATGTCCATGATGTGGCCGCCGCCACGGACCGGCTGCTGGCCCTGGGGCAGGGGGTCGCCGACCCGGACGGGGAGGAAGATACCGGCCAGCGCAGCGTCTTCATGGATGTCTATGCCGCACTCGCCAAATTTCACATGAAATCCTTCGGCACCACCCAGGTGCAACTTGCCGCCGTGGCCGCCAAGAACCACGCCCATTCCGCCCACAACCCGCTGTCACAGTACCGGGAGGCGATGACGGTCGACGCGGTGATGACGGCCCGAAAGGTCAGCTGGCCGCTCACCCTGCCGATGTGTTCGCCCATCTCCGACGGCGCGGCGGCGGCGATTCTGTGCCGCGAAGAGGAGCTCGACCGCTTCGACCGGTCGCGCGCGGTGAAAATCCACGCCACGGCCCTGCGGACCGGCTCCGACCGCGACCCCCAGGAATTCGACCGGCATATCACCCATCTCGCGGCCCGCGACGCCTATGAACGTGCCGGCCTGAGCCCGGACGATATGGACGTAGCCGAGGTCCACGACGCGACGGCATTCGCCGAGATCCAGCAGGTCGAGAATCTCGGCTTCTGCGATTTCGGGGAAGGGGGTGCGCTCACCGAGAGCGGCGCCACCAGTATTGGCGGCCGGATTCCGGTCAACCCCTCAGGCGGCCTGGAATCCAAGGGCCACCCGGTCGGGGCCACCGGTCTCGCCCAAGTGTTCGAGCTGACCACCCAGCTGCGCGGCGAGGCAGGCGCGCGGCAGGTTGCCGACGCGAGATTCGCCATCGCCGAGAATGGCGGCGGGTTCCACGGTATCGAAGAGGCCGTTGCCTGCGTCACGATCCTGGGGCGCCCTTAGCGCCAGAGGCGAAAATGCCGCGCATATATTGCGCAACATAAACTGCAGCAATTAGAAATATTGCGACGCAACATTTTCGTTGTAGGCCGCTGTTATTCCTGCTAAATGTATTTTTGTGCGCTGCAACAATATATATCCAGGTGCACGGAGGCGACGCCGTTCTCAAACCAGACAGCGGAGTCAGCTATGAATACGGAAATCAATACGAATGCGGCCTCTGCCGATACGGTGCACCTCTCGGCGGAGATAACCCCCGATATGATCAACGAGATCTACCAGGAAGCCAATCGACTGCGCGCCGAAGCCGTGCACAACGGCGCTGTGGCCGCCTGCCGCGCCCTGCGTCGTACTGTTACGGCGATCGGCCGTACGGTGTTCACAAGTGAAGCCCGCCGCCACGCCTAGGCCGGACCACAGAAAACAGGCGGGGAGCCGGCCAGCGGGCCAGCTCCCCGATAATTCCCGCCGATTGAACGCGCAAATGCACTGGCCCGCCGTCGCCTGCAGGGGAGCATCATCAGTCTTGCCTTTTGTGCGCCGCACAATTAGCGTTCGGGCCTGAACAGCGCCAGCACGCTGGTGAACCCGGGCCAACCCGGGGCCAGGCTGGATACGAAACCGGTGGCAAAACCGGGCCCAAATCCTGTCGGGGGACATTAACGATGAGCACATCGTCACAAGCCGAGACGCAAGTCCGGCGCATCGGCGTTCCGGAAATCCGGGCCCGCAAAGGCGGCGCGCCGATCGTCAGTCTGACCGCCTATACCGCTCCCATGGCGGAAGTGCTCGACCCGCATGTCGATTTCCTGCTGGTCGGCGATTCCCTGGGCATGGTGCTCTACGGCTTCGATTCCACGCTTCCCGTCACGCTCGACATGATGATCGCCCACGGCGCGGCCGTGGTGCGCGGCAGCGCGCGCGCCTGCATCGTGGTGGATATGCCGTTCGCATCCTATGAGGCCTCGCCGGCGACGGCGTTCGCGGCCGCGTCGCGGGTTCTGACCGAAACCGGCTGCGCCGCCGTCAAGCTCGAAGGCGGGGTCGCCATGGCGGAGACGATCGCCTTTCTCGTCGCCCGGGGCATTCCCGTGTTGGCTCACATCGGTCTGACCCCGCAATCCTCGAACACCTTCGGCGGCTTCCGTGTTCAGGGGCGCGACGATGCCCGCGCCCAGCAGATCCGCGATGACGCCGCGGCTGTCGCCGAGGCGGGGGCGTTCGGCGTGGTCATCGAGGGTGTGCCCGAGACGCTCGGGCGCGACATCACCAACAGTATCGACATCCCGACCATCGGCATCGGCGCCTCACCGGCCTGCGACGGCCAGATCCTGGTGACCGAGGACATGGTCGGACTGTTCGGCGCCTACACGCCGAAATTCGTTAAGCGCTACGCGGAACTCAACCCCCAGATCGAGGCGGCGGCGGCGGAATACGCCGAAGACGTACGGGCGCGTACGTTCCCCGGCCCGGAACATTGTTTCGGCGACACGAAGCCCAAGGGCGACTGAGGGGCAGCGCGCATGTCTGAACTCGCCATCGTTCGCACGGTGCAGGACCTGCGTACCGCCGTCGCCGGCTGGCGGCGGGCGGGCGAGACCGTCGGCCTCGTACCGACGATGGGTGCGCTTCACACGGCCCATATGGCGTTGGTCGAGGAAGCCCGTCAACATGCCGACCGGGTGGTGGCCACAATCTTCGTCAACCCGACCCAGTTCGGGCCCGACGAGGATTTCTCCAGCTACCCGCGCCGCGAGGCCCGCGACATCGAGACCCTGCGCGCCCACGACGTGGACCTGCTTTTTGCGCCCGGGGTCGACGAAATGTATCCGACCGGCTTCGAGACCATCGTCGACGTGCCCGAGATCAGCCAGGGGCTGTGCGGCGCCCACCGGCCCGGCCACTTCGCAGGCGTCGCCACCATCGTCACGAAACTGCTCCTGCAGGCGCTGCCCGATTGCGCGGTGTTCGGGGAGAAGGACTATCAGCAGCTCCAGGTGATCCGCAGGCTCGCCCTGGACCTGGATATTCCGGTGCGGATCGTCGGCCTGCCGACCGTCCGCGAGGCCGACGGGCTCGCGGTCTCGTCGCGCAACGCCTATCTGAGCCCGGCCGACCGCGCCACCGCGCCCAAAATGCACGCGGCCCTGAAGGTCGTCGCGGAACGGGTGCTGGCCGGTGAGTCGGCGCAAACGGCCTGTGCGGCGGGCTACGAAGCCCTCGCAGCGGCGGGGTTTTCGCCGATCGAGTATCTGGAGGTAAGGGCGGCCGACACCCTGTTGCCGGCGGATCAGGCGCCGGCCGGCGCGCTGTTGCGCGCCCTGGCCGCCGCCTGGTTGGGCGAGACCCGGCTCATCGACAATATTCCGATCGCCTGATCGGAGCGCCGCACCTGAACAGGGGGTCGATCGCGGGGCCTATTCGTGGGGCACGTCGCCCTGGATGACGATCCGGTGCATCAGGCGATGCTCGGTGTAGTCGAACAACGCGTAGTGCAGGGACAGCCGGTTGTCCCAGACCGCCAGGTCGTTGGTCTGCCATTTGTGCCGGTAGGCGAACTCTGGCGTGCGCAGATAGTCGTACAGGTAGCGCAGCAGGAAATCGCTCTCGCGACGATCGATGCCCTTGATGAAGGTCGTCATGGATTCATTGACGAACAGCCCCTTCTTGCCGGTCACCGGATGCTTGCGCACCACCGGGTGCAGCGCCGGGGTGTATTGCGCGCGCTTGTCACGGATGTAGTCGGTGCCCTTGGCGGCATCATACATCTCGGGGCGAACATGCTCGCCATAGGGCTGATAGGAATCGTGATACGCCCAGAGCCCGTCGACATGCGCCTTCATCCGGTCTGACAGCGCTTCATAGGCGGCCACCATGTTGACCCAGACCGTGTCGCCGCCGCGCGGCGGGATGTCCTTGGCATAAAGCACGGTGCCCATGGTCGGCCGCTCGGTGCCGACGAAGTCCGTATGCCAGAGGTCGCGCGTCACATGGGGCGGATTGTCGACATCATATTCGAGGATGTCGATTTCAGGATTTTCCTTGCTCTTCTCAAAGCCCGAAACGGCCGATGGCTGCGGCTCCCCGAAGCGGCGCGCGAAGGTGACCTGCTGGTCCGGCGTGATGTCCTGGTCGCGGAACACGATTACCGTGCGATCGAGCAGCGCCTCGTGGATCTCGTCGAACTGCCGGTTGGTCAGGTCCTTGGAAAGATCGATGCCCTCGATGATCCCGCCGCAGGCCGGCGACATCTCGTGCAGATCAAAGCTTTCATAGCTCATTCGGTTTCTCCGTATTCCCTGAAAATATTCTGTACAACGAAGAGGGCCGGAGCAACCAGCAACTCAACCCCCGACCGGCTTGAGCATCGGGCCCAGCGCCCGGCCACCGAAGATATGGACGTGGAAGTGGGGCACTTCCTGGCCCGAATCCATGCCGTGGTTCGCCAGGATGCGATAGCCGGGCTCGGCCAGGCCGAGGCCGCGCGCAACCTGGCCGACCGCGCGCATGAAGCCGGCGATCTCGGCATCCGAGGCGTTGGCCGTGAAATCCTCATTCGAGACATAGGCCCCCTTGGGAATCACCAGCACATGGGTCGGGGCCTGGGGATTGATATCGTGGAAGGCCAGCGCGTGTTCGTCTTCGAAGACCTTGTTGCACGGAATCTCGCCCCGCAGGATCTTCGCGAAGATATTCTCGTTGTCGTAAGCCATCTCAGCCCTTTCGGGTGGCTTTCTCGTCGAGTCCGGACATCCCCTGGCGCGCAGCCAGCTTCGCCCAGACATCGGCCGGGCGCACACCCGCATCCGCCCACAACACGCACAGATGATAGATCAGATCGGCGCTCTCGGCCGCCAGCGCGTCGGGGCCCTCGCTCAGCGACGCGACGATGGCCTCGATAGCCTCCTCGCCAACCTTTTCGGCGATCTTGCCCGTGCCCCGCGCCAGAAGCTGTGCGGTGTAGGACGAGTCCGGGTCGCCGCCGCGCCGTGTCTCGATCACCGCGTAAAGCGCGTCGACGATCTCACCATTGGGGTCGCCCTTGGGTTTGTCGGCCATCACACGTCTTCCTTCTTGCTGTCCTCAAGCACAACCGGCCGTACCGGAACGCCCGCTGCGGCCATATGCGCCTTCGCCTCGCCCAGCGAATGCTCGCCGAAGTGAAAGATCGACGCCGCCAGCACGGCGGAAGCATGACCGTCGCGCGCGCCTTCGACAAGATGATCGAGCGTGCCGACACCGCCCGAGGCGATCACCGGAATGGTAACCGCATCGGAGATGGCGCGGGTCAGCGCCACATCGAACCCGGACTTCGTGCCGTCCCGGTCCATTGAGGTGAGCAGGATTTCGCCGGCGCCATAGGCCTCCATCTGCTGGGCCCACGCCACAGCATCGAGACCCGTCGGGTTGCGGCCACCATGGGTGAAGACCTCCCATTTGCCGGTCATGCCTTCGGATTCAACCGCTTTGGCGTCGATCGCCACGACAATACATTGCGTGCCGAACTTCTCGGCCGCCGCGCGCACGAAGTCCGGGTCGTTCACCGCGGCGGTGTTGATCGAGACCTTGTCGGCGCCGGCGAGCAGGAGCTTGCGGATATCCTCGACTGTGCGCACACCGCCGCCGACCGTCAGCGGCATGAAGCAGGCCTCGGCCGTCCGCGCGACCACGTCGAAGATGATGGCGCGGTCCTCATGGCTGGCGGTGATGTCGAGGAAACACAACTCGTCGGCCCCGGCGCGGTCATAGATCTGGGCCTGTTCGACCGGATCGCCCGCATCGCGCAGGCCGACGAAGTTGACGCCCTTCACGACGCGCCCGTCCTTGACGTCGAGGCAGGGGATGATCCGTACCTTCAGCATCAGGCGTTCTCCCGCAGGCGCACCAGCGCCGCCGCCAGATCGATCCGCCCGTCATAGATGGCGCGGCCCGAGATCACACCCGCGATGCCGTCACCCGCATGGGGCAGAAACACTTCCACGTCGGCGAGGGACGAGACCCCGCCCGAAGCGATCACCGGGATCGAGATCGCCCGCGCCAGCGCCACGGTCGCGTCCACATTGGGGCCCTGCATCGCCCCGTCGCGGTCGATGTCGGTATAGATCAACGCCGCGACACCGGCGTCTTCGAACCGGCGCGCCAACTCGTCGGCCGCGAGATCCGATGTCTCGGCCCAGCCCTCCACCGCGACCCGGCCGCCGCGTGCGTCGATACCGACCGCGACACGGCCGGGGTAAGCGCGGCAGGATTCGATGACCAGCTTCGGGTCCTTGACCGCCGCGGTGCCGAGGATCACCCGATCGACGCCGTCGGCCAGCCAGCCGGCGACATGGCCGGGGGTCCGGATACCGCCGCCGAGCTGCACCTTCACGCCCGCCGCGCGGGTGACATCAAGGATAGCGCGCACGGCATCACCATTGACCGACTGCCCGTCGAAGGCGCCGTTGAGATCGACGATGTGGAGCCAGGCCGCGCCCGCCTCGACGAAGGCGCGCGCCTGGTCGGCCGGGCTGTCGTTGAACACGGTCGCCGCATCCATGTCGCCGCGCAGCAGCCGCACACAGGCACCGTCCTTCAAATCGATGGCAGGAAACAAAATCATGGCCAGCCTTTTTGCGAAATCCCGGTCAGAGATTCTTGGTGTAAAAATAGCCTTCGATATACTCACCCGCGACCCGCACATATTTGGGGTGTGTGCCCCACCGTACATAGCCGCTTTCCTCGAACACCTGGATGGCACGATCCTGTGTCGCGCGCACGTCGAGATTGAGCACCGTGTAGGCCTCGCGCCGGGCCAGCTCCTCACAGGCCACCAGAATTCCGGGCGCCAGCCCGTGTCCCCGCGCCCAGGGCGCCACGAAGAAGGTGGACACGTTGACCGCGAAGGACTGGGACTCGCTGCTGGCGCGCGGGCGGTTGAGCTGCGCGGCCCCTGCGATTACCCCGTCGAGGCGCCCGACGAACACCGTGCGCCCCGGCACCAGGAGATTGCCCCGCCAGTAGGCCTCCATCACATCGCGGCGCGGCGGCGTCAGCCAGCCAAACCCGCCGCCGCCAACGATCGCGGCCTCGGCCGCGTCGCACAGATCGGCCAAATCGTTGCCCCGTAGCTCCGAGAGCCGCTCGATCTGCGTGTCGGTCATGGGGCCATAAATCCGATGATCGCACCGGCCCACACCCCCGCCCGGCCGCCCACGCAATCGTAGGATCGGGGTGGCCGGGCGGGGGTGTGGGCCGGTGCAGCGCGCTTGTACACATACAAAAACGTCATGGCGACCAGCCCAAAAACGCGGTGATGAGCGCCAGGCCCGTCGCCTGGCTCTTCTCCGGATGGAACTGGGTCCCGATCATGTTGTCGCGCCCGACGACCGCGGTGATCGCGCCGCCATAGTCGGTCGTGGCGAGCACATCGCCGGCATTCTCCGCCGCCAGCTGATAGCTGTGGACGAAATACGCATGCGGACGCTGCCCGACGAAACCGGCGAGCAGCGGGTGATCCATGGCCGTGATCTCCAGCTCATTCCAGCCCATATGGGGAATCTTCAGCGCCCGATCCGAGGGCGCAATCGGCACCACGTCGCCGGGAATCCAATCGAAGCCCGGCGCCTCGCCATGTTCGAGGCCGCGGGTCGCCATCAGCTGCATGCCGACGCAGATGCCGAGAAACGGCTGCGCGCGATCGCGCACCGCCGCATGCAGCGCCGCGAGCATGCCGTCGCGTGCCGCGAGCCCGTCGCGGCAATCGCGGAACGCGCCGACACCCGGCAGCACCACCCGGTCCGCACCGGCCACGACGTCGGCGTCCTGGGTGACGACAATCTCTCGCGCGAGACCGGCCTCTTGAGCCGCCCGCTCGAATGCCTTGGCGGCCGAGCGCAGATTGCCCGAGCCGTAGTCGATGATGGCGACGGTCTCCATGATCCTAGGCGGCCCCCATGATGTAGCGCCGTTCGGCCTCACGCAGCCGCCGGGCGGAAACCGTGCCGCGCTCCAGGACGTCGCGACGCGCCAGCACATGCCGGCGCCAGTCGTTGGCCCACAACCCCATCGCCGCCTGCAGCCCGAGCGACAGCGTGAGCTCCGCCCCATCGGTCAGGCCCGCGGCCATGGCGGACCCGCTGACAGAAACCGAAAGAAGAAGAAGCACGATCGCCGTGCGCCACATGCCGTGCCACAGCGCCCAGAGCGGCCCGAACAGGAAGGCCGGCCAGCAGAAGCCCTCCCTGATCAGGACCGCATCGCCATCGGGCGCGGCCGACCAGGAATTCGTGTGCACCGTGTAGACGTTCGTGCCCATCACCTATTCTCCCCGCGCCTGGTCTTCACCTACCTGATCTTGACGGGCCATCCGCAGCTTCAGCTCGGTCGTCGAGAACAGGCGCAGATCCGGCAGGAAGGATTCCTTCCGCAGGAACCGCACATCATGCCGGGTGACCGGGCCGACGAACATCAGCTTGTGGCTGACGCTGTAGCGCGCATGTTCAACGCCGAACACCTTCTGCAGGATGTAGAAGGTCAGATAGTGGTTGTCGACCACCGCCCGCACCGGATGGTCGGACCGGGCGACCACATGGATCAGGTCGAGATTGAACAGCTTGTCGCCGTTGACCGGCGAGTGCCGGTCGGGCCCGTCGGAGAAGACAAAATCAAAGGGCCGGTCGGGCAGGGACTCATACTGGACCCCGCGGAAGCATTTGTAGAACCCGTCCCGCTTCGGGCTGTGGATCAGCTCGACAACGTCGCGGACCTCGTCCGGCAGGCGCGTACCGGCCACCTCGAACCAGTTCTGGTCATCCTCCATCGACGTCACCCGGCCCGGCGCGCGTCCGTCTTCGCGGGCATTTTCCAGCAGCGCGTAGCCGAGCACGACGGTCGAGATGCCGGTGCCACATTCGAGGATCTCGCGCGGCCGGAAGGCGCGCACCTGCTCATACAAAGTGAGGTAGTCCGAAAACGACGCGCCGGTGACCGCGGTCCCGGCCGCCGCCCGGGTCATCAGGTTCCACAGGGGTGGGTTCGCCCGCAGCACCGCCTCGGCGCGGCGCGCGCGTTTCGCGACCATCCCGTCCACCATCCATTTGCGGAAGCGGACGAGCGGACCGTACGCGGCCGCGCTCACCGCCGTCGGCACCGCGCCGGGCGTGGATTCGGACCGCCGTGCGGCCTCTGTCCCTGTTTCATTCATCGCTTACAACTGTCCCAGGCCGCATGGCCGACCGGTTCCCGGCTGGTCCCAACTTAATCGATGGAACCGCCCAGAACACCCTTGGTCGACGGCACATCGTCGGCGCGGCGCGGATCGATCTCCACGGCAATGCGCAAGGCGCGGGCGAGGCCCTTGTAGCAGGACTCAATCATGTGGTGATTGTTCTCGCCATACAGCGTCTCGACATGCAGCGTCAGCCCGGCCGACTGGGCGAAGGCCCGGTACCATTCCTGGAACAGCTCGGTGTCCATATCGCCCAGCTTCGGGCGCGTGAACGGCACCTTCCAGACCAGATAGGGACGGTTCGACGCATCCAGCGCCACCCGGGTCAGGGTTTCGTCCATCGGCACCAGCGCATCGCCATAGCGGCGGATTCCACGGCGGTCGCCCAACGCGGTGCTGATCGCCTCGCCGACGGCGTAGCCGCTGTCTTCGGTCGTGTGGTGAAAATCGATGTGCAGGTCACCCTTCGCGCGCACCGTCAGGTCGATCAGGCTGTGCCGCGCGAGCTGCTCGAGCATGTGGTCGAGGAAGCCGATGCCCGTTTCCACGTCATAGACACCGGTGCCGTCGAGGTTGACCGCGACGGATATGTCGGTTTCCTTCGTCGTGCGCACGACTTCAGCGGTACGTGATTCGCCGTCTTTGCGCCCCGGAAGCTCCTGAACACTCATGGTTTTTTCTCCTGCAGGCCCGGTTTGGACCGAATGCGGCGCCTAGATAGCAGGCGTGGCCGCCCGGCGCCATCCCGCACCACATACCAATGCGCCTGAATCGGATTGGCGGATCAGGTGCATTTCGGCATCATACGCCGAATCATCAACTTCACTCTTTGCTTTGTCATGAACACGCTCCCCGGACGCACCCGCGTCTTTTCTGATCAAGACGTCTTGCTCCGCGCCGGCGAGGACCCGGACGCGGGCTTCGTGATTGTCACGGGACGCGTCGAGCTGCGCAACGCGGCCGGTACATTGCTGGGGGACGCGCGCCAGGGTGACGTGATCGGCGCGGCGAGCCTCCTGTTCGGCGGGCGCCAGGATCTGAGCGCCGTCGCCGCCGGACCGGTCGAGGCCGTCATGGTCGACCGGGGCACCGTGGCGGCGCAACTCGCCCGCAACCCAGATCTGGTGCGTCGGGCGGCGACCCAACTCCTCGGCGGCCTGTCGCTGGTGCCGACCGCAGAATCGGGCACAACGTCCGGAGCAGAGTCGGCCCTTGATCAGCTCCTGCGCGAATCCGACTCCAATGTCGTGTCCATCACCGGGAAACGCGCGCCGCCGGCCGCCCATCCCGGCGATATCGCCGAGATGGGCAGCTGGTCGACGATCTGGCTCAAACCGGCCAGCGACGCGACGCGCAGCGCCATGCCCCGGCGCGGCATCAAGATCAAGGAGACACCATTCGGTGTCGGGCGCAAACCGAAACGCGGCGAGCAGATCCCGCGGACCGACATCGTCCTCCAGTTTGCCGACGAGCGGCCCTACAACCTCTCGCGAAATCATTTCATGATCGAGCTCGGGCGGCCCGGCCTGATGATCCGCGATACCGGCAGTCAGCTCGGCACCCTGGTCAACGGCGAGCGGATCGGCCTCGACGAGCCGCGCAATGCGGTTTCGCTTCACATTGGCGCGAACGAGATCGAGGCCGGCGGTTACAACACGCCCTTCAGCTTTATCGTCGAAATCCACGCCTGAGCCCGGGCGCGGGCCACAGCCCGCATGCCATCCGCCGCCCCGGCAAGCCTTGATCCGCGCGCCGGCAGGCCCACATGGAGGGTCTCGGCCATTGCGCCCGCCGCCCGGATGCGGCAGGACTCGGGGCCATCCCCTGATTGACCCTCCTGACTGATCGCGGACCACAACCATGAACACATACCAATCCGACGACCGCATCCCGTCCTGGCACGGCACCACGATCCTGTCCGTGCGCAAGGGCAATGATGTGGTGATCGCAGGCGACGGACAGGTCACCCTGGGACAGACCGTGATCAAGGCCACCGCACGCAAGGTCCGCCCGCTGGGCGACGGCAGCGTGATCGCCGGCTTCGCCGGCGCCACCGCCGACGCGATGACCCTGTTCGAGCGGCTCGAGACGAAACTCGAGCAGCATCCCGGCCAGCTCACCCGCGCCTGTGTGGAGCTCGCCAAGGACTGGCGCACCGACCGGTATCTGCGTCGGCTGGAGGCCATGATGGCGGTGGCGAGCAAGGACACATCCCTGGTCCTCACCGGCACCGGCGACGTGCTCGAGCCCGATGACGGCATCATCGCCATCGGGTCCGGCGGCAACTACGCGCTGGCCGCGGCCCGCGCGCTGGTCACCCGCGATGACCTCACCCCGCGGCAGGTTGCCGAGCAGGCGATGGCGATCGCCGCCGACATCTGCGTCTACACCAACACCAACGTGACGATCGAAAGCCTATGACCAATTTTTCCCCGCGCGAGATCGTCTCCGAACTCGACCGCTTCATCATCGGTCAGGACGACGCCAAGCGCGCCGTCGCCATCGCGCTGCGCAACCGCTGGCGCCGCCAGCAGCTGACCGGCGATATGCGCGAAGAAGTGCTGCCCAAGAACATCCTGATGATCGGCCCCACCGGCGTCGGCAAGACCGAGATTTCGCGCCGCCTGGCGCGGCTCGCCAACGCGCCGTTCATCAAGATCGAAGCCACCAAGTTCACGGA
>Ga0070727_10003662_pt1 | contig 13729 bp, 13 predicted proteins | sample tdAd472_FD_66722 | JGI IMG/M metagenome (GOLD analysis project Ga0070727, IMG submission 66722) | Marine sediment microbial communities from the Atlantic coast under amendment with organic carbon and nitrate - tdAd47.2 | ecosystem: Environmental > Aquatic > Marine > Coastal > Sediment | place... | reverse complement strand
TCGGACCACATGGCGAAGGTTGCTTCCATACCGGCAAAAACGAAGGTCGAAAGAAAAGTAACGAGGATCAGAGATCCCAGTACAGGGCGCGTTAATCCTTCGATGAACAACGTCCATTGCCGTTTTTTGGGAAGGGCCGCGTTGCGTTGGCGAACCTCGTTTGAAAGCGATTCTTTCAGCATAATCAAAGCCATAAGGAAAGATAACGCGCTCAAAGCCGCCGCCGCGAATGCTGGAAGTTGGTAGTTGGCCGTTGCCGGATCGGGACCCGCCAGAATACCGCCAATTGCCGGACCGATGATAAAGCCAAGGCCGAATGCCGCGCCGATTACTCCCATACCCTTGGCCCGGTTTTCCGTTGTCGTAATATCGGCGACATAGGCGAAAGCCGCGCCGATATTGCCGGCCATAAATCCGCCGAAAGCACGGGCGAGAAAAAGTAGCCATAGACTATCGGCGAAACCCATGACCACGTATGCAAGGCTCGATCCGGCCAGGCTGAAGAGCAAGATCGGGCGTCTCCCGTAGCGGTCGCTCAACCGACCGAGGAATGGCGCGGCGATAAACTGCGTTAACGAATAGGTCGCCATCAGGATGCCGACCGTATCGGGCGAGGCTTTGAAAAATTCCGCGTAAAACGGCAAAAGAGGGATGATGATCCCGAAGCCGATCAGATCGACAAGTACGATTAGGAACAGGATCAGCATAGGATGTGACTTAGGCCTTGGGACGGTTCTAAAGAGTTGGCGAAGTTATACGGAAGCCCGGGACGATGATCAAATGATTACGGATTAGCGCTGGGTTAGTTTGAGTTCGATACGGCGGTTTTTCGCCAAGGCTTCAGGGCTTGATCCATCTTCAAGCGGTTGGAACTCGCCAAAACCGGTCGCGGCGAGCCGTTCGGACGGGATGCCGTTCTCCACTAGGTGACGGACGACTGAAATCGCCCGGGCGGAGGAGAGTTCCCAGTTGGACGGAAATTTGAGATTCTTGATGGGGACTTTATCCGTATGGCCGTCGACCCGGAGTATCCAGTTCACGTCTTTGGGGATTTTTCTGGCAATTTCCTGGAGCGTTTGGGCCAGGACGGTCAATTGCTGTTGCCCCTCTTTTCCCAAATCGGCGGAACCGGTTTCAAAAAGCACTTCCGATTGGAAGACGAAGCGGTCGCCGACGATTTTAACGCCCTCTGTTTTGCCGAGAATTTCCCGAAGTTTGCCGAAGAATTCCGAACGGTAGCGGGCCAGCTCCTGCACTTTCCCGGCCAGGGCGGCGTTTAACCGGCTGCCGAGATTGGCGATTTGTACTTTTTGCTGACGGGCCAGTTCTTCCGAGGCTTCAAGCGCCGCATTGAGGGCCGCCATCTGTTGGCGCAGAGAATTGAGTTGCTTGTTCAACAGCGCGACTTGGGCGCGCGCACTCTCTGAAAGCTCTTTTTCTTTGAGGAGGGATCCTTCGGTATCGTCCAGCTTGCCGGCCAACTTGGCGATTTTGGCTTCCAGCTCTTCTCGAAGCGCTTCCAAGGCATTGATATCGCTGGTCAGCCGGTCGACGTCGCTTCGTTTCGAGGCGAGTTCTTCTTTGGTCGCCGAGTTCTCCCTGGTCAGCGCAGCAACCTTGGCGGTCAAATCTTCGCGCTGCGTGACGGAACTTTGAAGTTGCGCCGAAAGTTGCGAGATATCGAGCCGCAGGTCCTTGTTGGCCTTCCGCTCCAGCGCCAAAAGATCGGCCAGTTCGCTGACTTGGCTTTGCAACCGGACCAAGGCTTCGTCGCGCCCCGACAACGCATTGCTCAAAAAGAACTGGGACAAGACGAAGATCAGCAAAACGAAGATCAAGACGAGGAGCAAGGTTGCCAGGGCGTCGACGAACCCGGGCCAGATATTGGTTTCGCGCCGGTTGCGGCGGGAAAGACTCGCCATCAGATTTTACCCGCCGCCTTGCCGTTGGTTGCCTTGGGCGGCAATGGTCCTGGCAAGCAGCTTGATTTCGCTACGGATTTGACCGACCGCGTCGGTGCGCCCTTTGGCGGCCTCCTCGACGAAACGGGCGAGATAAATATCCATGTTGCGGATATGGCTGCGGGTCGCGTCGTCAATCGCCCCGCCGGTTTTGCCGCCTTGTTCGGCCAGCTTGCTCAAAACCGGTTTCAACTCGGCCTGATGTTCCGCCAATTTGACCAAAAGATTTTGCTCCGCCTTCATTTGATCGGTCAGGACGGAAAGTTTTTCGGTCAGGGCCATGGTATGGCGCGAAGACTGGATACGCGCCTCTTCGCCTTGGGTCAGCGTTCGTTGCAGGTTTTCGAGACTTTCCGCGGTTTGTTCCAGCAGGGCCTGTACGTAAGCGGGAACGGACTGTTCGCCGTCGCCGCCAAAACCGCCGCTGGGCAGGTTGGTGAAGTTGGAAAGCCAGTCTTCGAGGTCGTTATAAAACCGGTTCTGCGCCTGCCCGGCCTGGAGATCGAGAAACCCGAGAACCAGGGAACCCGCCAAGCCGAAAAGAGAGGAACTGAATGCGGTTCCCATACCGTCCAGAGGCGCTTCCAAACCTTCTTTGAGGTTTTGGAAGACGGCATTGATGTCTCCGCCGGCAACCGAAAGGCTGCCGATCACATCGCTAATCGAGCTTACGGTCTCCAGAAGACCCCAAAAGGTCCCGAGAAGGCCAAGGAAAATCAGGAGTCCGATGGTGTAACGCGAAATGTCCCGGGACTCGTCGAGCCGCGATGCGATGCCGTCGAGCAGCGAGCGCATGGCAAGGGCTGAGAGTTTTAAAGCGCCGCGTTTGTCGCCGAGCATGGTCGCCATCGGGGCGAGCAGGCGGGGAGGCTTGGCTTGCGAAACGACCGGTTGGTTTTGTGAAAAAGATTCGATCCAGGCGGCTTCCGGATACAGCATGCCGACCTGACGGAAATTAAAAATAATGCCGAGGAGCAGAACGCCAAGGATCAGGCCATTGAGCGGCGCGTTGGCGAGAAAGGCTTCCCGTAGCGGCAGGAAGAGCAGCACCGCTACGCCCCCGACCGCGATCAGAAACAGGATCATCCGCGTAAGAAAACGTTGCGGTCGGGTCATTTTTTGCTGTCTCCCCCGGTTAAAAAGGTTTCTCTCCCCTTAGTTGCTATCGGTTGACGACCTTGAGATCGACCCGGTTGGGATCGCCTTCCGGTACCTTATCGCCGAGGGCGCGAACGTCGATACGCGTACTTTTCACTCCCTGACCGATCATGTAGGAGCGAACGGCGAGGGCTCTTGAGAGCGACAGTCTTCGAGCCTTGCTCGACGACAGATTGTCGCCGCCGGCATAAGCCAACACCTGGAGCCTCATTTCCGTCGATCCTTTGATCTGCTCGGCCAATTTATCGAGGATCGGTTTCGCCGAACCGGGAAGCTTACTCGTCGTGCCGCTGAAGGCGACTTGTTCGACGTCTCCGCTTTCTACCGGCGCTTTCGGCGATACGGCGGCGACCTGAACCGGCTCCTTGACTGGCTCGGCTTCGGTCTCGGGTGTTTTGAGAGGCATCGGCACTTTCGGTGCTTCGACCTTTGCCACCTGCGGCGGCGGCGGAACCTCTTCGCTTGTCACCGGCGGTTTTTTGACGGCGGGCGGCGCGGGCGGCTCAAGCGGTTTCGCCTTTTGCGGTTCCGGTGCCGTATTTGTTGGTTCTGGAGTTTTGATCGCCGTTTGAACCGGTTCGGGTTTCGGTTCCGGCTCAATCGGCATCGGTGCGGCGACCTTGGGCGACGGCGTCAATTTGGGGGCGGGGGGCGTCGCGGTTGGGACCGGCGTTTTAGCGGCGGTCGCCGTCGGCTTTTTCAGCGGCGGCGGCGCTGTGAAGCTGGAGCCGCTGTTCGCTTGGGCCGCCATGGGCTTTTTGAGCGTAATGGCCGGGCTTTCGGTGGTTGCCGGCGGAGCGATAAATGTCGAATCAGGCATGCTTGGGCCCGGCATGACTAAGCCGGTTTGCGGCGAAACTGGAAGACTGGTTCCCCGTGTCGCCGTCGCCGCCATGCCACCGTCGTCGATGACGGAAAGATCGACCATGACGCCCGATGAGGCCGCGCCGTACTGCGCCCAGGCCGGAGCCCCTACTAAAACGGTGCCGCCTATTCCCAGGGCCAGTAGACCCGCCCGGAGATTTTTGTATTCCTGCATAAACCCAAAGCCCCCTAGCTTCACAAACAACAGGTCTTAAGAACCGTCGTTTTTACTGCGAGAAACCAAGATAGCCAAGCGTTGTCTAGGAAACAACAATGATCAATTCTTAAACGTTGGATCAGGCGGGTGTTTTACCGGCTTTTTTAAGGATACGGCCCAGTTCGGTGTGAATCTGGTCGTTGGCGGCGAGGATGCTGCCCGACTCCAGCATGTTCCGTTTGCCGTCGATTTCGGTCACGAATCCACCGGCTTCCCTTACAAGGATGATGCCTGCTGCGATATCCCAGGGTTTCAAGCCGGTTTCCCAAAAACCGTCATAGCGTCCGGCGGCCACATAGGCCAGATCGAGCGATGCGGCGCCGAACCGGCGGATCCCTGCTGAAACGGCCATTACTGCTTCAGCTTCCCGGAGAAAGGTTTTGTGCCCCGTTCTTCCTTTAAACGGAATGCCAGTTGCAAACAGGGATTCTTCCATGTTGCGGCGCGACGATACACGCAGCCGCCGTCCATTCATGAAAGCGCCTTGCCCTTTTTCCGCCGAGAACAACTCGTCCTTGGCCGGATCGTAGATAACCCCGGCGACGATCTCTCCATCGCGTTCCAGGGCAACGGAAATGGCGAAATGGGGCAGGCCGTGAAGGAAGTTGGTCGTTCCGTCCAGCGGATCGATGATCCAACGGTTATGGGTGTCCTTGCCCTTGATTTCGCCTTTTTCCTCAAGCAGGAAGCCGTAGTTGGGGCGGGCGGTCTGGAGTTCTTCGACCAGCTTTTTCTCAGCCGTGGTATCAGCCGTGCTGACGAAATCCGCCGGACCCTTCATGGAAACCTGAAGGTTGTTGATCTCGCCGAAATCGCGAGCGAGGCGGCGCGACACCTTCATCACTGCGCCGGTCATCACGTTAATCAGGGCGGATTTCTGAGCCATTTTTCTTATTAGTCCTTTGCGCGCTCGACGTAGGTGCAGTCGGCGGTGTTAACAACGACCCGGGTGCCGGCGGAAATATGCGGCGGGACCAAAATGTCGAGGCCGTTTTCCAGCTTTGCGGGTTTGTAGGAGGAGGAGGCGGTTTGGCCTTTGACCACCGCATCGGCCTCGATAATTTCCAGCGTTACTTTTTCGGGTAGTTCGATGCCGATCAAGCTCTCTTCATAGGACTCGATTTGGACGTTCATACTTTCCTGGAGGAAAGGAATCTGATCTTCACCGATCATTTCGGCGGGAACGGCGACCTGTTCATAGGTTTCGTTGTCCATGAAGGTATACATGTCGCCTTCGGAGAATAGGTACTGCATCTCTTTTTGTTCGAGGCGGACCTTCTCGACGTTCTCCGATGCACGGAAACGTTCGTTAAGTTTTGTGCCGTCGCGGATATCCTTGAGCTCTACCTGGAGGTAAGCGCCGCCTTTGCCGGGTTGAGTATGCTGAGTTTTGACGGCGCGCCAGAGGCGGCCTTTATGCTCAATCACATTGCCGGGACGGATCGAGTTTCCATTGACTTTCATGGCAGAAATCCACGTTAACAGTGTTTAGAACAGGAGATTCCCAATGCGGGGAACGAAGTTGGCGCGGAAACTAGCAGGAGATGCCCGGTTAGGCAACGCTGGAACCGTTGACCCGCTCAATTACTTCGTTGAAGGCTTTTACCGCAGCAGCCGGGCCGTCGGGATGGTTCCAAACGCCTCCAACGACGGCGAGAAAGTCGGCGCCGACGGTGACCAACGGTTCGCAGTTTTCAGGCGTAATTCCGCCTATGGCGACGCAAGGGACGGTGGTCATCATGGTCCAGGCGTTGATCAACTCGAATGTCGCCTCGGTTTTCGGCTCTTTGGTTCCGGTCGGGAAAAACGCGCCGAAAGCGACGTAGTCGGCCCCCTTGTCGCCCGCCTCGAAGGCCAATTGCTTGGAGTTGTGACAGGTCACCCCGACGATACCCTCCCGGCCGATCAACTGCCGGGCTTCTTCATAGGTGCCGTCTTCCTGACCGATGTGAACGCCATCGCAGCCGCATTCGACGGCGAGGTCCGCACGGTCGTTCATTAAAAATGCGACATCCCGGTTCTGAACGATCGGACCCAAGGTCTCTGCCGCCCTTTTGACAGTGTCGTCGTCGACGTCTTTGAGGCGCAATTGAACGCAGGCGACGTTGCCCGCATCGATGGCCGACGCCAACTGATCGCCAAAAGCGGCTAAATCAGAAATTGTTGGCGGCGTGATGAGGTAGAGTTGGGTAGCGGGATCAGACATGCCGAGTTCCTGAAGCAAGAGGTGGCTCAGTGGTACTCCAATGAGATGACAGTTTCAATCATTTGGCCTGTTGTGAACCCGCGCCCCGAGTTGGGCGGCGATGCTTTCAATTTTTGCCAGGACATCGGGGGGCAGATCGACGCTGATATCCTTGGCTCCCAGCCGCAGGGCGTTTAGCGCCAGCCCGGCTTGGTCGCCGCAATCGAGAATCGCCGTGTACTCAATATCCGCGTTTTCGGATACCGCCGCAGAAATCATTTCGAGAAATCCGACCACACCCAACGAGGCCGCCGCATCCGGAGCGCTTAAAAGGACGCAAGATTTTTTCGCTCCATTGAAGGCGGAGCGGGCTTCATCAAAATTATGGACAACTTTAGGAGCCTGCATGCGGCTAGAATGCACGAATACGGCAAAAAGAAAAAGGGCGGAACCTCGCGGCGGCGCCCTTTTATGTTACGCAAATGCGTCGTCGCAATCTCTTAGGATTGCTCGGGATTTGCTTTTAGTTGGCGGCGACGTGCTTGACGAAGCGCAGCATGTTGCAGGTGTAGCCGTATTCGTTGTCGTACCAGGACACCAGTTTGACGAAGGTACCGTCCAGTGCGATCCCCGCTTTGGCGTCGAAAATCGAGGCGTGCGGGTTGTCGCGGAAGTCGGTGGCGACAACCATTTCCTCGGTGTAGCCCAAGGTTCCTTTCATCTCGCCTTCGCTGGCGGCTTTGATGGCGGCGCAGATGTCGTCGTAGGCGGCTTCCTTGTCCAACTCGACGGTCAGGTCGACGACGGAAACGTCGGAGGTCGGAACGCGGAAGGACATACCGGTCAGCTTGCCGTTCAATTCCGGCAACACAACGCCGACGGCCTTGGCGGCACCGGTGGACGACGGAATGATGTTTTCAAGAATGCCGCGGCCGCCGCGCCAGTCTTTCTGCGACGGGCCGTCGACGGTCTTTTGGCTTGCCGTTGCGGCATGGACCGTGGTCATCAGGCCGCGCTTCAAACCCCAATTGTCGTTGAGGACCTTGGCGATCGGGGCCAAGCAGTTGGTGGTGCAGGAGGCGGCGGAAACGATGTTTTGACCGGCGTATTCTTGATGGTTGACGCCGAAAACGAACATCGGCGTGCCGTCTTTCGACGGGGCCGACTGGACGACTTTTTTCGCCCCTGCATCAAGGTGCTTCTGGCAGGCTTCGGCGGTAAGGAAAAAGCCGGTCGACTCGACCACGATATCGACGCCGACGTCGCCCCAGGCGAGATTGGCCGGATCGCGTTCCGCCGTGAGGCGGATGGTTTTGCCGTTTACGACAAGATTGGAGCCGTCAACCGCGATATCGCCGCTGAAGTTTCCATGCACCGAGTCGTACTTCAGCATGTAGGCGAGATAATCCGCATCGAGCAGATCGTTGATCGCCACAATCTCAATGTCGTTAAACTCGGCTTCGTCGGTGGCCGCGCGGAACACCATGCGCCCAATCCGTCCAAAACCGTTAATTGCTACCCGAACCGCCATGTAATCCTCCGACTATTCAAACGAGTGATAGGGGCTTTATCCCTTGATTTTATTCGATGCGCTTTTCTTTTGCGCTTAACAGTACGATTTATATAGCATACTGCTAATATAACGGCACACACCCAATCGGTGTTTTGCTCCCTGCCCGAACGGGTGGCCTCGTCTCACTATGAGGGAAAGAAGCCTGATACCGGCCGAACGTCAACCGGAAACTGCGTGATGAGCGCAATTCGGGTGGGGATCGTAGGGTATATCTTAAGTGGCTTACCGCTTGCGCCTCATTTTTTAATTGAGAAACAGACGGCAAGCCTATTAAACCGTTGACCTTTTCGGATTCGACGCCATAATCGTCCGGCGCGTGAAGAGGGGGAGTGCGTTTCCGTGTCGGATCATGTAGCGACCAAACACCCGAGATTGGATAAAGCTCAGGACCGCTTGAGCAAAGCGGTGTCGCGGCTCGAGTCTCTTGCAGGCGACGGCGCCTTGTCCGGCGGTACGGCTCAATCCCTTACCCATGAGCTGGAAGGGTTTCGGTCGGAAAATGCTCGGCTGCGGGACGCTAATGCCACGGTGAGCAAGCGCCTGGATAAGACGATTGAACGCCTGAAAGCCGTTTTGGGGGATTAGGGCGTGGCGCAGATTTCCGTAAATATCAATAACCGCAAGTACGAAATCGCCTGTGACGACGGACAGGAAGCTCATCTAAAAAGATTGTCCGAGTACGTGGACAAACGGATGGGAGAGCTTGTCGCTGCCGTCGGTCAGGTCGGTGAATCCCGTTTGCTGGTCATGGCCGCCCTCCTTTTGGCCGATGAACTGTCGGATGCCTACGATCAGATCGAGGATTTAAAAAAGGAAAACTCGTCGCCCTCTAAAATGAACCGCTTGGAAGAAGAACTGGGTGGCTTCCTTGAAACTCTCGCCGGGCGGCTGGAAGCGGTCGCCGAGGGGTTGGAGAGCAAATAAACCCGCCGATTGCCTCCGGTTTTTCCACCTTTGATTTCAGCCCTTTTAAAAAGATGCGTCTGCGCCTACATTGGCGCCGTGGTTGCTGCGCTTCGCGTCAGTCCTCTTGATCCCTAGGGCCAATGCATTTCGCAAGGGAGCTGTCTCTGTCGAGCTCGTGGGCTCGTTACACGGCACCCACCTTATTGGGTGGGCCTTGGATGGATCTCATAGGATAGACGGTTGTCGCGGCGCCACACTGTCTTTCAAGAATTCGAGGACTGGTATGGAGACCAAGGAAGCCCTGCGGGAAGAACTAAAAAAAAGGCGCGCCGACGTCTCTCTCGAAGACAGAAAAACCGTTGAAGATATTATCGCCGACAATTTCCTCGAGGCGGTCAAGCTTCCTTCAGAATCCGTTGTTGCTCTCTATTGGCCGTTGGGTGATGAACTCAGCACAATAGCCCTGGCGCATCGTCTGCGTGACTCCGGTCACACGGTTGTTTTGCCCGCTGTTGAGACCGAAGGCGGTCTTTTGACTTTTCGAGAATGGACGCCTGACGTTCCTCTTGTAAAGGGACGGCACGGCATTATGGAACCCCCAACAACTCAAGAGATATTGGTCCCCGAACTGGTCGTGGCTCCTTTGTTAGGTGTCGATGACGCAGGTCATCGCCTGGGTTACGGTGGCGGCTATTATGACAGAACAATCGCCGGTCTTCGCCAAGATGGCGGTTTTCTCGGCTACCTCGGTCTTTGTTATTCCTTTCAAAACGTGGCGGAGCTTCCTATTGAAGAGCACGATCAACCGCTTGATGCGGTGATGTCGGAGAAAGGCGTTCATAGTTTTAACAGGAGTGCGGCGTGAGACTTCTCTATTGCGGTGACGTGGTCGGTAAAGCCGGACGCAAGGTCCTCAAGGAACATCTGCCAGACTTGCAAAACCGGTTAAAACTGGATTTCGTCCTCGTCAACGGGGAGAACGCGGCGCACGGGTTTGGTGTTACGAGCAAGATCTACAAGGAATTTACCGATCTTGGGGTTGGTGCTGTTACAACCGGGAACCATGCTTGGGATCAAAAGGAAATGCTCGTCGAAATCGATGGGTTGCCTCGCATGATTCGCCCCCACAATTACCCGGCGGGAACGCCCGGCCATGGGGCAAAGGTTTTCACCGTGGCGAGCGGGCGAAAAGTTTTGGTCGTCCAGGTGATGGGGCGTCTATTCATGGATCCTTTGGACGATCCCTTCGCCTGTCTCGACAAGGAGCTGTCCCGCTACAAACTGGGGGCCGGCGTCGATGCGATTATGGTCGATGTCCATGCCGAGGCGACGAGCGAGAAGATGGCCATCGGTCATTTCCTGGATGGCCGCGTTTCTTTGGTTGCCGGAACGCACACCCACATTCCCAGTGCGGATGCTCAAATTTTGCCGAACGGTACGGCCTACCAGACGGATGTGGGGATGTGCGGAGATTACAACTCGGTTATCGGGATGAAAAAAGACGCCGCCATCGCCCGCTTTACCCGCAAAGTACCGGGGGCTCGTCTTGAGCCGCAGGACGGACCGGCGACGCTTTGTGCGGTCTATGTTGAAACCGATGACCGGACGGGACTTGCCGCCCGCATTGAGCCTGTGCGGCTCGGCGGACGGCTTATCGAGAACTGTCCCGAACTGCTTTAACCCCTCCTGATCTGATCGAGGAATTCGGCCACGTGCGCGTTGAGCAGATCCGATTGCCGGCCGATTTCTTGAGCCGAATCAAGTACCTGACCGGCAACCGTTCCGGTTTCCTTAACCGCCTGAGTTACCGAGGAAATATTGCCTGAAACCTCACTGGTTCCCGCCGAAGCCATTTCGACGCTGCGGGCGATTTCCTGAGTTGCCGCCGACTGCTCTTCCATGGCGGCGGCAATGGAGGAGGCGATTTCGTTCATCCGCCCAATGGTTTTGCCAATTGCGCCGATGGCTTTCACCGTATCCTGCGAAGCGTTTTGGATACCTCCGACTTGGAGGCTGATTTCCTCGGTTGCTTTGGCGGTCTGGTTGGCGAGGTTTTTGACTTCCGACGCGACGACCGCGAACCCTTTTCCGGCTTCGCCTGCCCGGGCCGCCTCAATTGTCGCATTGAGGGCCAGGAGATTTGTTTGTTCGGCGATGTCGGTAATCAATTGAACGACTTCGCCGATCTTTTCCGCCGCTTCGTCGAGCCCTTTGACCATGGATTCGGTTCGATGCGCCTCGTCAACGGCCTCACCGGCGATGACGGTCGACTGATTGACCTGGCTGGAAATCTCGTTGATCGAGGCGGACATTTCTTCCGCCGCGCTGGCAACGGATTGAACGTTGCTGGCGGCATTTTCGGCGGCGCTGGCAACGACGGTCGAGCGCTCTTCGGTGCTTTTCGCGGTGCCCGACATACTTTGAGCCGCCGTCTGCATTTCCTTGGCGGCCATACCGACGGTTTCCACAACGCCGCCGACGCTGGTTTCAAACCGGTCGGCCAACTGGCGGCGCATGGTTGCCTGTTCTTCGGCGGCCTTTTTCTTTGCCTGCTCTTGTTGAACCGTCAGGTTTTTAACCTCGATGGCGTTGTCTTTAAAGACTTGAACCGCCGAAGCCATCCGCCCGATCTCGTCGGTGCGGTCAACCGAAGGAACTTCGGTTGCTAGTTCTCCATGCGCCAACTTGCCCATGGCTTCCGTCATGTCGGTCAATGGGCGGGTGAGGAGGTTTCTAAGGGCTATGAAAATAACCAAGGCCGTAATGATGAAAAAGCCGATCTTGGCGCTGATGCTCCACGTCCCGGCCTCATCCTGAACGTCTTCCAACCGATCGTGAGCCGCTTGCATTTCCGCTGCATACTTGGCGGACGTTTGCTTTATTTTTGCCTCGAAAGCCTGGTTTTCTTCGACAACCTTTTTGGCTTCTTCTTCCTGTGCGCGGTTGATTGCCGCCATCCTCATTTGAGCGATGGTCTCCAGCTTGACGATATCCGCCCGCGAGGTGGCTAATTCAATGACGCCGCGCGGAATGCTGTCTTCGCCGTGGCATCCGCGGCACTGTTCCTTATTTTCCAGCACATAGTAGGAATAGGTGGCCGGAACGTCTTTATCGTTGTCGTCTTTCAGCGTGCCGAATACGGCGACATCGCGAGACCTTGTTTTGACGGTTTCTTCAAGACCGGCCAACCGCTCCCCATCCAGGACGGCCGGTTCTTCGGCTTCCCGTGGTTCAAAGGTAACGTCGCCTAGTACGCGATTGACCGCGTCGATGGTTTCGTTGTCCTTGAACGCTTCTCTGCCGTCAATTCGCCAAAGATTGATCGAGAGAATTTTCGGGTTTTCCGTCATCGTCTCAATGACGTCTTGAACGGCGCTGGCGTCCCCACCCATCATCGCCGCTTCAATAAGGGTGGCGACAGAACTGGCAATGCCGAACTGAGTTCCCTTTAAGAAGTTTTTTTCCTCGGTGATTTTGAGTTGGGCGTTTGATTCGGAAAGAGAGTGATTGAGGTTTAGACGCTCTTCCTTAAGCGCCAGATTTTCCGAAAGGCCTTGTGTGATCTGCTGGTCTTTGTCTTTTAGGACCGATTGCATGGTATCGACAATCGAGTCGGTTTCTTTTTGAACCGTATTTCCGATGAAACTGCTAATGGTGAAATCGGCGATAGAGGATGCGCCGACTAAAACGAAGACAATCGCAATAATCTTTGCGCTCAGTGACTTCAATCCACCCATCTAAACGCTCCTGCTCTCGACATATTTTTTTTCAACTTTGGGGCGGTTTTAATCTCTGCCCCTCCTACCGGTTGGTAATTTCGCGCATTAGACGGTTTTTGCCAACCCTTCTAAAAAATAAAACACGGTTGTGAGGATGCGCACAGGTGTGGCGTTTGAACCGGCGTAGGGTGATCGTCGGCACAAGGAAGAGGTTGGTGAAAATGCAAGACCAAGACTGGAGCGACATTCGGGCCGACCGGGCTTTGGGGGGCGTGTACTCGGTCAAGGGGGGCGATTTGACCGCCTTGCTGGAGGAAACGCCGGATGGGCGGTCTTCGGCGCACCTTGGCGAATTGGTGCGCATAGAGGCCAGCCTTCCGGGACGGATGGTTTTCGGAATCGTAACCGGCCTGTCGCGCCAAAGTGTTGTGCCGGGCGGTGGGTTTGCGGCGGTTGCTCAAATTCAATTGGTCGGTGAGACCGTGTCCGATGGAGACGGCGGTATCGTGTTGGAGCGAGGGGTATCCCGTCATCCGGTCTTAGGGGCGCCCGTCCGGGCCGCCGATAGAAAAGATTTAGAGACGGTTTTCGTCCGTCCCGGTGAAAAGACCGTTCCTCTGGGTTCCTTGCACCAAGACCCATCCATTCAGGCCCATGTGCTGGTCGATGGCCTGCTGGGGAAACATTTCGCCATTATGGGAACGACCGGCGCGGGCAAGTCCTGCGCACTGGCGCTGCTCCTTCGCCGGATTTTGACAAGTCTGCCCAATGGGCATGTCGTTTTGATCGATCCCCACGCCGAGTATGGCGCGGCCTTTAAGGATTTGGCCGAAATCGTCACCGTCGATAACCTTGAGCTTCCCTACTGGCTGCTCAATTTCGAGGAACTTTGCGGCGTTGTGGTCAGCCGCGACGGCGCTGCGGCGGAACAGGAGCAGGAAATTCTGAAAAAAGCCGTCGTTCAGGCCAAAAAGCGGTTTTGCGGGGCAGGTGAGGAAACGGACCATATTACCGTCGATACCCCGACCCCTTATCGGCTTCGGGAAGTGGCGGCTTTGATCAACGAGTCCATGGGGTTGCTCGACAAAGCCGAGGGAACGAAGCCGTTTCTACGGTTGATTTCGCGTCTTGAGGCCTTGGAAAGCG
>Ga0070727_10003661_pt1 | contig 13739 bp, 10 predicted proteins | sample tdAd472_FD_66722 | JGI IMG/M metagenome (GOLD analysis project Ga0070727, IMG submission 66722) | Marine sediment microbial communities from the Atlantic coast under amendment with organic carbon and nitrate - tdAd47.2 | ecosystem: Environmental > Aquatic > Marine > Coastal > Sediment | place... | reverse complement strand
GGTATGCTCGTGCCACCTTCGCATCCGGATTCCTGCAGCAGGCAGCCCTTCCATGAGCACGCTTGACGAACTTCGCAGCCAGGCCCTCGAACTGCCACCGGCCCACCGGGCGGGGCTGGCCCGTGATCTTCTGATGAGCCTCGAACCCGGTGAGGCTTCCACCGATTCCGATACGATCGACGTGGACTGGGCAGACGAAATCCGCGACCGTGCAGAGGCTGTCGCGAGCGGCAACTTCAGCGCCACGGACTGGCGGGACTCTGTCGAACGACTTCGCAACGAACTCGCCCAGAGGCGAGCAACGTGAAAGTCCGCATCCTCGACGTCGCCGAACAGGAAGCCCGCGATGCCGCGTTCTGGTACGACGATCAGACTCTCGGTCTCGGCGAGGACTTTCTGACTGAGTATGCGCGTCGACTGCAGGAGATCACGGACGCCCCGGAACGGTTTCCTCTGCTCGAAACGAACGGGACCGAGTTTCTGATTCGCCGAGCGATTTTGAGACGCTTTCCCTATGCCGTCGTCTATCAACTCGCTTCGGAAGACGCCCTCGTGATCGCAGTGATGCACCTCAGCCAGCGTCCGAACTACTGGATCAGCCGCCTGCAATGAGCGGTGTCCGACAGTCGTTAGACAACCGATGATTCATCGACTTCGAACGGGCAAGGGGCCATACCCGGCCATCAGTTCGTCCCGGCATTCGTTTCGCCGGCCTGCGGCGGAATAACGGGTGCCGGAGGCCAGTGGACGCCGCGTTGCAGTGACAGGCCGCGGTTTCCGCCAGCGGGGAACGGCTGATCCGCAAGACCGACGAGGTCGCCATCCGCGTCGAGCCAGCTGAGATCGCTGTCGTACAGTTCGCTTCTCAGAAGTTTGGTCAGCTCAGCCAACGTCTCCGAGTGCGCCGGCACGCCCGCCAGGTCGGTCAGTTCCTGCGGATCGGATTCCAGATCAAACAGCTGCCGCCGGTTGCCTGCCGGGTAATAGATCAGTTTGTACCGACCGTCATGGATCATGCGCGTTGCGGCGGAGCCTTCGTTGCATTCGCCGTACAGATGCGATCGACGCTCGCCGGTGACCATCGACCGACCGTCGCAGGATTCCGGCATCTGAACTCCGGCGAGGTCGAGCAGTGTGGGCATGACGTCCTGCAGCCCCGTGAGTCGCTCGTCGGTCGTGTTCGGAGCTGCTCGCGACTCACGTTTGCGGTCGACGAGAATCATTGGCACGTTGGCCGACGGCTCGTAGTACAGCCGCTTGGCCCACATTCCGTGCCGCCCGAGCATGTCGCCATGATCAGCCGTCACCAGGATGATCGTGTCGTCGAGAATGCCTTCCTCGCGCAGCGTCCCCAGCACCAGCCGCAGCTGATGATCGATGTGCGTGCAGAGCGCGTAAAAGCCGCGCAGGCCGGTTTCGATCGCTCGCCGGGTCCGCACGTCCCAGCTTTCGTACTGCATCTGCAACCGGTACGGCAGCGAAGCCACACCGTCGTCAGCTGACGCAGCTCCAGAGCCGCAAGACTCAGAGCCAACCTGCCAGTCCGACGGAACCCAGTCGCCGTAAACGGGCTCATCGAGTTCCCGTTCGCCATACAAGTCCCAGTAGTGCTGCGGCGGAACCAGCGGCGGATGCGGGTGCGTAAACGACAAATACCAGAAGCCGGGCCGAGTCGGGTCGCGGCGGCGGATCGTTCGCGACATTTCGCGCGCCGTCCAGTTCGTCACATGACAATCTTCCGGCAGATGCCAGGGTCGCGCTGAGTATTGATTGTTGCTCATCGCGTGATCGAACTGTCGACCGGCGAAGCCCTGGTCTCCGAGGAAGATGTCATAGTCGTCCCACACCCCCCAGTGAGGCCGGCCTTCCTCGGCGAGCAGCACGTCATCAAAACCCGCCCGAGCACGCTGCGGATAGACATGCAGCTTGCCCACAGCAAAACACTGATAGCCTGCCCCCTTGAAACAGTCGGCAATGGTCGGAACGTTCGGCATCGGCAGCGTCGTCTGAAACGTCCGGTCGCCATGAGTTCTCGGGCACTGCCCCGTCAGCAGGCTGCGTCGCGCCGGAATGCAGACCGGGCACTCGCTGTACGCATTCGTGTAACGCACGCCGCACCGAGCCAGTTCGTCGAGCGTCGGTGTCTCAATGACCGGATGCCCGGCACACCCCAGCAGATGAGCCGGCCAGTGATCGGTCGTGATGAGCAGCACATTTGGCGAATCAGCCATGATCTCTGGATTCCTGAAATCGCTGAAGTCGGCGTTTCGATGATCTATTCCGCACCGTCGACGGCCAGAGCCCACCACGCAACAGGTCCGGCGTCGATCGTCTGAAACCGGGTCAGCGAACCATCGCGGCCGAGCTTGAACGCCGCAACGCGCCCACTGCCCTGCCCCGCCGCATACAGATATCGACCGCGGGATTCGATCGAGAACGAACGAGGCGTTTTCTCTGTCGGCGTCTGTCCGAGCGACGTTGCCCGACCGGTTGTCTGATCGACTGCGAAGCCCGCGATGCTGTCATGCCCGCGATTGGCCACGTAGACGAACCGGCCATCAGGCGTCATTTCCAGTCGCGCTGTCGAATTGCGAGTTCCATCGAACTCGTCCGGCAGCGAACTGACGGTCTGCACGCGACGGAGCGTCCCGCTTTCCGACACTTCAAACACGCCCAGACTGTCACCAGCCTCGTTGCTGACGTAAGCCCACCGGTCGCTCGGATGCAGAGCGATATGCCGCGGATGATCGACGGCCTCGGTGGCGACGAACGCAGGATCATTCATTCTGAGGCGGCCCGACTCCGCAGCAAACCGGAACTGATAAATCCGGTTCGCCCCCGTGTGCGGCACGAAAGCGAGTTCGTTCCGCGAGTCGAGAACCACTCCGTGAGCCTTCTCGGCCGTCGGCATCGTCTGCAACGGCTGGGGACCGATCTCGCCATCGCGTGTCAGCGCGTGAACGCAGACCTGATTCGCCTGGTAATAGGCGCTCAGCAGAAAGCGTCCCGTCCGATCAGGAAGCAGGTACGCCGGATCGTCACCACCCTCTGCGACACTCAGCAGCTTCAGCCTGCCGCCGGTCTGATCGATCCGGAAACTCGCCAGCTGCCCGGTCGACCGGAACGACACGAACAGCGTCCTCCGGTCCGGTGACGCTGCCATGCACGCGGGCTCTGCGGGACAGTCCGTTGCCCCCAGCCGCGTCAGCATCCCGGTTTCAGGATGCCGCTCAAACGTGACGATCTGCTTCTTTTCGAGCAGCGTCACGAACAGCCAGTCCTTCGCGCCGGCCTCCGACACGAGGCTGCCACTGAACAACACACCGAGAAAAAGCCAACGCCACATTCGATGTTCCTCTGCCCCGCCAACGAACGACTCCTGTGAGTCCGCAGCGGTCGGCCTTCACTTGCCGACAAAATCCCGTTCACTGAATTTCAGCCGCAGGCCGCCCTGCATCGTTGTCAGCCAGATCTCACCCGGTTGAATCTCGAACGCATACGGATAGGCCAGCCATTTGGCTTCCTGGCGAGCAATGACGACGGGCTTCGACCAGGTCGTCCCGTCGTCGTCAGAGAAGGCGAGCGAGAGTTCGTTGCGATGGTTGCTGACGGCGGTATCCGACCAGAGTCCGTCGCCACCGCTGAGCGGCCACACGGCAAGGCCTTCCGGCAGCGGGCGATTCCACAGCAGCATCAGCCGCCCGCTTTCCAGCCGCTTCAGCAAGGCGGGCGCACTGCTCGCAGGAATTCCTGACGGCTTCAGCACGTTCCAGAACCGACCACCGTCGCGCGAATACCCCGACCAGAATTCGCCCCAGTTGGTGCGGATCAGCAGCCACACGCGGCCATCGCGAAGCTGAGTCAGCGTCGGCTCGGTCACTCCGCCGTGATGCCCACGACCGCCCAGATCGATCAGGTTGCTCGGTTTCCAGCTCACTCCGTCGTCCATCGATGAGTACGTCAACACTGAGTGCCGACCCGGATCGTGTCGCATCTTCATTGCCGTAAAGATCACGCGGCCATCGGTCGTCTGGATCATGTCTCTAACGGCGCCGCTCCAGTCATCGTGCATCTTCTGGATGTCCTGCCACGTTCGACCGCCGTCGAGGCTCCGCATCACATACGTTGGCAGCTTCGCTCCCGGCGCGTCGTGCAGCTCGTTCTTCCACGTCCAGTGCCGCTCCTGCAGATTCATGAACGCGGCGATCACGACTCCGTCACGAGTCCTCAACATCGCCCGCTCGTTGCTGACCGTGATCTTCTGCCCGTCGTTGAACAGCGGCCGAGGCTCGGACCACGTCTTCCCGCCGTCGCTGCTGACGAATGTCGCCTCGCTGTCGATTGCCAGAATGCTGCCATCGTCAAGCTTCACAAACGGCCCCAGCAGGTCGCTTGCCAGCGGCTGGCAGCGATCATCCAGCCGCAGCTCACCTGCAGCCGAAAGCTGCCCGACGCCACAGAAGAACACGAACAGACTCATCAATGTCGTGAGAGTACGAAGCACGTTGCAGCCTCCAGATGTCTTAGTGGTCTGTTTCAGAAGTCCCGCCAGGGTTCTCGTTTGCCCCGAAGTCGGAGGCGATGGCGTTCTCAGGCTGTCGCGGAACGCCATCGCCTCCGGCTTCGGGTCAAACAACAAGTTACGAAGTGCTGCAGCGAGCCAATCAGGCCAGAATCGGTTTCAGCACGTCGCCGTGCACGTCGGTCAGTCGAAAATCGCGGCCACTGTAACGATACGTCAGGCGTTCGTGATCGATGCCGAGCTGGTGCAGAACGGTCGCCCACAGATCGTACACGCCGCACTTGTTCTCAATCGCGTGATAACCGAACTCGTCCGTCGAACCGTAAACCGTGCCGCCCTTCACTCCGCCGCCGGCCAGCCAGACGCTGAAACCAAATGGATTGTGGTCCCGCCCGTTGCTGCCCTGCGAGAACGGCGTCCGACCAAACTCGCCCGTCCAGACAATGAGCGTTTCGTCCAGCAGGCCACGCTCCCGGAGATCGGCAATCAACGCCGCGATCGGCTGGTCGACCTGAAAGCCCATCGCCCCATGGCCACGTTCCAGATCGCCGTGCTGGTCCCAGGGATTTGCAGCTCCACCCGCGCCGATGCGCTTTGTCAGACAGCTCAGTTCGATGAACCGCACGCCGCGTTCGACCAGTCGCCGAGCGAGCAGGCACTGCCGGGCGTACGCCGCCTTCTCCGCATCGTCCGAGTCCAGCCCGTACTTTCGGTGCGTTGCCTCGGTCTCACCTGAGATGTCGCACAGCTCGGGAACAGATGCCTGCATCCGAAACGCCGTTTCGTAGTTCAGAATCGCGGCCTCGATCTGCGCATCACCGGACGCGTCCGCCAGGAACTCACGATCGAACGATTCAGCAAACGCCAGTCGTTCGCGCTGAGCCCGTTGCGGATCGAGCGGCCGGATGTTCCGAATCGCTTCCGGCTTGTCGGCTTTCAGAATCGAACCCTGGTGCTGAGCCGGCAGGTATCCATTGCTGAACAGGCTGACGCCACCATGAGGCGGCACCGCGTGGCCGCTCTGCAGAACGACATAGCCCGGCAGGTTCCGATTCTCGCGACCGAGCCCGTACGCGCACCACGCTCCCGCACTGGGATAACCCATCGTCGGGAACCCCGAGTGCATGAAGAAATTGCCCTGAGCATGCTCGTTGACGGGCGTGGTCATCGAACGCACGACAGCCAGCTCGTCGGCAACCTTCCGCATCTCGGGAAACATGCTGCTGATCTCGATGCCGCTCTGTCCGGACTTCGCAAACTCAAACGGGCTCGCCATGACGTTCCCGTTATTGTTGAACTGCGTCCGCTCGACCTTCACGGGCATCGGCTGGCCGTGGTACTTCTGCAGGATCGGCTTCGGATCGTACGAATCGACATGCGAAACGCCTCCGGACATAAAGCAGAAGATGACATGCTTCGCCTTCGGTTCGTGATGCGTCTTCTTCAAGGCAGAGTCCACCGGCAGCCCGACCCGCTCCGCCACCGCCGCCTCGTGCAGCAGCCCATTGAGAGCCACTGCTCCAAAGCCGGTCGACGATCGCGCGAGCAGCTCGCGACGGGAAAGCCGGACCTGCGGTTCATCTCCCTGCAGCTCATCTCCGTTGAGATTCCTGGTCACTCGACGATTCTTGCCCACAATGCAAACTCTTCTTTCGTTTCTGAACCTTCAGTGGATAGCATTCCGAACCGCGTCCCGGCGAGACGCTGACCTGAACGCCTCGCCGAATTCACCTACTCGATCGACCTGGATCCGCGTCACCGTTTGCGAGGACAGCAATCATGCAGGATCGTGTTCTGGGCACAATCGACGGCGATACCGTCCGGCTTGATAAAGCACTGCCCATTCCGGCGGGTGCTCGTGTTGAACTGACTGTTCGCACCGTCGACTCGTCCAGGCGCACGCGTCCTCGCGTCGGTGAGATGACCGGACCGGGTTTCACAGTTCTCGACGAAGCCCTCGCTCCCCTCACGACGGACGAACTCAAGGAGTGGGGGCTGTGAAGCTGCTGCTCGACATATGCGCCTTCCTCTGGCTTTCCGGCCAGCCGGATCGGCTTTCGCCATCGGCTGCGCAGGCCATCGGCGGCGGACTTCAGGTCGTCACGTCGGATCGGGCGTTCGACGACCTCGGCGTCAGCCGTCTCTGGTGATGCAGCCGGACGCCACGATCGTCGAGAACAATTATCGAACATAGATGAACTCCTTGAACGTGAAGATCGCGCGGGCCAGTTCGCTCCACAGCACGGCATCGGTGATCTGTTCCGGAACGGTTCCGAGCTGCTTTCGCTTCTCGGCGAGTGATTCAATCTCTCCTTCGAGCCGCGTGATCGTTTGCCGCTCCTCGATCGAAAGAGCTGCCAGTAAGTCATCGTCCGACACGTAGTCGGTCGACGCCCCGAAGGACACGGCGAGTTCTTCCGCCGACAGTGCCCGGTCGTAGAGCTGTGCTCGCAGGATCATTCCAGACAGCAGCCGATTGCCGCCTGCCGGAAGATGGCGAACGCCAAAACTCAGAACCGCGCGGCCGGCCTTGAACTCGTACGGTCCGCTGCTTTTGTACGGTTTCCCGTAGGGCTTGCCGTTGCGATATCCGACGATCGTTCCGTCAGCCTGATAAACGATCGCCACATGCACGGGCTGTCCGACAGCTTCTTCTTCGCGCGGCCCGTTGAACGGCTGCGTGCGAGCGAAGTTGTTGCTGCCCGCCAGCCACTGCCGCGGGTCGCGTTCCGCAAACACGATCGAATCGAAGAACACGCCATCTGGCGTCTGCAACGTCATCACGCCGCCTGCTCGCTGGTCGAGATTGTCGAGCTGCACCCAGGCTTCGAGCGTCTTCTCACGCACGGTTTTCGAAAGGGGCTTCGTCACGACATAACCGCCTCCCCTGACCGTCACCCCTCCGTCGACAAGCTTCGCTCCACCTCGCAGTTCACCATCGGCTCCACCAATGACGTCGTCCGTACTGTCCTCGAAGTCCCAGCGGCCAATCGGTTCCGGAACGACACCGGCAACCTTGTCTCCATCCTTCGACAGTGCTTCCAGCAGCCGCTTGCGGACGGGCGTTTTCAAAGCCTCGATCTGAACTCGCCGATCGTCAATCGCAACCTGCAGTTCGTCCGCCTGCCGCTGCTGCTCCCTGATTTTGGCACGAGTTGCCGTCAGGTACTGCAGCGACCGTTCGACTTCCTCCGCACTCGCCGACCGTGCGAACGCCGTCCAGAAGACTTCCTGCATACGTCTCCGATGAGCCGCCTCAGAGTTCTCAGTCACCGGCAGCTGCACGATCTGCTGAGCCCACGCGGTCGCGTAGCCCGACACCTGACTGTCGTTGAGCATGGTCAGCGACTGGGCCGGAACGTTGGTGACATCTCGCCGGCCGACCGTCGCGAATGGTTCAGGAAAGTCGAATGCCCGCAGAAACGGATCGAGAGAGTTGCGTCTGACGCGCACGTAAACACTGCGTCGCGGCGCACCGCCTGCAACCGGGGCTCCACCAGTCTGATGCTGCATTCGACCCGAGACCGTCAGCAGCAGATCACGAATCGCTTCGGCTTCCAGTCGTCGAACGTTTGCACGTGAGAGCAGCCGGTTCTCGGGATCCTGTTCCTGAGCCGCCGCCGACGCGCGCGATGTTCGCTGCCAGGTGTCCGAAGTCACGATCAGGCGAACGAGCTTTCGCAGTGACCAACCGTCGTCTTCGAACCGCAGGGCCAGCCAGTCGAGCAATTCCGGATGGCTGGGAACGTCGCCGAGTCGACCGAAATTGTCGGGCGTCGACACGATTCCCTGGCCGAACAGGTGATGCCAGACGCGGTTGACCATGACGCGACGTGTCAGCGGATTGTCCGGCCTCAACAGGTCGTCGGCGAGTTCCAGTCGACCACTCTGCTCCGTTGCGTAAGGCACCGCATCGATCGCTTCCAGAAACCGTCGCGGAACGGGATCGCCAGGCTGCTTATGGTTGCCTCGCTGAAACAGCGGCTGGTTGCGACCGACCGATTCATCAAGCCCCGGAACGCGAGTCGGAACAGGGATCGCCTCTTCCAGCTGACGGTAGGTACCGACCAGAGGAGCCGCCGTCGCCAGACTCGCCAGTTGATTCGGCAGCAGTCCGTCACGCAGGCACGCATCCAGCAACAGGGCCTGACCGTCCGTGGCCACATCGTTCCGCCAGGCCAGGATCGCCGCTCGGATCACATCGCCATACAGCGACGCGAGGTCGGCGACTGACTGTGGCCTGCTCTTTGCCGCAGCGCCGAACAACGGTTCGAGATGCTCGGCAAACTCGACCGGAGCCGGTCGACTCTTCGGCTGCACGATCGCCTCACGCAGGCCGAACCAGGAACGAGGCTGATCCTTGACGAGCAGCGGCGCATCGGCAGCGGTCGTCAGTTCGAGATGAATCTCGTCGCCGCTCCAGTACGCCAGATCGAAACGCTGCCACTTCCACTCGCCGCTCAGTTCCGTCACCGGATATACAGTGCCCCGGCGAGGATAGTCCTGCACGGCATACCGGACGGTCGCCCCGCCATCGCCAATCACGCGCAGCCACAATTCGAGGTCTTCGCCCAGACTGATGTCTCGCGAGGTCAACCGGGCTCCATGCTTTGTGGAGAGGCCATGCGAGTAAGCACCCGCCGGATAGATCCCGGTCAGAGCCCGATCGCCACCCGCTTCAATTGAGAACTCGCCCGCTCTGTTTGGATGATCATTCAACCCGGCTCCCGACGCGAACCACGCTGCGTAATCCGCGGCGTCGCCAAGTTCGGCGTGGAACTCCGCATTTGAAACTTCAGTCGACCGCTGTTTCTCAAAGGCTGCCGAGTGACGCTGCCACTCGGTCGCGAAGTCCTTGCCGGCGGCAACGGCCTGCCGCAACTCGAACAGAAGATGCAGCACGCTTCCCGGCTTGTCGGCCTGCCCGACAGGTCCATCCTCAGCGGCGATTGACGACCGCAACTCGTCCAGGCCGCCCAGCCAGTCCTGAGCAATGGCGTCGCGAATCTGCGGTTTCAACGCCGCCAGCTCGCCCCGGTTGAGATTCACCCGTTCGGGCAGATCAATGACTGCTCGCCCCGGTCGGCAGGAACCGAGGATTCCGAACAGCGCGTAATAGTCCTTCTGACTGATCGCATCGAATTTGTGATCGTGGCAGCGGCTGCAGGAGACAGTCAGGCCGAGGAACGCCTTCGAGAACGAGTTGATCTGGTCGTCGATGAACCGCACCTTTTCATCGAGCGCGTCGGTCGGTGCGAAGCCATGAAAGACCATCCGCCAGTGGGCCGGACCGATGGCTGACTCGTTGATTCCCAGCTCGCGATTGATCCGAGGTTCGCTCAACAGATCACCGGCAACATGTTCGCGGATCAGCTGGTCGACCGGCACGTCGGCATTCAGCGCCCGGATCAGGTAATCGCGATAATGCCACGCACCAGAGATCTCGGGATCGCCCTCGCTGCCATGCGATTCGGCATAGCGAATCCAGTCCATCCAGTGCCGCGCCCAGCGTTCGCCAAATCGCTCGCTTGTCAGCAACTCGTCAACCAGCTGTTCGATGACGGCTCGTCGACCAGCAGCCTGCGCCTGAGAGAGTCGCGTCGTCCAGCTTCGCGCTTCTTCACTGCTCGGGGGCAGCCCGAGCAGATTGAAGTAGAGCCTTCGCACCAGAGCCGCCGGTTCAGCAGCGTCCGCCGCCACCAGATCAGCCTCGTCGAGCTTCGCCTGCACAAACCGGTCGATGGGATGCTGACGTTGATCATCGCCGCCCGCGTCGGGAACGGCCTGCGGCGTGATTGGCTGAAAGCTCCACCATTCCTTGCGGCGTTCCAGCGTCGTGGCCCACGCGGTTGCAGCTTCGAGTTCTTCAGCAGTCGGCGGCTTGTCGCGCGGGTCGAACGCGCCGTCCGCAATCCACTTCTCGAAATCCGCAACGACTCGCGGTTCGAGCTTCGGGCCGCCCTGCGGCATTTCAAGGTCTTCGATTTCGTGCCGCAGCGTCGCCAGCAGCCGGCTCTTCTTCGGGTCACCGGGAATGACGACCGGTCCGCTATCTCCGCCCTTCAAGAACCCGCCTTTGAAATCGACCGTGAGCCCGCCTTCCGCCGTCTCAGCCGAATTGTGGCACTCGTAACAATGCTCGATCAGCACCGGTCGAATTCGAGACTCGAAGAAGTCGCGTTGCTCAAGCTGCGCTGGGGAGCTGTCCTGCGTTCGGCCTTCCGCCGCGAACAGCACGAACGCCAGAGTGACCAGGGAGTGAATCAAACTTCGAACGAACTTTCTCAAGAGACTCCTCCAACGGATTGCGCGCTCATCTCAGAGCTTCAACCGATCCTTGCGTACTCGCCGCAGCTGAACTGCTCCAGAATCAATCGTTTAACGCCCAGCCACAGGCGCCGGCCACCACAGCGGGGCAACTTGTCTGGTAGCCAGCGTCTGCGGCTGGGCGTTCAACAAGAGTCATCATTCAGGGCACCAGACTCGAATATGACGGCTCGCAATGTTTCAGACACTCTCGGAAACGCCTGAGCTTCTGAGAAGCCAGCGACGCACAAAGCCCAGACTACTGCCGTTCCACTCTCTGCGGCGACCGGTCAGGCCAGAATGTCTTCGACGACGCGTGCCTGACGTCCGGCGGTGACGATCTGTTCCTGGCCATTGTGACTGTAAACCAGCTTCTGCCAGTCCAGACCGAACAGCCGGAACAGCGTTGCCTGGTAGTCGTTCGGCGTGACGACGTTCTCGACAGCGCGATGCCCGAATTCGTCGGTTGCTCCGTACGTCATGCCGCCTTTGAAACCGCCTCCGGCAAACCAGTTGCTGAATCCCTGGCCGTTGTGGTCGCGGCCATTCTTCTTCGGACTGCCCTGGTTCTGCGTGACCGGCAGGCGTCCGATCTCGCCGCCCCAGTGAACGACCACGTCGTCGAGCATTCCGCGTTGCTTGAGGTCCGTCACCAGCGCCGCGGACGGCTTGTCCGTGCGTTTGCAGATCGCGGGCAACGCTGTGCCGAGGTTGCTGTGATTGTCCCACGGCTGCCCGGCCAGGAAGAGCTGCACAAACCGGACACCGCGTTCGACAAGCCGCCGCGCGATCAGACAGCGGGTTCCGTACTCCTGAGTTTCCTTCTGGTCGAGCCCGTACAGTTTCTGAGTCGTCTCGGTTTCCTGGCAGATGTCGAGTGCTTCCTGAGCTGCCGTCTGCATGCGCGCGGCGAGTTCGTAACTCGCAATACGGGCTTCGAGATCCGCTTCATTGGGAAACTTCGCCGCGTGGCGTCGATTGAGCGTCTGCAGCAGTTCGAGATTCTGACGCTGCGGTTCGCCATGCAGGTACGGCGGCGGGTCGAGGTTCAGAATTCGCGGCTCTTTCGGACGCAGCACCGTGCCCTGAAACAGGGGCGGCATGAAACCGCTCGACCAGTTGTTCGCACTGTCGACCGGATGCCCGCCGGGATCGGTCAGCACCATATAGGCCGGCAGGTTCTCGGTGCTCGACCCCAGACCGTACAGCAGCCACGACGCGTAGTGCGGTCGCCCGAGCACTCCCGGAATTCCGCCGTGAAAAAAGCGGATTGAAACCTCATGCCCGTTCGCCCCGGTGTGCATGCTGCGAACAAGAGTCACATCGTCGGCGATCTCACCCAGATGCGGCAGCAGTTCAGACAGCTCCATGCCGCAGTTGCCGTGCTGGCGGAACTTCCACTGCGTGCCCAGCAGCTTCTTGCTGGCGTTGTTCGCAAAGCTGTACTGGATATCGCCGGTGTAGTCCGTGCCGTCGAACTTCGACAGTTCGGGCTTGGGATCCGTGAGGTCCATATGCGATGGGCCTCCGTGCTGAAAGAGCGAGATCATCGCCTTTGCACGCGGTTCAAAGTGCGGCTGCTTCGGCAACAGATCAAACCGAGTCTGCTCCGCCTTGGGAGCACTCTTCGGGCTCCCCTGAGCCTCTTCCTGAGCAAGCAGCCAGGACAGAGCGAGAGAGCCGATGCCGAGAGAACCGGACCGCAGGAACTCTCGACGCGAATACGGACCGAAGGGAGTGGTAGTCGACTTTGCGTTCATTGTGAGACCGCGTGAAATGGTTGTTTAACGCCCAGCCGAAGGCGCCGGCTCAAGCCTGTGTTGGGTACGTCCCAAAGCCGGCGCCTTCGGCTGGGCGTTAAACGATCTCAATCGATATAGAGAAACTCGTTGGAACTCAGCAGCGCCTGACACAGATCGACGATCGCCTGCCGGGCCGCGCTGCGGTTCTCGGGCAAGGCCGGACGGGATTCCTGAAACGTCGAAATCTGCCGGCTGACGAAGTCGACGGCGAGCCGCAGTTCCTCATCCTCCGGTGGCCGGCACAGTGCCAGTTCCCAGGCTTTGACAATCTGGCCGGGCAAAGCGTCACGCGGTTCTGATGGTCCCTGAAACTGATCCTTGGCCGCGAGCGTCTGGTCCGGCTGGCCTTCGCGTTTGAGTGTGATCGTGACCGGCCAGTTGAATGAATCCGAAGTGTGCTGCGAGCGGCAGTCGGTGATGAAGTCGATCGTGTCACCGGCCTCGATTCTGATCTTCGCGACCGGGGTGGCGGTCGATCCGTTGAACGCCGTCCATTCGCCGGCCTTGCCCGATCGGCTGGAAACCACACGACCGCAGACTCCATCGCCGTTCGACGAGCCGTGTTGCAACGAGCCGCTGACGGCAATCGTGCCACTCACTGGAGCAACCCAGCGGCGGATGACGGCCCGGCTCGACACGTCGGGATGGCCACCCGTGGCGGTCAGGAAGCAGTAACCAATTTGCGGATCAGGCAGGTCTTTGCCGGCCTGCCAGCGGTCGCCGGTCCAGTGGCCGAGCACGTTGAACTCGCCGGTGCGATTCTGCTCTTCGTCGAAGGTTCCAAACCCGTACTGCCACGCAGACTGAGCCGGCGGCGGAATCTCGGGCAGACTTGCGAGGACGTCGGCGGGCAATGACGAGGCTTCGTTCGCGGCCCGCTCGGCGAGTTTCGCCGCCTGGTCGAGAATGAACTCACCGTTGAGCAGCATCAGCGACTGCGTGGCGACCGTCGAGTTCACTCGGGCTTCGCAGTTCGTCTGCATGACCGGCGCGTCGAAGGTCTGCATCATCGCGACGGGCCAGCTGCGGCGAACCTGCACGTACATGCTGCGGCGAGTCTGCGGTCCGTCGACGACGATCTGCCCCGTGTCGTCTTCTTTGATTTTGAC
>Ga0070727_10003658_pt1 | contig 13751 bp, 9 predicted proteins | sample tdAd472_FD_66722 | JGI IMG/M metagenome (GOLD analysis project Ga0070727, IMG submission 66722) | Marine sediment microbial communities from the Atlantic coast under amendment with organic carbon and nitrate - tdAd47.2 | ecosystem: Environmental > Aquatic > Marine > Coastal > Sediment | place... | reverse complement strand
CTACCCATCGTCGTGTGGCAAGGCAGTCCCTGATATTCCCAGGGACAGGATCGCCCCCACGATGTAGGTCAGGGTGCATGTTGTTCGACTTTTCGTGTATGGCGGGCATGGAAAGTAAACGTCTCGGGCGTGAATGTCCCGTCGTTTGCGCGGATGACGTGGCGTCGCCTTGGCTAACGACGGGACAGCCACCGCCGTATTCGTCCGTGTGGGTGGGATGGGGTAATGGCGTTTGCCCATAAGTCATACCACGTGCCCATCGTCGTGGGGCGAGGCAGTCCCTGACTGGGTATGCCCACCGAAACCCAAGTCTTGAAGGGACGGTGTTTTGACAAGACCTGCCAAGTATGACTGTCATCGCATCCGCTCCCAGTTCCATCGGGCTGCTTCGTCCCATTTCGCAGCGTCTCTATATTTATCGTTGGTCCTGGCCCATTCGATCATGAAGGGCATGAGGGCTACTGGGAGGAAGATGGGGGCGACGATGCCAAGTTCAAGGAAGAGGGCATAGAGTCCCCCGGGGTTCTTGGGCACGATATCCAAGGCGGATAGGCTAGCGACGATGCCGAGACCTACCACGATACCGATCACCGTGCGCCACGCTACCCGTTTGGGCAGGTGCCCTGTCCCTACTGCGAAGCGGAGACAGGCAAGCGTGACGGTGACGCCCAGGAATTCACGAAGCATCCACCGATAGCCAACTGCGAAATCCGACGGGGGCAGGAGACACAGCCCCAATCCACTGAGTGCGAAAGGTATCAGCAACGGTACGATATCGCGAAGTCTGATTGTCTTGTGGATGGTGTCCCGCGTGAGGAGCAGGATCAAGAGGTAGGCGAGCGTGAACAGAGGGACCATAATCTCTAGATCGACGTAGCCGGGGTCGACCAGGAAGAATCCGACGATAGGTATAGCAATCACGGGTGCCAGCGAGATGCCCGCCCAAAGCGCCCAGGGAACCCACAACAAGTTTGGCCCAAAATCCCCGTTGGCCAGCAAGAGAAGCCAACCCAGCCCAGTCAGCGCTACCAGTCCCAAGAGAAGAATTTCTCCATGATGTCGTGTGCGGGTCCAAAGGGAGACGGGAAGGTTCCGCACGGCACCCAGATTTTCCAGGTACCAAAGCGTCATGAGATAGGTGACGCCCAATACGCTCAGGAGGTCCATGAAGAAGTAGTCTGACGTGCCAATTTGCTCATGAAAGAAGCGCGGCATCAGGGGAAAGAGGAATGCCATGGCCCAGATTCCCGGGTTTCCCGCGAGGGAGACAAGCCGACGCAGGATGAACCAGCGCGTGGCTGCAGCGCGGGTGGAGAAGGGAGAGTGGGTTGGTTCTGGGTCTGTGGACACGGGTGCAGTTATCGGTGTGTTCCCGGCGGGCACGCTCCGTGTTGGTATGGAATCGTCCAACTCGACTTGGCCAACAGACCAGTGGTAGAGGGTGCGGGCGACGAAGATGGTCAGAATAGCGAGAACTAACGCCCAGGTCATCGGAATTGTGGAACCCTCGAACGAAGTAAAACCCGACAAAATTACTAGGAAAGGCAGTGCTGTACACAAGAACAAGGTCCCGAAAACCTTGTCCAGGGCTTGAGCAGTTCGAAATGCGATGAGCGTCGTAGGCGAAAGAAGTAGGAGGGCTACGTGGTTTGTGGGCCATAGTTCGCTTGGTGAGCAACTCCAAAGCGTTGCCCAAAACAGTAGGGTTCCGGTGATGCCGGTGAGCGCCACAAACAGGAGCTCAAGATCCGCGATACGCCGTGTTTTTAGTGGTAATTGGCTCAGAAGGCCTCGCCCTGACATTGCAAGAAGCGATGTGGATAACAAGACTGGGGGCATGACGACGACAGAAGAGGAGCGGTAAATTGGGTCGTCATATCCCGCCATGATCGCAATCACAGCTATCCAAGCCAAGAACCAGCGATAGTGGTGGGTCAGCAGCCAAAAGAGGGCTGTGTTAGGTCCGGGAAATCGTTTGATTAGCTGCACGGCATGGGCCTCATGGTCTCGTTCGCTCGTGTGGCGCGGCAGTCCCCGATTCTCCCAGGGACAGGCTCGCCCCCACGACGTTGCTCAGGGTAGTTTTTGCCCAACTTTTCGTACATGGCGGGCGATGAAAGAATCCGTCTCGGGCGTGAATGTCCCGTCATCTGCGCGGATGACGTGGCGTCGCCTTCGCTAACGACGGGACAGCCACCGCCGTCTTCGTGCGTTTGCGCGGATGACGGAGCGTCGGTGAATTGTGCTGGAGGGAAAGTCCGTTCTCTTACCTGCGTCTCAGAAGGTGACTTTCGTGCGCTTGCTTGAATCACGTGTGCTTTGTGTCGGACAGGAATGTCCGACCTCCTGTTTGTGCGCATGTTATGTGTCGTGCCCCGCATGGCCCTCATGCCTCGCTGGGCTGCAGGGGGGCGCCGGCGTGGGCGACGAAGATGTCTTCGAGGCTGGGTTCTTGCTCTTCGAGCAAGGTGCCACCGTGTTGGGTGATGGACTCCCGTAGCGTATCGCGGTCGCCGTGGCAGAGGAGGGTCCATTCGCCGTTGAACTCGGCCTGGTGGAGGAGGCCGGGGAGGTCTTCGGGTGGAGCGCCATCGAATTTCGCGGTGAAACGGGTGTGTTCGGTCTTGATGGTCTCCATGGGGGCGTTGAGGAGGAGCTGGCCCTTGTAGATCATGGCCATGTGGTCGGCGACGCGGTCCACTTCGTCCAGCAGGTGAGATGAGAACAGCACGGTGCGGCCTTCGTCGGCTACGGTGCGGATGATGGCGGAGAGGATGTCGCGGCGGACAACGGGGTCGAGGCCGGAGGAGGGTTCGTCGAGGACGAGGAAGTCGGGCCGGTGAGCCAGGGCGCCGAGGAGGCCCGCCTGGGCGAGTTGTCCGCGGGAGAGGGTCTTGAGCTTGGCGTGGGGGTCGAGCTGGAATTGTTCCCGGAGTTCTTCGGCGAATTCGGGGTCCCAGTTGGGGTAGAAGGCGCGGAGGTAGCGCATGAGTTCGTGGACGCGCATCCAGCCGGGGAGGTCCCGGTCTTCGCTGAGGTAGCCCATGCGGACGAGGACCTTTTCGGGGTCGGTAATGGGGTTCATGCCGAAGACTTCCACCGTGCCGTGTTGGGGGCGCAGCATGCCCATGAGGTGTTTGATGAGGGTGGTTTTGCCTGCGCCATTTCCGCCGACGAGTCCGAAGACGCAGCCCTTGGGGATTTCGAGGGAAATGTCGTCGAGGGCGGTGACCCGTTTGTATCGGCGGGTGAGGTGGGTGATGCGTGCTACGGTTTCCATGCTGTGGTGCTCCCTTTGTGTGTGATGTGGGACGAGTGGGACCTATGGGGGAAAATAACCATGAAAGATGCCGTAAAATTCATGAGATGTCCTCCCCGCTTCGTTTTTTGTTTCGCTTTTTTATGAGTTCGATGACGGTTTCTTCGTCGAAGCCCAGGTGTTGGGCCTCGGTGAGTAACTTGTCGACTTGTTTGGTCAGCAGGCGCTTTCGCTCGCCTGGTGCCAGTGGCGAGCCCCCATCGGCGACCACGGTGCCCGAGCCCTGTCGGGACAGCAACACGCCCTGGGATTCCAGATCGCGATAGGCCCGTGCCACCGTGTTGGGGTTGATGAGTAGTTGTTGCGCCAAGGCACGGATGGTCGGCATCTCGTCGCCCGGCTTGAGACGACCCGCCGCCACCAGGTTTTTCACCTGATCGATGATTTGGCGGTAGATGGGCGCGCCGTCGCCGGGTGTGATGTGTAGTTGCATGGATTGCCCGGGGTAGTTCAATTGACTTAATGTATTAAAAGATTAATACAATCTGGCGGGCCTGTCAAGGGGGTTGTGAAGGGTGAAGGGTGAAGCCTGAAGTTTGAAGGGTGGAGCCTCTGCAGGAGGCGGAAGAGTGAAGCGTCCCACGGGTCCCACGGGTCCCACGGGTCCCACGGGTCCCACGGGTCCCACGGGTCCCACGGGTCCCACAAGTCTCACTCGTCCAACCGAGCCACGGAGGGCATGACCGCCATTTCCAGATGGCGGCTTCGACATCCACCTACCCTTACGCGGTCTTCGGGTCGGGGTGGATGAGCGAATACACGGCGGGAATCAAGACCAGCGTAATGAGGGTGGAGGCGATGAGTCCCCCGATGACCGCGCGGGCGAGGGGGGCCTGGGCGTCGGCACCTTCGCCGATACCTAATGCGAGGGGCATGAGGCCCAGGATGGTGGTGAGGGTGGTCATCAAAATGGGACGGAGGCGGCGACGTCCCGCTTCGGCGACGGCGTCGCGGGTGGACCACTTTTCGCCGACGCGGAGTTGTCCCGCCTGATCGACGAGGAGGATGGCGTTGTTCACCACGATGCCCCCGAGCATGATGCAGCCGATATAGGACTGGACATTGAGGGTGGTGTCGGTGAGGAAGAGGGTGAGGAGAACACCAATGGCGGCCATGGGCACGGCGCACATGACGATGATGGGGTCGCGGAGGGATTCGTATTGGCAGGCGAGGACCATGTAGACCAGCAGAATCGCGAGGAGCATAGAGATGAGGAGTTCGTGGAAGGCTTTCTGTTGTTCTTCAAAGTTACCGGCCACGAGGAGGTCATAGCCCGAGGGGCGCGCAATCCGGTCGAGGGCTTGCTGCACATCGCGGGCGACGGAGCCCAGATCGCGTCCGACGACGTTGGCGGAAACGGTGGCGATGCGCTGCTGTCCCTTTCGCTCGATTTCGGTGGGGCCTCGGCCAGCGGTGGTGGTGACCAGGTTTCGAAGGGCGACCCGTTCGCCCCCCGGTGCGGTGAGGGTCACGTCGAGGACTTCGTTGATGCTGAGGTGTTCGGCGTCGCGAAACTGCACCAAGATGCGGTAGGAATTGCCTTCGCTGCGGAATTCCCCGGCCTGGGTTCCCGCGAAGGCCGTCTCGATGGCCTCGGCCACGTCGCGGACGGTGAAGCCCAGATCGGCGGCTTTCTCGCGGTTGACGGTCAGTTCCTGCTGGGGGATGCCGTCATCGCGGCTGGAATTAATATCGATGATGCCAGGGACGGATTCGAGCTCTTCCACCACGCGGTTGGCAAGAACGTCCAGGGTTTCTATCTCAAAGCCACGAATTTCGACGGTGAGTCCTTCATCGCCGCCGAGTATGCGGTCGAGGAGGAATTGTCCCTGGGGGGCGGTCACACGGACTTCAATACCGGCGATTTGCCCTTCCAATCGCTTACGGAGGTCGTCAGCGATTTCGGTGTTGGAACGCGTGCGGTCCTTGGCGGGCACGAGAGAGATACGGATGCTGGCCTCGCCACCTTCCTCGGCGCTGGCACCGGAAGCGACGGCTTCGGGCACGGCGGGATAGACGATGGATTCCATCTTGAGGGTCTGCTGATTGACGATGTCGAGTTTCATGCCCACTTCCATCTCGCCGGAAATGCGCACTTCGCCCTCATCACTGGGCGGGAGGAATTCGGTGCCGATGAAGGGCAGCAGTAAGAGAGAGCCGCCGAGTGTCGCCAGTGCGGCCAGGATAGCGGCCGCGCGATGACGCAACACGAGGTGTAGGAGGTCTCGGTAGGTGGTGTCGAGGCCGCGGAGGGCCCGTTCGCTCGCGTCGGAGAGGGCGCCAATCCAGCTTGCCTGGGCCTCATGTTTCAGATGGAGTTCTTCCGGCGACTCCACGAGTTTGGAGGAGAGGAGGGGCACCAGACTGAGAGAAACAAAGAGGGAGCAAATCAGGGAGAAGACGATGACATAGGCCAGCTCCTGAAAGAGGATGCCCGAAACGCCCTGGATAAATATGAGGGGGAGGAAGATGACGAGGGTGGTGATGGTGCTCGCGATAATCGCGGGGGCTACTTCACTGGCACCGCGGATGGCGGCGTCAATCTTGTTTTCATGGAGTTCATCCCGGCGGCGGAAAATGTTCTCCAAGACCACGATGGAGTTGTCCACCATCATACCCACACCAAGGGCGAGGCCACCGAGGGTCATGAGATTGACCGTGAGCCCGCCAAAGAAAATGAGCGAAAAGGTGGCGATGATGGAGATGGGGATGGCGAGCGAGATAACGATGGTGCTGCGGAAATTGCGCAGGAAGAAGAGGAGTACAAAGACGGCGAGGATGCCGCCATACATGACCGAGCGGGCCACGTTGTTGATGGAGCGTTCGATAAAGTTGCCCTGGTTGATAACGGGCACGACCTCGATCTGGGGAAAGGCAGCGTTGACGGCCTTCACCTCTTCCAGGACGGCGTGGGCCACTTCCACCGTGTTGGCTCCCGCCTGTTTACGGATCGCGACGCGGATGCCCCGTTTCCCGTTGATGCGCTCGACTTCCGATTCCTTTTCGAAGGTGTCGAGCACTTCACCGATTTGTCCGATAGTGACGGGCGCGCCATTTTGCATGGCCACCACGGTCTGACGGATTTGCTCCACGTCTTCATATTGGGCCGGCGCGCGGAGGGTGACTTCATAGCGTCCGTCTTCGATTTTACCGGCGGGCAAGTCGAGGTTGGCGTTTCGGACGGCGTCGAGAATCTGGTTGAGGGGCACGTCAAGGGCGTTGATCTTGGCGGGGTCGAGGGCGATACGGATTTCGCGGTTGAAGCCGCCCCAGAGATCGACCTGGGCCACACCGGGCACCCGGCCAAAACGGTAGCGGAGTTGGTCTTCGATAAAAGTGGTGAGCTCCACGGGATCCAAGTCGCCCAATACCCCCAGCAGCACGACCGGAAAGCTCGCAATATCAAACTTGCGGACCCGGGGGCGGGTGATGCCGTCGGGCATTTCGTTGATTTCGTCATCGATGCGGCCCTGCACGTCGAGGGCAGCCGTGTCGATATCCGTGCCCCAGGAAAAGGTGACGCTGACTTCGCTGGAACCTTCGCGGGAGGAGGAGCTGAGTTCTTCCACGCCGGGCACGGTGGCGATGATTTCCTCGAGAATCTGGGTGATGCGTTGTTCCATCACCTCGGGACTGGCGCCTTCATAGGAAGTGCGCACCGACAGGGTGGGCATCTCGATATCGGGTAAGAGGTCGATGCGCACCCGACTGAGGGAAACGGCGCCGAGGAGCACGACAATCAGGGCGACCATGGTGGTTAGAACAGGACGGCGTACGCTGAATCGGGGCAGGTTCATGCGCCGGACTCCCCATCACCCTGATCGGGGATGGTGATGGCCGAACCGTCATCCAGGAGTTGCTGTCCCAGGGTGACGACCCTTCCGGTCAGCCCTTCGCCCATGACCTGGGTGCGCTCCCCTTCGCGGAGGCCGAGTGTTACCGGGTGCCAGGTGACCTTATTTCCCGCGTCATTCACCACGAAGACGCCGGACTGGTCGGAGCGATTGGCAATGGCGGCTTCGGGAACAATGGTGGCATCTTCCACGCGGGCAAGCTCCAGCGTTACGCGGATGAACATGCCGGGCTTGAGCCGCTGCGCGGGGTTTTCGATGCGTAACTCCACCCGGGCCTGGCGGGATTCCTGCCGGAAGATGGGGGAGATGCGCACCACCTGGCCAGTGAAGGTTTCCTCGGGAAAGGCATCGGTGGTGAGGGTGGCGGATTGGTCGACTGCGATACGGCCATAGTCCCGCTCGGTGACGAAGATGGTGCCGGTGATGGGCGAGAGTTCGACGATGGAGAAGAGGGGCGCGTTGGGCGAAACGGTGTCGCCTTCATCCACGAAGCGCTCCGCCACGACCCGGTCGCCCGGCCCTTCGGTCCATTCGGCGTTGATTTTGGTGTAGGCCAGGCGAATGCGTGCAGACTCAAGCGAGGACTCGGCGCGCTGCATCTGTGCCCGGGCGACTTCAAGTTTGGCCTGCCCCGCAAGCTGTGCGGTCTTGGCCGAATCAAACTGAGACTCGGAAGCAACGCCTTCACTACGGAGGCGCTCGATGCGGTCGAGTTCGCGGACTGCAATGGTCAGGGTGCTGTTGGCTTCGGCGAGGGTAGCCTTGGCCACGGCGAGATCGGCTTCGGCCTGGGCCACGGCCTGCACATACTCCCGGTCATCGAGCTCGGCCACGAGTTGTCCGCGGGTGACCGTGTCGGCCAGATCGACGGTGAGCTTTTCGATACGGCCGCTGATTTTCGGGGCGACCACAAACTCTGCTGTCGCTTCCAACGTGCCGCTGAAGGTGCGGTGATAGGCAATGGGCCCTTGCTCAATCGGGGCCACTTCCACGGGGGCGACTCGGTCTTCTTTGGCACCGGTTTCCTCTAAGGGCAGGTTGACGATCTTGGCGTAGGTCAGCCACGCAATGCCACTTGCGAGCACGAGGAAGAAGAGGGTAAGAAAAAGGCGGCCTCCCTTGGAGGTCGACGGGGGCGGGGTCGCTTTTTTGGGTGCGTTGGATTCCAACTTAGAACTCCGATGGGTATAGCGGGGGTGTCTGCCACTACGAATAATTGCCTGACGCTGGGGTCATCTGCCGAGCTTTCAGTCTACACCGTTGAAGGGGGGCGGTGCCAGTGTCGAAGACATTTTGTTCTGGTTGTAAAGCATTTGTTACGTGAGCTGTCTATGGGCATCTGGTGAGGCAAACGGTTGGCTTCGGGATAGGGCGGCTTGCGGTATTGGTGGGACCTCCTCTAAGATCCGCTTAGCTCTTGGGGAACCTCACGACGACGAAGTTGGGGGCGTGGGGTCCTGTTGTACCTGCCCAAGAGTCCCACGCAGAAAAGGATGTCTTTCTATGATGAACGTTGCCTTCTACGACGCCCGGCCCTACGACCGTGAATATTTTAAGGAGACGGCGGACGACGGCGCGTTGGCGCTGCAGTTCTATGACTTTCGGCTTTCGTCGGACACCGCCATGAGTGCGGCGGGGGCCGAGGCGGTGTGCGTGTTTGTCAACGACCGGCTTGATGCGGCGTGTCTTGAAAAGATTCGCGACCTGGGGGTGCGTCTGGTGGCCTTCCGTTGCGCCGGCTTTAACAATCTTGATATGGAGGCCGCAAAGGCGTTGGGACTGACGGTGGTCCGTGTGCCCGCGTATTCGCCCTATGCCGTGGCAGAGCATACGGTGGCTCTCCTGATGACCCTCAACCGAAAAATTCACCGGGCTTTCAATCGGGTGCGGGAACATAACTTTTCGCTGAGCGGACTCGTGGGTTTCGACCTTCACGGGAAAACGGTGGGCATCGTGGGGACGGGAAAGATTGGGCGGATAGCGGCCCAGATCTTTCACGGATTTGGCACGAGACTGCTGGTTTCGGATGCCTACCCCGATGAGGATTGGGCCAAGGGGTTGGGGGCGCAATACACCGACGTGGAGAACTTGCTGCGGGAGAGTGACATTGTCAGCCTTCACCTGCCGCTTACGCCCGAGTCCCGTTATCTGCTCAATGCCGAGACCTTCGCGTTGATGAAGCCCACCGCCTATCTTATCAACACGAGCCGGGGTAAGCTGGTGGAGACGGCGGCGCTGATTCAGGCGATCAAGTCGGGGGCCATCGGCGGCGTGGCGCTGGATGTCTATGAAGAGGAAGAGAAAGTCTTCTTTGACGACCATTCGTCGGAGATTCTGTATGACGATGAGCTGTCACGGCTACTGAGCTTTCCCAATGTGCTCATCACATCGCACCAGGCCTTCCTGACCCACGAAGCCCTGAGCGAGATCGCCCGTCTCACGTCGGAGAACTTGCTCCACTGCGCCGAGGGGACCGCGTATGTGGAGGGATCGGTGTTGGTGGAGGGGGGCGCAAACTAGTCCCGTAACGTTTTAGTGAAGAATTAGCAAAATTCGTAGCAAGTTTTTCATTTAACCTTGTAAATTGTCCATGGCGTGGATAAAATACAAGGATGATTGAGCGTCGAGTAGAAAAAAAAGTGCGTGATGCACTACAGAGGCAGGCCGCTGTGGCGTTGGTGGGGCCACGTCAGGTGGGCAAGACCACCTTGGCCCACACCATTGCAGAAGGCACAGAATCGATTTATCTGGACTTGGAGTCACGCAGGGATCGGGAGAAGCTTTCCGATCCGGTATTTTTCTTAAGCCAGTTTGAGGACCGTCTTGTTATTCTGGACGAGATTCATCGGGTACCCGAGCTTTTCCATGAACTTCGTGGCATCATCGATGCGGGTCGCCGTACGGGCGCGCGAACGGGACGCTTTTTGCTGCTGGGGTCTGCCGCATTGGACCTGTTGCGACAAACCGGCGAAAGTCTAGCGGGGCGTATCGCCTACGTGGCTCAGGGGCCTTTCGATGTCCTGGAGGTGGGCATGGACGGGGAGGCCGCTACGCAGCTCTGGGTTCGTGGGGGATTCCCGGACAGCTTTCTCGCTCGGGATGATCACGAGAGCTTCGTATTGCGCCAGGACTTCATTCGGACCTACCTCGAACGGGATGTGCCCATGTTCGGTCCGCGCATTCCCGCAGAAACGTTGGAGCGAATGTGGACTATGCTTGCCCATAGTCAGGGTGCCTTGCTCAACGCGTCCCGCCTTGCGGTCAGCCTGGCGATGAGCGCCCAGACCGTTACACGCTACATCGATCTGCTCTGTGACCTGCTCCTTGTACGGCGACTGGAGCCGTGGCACGGCAATTTGGGAAAGCGGCTGGTCAAGTCGCCCAAGACGTATGTCCGCGACAGCGGACTTTTGCACGCGCTGCTCGGCATCGGGGACTTCAACGAACTGGCTGGCCATCCGATCGTGGGCACGAGTTGGGAAGGTTTTGTAATAGAAAACCTGCTTGCTGTCGCCCCCGAGCGGACCCATGCCAGCTTCTATCGCACGGCAGCGGGTGCCGAGGTTGACCTGGTCTTGGAATTTCCCAGTGGCAAACGATGGGCTATCGAAGTCAAACTGGGGACCAGTCCTAAATGTGAGCGTGGCTTCTATCGCGCGCTGGAAGACCTGAAGCCTGAGAGGGCCTTTGTGGTGTACTCCGGCGAGGACCGCTATCCCATGGCGGAGGGGATTGAGGGGATTGGACTGCGGGAGATGGCGGAGGTGTTGGGGGATGATTCGTAGTAGAAACGATGGACTAAGGCGTGTCAGTCGAGGTCAATAGGGTCGAAGGAAAACGTTGTGAACCACGAATGGACACGAATAAACACGAATGTGAGCGGGAGCGAGCGGCCGATGGGAGTGGAGGTGGACGGGCTGGACCAGTTTGGCCGGAAGGGCCTATGCAGCTAAAAGTATTGGGCAACGCCCAAACTAATCCAATGGGGAGGGCGAGTCCTTCGAGCTGGCGACGATTGGTCGGAGTGAGGGTTTTCTTACCTGCAACAAGGCACAGGTATGCTAATCCCTATCCGAAGTGCTTCGTGCCCTAAGTTTCGATTTCGCTTCATCGGACGTGATTCGAGGTTCCACCCCACACTGTATTTCAGGTGTCGAAGATGATTCTGGATCAAGGAAGATTTCAGGATGAAATTTGTTGCGGAATAGTTTGTCCACTACCACCGTATGTATTGCATAAATCCAACCGGAAAACATCAGCATCCCAATGTAATAAGGATACCCAAACGCGACGCTCAAGGTTCCAGCCAGGATTGCGCACAATGGGAAATAGTGCATAACATGAGATAATGCCGAGTCTCCGACGTAATGCGGTGACATGAACCCAGTCTGAACGAGCTCATCTTCAATAGCTGGAAACCAAGCTACCAACACGTGGGTTTCTGACGGTAGATGAACGTTGTCGGAATGCTCCCTGAGCTTTTTTCGGTTCGACAAGGTGCGACACATCTGGAGAAGGGTGCGAATGCGTGTCATTGGTACGGGCGGTGCTGTGAATAGATTGCCTGGGAGGCGCACGTGTGCTCCGGACTGCAGCGTAAGGGTAGCGGTCCTGGGAGCATAAGCCACACAGTCGGAGCGGCGAATAAAGGTGGGGGCGCGACCTGGGATTTTAATGGCCAGAGAATTCCACGTTTGGACGTAGCTGGTCAATCGTTCGCCTACCACAACGTCGCGCCAGGCATCTGCGAGAAACTTCCATAGAATCCAGGGAATCATGAGGAAGAAGGGAATCAAGGCGAGACTTTGGGCAATCGGGTATGCAGGTAGGGACAAGAGAAACGAGAACCAAATCAATAGGAAAACACATCCGTACACAATCAGCGTGAGATACTGAAAGACCAACCTCGCGGTCGCTTGGAAGGAAGCCCTTGGTCGATAAGTCAGCATATGTGATGCCCTCAGAAAATGCTGTGCCGTGGATTGACTCGCGTCCTCCGGGCGACGAACAACGCGGGGGCTATGCAAAATGGAATGGCGAGTATTCGTTCACTGTGCCAATCGTATATCGGTACAATACCATGGAACAGATATGGCCGTCCATTCACTCAATCGTCGGCAATAACACCTTTTGCACGGCGAGATTAGTCAGCGGCTCCAGCTTGGGGTCAACCCAGAGGCAGGTGCGTCACGCTACTGCCGAGAGATGTTCTCTAAATTTGGTGGCAGGGGAAACTGAAACTGATTATAGGCTCGCAAGAGCAATCTATTCACTGCAGTGAAGACGACATAAGCCCATCCCATCCCGGCAAGAATGAAATAGAACTTCTCAGGACCGAGTTCATACCAATTGGGAAGAACAATGGCAAGTAGCGAGCCGATGGTCCCGGCACCAAATACGCCGTAGAATGGCAATTTCCGTCTATGGTTGTCCCGAATTTTGGATGTGTCGACTTCGGGCCACCAATATGCAATTATCTCTTCCTCACATGAGAGAGCAGCATCGTCGCCTGTTGTGATCCCTGGCAGTTTAATCCTTTTATCGCTCCGAAGTAGAAAAGCATTGCTACTCGGCAAATACGTTCGAAAGTCTCTTCGCTTTAGGTAGATTGCGGGAGTGTTCGGGACTCTTATCGCGAGCGTGTTCTGTGTTTGAAAGTAAGCGGTGCACCGTTCCTTGCGCACGTAAAGCCGCCACTGATTCCCTAGCCACATCCAGCTGACGCGGAGCCCCATTATGAGCAGAGGGAGATAGCAAGCGGACTGCCATAGGGGTCGTTCCTGATAGGTAGAACCCACCCAGATACACACACCAAACGCGACACTCGTGCATGCTACCAACACGATGTTGAAGACTATGTCGAACGCGATTACTAGTCCTGAATGTATCGGCTTGTATACTTTCATACTAAACGCACCCCACTGGTCAAATTACTCAATCGTCGGCAACAAGACCTTCTGCACCGCCAGATTAATCAGCGGCTCAATTTTGGGGTCGACCCAGAGCCAGGTGTGGTGGTCGTTGAAGCTATCTTCCGTGGCGGCGGCGGAGGGGGTGTAGCCGGGGGCGCTTTCGCCGTAGCCTGCGGTCATGACCTGCGCGTCGGGGCGCATGCCCTGGGCGGTGAGTTGGTATTGGACGAAGGTCTCGGCGGGGAGGAGTAAGAACACCGCTTTACCGAGATCGAGGGCGCCTACGTCGATGGGGATGCCCGCTTCACAGCGCATGCGCCAGCTGAGTCCCATGGCGGCGAGGTTGCGCTTGAAGGTCTTCTGAGATTCGTCGCGCAGGGTGGCGTAGAGGTCTTCCTCGGTGAAGCCCTCGGAACTACGGGGCGGCAGGAAGAGCGGGGTCGTGCGGAAATCGGCCTGGGTGAGGGGGTGGCGCTCGGCGCTCTCAAAGGCGGACTTCATGCCGTCGTAGAGTTTTTTCGCGAGGACGGGGCGGTTCTCGGGGCTGCCGTCGTTGAACTTGCCCGCCGTGACGTCGCCGCTGCATCCGGAGAAGTAAATCTGCTGGACGCCCGGCATATCTTTCTCGCGCATGGAACGGGCCATGCCGGGGAAGTCGGCGGTGAC
>Ga0070727_10003649_pt1 | contig 13786 bp, 12 predicted proteins | sample tdAd472_FD_66722 | JGI IMG/M metagenome (GOLD analysis project Ga0070727, IMG submission 66722) | Marine sediment microbial communities from the Atlantic coast under amendment with organic carbon and nitrate - tdAd47.2 | ecosystem: Environmental > Aquatic > Marine > Coastal > Sediment | place... | reverse complement strand
CTGAGCTCGCTGCGAATCAACTCGGCGTCCTCGGTCAACGTGACCAGGAGCCTTTCAGTCGGTTCAATCATCCGGCTAGCCAGTCCGGCTCCAAAGGACGCGAAGACATCAATCCGCCAGCCGTTCGCTTCCCTCGTATAGACGGTCCGGTCCGACTCGCCGTCGGGGGTCACTACCACCCCCGAGAACTCGATGCCGTCCCGTGTCTCCTTCGTTCCTGAAGCGATAGCCACGTCGCCGTCGAGAAACGTCGCGGAACCTTGGGCGAATCCCGCCCAGAAATTGGCCGACACCGAGGTGGACTCGCTGCGAAGTGCTCCGGCTACATCTGAAAAGGATGCACCCTCTGCGAGTGAGGCCAGTTCGGCATGATTGGGAAAGGAAAGAGCGGCGGCCTCGTTGAACTCAGCCTCTTCAAGATGGTCCACGAGCTCCTGAACGGTGGCCTGTGGAGTTGCAGCACCGGTTCCCGGCCCGCCATTTGATTCGTCGACGACGGAGGCCCCACACCCAACCGCAGCGACAGCCATCACCACCGTCAGGACCGATCTAGACCTCATCTGAGACATACCTTGGGAGCCGACCGGTCGAGATGGTGTTCTCTCGCCGTTCTGGTCGATTCAATCCGAGTGCAAACCAAACCCAAATGAGATATCCAAGGCCGACAACTTCTTTGACCCAGCGCCAGGGGTCCGACATCGCCCGCTCCCATGCCAGAGGCCAGTACGGAGCTTCCCCGGGTGATATCTCGAATCCAAAGAATGGCCAAAGGAACACTTCCTGATTCACCCACATGCCGTCCAGCAATAGATGAAACAACCAACCAACCCCGAGCGCCATCCATGCTCTCCGTTGCCGCCCGCGACGCGTAGCCAAAAGAACCACTGCCATATAGAGAGATGGCACGACGAGGGAATGGAGCCAGAGCTCTCCGGTAGTGAAACGATCTCCCAGTATCAGAGTCCCCACCGGCATGTCGATGAGGTCGGCGACCACAGCGCCGAGGATCAGGAAACGAACGTCCACCTTCGGATCTCGGAACAACCAACGAAAAAGCCACAGGCTCCCTCCAATATGCCAAAAGAGCATGGGTCAGGCGACGAGGATCCTGCGACAGTGGACACAACGAGGCATCTCTTCGCCAAAGGCCTCTTCCTGTTCTGCCCGTGAGAGGGTCATATGGCACCCGCCGCAAACACCGTGATCGAAGGCGGCCACAGCAACGCCCTCCTTGATCCTTCGGAGCTTCTCATAGAGCTCGATCAAGTCATCAGAAATGACGGCCATCGCCTCTTTCTTCCGCTCCTCTTTTCGAGCGAGTTCGGCGTCGATCTTGCGCCACTGATCCTTGATCGAGGCCTCGAGTGCGTCCTTCGTGGAGGTGAGCACCTGGACTTCGCCGTCGAGCCGAGCCACCTCCTCCTTGGCCGGGTCGACGTCTTCCAGAATCTTGAGGACCCTCTCCTCCATGGCCTCTCTCTGGCCCTTGAGGCCTTGGACCTCGAGTCGCATGTGTTCCGTTTCTCTGCCACTCATGCCACCAGCAAAGAGGCGAGTTTCGTGCTCGTCGAGCTTGATCTCGAGTATCTGCAGCTCGCCTTCGGACTTGTCGAGATCCAAGTCCAATTGTCTGAGGACGAGGGCTGCAGCATCTCGGGCCGATGTCAACTCCCCCAGTTCGCCATGAGCTGTCTTGTATTCATCGAGTTCGGGAAGGGACTGTCTCTGCTCGAGCAAGCGATCGATCTGGAGATCTAGATCCTGCACATCGAGGAGGTCTGCAAAGCTGATTATCTCCATGGGTGATTGACAGTAGTGGTCAGCTAGCTCCAAGTTCGAGGGTCGAGGGTGGTCAGGTCAACCACGTCAAGTCCGGTGATCTCAGCGATCATTCCCACCAGTGATTCCATCCCAGGCCGCTCCGTGGCCGTGTGCCCTGGGTCAACAACTGCAAGACCCAAGTCGAGAGCGCGGACCGCGGCGTGATGAGAAACGTCGCCGGTGACGATTGCGTCCGACACAGTTGCCGCATGATCAATGAAACTTGCACCTGAACCCGGCACCACGGACACCCTATTCAGCTGACCATTTCGGTCACCTGAGATCCGGAGGCCGGTGTGTCCGAACGTATCGGAAGCAATCGCATCAAGAACTGCGAGTGTCCCTTCGAACCCACCAACACGCCCGATCGGGGGCAAACCTGACTCCTGGTCAGCACCGAAGGGCTCAACGTTTCGCAAACGGAACACGTGAGCAAGTGAATCGGATGCCCCGCCCTCGGCGGAGTCGAAATCGGTGTGGGTGACAATCAAGTTCACTCGTTGACGAATGAGTCTGAATGTCCTGGCTTCCGGTGACCTCCCTGCTCGAACTCGGTTCGTTTTAGCGAACAGCAAGGGGTGATAGCTCACCAGAAGATCGACCGGTGATGCCTCGATCGCGCGGACTACGTCTTCGGTTACCTCGTGACATATGGCGATTCGGTCGACTTGGGCACCGGGATCTCCGATCTGGATTCCAACCGGATCCCACTCGGGAGCCGCATCCATTCGAGTCCGATCAGCCACCGCTTCGGCTATCTCACCAACTGTCGTCACACACTGGATCGTAGGCACTCGGCGTATCCTCAGTCGTAGCAATGGATCTTTCAGCGGCCCGCGCCTGGCGACCACCCCCCGAATATCAACGACTCTCTGTGATCGAGTCACACGCTGGCGGCGAGCCGTTCCGCATCGTGGTCGACGGCCTCCCCGAAATCCCCGGCGAAACTGTCCTTGAGCGCCGCCGCTTCGCCGAAACACATCTCGACTCGTTGCGCCGATCCTTGATGTGGGAGCCAAGAGGACACGCAGACATGTACGGCGGTTGGATAACTCCGCCGGTTAGGTCGGACAGTGACCTCTCCATCCTGTTCCTTCACAATGAAGGTTTCTCCACGATGTGTGGCCACGGCATCATCGCGCTGGCAAAGGTCGCGTTGGAGACGGGCATCCTGCCAATGACAGAACCGCTCACAACGGTCCGGATCGACAGCCCCGCGGGTCAAATCACCGCGTTGGCGTCATCCGCAAGCGGGATCGTTGGCGAGGTCCGATTCAGGAATGTCGCGTCCTTCGCTTCGGTCCTCGATTCAGAAGTCACGGTCGACGGGTTTGGGCCGGTCCGATACGACCTCGGTTATGGAGGCGCCTACTACGCCTACGTTGATGCTGCTTCGGTAGGAGTAGACCTCGGCAGCGCTAGAGAACTCGTCGAGGCTGGCAGGGCTATCAAACGTGCGATCCAGGCCGGCACCGAGATCACACACCCGGGGGACGCCGACTTGGCCTTCCTTTACGGGGTGATCTTCACCGGCCCCGCTGTTCACGAAGCCAATCACAGTCGCAACGTATGCGTCTTCGCCGATGGCGAGGTGGATCGCTCCCCCACTGGAACCGGAGTGAGCGGCCGGCTGGCCCTTTTGCATGCGAGAGGCGAGATAGGGATCGACCATCCAATCACCATCGAAAGCATCGTCGGTAGTGAGTTTGGAGGTCGAATAGTCGAGGAGACCACCGCGGGTGACTACCCAGCGGTGATCCCTGAGGTGAGCGGATCCGCTCACATCGTCGGTCGATCTGAGTTGTGGATCGATCCATCGGATCCGCTGAACCCCGGCTTCTTCCTGCGTTGACTCGATTCCTCAATAGGATCAAGTCATGACCGTTCCACCAGTCGACATCCCACCATTGGCCGTGCCCGCATTTCAGAGCCTCTCGGAGGAAAAGCAAGCTCTCTTCGCTGCCGAATTCTCAACTCGCAAGAGGAACATGGGGCTCATGGTCGCGCTTTCGATCTTGTTTCCTATCCAGCTCTTCTTCCTTGGCCGGGTCGGTCTCGGAATCCTGTTCCTGATCACAGGAGGAGGCTTCGGTATTTGGTTTGTGATCGAGTGGTTCCTCACCCCGGGACGGGTACGGGAGTACAACACCAAGGTGGCTGCCGAAATCCTCGCCGCCCTGGAGACGGGCGCCGTTCAGTAGCGCTGATCGACGAAGGTCTGCTCCTGGAATGGAGGCCTGACGTACGGGATTTCCTCCATGACCGGTAGCTCAACCGGGTTCGGAGTCAGATCGCCGTAATCGAATTGAGACAGGATGTGGCTGATGCAGTTGAGTCTCGCTCGCCTCTTGTCATCAGATGGAACGACAAACCACGGCGCCTGCTTGATGTCCGTGTACTGAAACGTTGTGTCCTTCGCCATGGAGTACCGCACATACTGGCGATGCTCTTCGATATCCATGTCGGACAGCTTCCATCTCTTGAGCGGTTCCTGATTCCTCGACTCAAACCGCTTTCTCTGCTCGTCGAAGCTGACCGAGAACCAGTACTTGAGGACCTTGATGCCGGAGCGAACGAGCATCCGTTCGAATTCCGGGCAAGACCTGAGAAACTCCTGGTGCTCTTCTTCGGTGCAAAAACCCATAACCCACTCGACGTTTGAGCGGTTGTACCAACTGCGGTCAAACAAAACGATTTCTCCAGCGGCGGGCAATTGCGAGACATAGCGCTGGAAATACCACTGAGTCCGCTCGCGTTCGGTGGGCTTCGGAAGAGCAGCGACTCTCACATTTCGTGGACTAGTCCGCTCAGTGATCCGCTTGATCACGCCTCCCTTGCCCGCGGTTCCACGTCCTTCGAAGATTATGGCGACACGCTCGCCCTTCTTCTGGACCCAGTATTGGAGGCGGACCAACTCTTCCTGGAGTCGAGAGAGTTCGGCTTCATAGAAGTCCTTCCGCAGCCTTCCCTTCGCGGTGTAGTGATCCGTCCCAGCGGGGGTGGAATAGGAAACCACTTCATCAGCGCCTTCTGGCAATTGCGAGTGACCGTCGGTTCCCACGTTCATTAACTCCTCTTATGAAATCAGCATGCACCCTACGTGGTGCTTCACGATCACGAAAGTGCCGCTCGGCTCGCCCCCTTGGACGGGTACGTCACTCGTCGTCGATGACGTCCCCGGAGCCGACTGCGTATACAAAGCCGTCACCACTGGAAATGAACACAGCGTCACTCACAACTGCTACCGCCCCGCGCACGTCTCGTGCCGTGCGCCAAGTCCACAACTCTTCGCCTGTCATAGCGTCAATTGCGTAGACGACCCCCTCCTGAGAGGCGAAGTAAACGACATCGCCAGCAACGACGGGTGGTGATGAGATGGGGAAACCCGATGGTGTTGCTACTGACCCGTTCTCCCAAACGGCCTGCCCGGTGGCCATGTCCATCGCATACAGATACCGCCCCTGTGGCAGATACATAACGTCGCCAGCCACCGCCGGTGCGACATCGATCGAGTACTCGGTCACGTAGACAGGTTGTCGGCCCGGCCCACTCCCCGCACACTCGCCCGCAGGTAAGGTCCACACTGCATTGTCGTGGGTCGGGACGTAGACCACTTCACTAGCAATGATCGGACCGACGATCCCGCTGTTCGCGTCGTATTCACAGACTGGTTCGGGGATGCCGCTGCCAATATCGAAGACATGGAGGGCGCCTTCTTCTGTTGCGACATAGAGGATCCCGTTGTCATAGGCGAGGTCCGCTGTGACCGAACCAAGACCCTCTTCTCCCTCTGGATATCTCCACAGCAGGTCGCCTTCGAAGAGTGTTAGACCATGAAGGTATCCCTCGGTGGTGGCGACGATGGCGACTCCATCAACAACCACAGGAGACGACCGGATCCGGGCACCAAGTTCAGTTGACCACGGAGACCCCTGGTCACTGGTGGCGTCATGACCTTGTACAACCCCATCGTCGTCGACAACCACCATCCGCATCGGATCGGCTCCTTCGCCGATGTCTGTTCGACCCATCGCAGGAGCTGTCGAGATCCGGCCTTGCGGAGTAAGAGTCCATTGCCTCCTGGCATCGGACTGATCCAACGCATAGAAGGTCCCTTCGGTGCTCCCCGCATACACGTAGGAGCCATACGCGACCGGACCAGTTTGGAAGGCACTTGCCGTCTCGAACTTCCAATAGAACCCGTTGACTTCTCTGGGCCCTTGCACGTCAACGACGCCGGTTCTGGCGAAGCCTCCCCGGTGTTCTGATACTCCGGAGAGAAAGTCGTCCTTTGCCGATTCGGTGTCAGAGGCTCCAGCAACAGCAATCTGGGTGTCCTCGAGCGCGAGAGGTTCGGGGACCGTGGTCTCCGTGGCGATGGGCAGCGTGGTGGCTCCAGCTTCCGGAATCGGATCAGACGCCGTCAGTTGACTGACACCAAAGGCTGTTGCCCCCGCCACGATGACAATGCCGAGAGTGGCGGCAATCAGTCGTAGAGGGTGGATCCGACGAGGGCGATGAACCAGTCCCTTGGACCTCCTCTGTGCCGGGCTGAGAACGGTGCCGGCACCTGCAGCGAGCCCGGCTCGCTGCAAGGCTTCGCCCATCGCTGCGGTCGCCGCCTCGAATGCTTCGTCGTCTTCAGGTTCGGGCGCTGACAGACCGCTCTTGACATGAGGAAGGGACTTCCACGTGTCCTCCCATTCGGGCGGAATCCTCTTTCCAATTGCACTGATGCCGAGAATCACGTGTGCGGCTGACGGCTCGCCCCAGAGCGCACCCGCTTCGGCCGCCCTCGCTGCAGTCATCGGTAATCCGGCATGTGCTGCGATTGCCATCGCCTCGGATGCTGACGTCTTGCGCTTCCCGTACACGGCGATAGCGGTCAGGAGTTCGGCAGCCCAGCCGTAGAATCGAGAGTGCAGCATCAAATCAGCGAGGTCCTCGGCCTCATTCTCAGGCCATCGTCCACCCCCGGCGGCAGCGATTTCCATTTTCAGCGCCTGGCAGCGAATGCGCCACCTCCAACCATCGGCGCCTTCGGGTGTTACTTCGAGAGCCCTGTCGATCTCCTCGAGGGCTTCGGCATGGCGGCCGAGACGTAGGTAGGCGTTGGCCTTGAGAGATCGCGCCATGTTCTCCCATGCAGGAAGCTGAAGCTCGGTCAGGTCGAGAACTCCTTCCGAAGATTCGAGAGCTTCTTCATAACGACCCAATGCGAGGTTTCCTTCCGTCAGCGCCAGTTGGGCCAGGAAGAGGGGAGCTTCGACCTCCTCGAGCGAGGCGAGATCCTGTGCCCTTCGTACCGCTTCGAGTGCTTCGGTGGGCCTCCCCGCAGCGAACAATGCACGGGCACGCCATGCTTCCTTGTCGGCGACGGACGCATCGCCTTCCAGTTCTCCTGCCTCGTCGCGGAGACGAGTGAAAGCTGCCTCGGCAATGCCGGCCTCGCCTCGGTCGAAGTGAATCCATGCTTCGCTTACCTTGGCCAGGAACAACTCGACGGAATCATTCTCATGGTCGAGAAGGGCTCGGCTCTTGGCCAGAGAAGCGTCGGCCTCGTCTGCGAAACCGATTCGGCTGAGTGTCCGCGCCCGGAAAGAAAGAAGCGACCCAAGAAGGGTCGGATCATCGAGTCGACTTGCCTCCCATTCGGCGGTCGCTGTCAACCGTTCGGCAACCTGTGGGTGCTGGCCGTCGTCTGCAACCATCGCTGCTAGCCGAATCGCCTCGACCCTGTCCGGACCCTGGAGGTGCCCGCCAGCGGCCTCGATATGACTCGATGCCAGCTCCGTTCGTCCCGCAGTTCGAAGAAACCTGGCACAGATGAGGTGCATCTCCCCGACGGATTGGGGATCCTGAGTTCTGGTTTCGTCCGCCGCGCCGATGGCGGCCTCGGCCAGGTGAAATGCTTCACCGGCTGCGTGCCGAGTCGAGGCCGAGCGAGCGGCCCCGATCAGCAACGGGTAGGCCTCGTCGTGTTGACCGGCCGCCACCCTCAGAGAACCAACCACCGAGTCATCGCCTCCCGAGTCGGCAATGGCGTCAGCAAGCTTCCCGGCGATCCGACCAACTCGAGCTTCGCCAACATCGGGAATGACATCGGCGACGCTGATGTAGCCGGCCCTGGCCTGACCTAACAACCCTCGATTGACGAGGCCGTCGCCAACATCGAACACTTCGTTCTCATCGAGCTGCAGCAGATCGGACGCAATCGACACAGAAAGCGGTGTCGCGATCAGGCTCGTCGCCACGACGAAGTCCAACTCCTGAGACGTCAGTGTGACTTCCGGACGTTCATCTCCTGAAAGACCGGTCTGGAGTTCGAGAAGAGTTGCGTGGGTGCGGGCTGTGGTGGCAAGCCGGTCGAGCCACCATCCGTCGACGCCGGATGTCGAACGGTGGGCAATGACGATGAAATACGGATGGGGCCCCTCACGTATCACCCGCTGTAGGTGGCCCAGGGAAGTGGGGTCTGCCCACTGGGCATCCTCGAGCACCATGATCCCACCCTCGAAGGAGTCCAGATCCAGATCCCTGGCAACGCCTCCGACGGCCGCACGGCAGGCTGATGCACAAACAACGCGAGACGAAGTTGCAGCACTCGAGAGGAAGGAATCGGTTACTGCAGAAGCTGAACCGCCTCCTGACTCAACCATCACCACCGTCGAATCACCGGATTCGAAACGCCCCAGCGCATCGACGATGGGCGTCGCTATCGGATCCTTTTCGTCAGTCACTGGTGCCTCTCATCCTTGGAGAGCGAAGGTAGCAACGGCACTTCGAAGATGACGTGAGAAACAAGTGAAATGGTCAACCGTCGGGTACTAAGTTGAGTCCTTGTGTTCAGCAAAGAGGTAAAGACATGAAAATGTTCCGCAAGGGTTGGGCCGCCCTTCTCGCACTGACGCTGCTGACCGCTGCTTGCGGCGGCGGCGCCACTTCCGAAACGACAACCACAGCGGCAGCTGACGCCACTGACAGCAGCGCCGCAGCACCCACAACGACGGAGGAAGTCAGTCCCGCGACGACTGAACAGACCGACAGCGGAGATACTGACGCAGGCAACCTTTCTGGCCTGCTGACTTCGAATCAGTGTCTGGATGCGGCCAAAGCGATGGCCTCGGCATTTTCGGGCGGGATTTCGGCGGCCGGTTTTGTTGAATGGGACGAGGTCGCTGCGGGATTCGATCGGATGAGTGATGTGGCCCCTGCAGAGATACGGGGCGACCTCGCACTCATGGCCGACGCTCTCGGCCAGTTCTTCTCGATACTCCAGGATGCGGGAGTAGACCTGACTGACGCGACAGCGATGGCAGACCCCGCTCTTCAGGCAGCGCTCCAGGAAGCTTCGGAGAAGATCGACACGGAAGAATTCGAGGAAGCCGCCGACAATGTCGATCAGTGGTTCGAGGAGCAGTGCGCCGACTACAACGGGTAGTCAGTTCTTCGGATATCCGGGACGACGCCTAAGAATCAGCCAACCAACTGCTGCACCGAACCCGACCGTAGGCCAAACCCATTTGAGGTCGCCAGGACCGCCAGGTCCGAAGACGGCATCACCCACCTTGATCTCAACGATTTCATAGGGACTGTCTGGCTGGGGTCCCAGCCCGGCTATTACGTCGTCGGGCGCGCTGCTCGGATCAACGCCGGGCTCAGCCAGCTTGGCGGCAAATCCTGATCGTTTCAGGACCTGACGAACCAACTCGATGCGTTGAGGCTCCGATGTGACGAGTTTCGCCCGGCCATTCAGACGTCGCCCATCGGGCAGCCACACCTCACACTCCGGATCAGCCTGGAGGTTCAAGAGCCAGTGGGTTCCTTTTCCGAATCCGGCAAGGCAGTAGATGTGGTCTCCCTGCTCAGCGAAATTCAGGGGTACAAGGCGACGCTCCCCGGACCTTCGACCCGTGGTTGCCAGAACCATGATGTAGCCGCTGGCCGGATTCGCCATCTGCCACCCGAGACCGAGCCGCCACAACACCAGCATGTTCCGGTTCAGAACACGAAAGGCTGCGCGTAGCCGGATTTCCTCGATCCTCATCGTTCACCCGAATCTAGGCGTCTTTCAGAAGGCATCAGCCGCAGCCTGCGCTCTCCTCGAGCTATGGAGGCTTCTCTGACGTCAATGCACTGCCGAGAACATGTAGGCCGCCGCTCCCACGACATCAAGAACGACGTTCAAACCGCATTGCACAACCAACTCGAAGCCCTCACCTCGCTCGGAGAATTGTTGGGCGAGGAGATCGGGGTTTCTCTTCGGGGGCCAGCAATGGCAGTGCGAAGCAGCTACCCCTCGCGTGTTGAAGATTACGACGGCGGCGGCTGCCAATAGGCTGGGGGTGATCTTACGATTCTGGGTGACATGTACGCAGACCTAACGCTGATCGTCGTCGTCGTCGCTGCGTTCGCCGCAGCGGTGTTCCTGGCAGCAGCAGAAACCTCCTTCCTGAGGATCACGCCGGTGAGAGTTGCCACTCTTGGGGAGGAAGGAGGCCGACGAGGCGAGAGGCTTGCTCAGTTGATGGCGCGACTGCCTCGAGTCCTCAGCACCATCTTGCTGTCGGCTCTGCTTGCGCAGATCGTTGCAGCCACAGGCGTCGGGATACTCGCAGAGCGGTGGTTCGGCACCTTGGGAGTCACCCTGGCGTCGGTGATTCTCACGATCCTGCTCTTCGTATACGGGGAAGCGATACCAAAGACCTACGCGGTCCGGCACTCCGATCGGGTGGCACTTGCCGTTTCATTCCCCGTCGCCACGCTCGAACTGGTCCTGCGACCGATCGTTGCGGTGCTCGTCGCGTTCGCCGACCTCCAGGCTCCTGGAAGAGGCATCGCGACTTCACCGACGGTGACAGAAAATGAACTCCGTCTGCTGGCCAGTCACGCCGCCGCCGAGGGCGAAATCGAATCTCACGATGAAGAGTTGATAGAAAGAGTCTTCCGGTTCGGCGACCGCAGGGCCTACGACATCATGGTTCCACGCACCGACATCGTTGGAGTCCCCTCCGACGCAACTGTCGAGAAGGCGGTGGAGGTCGCCGTCGAAACTGGACATCGTCGTCTGGTGGTCTACGACGACAACCTCGACCACATTCAAGGGATTGTCCGACTCCGCGATCTGGTCGCTGTGCCATCTCGACGCAGACAGATGATCGTTCGGCTCCTGAGCCAAGAGCCTCTCATGGTTCCCGAGACCAAGCGGGTAGTACCCCTCCTCCGCGAGATGCAGGAGTCCGGCATTCATTTCGCCTTGATCCTCGACGAGTACGGAGGCACTGCAGGTTTGGTCACCGTCGAGGACATCGCAGAGGAATTGCTCGGTTCCATCGCCGAGGACGACGTCGAGGAATCCATCATCCGGACCAGTGACGCCAAATGGTCGGTGAGCGGCCTCCTCCCGGTCGAAGACCTCGAGGCCACCACGGGTGTCGCGTTTGAAGGAGGCAACTGGAACACAGTGGCCGGATTAGTGGTCGGTCGACTCGGACATACACCTTCTGTCGGCGACCACATCGTGGCCTCCGGCCACACCCTGCGTGTTACCGCCGTTAGGGGTCACCGTGTACTCCGTATCGAGGTATCGGGCCCGGCCAACTAGCCAGTTTCACGAGGATGAACGGTGCAACTCTTTACTGGCGATGTGATGGTTGGATGGATGGTCGCTTGCACATCTGTCGGACTCACAGCCGCCGATGTAGAACAAATGGCCGCCTGCGAAGAAGTGGCCCGGACCTTCAGGCTTGCCTCGTCATAGCTGACAAGCTCCGCCTATTGACCAGCACTGCGGCACACGTGTTCCCCTGATAGAGGGCGCACACAATGCTGGTTGTGAACTGCGTTCTGCACATGCCACATCAGGCTGCACCGGCTACGGTCGATTGCACCGTCTGATTGCTGAGGAGGAAAGCTCTTTTGAACCGATTTGATGTTGTCGTCGTCGGCGGCGGACAGGCAGGTCTGAGTGTCGGCTACTACCTGCGAGCTGCTGACAAGCGATTCGTCATATTCGAACGTGGTCGGGTCGGAGAGACCTGGCGAAGTCAACGCTGGGACTCGTTTGCCGTTAACACGCCGAACTGGGCGAATGGCCTACCCGGCGACCCGTACGTCGGTGATGAACCCGACGGATTCTTTCACCGCGACGAACTCGTCGACTATTTGGCTCAATACGCGAACAAGTTCGAACTTCGGGTATCGGAGGGCGTCACGGTGACCGGCGTTGATGACATTGGCGAGGATTTTCGTGTCACATATCAAGACGCCGATGGAGCAATCGGCACCGTTGCGTCAGCGAACGTGGTTGTCGCGTCCGGGATCATGACGGCGCCGAAGATCCCTCGGATTGGCGAACGGTTTCCCGAATCGCTTCTCCAATTGCACGCCTCCGACTACCGCTCACCGGAGAACCTGCCGCCGGGTGCGGTTGTGGTCATTGGCTCAGGGCAGTCTGGTTGTCAGATCTCAATGGACCTGGTCGACTCGGACAGAGACGTCTACCTCTGCACCAGCAAGGTGGGCCGTCTCCGCCGGAGGTACCGGCAGCGTGACGTCGTGGAATGGGCCGACGACATGGGGTTTTGGGACGTTTCTGTCGATCAGCTACCAGATCCCGCAATCGAATTCGCCGCACAACCTCAGGTGTCCGGTGTGGGACGGTACGGGAGCACCCTCAGCCTGCAGTCGATGGCCCGTGATGGAGTGCAACTTATGGGCCGTCTTAGTGATGTTGAGGATGGTGTGCTGAAGGCGGATGATTCTCTGGCTGAACATATCGCTTTCGCCGATGATCGCTCAGCGGAGTTCACGGCGATGATCGAGGACTGGATCTCCTCTAGCGGAGTCAGCGCCGGGTTGATCGAGGATGATCCCAACGACGAGCCCGCAGGGCCTGAGGTAGCGGAGTCGGGGATTACGGAAGTGGATTTGATGGAATCCGGTGTCGGATCGGTCATTTGGTGTACCGGGTTCACGGCTGACTTTGACTGGCTCCATGTGCCCGTCACGGATGAGGAGGGTCGTCCGATACACACGAGAGGAGTTTCGCCCGTTCCCGGGATCTACTTCCTCGGATTTCCGTGGCTACACACGCGCAAATCGGGCATCATCCACGGCATCGACGAAGACGCTCGCTTCATTGCCGAGGCCATCGCGGCCAGGTCTCAATAGCGACGATCGCTACCTGGGCCTATGTTGCTTTCAGTGGTCAGCAATACCGGGACGACCTTCCGTAGGCCGAGCCTGACCCCACGACCTTCCAGTACCTGACGCACACAACGGCACTACTCGGCCGCGACCCTCGACTATCCCGCGCTCGCAACCGGGGTCAGATCAGAGAACAAAGAATGCCCCCATTGGTCATTGACGATTTCGTCGTGACCAGGGGCTATCCCTTGGTGGGCGTTGACGGACTCGAACCGCCGACCGCTGCCTTGTAAGGGCTAGTCGGCCGTTTCGCTGACCTGGGGTTGCCCACGAAACCGCCAGCAAGCAACGGCCGAGGGTGCTCGCCATTATCCGTCAATACTCACCTCTGCTTGTCGTCTGACGGACTAGCGACGGACCGAGACGTGGACAACTCGGTGCGTCTCGCAGAAGGTGATTGCGTAGTGTGCCTTCTGCGAGGGCCGAGCGCAGCGAGGCAAGCATTCACTATTTCGGTGTCGGCTCGACTCCAGTTCTGTCAAGGCGGGAATCGCCCTGAAACGTCGAAGATTCACCTTGCTTGCTGATCAGGGGTTCGAGTGGTCGGAGTGCCCGCATCGGCTTCAAATGAGAGTGTGGATGGTCTCAGGGTGTTCTACGGCGGTCGTGGTATCTGGTATGACCCAGCGCGAACCAGGAGTCTCGCCGAGCCGGGCGTGACGGTCGGTCTGATGCACACCGGGCGGTACTACCCAGATGACCTCCTATCGGACGGCATTGTCTACCACTACCCCGAGACTCGGACACTAGGCAAGGA
>Ga0070727_10003646_pt1 | contig 13789 bp, 11 predicted proteins | sample tdAd472_FD_66722 | JGI IMG/M metagenome (GOLD analysis project Ga0070727, IMG submission 66722) | Marine sediment microbial communities from the Atlantic coast under amendment with organic carbon and nitrate - tdAd47.2 | ecosystem: Environmental > Aquatic > Marine > Coastal > Sediment | place... | reverse complement strand
CGAAGAATCTCATGTGTTCGCGGGGGTGAGCGCGGCTTGCAGCTCGCCGAAGACGGCCTGAGTGTGGCGCCCCTCGAGGGCACCGCGCATGAAGCCGGCCACGACGTCGTCGGTCTCGCGCTCGAGGCGCGCGGCCAGGTCGTCGCGGCGGCCGGCTCGGGCCAGGGCCAGGGCCGCAGCGCTGCGACCCAGTGTAGAGCCCGAGTCCAGCTCTTGCTCGATCGAAGCCAGACCGCGGTCCCCGCCGTGGGAACCGAGCGTCAGCCAGAGGTCCGCCTGCACCTCGCGGTGGGCGCTGCGCCGCTCGTCCGCCAGGTCCAGGGCCATGCCGGCCAGCTTGGGTGTCAGCCGGCGGTCGAGGCCGTACAGGCGCCACAGCGGCGCGCCGACGAAGATCGCCTTGATCGCGGCCTGGTCAAAGGTCGCGTCGTCGAAGTTCGCGAACGGGAAGGGCGTGTCCAGGGCCACCGCCTCGAAGACGCTGAGCATGTTGGAGCGGCACCCCTCGCCGGCGCGCCAGACGTAGCGCTCGGCGTGCGGGAGGAACGCGAGGCTCCGGTAGAGCGCCACGGCCTCGCTCTCGTCCGAGAAGCGGAACGCGTCCTCGATCGCCGCCGCTCCGCCCTCCTCGTCGAGGTCGTAGCGACTGAGCACGAAGCCGACGCGCGCCGCCTCGCGCGCGGACCAGCGCTCCGGGTTCCAGCCCTCCAGGATCTCCCCGGCGCTCGCGCGCGCCGCGTCGGCCGGCGCCAGCGGGCGCTTCTTCACCCAGCGCGAGGCGCTCGAGAGCAAGAGCGAGAAGCGCGTGGGCGTGACGCCCTCGGCGACCTCCTCGCGCGTGCGGTTCCACCACTCGAGTTCCTTCGCCTCGAGCCGCTCCGCGAGCGCCCCTTCGAGCCACTCGAGCGCGCGCTCCGCCGTCGCCGTCACAGCTCCCCCTCCGGCTTCAGCCCGGCGGTCAAGCTCAGGATGGTGTAGGCCGTGCCCGCCACCTTCTGGTAGCCCGCGCCCAGGAAGTCGGTCGAGGACCCGTCCGAGTACTGCACCTTCGCCAGGTGCGGGCGCAGGCGCGCGTGGTAGTCCTCGCGCTCGGCCTCCGGCAGGAGCTCGATCGCCAGCGCCGCGTAGTAGTGCGCGAAGAAGTAGAAGTAGCCCGCGTTGGCGTAGTAGGCCTCGTGCGGGATGGGCCGCATGCGCGCCACGTCGAGGAAGCGGTGGTGCTCGAAGAAGGCGTCGACGCCCTCGCGCACGCGCTCCAGCGTCATGCGCGGGTCGCCGCCCAGGAAACGCGCCCAGTTGCAGACCTGCGTCCGGCCCAGGCTGCCTTTGATGTTGTTGATGCTCTCGCCGCCGGCGCTGGGGACGATGGTGACGTTGTAGCTGTAGGCGCCGTTGGGCAGGGCGCAACGCTCCACGACGCGCGCCGCGCGCTCGAAGACCGCCGCCTCCTCCAACCAGCCCAGCTCGTGCGCGCGGCGCAGCGAGGGCAGCACCAGGGCCGTGCAGAAGCTCGTCGCCCACTTGGGACGACGCGTGTAGGGCGGGTCGTCGTAGTACGCCCAGCCGCCCTCGGGGATCTGGTTGCGCTCGAGCAGGTCGACGAAGATCTCGCCGCGCTCGCGGATCTTCCCGGCCCAGGGCTCTTCCTGGAAGCGCGAGTCGTCGGCGAGGCGCACCATGCAGACCGAGCCGTACAGGGCGACCCAGATGTTGTCCGCGTCCCAGTCGCTGGGGCGCTTGGGGTTGCGCGTCGTGCACATCCAGTCGATCGAGCGCTCGAGCGCCGCGCGCACCTCCGGCGTCTCGCCCACCTCCGCCATGGCCATGCAGGCCAGCGCGTTGGCGGCGTAGTTGTAGTCGTAGTAGGCCTCGGGCGAGAACCCCGAGTCCGCCAGGGTGTCCTGCACGCCCCAGCCCCACTGTCCGTCGGCGTGCTGGGTGCTGAGCAGGTACTCCACGGCGCGGTCCAGGGTCGGCTGGATCTCTTCCCGGGACATGCGCTCCGGCAACTGGGGAGCGCGCGAGACCTCGGGCGCCTCGGGCGCGCCCTGCACCAAGGCGAAGACCGCGATCAAGCTCGCGAGCATCAGGCGCCGGCGCCCTTCTTCTTCAGCTTCTCGAGCTCCTTCTCCAGGTCTTCCAGCTCCTGCTTGGCCTTCATGCGCTCCATCTTCGCCTCGAGCTCGGCGCGCTGGATCGCACGCTCCTTCTGCTCGAGGTCCTGAGCCGCATCCTTCATCGAGCGGGCGTGCTCCTCCTCCTCGAAGACCAGCTCGGCCTCGCGGATGCGGTTCTCTTCCTCGCGCAGCTTGAGCGACCGCTCCGAGGCCTCGAGGCTGCGCCGCCCGCGGTTCAGCACCAGCTCCTTGGTCATCTCGGCGAACTCCTCCGCGGCGTACATGGCCTCGAGCTCGGCGAGCTCCGCCCGGTCGTCCTCGACCGAGTAGCGCGCGCGGTCGAGCGACAGCTCCAGGGAGGCCAGCTCGCGCGGCTGCTCGCGCATCTCGAACAGGTGGCGCTTGCGCTCGACGAGCTCCAGGCGCTCGCGGGCCGCCTCCAGCTCCTGCGTCCGCTCGATGCGCTCGGACTCGAGCCGGAGCTCGGTGATCAGCAGCTCCATGCGAGCGAGCTCCAGCTCGTGCTGGGCCTCGGCCAGCTCCTCCGCGGCCTCGTCACTCGCTTCCGAGGCACCGGACGCCTTCCCTTCCGAGCCCGTGGGGGTCGAGGCACACGCGCACACGCTCGCGAGCCACAAACCGCCTGCCACCAATCTCAATGCCTGCATACGTCCTCCCGTGGGGTGTTCGATGGTTCCCGCCAGCGCGGGCGGGCCCCACATCATGACGGCCGGACCCCTCGACCGCCACGTCCCGTCGACAAGGACGCAGGGGTTGCGATACGCTCTTGCGCTTCTGATACCGCCCTCACCCCGCCGTGACGGGCCTCGCCCCCGCGAACCGAGTGGAGTCATGACGCACGGAACCTTCCGCACCCCGCCCCCGACCAACGAGCCCATCCTTCCCTTCGAGCCCGGCTCCGCGGCCCGAGCCAGCCTGAAAGCCGAGCTCGAGAAGCAAGCCGCCGAGACGATCGAGGTCCCGCTGGTCATCGGAGGCGAGGAGATCCGCACCGGCAACACCAAGCCCATGGTCATGCCCCACGACCACGGGCACCAGCTGGGCGTGTTCCACCAGGCCGGCCCGGCCGAGGTCACCCTGGCCATCGAGGCGGCCAGCGCGGCGAAGGCCGAGTGGGAGGCCATGCCCTGGGAAGAGCGCGCCGCGATCTTCCTGCGCGCCGGCGAGCTGCTCGCCACGACCTGGCGCGACCGCGTCAACGCCGCGACCATGCTCGGCCAGTCGAAGACCTCGCACCAGGCGGAGATCGACGCCGCCTGCGAGCTGATCGACTTCCTCAACTTCAACGTGCACTACGCGGAGCGGCTCTACGCCGAGCAGCCCGTGTCGTCGCGCGGTGTGTGGAACCGGCTCGAGCACCGCCCGCTCGACGGGTTCGTCTTCGCCATCACGCCGTTCAACTTCACGTCGATCGCCGGCAACCTCTCGTCGGCGCCGGCCCTGATGGGCAACACCTGCGTGTGGAAGCCGGCCTCCACCGCGGTGCTCTCGAACTACTACGTGATGAAGCTCTTCGAGGCCGCGGGCCTGCCGCCCGGCGTCATCAACTTCGTCCCCGGCAGCGGCGGCACCGTGGGCGACCCGGTGATCGCGGACTCGCGCCTGGGCGGCGTGCACTTCACGGGCTCGACCGAGGTCTTCCAGGGCATCTGGAAGACGATCGGCGGAAGCATCGCGAACTACGGTCAGTACCCGCGCCTGGTCGGCGAGACGGGCGGCAAGGACTTCGTCTTCGCCCACCCCTCCGCCAACGCCGAGGCCCTGGCCGTCGCGCTCGTGCGCGGCGCCTTCGAGTTCCAGGGACAGAAGTGCTCCGCGGCCAGCCGCGCCTACATCCCCGCCAGCATGTGGGGCGACCTCCAGGAGCGCCTCGCGGGCGCGCTGTCCGAGATCAAGATGGGCGACGTGCGCGACTTCCGGAACTTCGTGGGCGCGGTCATCGACTCGCGCTCGTTCGCCAAGCAGAAGGGCGCCATCGAGGGCGCGCGCGCCGCGGGGAGCTCCGCGGAGGTCGTGCTGGGCGGCGAGTGCGACGACTCGACCGGCTACTTCGTCCAGCCCACGGTCATCCAGGCCCACGACCCGCACTACGTGACCATGGTGGACGAGCTCTTCGGTCCGGTGCTCACGGTGCACGTCTACCCCGACAACGAGGTCGACGAGGCGCTGGAGCTGTGTGCGACGACCTCGCCCTACGCGCTCACGGGCGCCGTCTTCGCCGACGATCGCGCGGCCGTCCGGCACGCGGCGGACAAGCTGCGCTTCGCGGCCGGCAACTTCTACATCAACGACAAGCCCACGGGCGCGGTGGTCGGGCAGCAGCCCTTCGGCGGCTCGAAAGCCTCGGGCACGAACGACAAGGCCGGCTCGCTGCTCAACCTCATGCGCTGGGTCTCGCCGCGCACGGTGAAAGAGACCTTCGTCCCGGCCACCGACTGGCGCTACCCCTTCATGGACGCCGAATGATCCCCTATGGATCCGGCATGATCACCGACGAGCCGACGAGCGCCGACCCTGCGGGGCACTCCGGGATCCGCCTGGAGCCCGACCTCCCCATCTGCCAGTCCGACCTGCCGTTGGACTGGTATCAGGCGGAGTTCCAGCCCTACGCGGAGGAGTACCTGGCGCTGGCGGACCGCAAGCCGGCGACCATCTTCCGCTGGTTGGACCACTACGTGCGCCCGGCGCAGGACGCGTTCGGGGACGAGCTCCTGATCCTGGCCCACTACTACATGGGCGGCGAGATCGTGAAGCTGGTCGAGCGCTACGGCGGCGCGATCGCGGACAGCTACGCCCTCGCGCTCCAGGCTCGGCGCCAGCCGGAGAAGAAGATCATCGTCGAGTCGGCGGTGCACTTCATGGCCGAGTCCATCGCCATCCTGGCCCACGAGGACCAGACGGTGTGGATCACCAATCCGAAGGCCGGCTGCACGATGGAGATGCTGGCCAAGGACCACATGGTGGCGCCGGTCGCGGACCAGCTGCTCGAGCGCTACGGCGACGAGCTGACGACGGTCGCCTACATGAACACCTCGGGGCACCTGAAGGCCCTGGCCGGTCGCACGGGCGGCGCCGTGTGCACGAGCTCGAACGCGCACCAGGTCGTCGAGTGGGCGCGCGGGCGCGGGAAGAAGATCTTCTTCGTGCCCGACCAGCACCTGGGGATCAACACGGCGCACCGACTCGGCATGGATCCCGAGCGCGTGGTGACCCTGCCGGACCCGCGGCTCGGCGCGATGCGCATCGAGGACGTCGACGGCGGGCTCGAGGCGCTCGACCGGGCCGAGATGGTCCTGTGGGGCTCGGAGTGCGGCGTGCACACGATCTTCACCAGGGCCATGGTCGAGGGCTGGCAGGAGCGCGGCTACCGCGTCCTCATCCACCCCGAGTCCCCCTGGGACGCGGTGCGCGTGGCCGACGGCGTGGGCAGCACGGCGTTCCTGTGGCGCGAGGTGATGGAGGCTCCGAAGGGCTCCAAGATCGCCATCGGCACCGAGGGCCACTTCGTCCGCAACGCGCGCGACCAGGCCGTGCAGCGCGGCGTCGAGGTCGTGCACCTGGCGGAGCTACCGGGGTCGAAGGTCGCGGGCTGCGGCTGCGCGACCATGAGCCGCAACGACCCGCCGCACCTGGCGGGGATGCTCGATCTCCTGGTGAAGGGAACGCCGCCGTCGCTCAACCGGGTGCTGGCGGGCGACTCGATTCACGAGCGTACGGGGGCGCGCGATCGGCTGGACGAGGTCGAGCGTCGGGAGCTGATCGCCGAGGCCCGGACGGCGATGGAGAACATGATCACTGTGGTCGAGGGCGGAAAGTGATCGGTACGGTGCCGCGGCAAGTGACAACGGATTCGATCACGCGCGCTGATTGGCTGTTAGTCGCTACTCGAATCCGTTGTCATTTGCCGCGGCACCGTACCGATCACTTTCCCTACCCCCGCTCCACCTCCCAGACCTCCGTCCCGAAGTGGTCCCAGGGCAGGCGCCCCTCGTCGCAGGTGTCGTCGATGGCGAACTGCACGTCGACGAAGTAGATGATCGCGGACGGGGTCGCCGGTCGCAGGTTCTTGCAGCCGTGGGCGACTCCGGGCGGGATTCGGACCAGGCGCGAGTTCCCGTCCCCCAGGACGTAGCGCTTGGTGACGCCCTCGGTCGGCGAGCCCTTGCGGACGTCCGAGAGCACGAGCAGCAGCTTGTCGGAGGGCGGCACGTACCAGACGTCGGTCTGGCGCTTGTGCAGGTGGAAGGCCTTGATGGCCAGGGGCTCGACCACGCTGTAGTTCATCTGCCGCGCCTCGAAGCCGGGGACGTCCTTCAGCATGCCCCCGTCGAGCCGCGCGAGCTCCGTCATGGCCCCGCCGTCGTCGTTGAAGCGGCGGAGCGGGATGAACTCGACCCCCTCGATCTCGGGTCTCGGGGCATAGTCCTGGACGGAATACTGGCCGGCGGCGGCTGCGTTGAACTCGGTCATGGGTCGAATCGGAGGGGTCTGAGGCGTATCGGGGCCGGGCGAGGCCGCCCGGGGGACCCGAGAGCATCCGGCCGAAGCTCTCCAGGCGCAAGGGGGCGCAAGGATCCGCCTGGAGTGGCCCAGGCCCGCCGACTACACTCCCGCCCCATGGCGCCGACACGCAACGACCAGCGCGCGGGATGTCCCGGGGCCGCCTCCGAGGGCGCCCCCCTGGTCACTCGCTCCGTCGAGGATGTGAGCTCCCTGGACGAACTCCTCGAGGGCTGCCTGCCCTCCTTCGGCGGCGCCTACCTGCGCCGCATCTGGGAGCTCCTGGACGAAGCCGTGGGCCGCGGGGTCCCGATGACCCTGGCGGTGGCCGGACCGGTCACGCTCTCGGGGCAGACGCACACCTGGCTCGCGCCGCTCCTGGAGACGGGCTGGTTCGCCCTGGTCTCGACCACCGACGCCGTCTGCTACCACGACGGGCACCGCTCGCTCGACGACGCCTCCGAGAAGCCCTTCCACGAGGTCCCGATCTTCGGCGACGACGGCGCCCTGCGCGACGAGGAGGTCATCCGCGTCACGGACATCGGCTTCCCCGAGAGCGTGCTGACGGAGCAGGACCGCTTCCTGCAGACCGTGCTCAGCCAGCCCGAGTTCCAGCGCAAGATGAGCGGGCCCGAGTTCCGCCACCTGCTGGGCAAGCGCTACGCCGCGCAAGAGAAGGCCAACGGCGTGCGCGAGGGACTCATGGCGCTCTGCGCGCGGCGCGCGATGCCGGTCTTCGTCGGCGCGCCGAGCGACGGCTCGGTGTTCCTCAACTCGATGGAGCGCTGGGTGCGCGCGCGCCTCGCGAAGACGGACTACGCCTTCGACCTCGACCTGCACCTCGAGGTGTTCGAGAGCTGCGCCTACCACCTCTGGGGCCTGCGCGAGTCCCCCACGCGCGCGCTCGGCACGCTCATCCTCGGCGGCGGCGTCCCCAAGAACTTCAACCTGCAGCCCGAGCCCGCCCTCAGCCAGATCCTCGGACTCGAGGGCATCTCCGGCTACCTCTACGACATCCAGCTCACGACCGCGCCCATCACGGACGGGTCGCTCTCCTCCTGCCCGCCCGCCGAGGCGGTGACCTGGGGCAAGGTCGACAAGGACGCCTACCGCAGCACCTGCGAGAGCTTCCAGTGCGACTACACGATCGTCATGCCGCTGCTCGTGAAGGCGCTGCTGGACAAGCGCGATCGGTTCCAGCGCTGGTCGGAGCGCATGGGCGAGGAAGCGCTCTTCGCCAAGCACCCCGCCGCCCGCGGCTACCTGCGGCCGCGCGAGGGCTATCGCCTGTACGACCGGCGCGAGGCCCTCATCGACGCGCTCTTCGAGGAGCTGCGCCGTCAGGATCCGCAACCCGCCGTCCCCTATCCGCTCGCCCCGACGACCTGATCCGAGTCCGAGATCCACGATGGAAGAGTCCAAGACCCCCGCCGAAGAACCCGAGCTGGCCCCCTACAACATGGAGGCCGCGCGCTCCGCTCGCTCGCGCTGTCGCACCTGCAAGCGCAAGATCGACAAGGGCGTCGTGCGGCTCGGCATCCTGCTCGAGGGTCCCTACGGAACGGGCTATCTCTGGCACCACCTGACCTGCGCCGCGAAGCGCCGCTTCGAGGACGTCGAGCAGGCCTTCGAGCAGGGCGGCTGGGACAAGGACCTGGAGGTGCCCCCGCTCGACGAGCTGCGCAAGCTGCGCGAGGCGGCGGAGGAGAAGAAGAAGAACCGCAAGGAGGCGCCCTACGTCGAGCGCGCTCCCACGGATCGCTCCAAGTGCCGCCACTGCGAGAAGCTGATCGAGAAGGGCTCCTGGCGCGTCGCCGTCCTGCGCGAGGTCGAGTTCTACGGACAGACGCGCATGACGCCCGTCAACGTGCACGCCTCCTGCACCGCCGCCGAGCTGCGCGCGCCGGACTGCACGACCGAGCTCGACGGCTTCGCCGCGGCGCTCGAGAAGAACAGCAAGGGACTGGAGCCCGGCGAGCTCCAGAACGTCCTCGAGCAGATCGGCGAGCTGGAGTAGCTCCGCCGCCGGCGACTACTCGGCGGCGCGTTCGGCGTTCCACTCGACGAGCGGATCGCCGCCCGGCGCCGGAACGCGCGTGTCGTAGACGTCGATCGTCCAGCCCAGGGTGAGGAAGGGCTCGTGGTCCTCGAGCCACGCGTAGCGCTCGGGGTTGCGCGCGCGCGCCACCGCCTGCACGGCGACGATCCCCGACGGCTCTTGCCCGGCCAGAGGGTGGACACCGCCGAGGCCGAAGGCGCCGATGTCGCCGCCCGCGTGCGGCTCGAAGTAGAGCCCGCCGGTCCGGTCGATCGGCCCGCGATAGCGCCGGTAGAAGTCCCCCAGCGCGCGCACGTCCTGGCCCCAGTCGTCGCCGACCACGGAGATCCGCGCTCCGCCGCGCGGGCCGCCCACGAAGAGGTTCGAGTACATCAGCTGGTGCGGGTGGAACGCGAGGCCTTCGAGGGCGGCCAGCGCCGCGAGCAAGACCGCGAGGCGCGGGAAGCGCACGGCGGTGCGTCCGGCCAGCAGCGCGCCGAAGGGCAACAGCGGCAGCACGTACTTGATGCCCAAGAGGAGCTTGCTCGCGGAGAAGATCGCGAAGAGCCCGACGGGCAGGCCCAGGAACAGCGCCGTGCTCAGCCAGCGCCAGCGACCGCGCGGAACGAAGGCGAGCGCGACGCCCCACAGGACCAACAGCGTGAAGAAGGGCGGGTTCTTGGTGAGCAACAGCACCGCGTAGTACTCGGGGTGCGGGTTGCCGTCGACGAAGTCCTCGGCGCGCAAGACCTCGCCGCGGTAGACCGTCGGGTGACCGAAGGAGGCGTGCTTGCGCTGGTGATCGATGCCGCGCAGGGCGCTGAAGAGCGGCACCGGTCGATGCCCACCGAAGACCGCGCGCAGGGCGGCGTCGAGGTGGACGTCGTAGAAGAGCCGGCGCTGCCAGTCCTCGCCGGCGTTGCGCCCCCACCAGGCCGAGGCCGCCGCGAGGTCCGCGAAGTCCGCACGCGCCAGGCGCTCGAGCAACGCGAGTCGCCGCTCCGCGTCCGCTTCGTCCCCGCGCAGCAGCGCGCGGAAGGCGTGGCGCCGAGCCTGGGGCTCCGGGTCGCCGAGCTCTTCCAGGACGCGCGTCGCGGCCGCACCGAGCGCGTCCTCGCCGGCGCTGTACTCGACCAGCTTGAGGACGGCGTTCTCGAGGTGCGCCGCGTCGCGCACCCGACCGATCGCGGCGGGGCTCACGGCCCCGAGGCTCGAGTCGCTCGAGCCGCTCGAGTTCCCCGAGCCGGCCGCCGCGCTGGAGAGTCGCTCGGCCAGCTCGCCGGGGCCGGGCTCCGAGGCCGGCTCGCCCTCCCCCGCCACCACGTAGCGCGGGTTGCCCCAGGCCTCGTTGCGCGCCACGGCCTCGAACCCGTAGCCGGCGGCGAAGACGCCCAGCCCGGCCGCGCTCGTCCACAAGAGAGTCGCCATCGGTCGCCAGCTGCGCTCGCGCCAGGCGCAGGCCAGGGCCACGGCCGCGTACAGCGGGATCAAGACCAGCGAGGTGAACTTGGCCAGTTGCGCGAGTCCGAAGACGACGCCCGCCGTCAGCCTCGTGCTCGGCCGGGGCTCGCGCAGAGCGGCCGCGAAGGTCACCACGGAGAGGAACAGGAACGTCCCCGTACCCGCATCCAGCGCCGCCAGTCGCCCGTGCGCCAGCACGTTGGGGTTGAACGCGAACAGGAGCAGCGAGACGACGCCGCCCGCGACTCCGAACAGCGCGCGCGAGCTGCGGTACAGCACCCAGGCCGCCAGCACCGTCAGCAGGCACAGCCCGACGCGCGCGGCGAACAGGTTGCGGTCGAGGGTGTCGGCGTTGAGCCGGTAGAAGAAGCTCGTCGGATAGTCGACGCGGTTCGCCCAGTCGCTCGGGAAGCGCAGGTCGTCGAAGAACAGGAGGCCCGCACCGGCGATCAACTTCAAGAGCGGCGGGTGCTCGCGGTTGAGGCTGAAGTCCCCGTCCTGCAGGTAGGCGTAGCCCGAGGCGATGTAGAAGTGCTCGTCGTAGGTCGGCCCCACCGCCCAGGCGCCGTGCAGCAAGAGCGCGGCGAGGAGCGCCAAGAGGAGCCCGACCCCGAGCCGCGCGCGGCGCTCGCTGGAATCCGAGAGATCGGTGGGAGCGGGAGAATCGGACGCGGCCATGGCCGGACATCCAATCAGGCCGGGCGCGCCGGGGAAAGGACGAGGCTCCGCGAGCGTTACGAGAGCCGCCTCGACGTCCCCGCGCCCGAGCGTGCCATTCGCCCGCTCGATCGCGCCGGGGCGGGTTTTGTGCCTGACTCCACTGCCGGGGCGCAGTAGGTTCTCTCCCCTTGAGCGCTCCCCCCAAAGTCGTCTGCACGGTCCCGACCTACAACGAGGCCGAGAACATCCTCGATCTGAGTCGCGAGCTCCTGGCCCTGGGACCGCACTTCGAGGTCCTGGTGATCGATGACGACTCCCCGGACGGGACCTGGAAGCTGGTGCAGGACGCGGGCGCCGACGAGCCGCGCCTGCACGTGCTGCACCGCACCACCGACCGCGGGAGGGGCTCCGCCGGCCGCGACGGCTTCGTCCGGGCGCTCGAGATGGGCGCCGACATCGTGATCGAGATGGACGCCGACTTCTCTCACCACCCGCGCTTCATCCCGGACATGATCCTGGCCCTGCAGGCCGGTAACCTGGGGCTGGTCCTGGGCTCGCGCGCGGTGAGCGGCGGCAGCGACGCCGACCGCGGCGTCCTGCGCCGCATCATCACCGTCTTCGCCAACCTCTACATCCGCGTCCTGCTCGGCGTGCCCGTGCACGACTGCAACTCGGGCTTCCGCTGCTGGCGCGCCGACACCCTGCGCAAGATCCGCGTGGAGGACACGTTCTCCCCCGGACCCGCGATCGTCCAGGAGCTGCTCTTCAAGACGGCGCGCGCGCGGATCCCGATGGGCGAGATCCCGATCGAGTTCGTCGATCGCACGCGCGGCGAGTCCACCTTGAACATGCGCATCCTGATCCAGGGCTACACGACCGTGCTCAAGCTGCGCTGGATGGCCCTCTGGGGTCGCCTGTAGATGACCGAGGCGGAGGCGAGCGGCCGCTGGGCGTTCCGGCGCGAGCTGGGGGCGCGCTGGCTGCTGCTGTTGCTCGCGCTCGCCCCCTTCGCGCTGTACCTGCCGCGCGCGCTGCTCGGCCCGAGCGCGGCGGAGCTCTCCAGCGTCGGCTTTCCGCAGTCGCCGGCGCCCTCCGCCACGCACCTGCTCGTGCTCAGCGTGAGCACTTTCGATCCGGGGCCCCAGGCCGGGCGGCTGCCGGGGCTCAACGCCTGGCGCACGCGCTCGACGAACGCGCTGGGAGCTCGCCCGAACGCCGACGTCCCGGCCGGGAACGCGGCCAGCCTGTGGACCGGCCGCACCGCCGCGCACCACGGCGTGCAGAGCGCCGAAGTCGCCCTGCCCGACGGCACCTGGACGCTGGCGGAGGCCGCGCGTGCGAGCGGAGCTTCGACCGCGGCGTGGCTGGAGGCTCCCTTCGTCGGCACCAACGCGGTCGGCGGGTTCACCTCCGTCGCGGAACGCCCGCTGTGGGAGACGACTCCCCTGCTGGACGAGCTGCGTGAGTTCTACGCGCAACGGCGCGAGCGACGCACCGTCGTCTGGGTGCACCTGGACCGGCCCGAGCCGGCGCGCCTGGACCACCTGAGCGGAGCGCTGCTCGAGCTGCTCGACGAGACCGAGGTCCTGGGCGAGACGCTCGCGTGCCTCGCGATCTTCACGCGCGACGAGGCGGTCCCGCTCGAGGAACGCCGGGCCGTGCTCTGGATCGCGCCGCCCGAGGTCGGCTGGGGCACGCGCAAGAGCCCGAGCCCCACCAACTTCTCCGATGCCACCGGCGCCCTGCGCGAGCTCTTGCGCTTGCCGGCGCCCAACCCGCAGCGACGCCAGAGCGAGCTGCAGTCCGACACGGAGAGCTTCCTGGGCATCTTGCGCGGTTGGGAGCCGGAAGACGCGGAGGCCTGGATCCACGGTCGCGACGCCACCGTGTGGGTTCGCCCGGAAAGCCTCGTGGTCGCGCCGCGGGCGCCGGCGAACGACGCGCGCCTCCGGCTGATCCCGGAGCGCGTCGATCGAGCCGAGCACATCGCTCGGTTCCGCGCGGCCGAGGCTCGCTGCGAGCGCAACGCCACGCAAGCCCTCCCGGCCCACCTGCCCCGGGAGTGGCGTCGATGAAGAGGGGCCGGCGGTCTCCGCTCGGCTCGGGAGTCGTCGCGGCCGGGCTGATGGTCGGAGCCTGCGTCGCTTGCGCGGCCGGAGTATTGGTCGCTTGCGCGGCCAGAGTCATGGTCGCTTGCGCGGCCAGAGTCATGGTCGCTTGCGCGGCCGGAGTCATGGTCGCCTGCGCTCCGGGCTCCGAGCCTTCGCCGGAACCTGCGCCCGAGCCGCCGGCGAAGAACCTGCTCTTCATCTCCATCGACACCCTGCGCGCGGACCACCTGAGCAGCTACGGCTACGAGCGTCGCACGACGCCGTTCCTCGACGAGCTGGCCTCCGAGGGAACCCTGTTCGTCGACGCCATCAGCCCCGCCGCCTGGACGGTCCCGGCGCACACGACGATGATGACGGGGCTGGATCCGCGCGCGCACGGGATCCTCGCCTACCCCAAGCCCGGCCGGCTCTCGGACGACGCGACGACCCTGGCCGAGACCCTGCGCGCCGCGGGCTTTCGCACGGCGGCCTTCACCGGCGGCGGCTACATGAGCCGCAAGCACGGGCTGGAGCAGGGCTTCGAGGTCTACAACGGGCGCGGCCTGCGCTTCCGCAGCAAGTTCGACCGGCTGCTCGCGTGGTTGGAAGCGCTGGCCGCGGAGGAGCGGTTCTTCGTCTTCCTCCACGGCTTCGACGCCCACGGTCCCTACAAGCCGCCGGCGCCCTTCGACCGCGAGTTCGTCGGGGACTTCGAGGGCACCTTCGACACGCGGGAGTTCTCGCCCGACCGCGAGCGCGTCTCCGACGAGGTCCTGGAGTACGTCGTCTCCCAGTACGACGGGGAGATCCGCGCGGCCGACGAGATCCTGCGCGGCCTCCTCCGCAAGCTGCGCGCTCGGGGGCTCCTCGACGACACGCTGGTGGTCGTCACCTCCGACCAC
>Ga0070727_10003644_pt1 | contig 13789 bp, 15 predicted proteins | sample tdAd472_FD_66722 | JGI IMG/M metagenome (GOLD analysis project Ga0070727, IMG submission 66722) | Marine sediment microbial communities from the Atlantic coast under amendment with organic carbon and nitrate - tdAd47.2 | ecosystem: Environmental > Aquatic > Marine > Coastal > Sediment | place... | reverse complement strand
TCCGCCGAATGGGGCACCTTCCGGGGCGTGATGAGCGCCGACCACCTCGATGAAGTGGGTCTGTTCCCCGGCACCACGGCGAGCGGCTTCGACCACCTGCAGTTCTTCCTCGACGAGGCCGCCCACCTGGCCGATCAGGGCTTCTAGCGGCCGTGAGCAGCGCGGCACTGGCACTGCTCGGCCTCCTGCCTCCCACGGCCTACCTGGCCACGGTGGCTGCCTGGCATGCCCATGCGCACCGGCGCTACCAGCAGGTCACCGGGTCGAGCGGGCCCCCAGCCCATGTGCACGCCGCCGAGTGGCGCCGCAAGTGGCGGTTGCGTCGCTGGCAGGCGCTGGGCGCACTCCCCACCCCCACCCACCTCGAAGGGCGCCGCGTCGTCCTCGTGCACGGCTTCCTGGCCCGTGCCGCCTTCTGGCGCGGCCTGCAGCACACCCTGCACCATCGAGGACGGCCCACCACGGCGGTGGAGCTGGGCTGGCCGCTGGGTGGGGTCGACTCCTACGTTCCCGCGCTTCGCGACGCGGTGCAGGGTGATCAACCCGTTGATGTGGTCACCCACAGCATGGGCGGCCTGGTGCTCCGAGCGGCCCTGCGCGACCACCCGCCCCTCCGCCCCATGGTGCGCTCGGTCATCACGCTGGGCACGCCCCACCACGGCACCGAGGCCGCTCGTGGGTTGCCCGCCCACCTCCCGCGCGACCTAGGCGACCTCCAGCCCGACAGCGCCTACCTGCAAGCTCTGCCTCCCCTTCCCGAGCTGCTGCCCCACGCCCGGCGGCATGCGGTGGCCGCGGTGCACGACATCGTGGCGTTTCCTCCCGAGCGCGTGCTCCCGCCGGGCATGCAGCACCACGTGCTCCATGCCCTCGGTCACAACGGTCTGCTCACCGAGCCCCGGGTGCACCACCTCATCGGCTCCCTCCTCCACGACCCCTCGCTGGGCTAGGCTCGCAGTGGAGGCGTGATGCACAAGCCCGAGGCCCTCGAGGCCCTGCGTGCCAAGGTCGGCGAGGAGCTCGCCGTGCTGGAGCGCATCACCGCTGACGCACGCGACGAGGCGACCAACCCCGAGAGCCGCCCCGAGAACAAGTACGACACCCGCGCCCTCGAAGCCTCCTACCTGGCCGCGGGCCAGGGCGAGCGGCTGCTGGAGGTTCGGCAGCTCCTCGCGTGGCTGAGCGTCGAGCCCCCTCCCTGCCGAACCGGCCAGCCCGGCGCCCTGGTCGAGGCCGCCATCGACGACACCGTTCGCTGGCTCTTCCTCGGGCCCCGGGGCGGCCCCACGGTGACCGTCAGAGGGCATGAGCTGTCGCTGATCTCCATCGCCTCGCCCCTGGGGCGCGCCCTGCAGGGCCTGGCCGAGGGCGACGACGCCGAGGTCGAGCGGCCCCGGGGATCGGTCTCCATCGAGGTCCTCTCCCTACAGTAGGATGGCTCATGCCCGTGTTCCCGGTCGCGACGCTCAAGTCGATCATCGCTGGTTCCTCGGCGATCGACGTGCCCTCGCTGCACGTGACGACCCGCGACGACGCACGCGCCTTCGCAGAGGCCTACGGCTACGACCTGCGCGATCCGCGAGAGGCCGCCCAGGCCGCCAGCCTGCGCGATGAAGCCCTCGACTTCCTCGACGAGATGCTCGAGGTCGGCGACGCCATCCCCCCGGCCGTGCGAGGCCAGGAAGACGTGCTGGAGCTGCTGCTGCTCGCGTCGAAGCCCGCGCACCCTCACCAGCGTGCGGTGTGTGCCCTGCTGCGAGTGATGCACACCCTCGCCCACTGCTCGTCATGGTTCGGCGACCGCTACCACAGCACCATCCAGCGCCAGGTCCTCTCGCGGTTCGAGCGCTTCCTGAGCACCGGCGACGACGGCCGGCTGCGCATCGACGAGGTCCCCCTCGTGCGCTTCGAGGCCCGGGCGCGCAAGGAGCGCTGGTCGGTGGCCCTGAAGCTGTTGCACAAGCCCGAGAACGTCGCCGCCGACATCTTCGACTACATGGGCCTGCGCTTCGTCACCCACGACCGGTTCGACGCGCTGCTGGTGATCCGAGCGCTGCGGCTGCGCAACATCATCATGTTCGCCAACGTCAAGCCGAGCCGAAGCCGCAATACGCTGTTCGATCTCGACCGGCTCGAGGCCTACCTCCTCGAACACCCCGACGCGAGCCTCGACACCCTCCGCGACGCGATGGAGGGGTGGGGCCCACCGCCGGGCGACCCGCAGCGAAATCCCTACTCCGATGCGGCCTACCACTCCGTGCAGTTCACCTGCAGGCAGCGGATCCGGGTCACCGACGAGCTCGGCCAGCGACAGCACTTCTTCTTCCCCTTCGAGATACAGATCCTCGACCAGGCCAGCTTCGAGCGCTCCCGCGAGGGCTTCGCTTCGCACGACGAGTACAAGCGCCGTCAGGTCGCCGCCGCCACCCGCCGGGTGCTGCCCGACTGATCAGGCGGCCACGGGCTCCGAGGCGGTAGCGGCACGGCCGATCACCCCCGCCTCGCGGGCGGCGAGGTAGCCCACGATCGACAGGCTCCCCATGGGCACGATGGCCACGATCCACGGCCACGGATTGATCCCCCGACGCTCCGCGTCGCGCTTGAGCCAGCCACTGGCGAAGAGCAGAGCGATGCACAGGTCGGCGAAGATCTGCATCTCGCCCGGGCCGTTCAGCGCCGCCGCGAAGATGCCGAGGTAGCCGACCTTCCACATGGCCCAGGTGCTGAGGAGCACGAAGTCGACGAGCAGGAATCCGAGCAACCATCGCTTGATCATGATGACCTCCAGTGGACTCTCCTTCACGCCGTCCCATCACCAAATCCATGACCTGTGAGGTCATGGTCGGTGCGCGTCACCCCACTACAATGCTGAGCGGAGGCCGCGATGCACGACGTAGGAAGCCTGATCCGACACTGGCGCACCCAGCGCCGCATGTCGCAGCTCCTGCTCGCCGAGGCAGCGGAGGTCAGCACCCGTCACCTGTCGTGCCTGGAGCGGGGGCGCGCCAAGCCCAGCCGGCAGATGGTGCTGGTGCTGGCCAGCGCCCTCGACGTGCCGCTCCGCGAGCGGAACACCCTGCTGCAGGCGGCCGGCTTCGCCCCGGCCTACCGTCAGACCGACCTGTCGGCACCTTCTCTGGCGCCCGTCAAGCGCGCTCTCGACTTCCTGATGGAGCGAGCCGAGCCCAACGGCGTGCTGGTGATGGACCGTCGGTGGGACCTGCTGATGGCCAATCGCCCGTTCCAGACCCTCGCCAGCATGGCCCTCGGCCGACCCCTGCAGGTGGGAGACAACATGATCGCCCTCACTCTGCGAGCCGACGGCTTCCGGCCCCTCATCCGCGACTGGGAGCCGCTGGCGCGGGGCATGCTGCACCGGATGTACCGCGAGGCGGTCGCCACAGCAGACGACGATCTGCTCGCCCTCATCGACGAGCTGCAGGCCATCGAGGGGGTTCCCCGTGACTGGCGAACCGATCCCTGGGTGGAGGCGCCTGCCGCCCTCACCCTCACCCTCGACCTGATGGGGACCGAGCTGTCGATGTTCACCACGCTCACGACCCTCGGCACGCCCACCGACGTCACGTTGTCAGAGCTACGGATCGAGCACTACTTCCCTGCCGACGAGGCCACGGAGCGCGCCCTCGCAGCCCTCATGCCGCCGGAGGCAGATCCTCTGGTTCGAACAGCAGGCAGCCCGTCGTCTGCCACGAGCCGTCGATGAGGTCGAACAGGTAGAGGGCCCGCACGCGCTCCCCTGCCGGGCCCGTCACGTCGAGCCACTGCCCGACCTCGCCCGTAGGGAGCTGCACCTGCTCGCCGTAGATCACCCGCTGGCTGTTCACCAGCGGCGCATACCCCAGCTGCACCATCTCCAGGAACGCATCCGGGCCGCCAAAGCGGTCGCGCAGGCCGGGGGACACGATGCCCCAGGCTGCCCGCGCATCCCCACGGTCGAAGGCCTGAAGCTGCGACCGAACCAGCTCCTGCAGGTGGCTGGAAGGCGCCACGGCCTGAGGTGGCTCGGCCTGCGCCACGGTGGGCGCCAAACACAAGACAGCAAGAAGGGTCAAGGTCTTCATGATCCAAGCGTAGCGAACCGCTACGCCACCCGCAGGTTGGAGTGCACGCTTCTCGGTAGTCGACGGTGCAGGCCGCTACCGCGCGGGGCGCGAGCCCTCCCCTCCGGGAAGGGCTATGACCCCCACCCCAGCACCCGTGGACCCCTCATGAGCTCGTTCCAAGACTTCGCCCTCGACGCCCCGATCCAGGAGGCCGTCGCGAAGCTCGGTTTCACGGCCCCGACCGACATCCAGACGGTCTCGATCCCGCCCCTCCTCGAGGGCCGCGACGTGATCGGCCGGGCCCGCACGGGCTCCGGAAAGACGGCTGCCTTCGGCCTTCCGATGGTGCAGAACGTGCAGGGCGGCCAGGGCGTGCGCGGGCTGGTCCTCGCCCCCACGCGGGAGCTCGCTCTACAGGTGACCGACGCACTGCGCTCCTTCGCCCAGGGCCTCGGCGTGCAGGTGGTCTCCATCTACGGAGGCTCCTCCTACGACCCGCAGCTGCGCGCGCTCCGCAAGGGCGTGCCCGTGGTCGTGGGCACCCCGGGGCGCCTCCTCGACCACCTCGAGCGTGGCACCCTCGACCTGTCGAACCTCCGCATGCTGGTCCTCGACGAGGCCGACGAGATGCTTCGGATGGGCTTCATCGACGATGTCGAGGCCATCCTCTCGGCCACCCCCGACACCCGGCAGATCGCGCTGTTCAGCGCCACCCTGCCGCCTCCCATCGAGCGCATCGCCGAGCGCTACCTGAACGACCCGCTGCAGCTCGGCGCCGACGCCGGCCGGCCGTCGACCGATCACATCCAGCAGTCATGGGCCCGCGTGCCTCATCGGCACAAGCTGGAGGCCATCCAGCGGCTCCTCGCGGGAGCGATGGAGGGCACCTCGCTGGTGTTCGCCCGCACGAGGGCAGGCTGCGCAGAGGTAGCCGACGCGCTGGTGCGCAGCGGCGTGGCCGCCGATGCCCTACACGGCGACCTGTCTCAGTCCGCACGCGAGCGGGTGCTGGCTCGCCTCCGCGCCAAGCGCCTCTCCGTCGTCGTGGCCACCGACGTGGCAAGCCGTGGCATCGACGTCGACCACATCCGCACCGTGGTCAACCTCGACATGCCCCACGACTTCGACACCTACGTACACCGCATCGGTCGCACCGGCCGAGCCGGCCGCGAGGGCAGCGCCATCACCCTCGTCACCCCAGGTGAGATCGGCAAGATCAAGCGCTACGCGCGCGAGCTGCGGGTCGACATCGAGCGCATGGATATCCCCTCCGACGCCGAGATCGCCGTGCACCAGCAAGGGCGTCTTCGCGACCGCCTCCAGGGGGCCCTGAGCGGCGAAGGCGCCGACGACGCACGCCGCTTCGTGGAAGAGACGATCGCGAGCGGCGACTGGACGGCTGAGGATCTCGCCGTGGCCGCCATCACGTCGCTGGCGCGGTCGGGCGGCACCAGCCTGGCAGAGCCCAAGAAGGGCGACGTGGCCTGGTCGCGGGGCAGCCAGCACCAAGGTCGCGAGCGCGGTGACCGCGACGACCGAGGCGACCGCGGTGACCGCGGGCCCCGACCGCCCCGCGCCCCCCAGGGTCCCAGTGAGGGGATGGTCGAGCTGTTCTTCCCCGTCGGTGCCAACCGGGGCGTGCGCCCTGGCGACCTGGTGGGAGCCATCGCCAACGAGACGGGCCTGCCCGGCAGTGCCATCGGGCGCATCACCGTGGTCGAGCACAAGAGCTTCGTCGAGGTGCCCAAGGAAGCGGCCGACCGCATCCTCGCCGAGCACCAGACCCTCGAGATCCGCGGCCGGGCGGTGCCCCTCGCGAAGGCCTTCGTGCGCGATCCGAACCACACGCCGCGGGGCCCACGCCCGCCGCGCCCGGGCCCCAAGGGCAAGCCGAGCCGGGGGCCGCGCAAGCCGCCGCGCAGCCGCACCTACGGCAAGAAGAACTAGCTACTTCACGGCTTCGGCGAGCCGCGCCACGCCCGCCGCCGGATCGGCCTCGAAGCCTGCCTTGCAGCCCTCCGAGCAGAAGTGCAGCTCGTAGCCCTCGTGCGTGACCGCATGGGCGGGATCGCCGGCCATGCCGAGCATGCACCCACCGCACTCCCCGACGACGTGGTCGACGGCACCATCGTGGGCGTCGGCCGCCGCCAGCACCTCGGCCGCGTCGGGCGCACTCGCCCCGCAGGCCCACAACATCCACAGCGCCACCATCACATCCGCCTCCGTGTCGGTGCGATGGCGTAACCAGACGCGGGGCCTCAGCGCAGGCGGCGCGGTGTCGCACCCGGCGACAGCGCGTCGGCCACCATCGTGAGCTCCTGCTCCACCGTCGACCAGGGCCCGGTTCGCAGGTAGAAGATGCCCCGCCACAGGGGATTGTCGACCTCGCCCTGCTCCTCCACCGTAAGCACCGAGCCGCTGCCACGGGGCGCTACCGAGAACGACCACGTCGCGTCGTAGCCGATCTGATCGGGGCTGGCGGTAGTGAGCACCACGCGCTGGCCGCTGACTTCCTCCAGCACCTTGAAGTCGAAGCGGTCGTCGCCCTCGTCGAGCTCACGCCACACCTGGCGGCCTTCCCCATCGTCGGCGATGCGACCGATCCGAGCCACCCTGGGGCGCCAATCAGGCCGACGCTCGTAGTCGCTGAGGAGGGCGTAGACCGCCTCGGGGGGTACGGCCAGCTCCACCTCCCCCGCCACCTCGTGCCCCTCGGGACGGCTGTTGCCGAACACATAGAGCCCGAACACCGACAACACCACCGCGCCGGTGAACACCCCGGTCGCCATGGCGAGCCTGCTCTCCGCTTCCTCTTGCCGCACTTCGGTCATGCCGTGTCGCCTCGCCACCGTTCGAACGCCTGACATACCCAGCCCCCGGCCTTGGGCCCAATCCCTTCGATCCGGCCCAGCTCCCCTCCCTCTGGGGACCGTGCCACCAGGCTCCCATCGGCGGCGATCAGCGCCCCCACTGCTGCAGCGGGCAGCCGCTCGCCGGCAAAGAACACCGTGTCGCCGCTCGCCACCACCTCGACGGGCATCAGGCCCCGCCCATGGTGGAAGCCGTAGAGCATCAGCCCGAAGATCGCCAACGAGCCGAACAGCAGCTTGGTGAGCACCGGGTCGCCCCGCCCCAGCCACCAGGCGAGGGCAGCGCTGCATCCTGCCCATCCGAGGGCGAGGGTGCCGACGACCGACCACCTCACGTCGGGCTGCGGTGACAGGCGGGCGTAGAAGCCGTCGCCCTCCACCCGCGCCACCACGCTCTCGGGGGCTGCCTCGACCAGGTCGTCCATGACGCAGCCATATCCTCCGTCAGGCGCGCCGGTCGCGCATCAGCCCTTCCTGGGCCACGGTGGCCACCAGCGCCCCGGAGCGGTCGAAGATGCGCCCCTGGACCAGCCCCCGGGCGTTCGACGCCGACGGGCTGCGCATGTCGTAGAGCAGCCAGTCGTCGAACCGGAACGGACGGTGGAACCACATCGCGTGATCGAGGGAGGCGACCTGCATGCCCGGGGTCAGCCACGACACGCCGTGGGGCCGCATCGCCGTGGTGAGGAAGGAGAAGTCGGAGGCGTAGGCCAGCAGGTAGTGGTGGACCGAGCGCGCATCGGGGAGCGGGTCGGACGCACGGAACCACACCTGATGGCTGGGCGCACGCACATCGGGGGCCATCGGGTTCGACGGGTCGACCGGCCGGATCTCGATGGGCCGCTCCGCGATGGCCCGCTCGTACAGCGCGTCGGGGATGATCCCCTCCAGTCGTCGAGCGAGCTGGGACTCCGACTTCAGCGTCTCGGGGTCGGGGACCCCTTCCGGCAGGGTGTCCTGGTGCTCGAAGCCCGGCTCCTCCCGCTGGAAGCTGGCAGCGAGGTTGAAGATCGCCTTGCCGCCCTGCACCGCGACCACCCGGCGGGTGGTGAAGCTGCGGCCGTCGCGGATGGGATCGACGGTGTAGACGATGGGACGCCGCGCGTCGCCCGTGCGCAGGAAGTAGCCGTGGAGGCTGTGGACGAAGCGCCCATCGGGCACGGTCTGCTCGGCGGCCGACAGGGCCTGCCCCAGCACCTGGCCCCCGAAGACCTGGCCCCACCCCAGGTCTTGGGAGGGGCCACGGAACAGGTTCTCTTCGATGCGCTCGAGACGCAGCAGCTCGAGCAGCTCGGACAGGACGGGTCGCATGAGGCCTCCACCGCCAGCCTGTATGGCCGCAGCCACCCAAAGGGCACCTGCACACCTGCAGGTGGAGTCCGCCAGGCTGCGGCTCCGCCTCGGGGCGTGCAGCCGCGCGCAACGAGCGCTAGGTGCGCACAGGCCCCAGGCCACCACCCAGGAGGAAGCCGATGCGGTACAAGCGCGTGCTGCTCAAGCTGTCGGGCGCCGCCCTCGCCGGCGGCGACAAGACGAACACCTTCCACCGCGAAGCCATCGAGCACATCACCACCGAGGTGCTGTCGCTGGTCGATGTCGGTGTGCAGGTCGTGATGGTCGTCGGCGGCGGCAACATCTTCCGCGGCAACCTCGCTTCTCAGTGGGAGATCGAGCAGGCCGAGGCCGACAACATGGGCATGCTCGGCACCATCATCAACGGCGTGCTCATGCGCGCGGTGCTGGAGTCGAAGGGCGTGAAGGTGCGGCTGACCACCGCCCTGCCCAACCCGGCGGTGGCCGAGCCCTACATCCGACTGCGGGCCATCCGCCACCTCGAGAAGGGGCGGGTCGTCATCTGCGCCGGCGGCATGGGTCAGCCCTTCGTCACCACCGACTACCCGGCGGTGCAGCGCGCCCTCGAGACGCGCTGCCAGGCCGTGCTGGTGGCCAAGAACGGCATCGACGGCATCTACAACGCCGACCCGAACATCGACGACAGCGCCCGGCGCTACGACACCCTGTCCACCGAGCAGGCGCTCCGTGAAGACCTCCGCGCGATGGACCAGCAGGCCCTGATCCTCGCCCGCGACCACAAGCTGCCGGTGCACGTGTTCGACTTCGACCAGCGCGGCATCGCTCGCCGCCTGTGCATCGGGGAAGACGTGGGCACCCTGGTCACCAGCGGGGTCTCCTCGCGGCTGGCTCCGGAGGAGGCGCCGTGAGTGGTCCCACCAAGGAAGAAGCCGAGGCAGCCGTTCGCACCTTGATCCAGTGGGCCGGCGACGACCCCGACCGCGAGGGCCTCCGCGGCACACCCGACCGCGTGGTCCGCTCCTACGGAGAGTTCTTCGCGGGCTACGCGCAAGACCCCCGCGCCGTGCTCGAGCGCACCTTCTCGGAGACCGGCGGCTACGACGAGATGGTGTTGCTCAAAGACATCACGCTCGAGTCGTACTGCGAGCACCACATGGTGCCCATCGTGGGGGTCGCCCACATCGCCTACATGCCCGACCAGCGGGTCGTGGGCATCTCCAAGCTGGCGCGGGTGATGGAGATCTTCGCCAAGCGGCTGCAGATCCAGGAGAAGCTCACCACCCAGATCGCCGAGACCATCGACGAGGTGCTGCAGCCCAAGGGCGTGGCCGTCGTGATCGAGGCGAGCCACCAGTGCATCGCCACCCGCGGCATCCACAAGCCCGGGGTGCAGATGGTCACGAGCGCGCTGCTGGGCTGCTTCCGCGAAGACCCGTCCACGCGGCGTGAGTTCCTGGGCATGATCGGCCATTGAGCTGGCCCGACGGGCTGGTGGTCGCGACGCACAACCCCGGCAAGCTCGCGGAGTGGCGCGCCTTGCTCGGTCCCGTCGACGATGCGGCGAGCGTGGGCCTCGACGAGCCCGACGAGCCCCACGGCCGCTTCGCCGACAACGCGCTCCACAAGGCGACCCGGGCAACGCAAGCCTGTGGCAGGCCCTGCCTGGCCGAGGATGCGGGGCTGGTGGTGCCGGCCCTGGGCGGGCGGCCCGGCGTGCACACGAAGCGAGAGGCTCTGGCGGCGGGAGGCTGGGAGGCGCTGTCTCACGCTCTCCTCGACGAGCTGGAGGTGGCCGAGGTCGAGGCCCGCTACCTGTGCGCTCTGGCCCTGGTCTGGCCCGATGGGCGGGTGGTCATGGCCGAGGCGGCCGCACAGGGCACGCTGGTGCGACCGCGCGGCGAAGGGCCTGGCCTGTGCCCCAGCTTCGTGCCCGCTGGATCGGAGTCCACATGGGCCGAGCTCGGAGCCGGCTGGCGCCGCGACCACGACCACCGGGCCCTGGCCCTCGCTAGCCTCCGTCGCCAGCTTCCCTGAGCCAGCGCAGGGCGGCCACCACCCCGGGGTCACCTGCCAGGGTGGGGAGCTCGGGGCGGCCGGTGGGCCCCCGCCAGGCTTGGGGGCTGCCGTCGGCATGCACCGTGGGGTGGGACCTCACCCGCGCCTGGTGCCGCACCTGCCAGCGCTCGGCCAGGCTGGGCACCAGCGCCTCGTCGGGCACGATGCCCTGCCCTCGCGTCAGCACCTGCCCGCTCGGCAGCGCCCACACCAGGTTCGTCACCTGCCAGGCCACCCCTGCCGCTGCGTCGCCCCGAAGGGCCTGCGAGGCGCCCTTGCCCAGCGTCGGTGCACCGATGACGTGGGCTGCGGCAAGCTCCTGAAGCGCTCCCGCGGCGATCTCCGCCGCCGACGCCGTGCCCTGATCGACCAGGACCACCGTGGGCACCCCGACGAAGGGCCCTCCGGGGGCCGCCTGGTTCCACGCGAGCACCCCCGGCTCCGGCGGCTCGGGGAGCGGCGCCGCCCGGCCCGACATCGTCGCGACCGTGCCCTCGTCGAGCCACGCATCGACCACGTTGACCGCCGCCTGCACATCGCCCCCCGCGTTGCCTCGCAGGTCGAGCACCACCCCCTCGATCGGCCCGTCATGCCCCTCCACCAGCGCCAGGAGGGCCTCGTCGGTGTCGGGACGGAAGGCGGCCACCCGCAGGTAGACCGCGCCAGGCAGGTGTGGGTGCGCCAGGTCGAACCCGTGGGCCCCCTCGAGCCCTCGCCGCCGCACCCAGCCCATCACCGTCTCCACCGGCACCGGCTGCCGCACCACCCTCAGCCGACGCACGGCTTCCTCCCCTTCTCGTCGCACCTCCAGGAGGACCTCGCTACCCGCCTCCCCCGCGACCCGAGCCTGCGCATCGCCCAGATCGGCCACCTCGACGCCGTCGATGGTGATCAGCGCGTCTCCCTGGTGCAGCCCCGCCGCGAAGGCCGGCCCCGCCGGCCACACCGACAGCACGTTCACCTCGCCGTCGACCAGCACGTCGAGGTCGGCGCCGATGCCGACCACGACGCCTTCGTGGTGCTGCTCCCACCCGGCGACCTGGGCTGGCCACACCGGCCGGGTGTACGGGTCGAGGGAGGCCAGGGCCGCCTCCACCCCCCACACCACCACCTCCGCCTCGGGCCGCCCCGCCGCCATCGCCGCGTCGAGGACCGCCTCCGGCCTCGCCGCCGTGCCCACCCCGAGGGCTTCGGCAGCGGCAGCCGACCACGCCGCCTCGTCGATCGACGCGAAGTACTCCCGGCGCACCCCGTCGAGGACGGCCTGCCCGTGGGCCAGGCGCACCCCGGCCTCCCGCCCGTCCAGAGGCGGCACGACCGGCACCGCAGACTCCGACGCGTCGGGAGTGAGCCCCAGGGCGGCCTCGGAGGCATGCAGGTGCGGCCGCTGAGCCTGCAGCACCCCCCACGCCACATCGAGAGGATCAGGCTCGGGGGCCGGCGCACAGGCCAGCGCCCACCACAGCCCGACCATCACAGGCGGAACGCTCCGGCCAGGTCCAGTGCCGTCCCCACGGTGTAGGCGGCGGCGGGATCGGCCGTCTCGGGCAGCCGCCCAGAGAAGGCGAAGACCTGACCATAGGGCGCGATGGACAGCCACCGAGCCAGCGGCAGGGTCAGCCGCGTGTCGACCAGGGCCTTGAAGCGCAGGTCGGAGGCATCCGCGGTGGGGGTGTCGGCGAACACGAAGGCATCGACGCTGCTCGCCCACGACAGCCCGGACCCCAGCGACACCGAGGTCGCGACCTCCAGCCGCCCCCCCGTCTCCCAGGGCTTGTCGAGCACCGACAGGTCGCGCAGACCGAAGGCGCCGACCCGAAGCCGTGACAGCACCCCCGCCGAGGTCGACAGCCCCAGGGTCAGCGATGCGTCGGCCTGGTGGGGTTGGACCACGCCCTCTTCGTCTTCCACTGCGGTGAGCTCGGAGTCGAGGAGCAGCTCGGTGTAGGGCGCCCACGTGGGCCCCAGGTCGAACGAAGCCCCCGGCAGGGTCAGCGATGACGACAGCCGCAGGTCGTCGGCCGGCTCGCTGACGCCCCCCTCCGACGCCAGGCGGGTGTAGGTGACCCGCTGGCGGAGGTCCCACGCCACGTGGCGATCGCTGTACTCCAGCCCCGAGTCGAGGTCGCCGAGGAGGGTCAGCGAGGAAGGCGAGGTCGCGAGGGTCTCTGGGACCTCGCTGTACACGTCGCGCTCCACCCCCTGAAAGCCCACCGCCGACAGCCCCAGCCGCGTCACCCGGAACAGCCACAGGGGGTGCTTGTCGGTGAACGACCTGGCCAGGATCCCCTCGACATCGTCGGCCTCGAGGGACTGCCGCAGCCCGTCGCGCACGGCACGCTGCAGCGTGCGGGGCGTGGGGTCGACCGTCGGCTGGTCGAGGAGCGCCGTGGAGCGGGCCTCGGCGAACCAGCCCGACACCGGCCCGGTGAGCAGCCCGTCGGTGGTCGCCACCCGGTAGACCCGCTGGGCATCGACCGAGCGGCCGCCCACCGTGGGGCTGCTGCTCCCCAGCGGCGCCCCGCACGACACGGGCACCCCCTGCACCGCCTTGTCGAGCAACCGCGGCAGCCGATCGCCCAGCACCTCGTGCACCTCCACCCGGTCGAGGCGAGCCAGGGTGTCGAGGACCACCTTCTCGGTGAGGGCACCCGGCACCGGCGGCGCCCCACCGAGGCTGGGCAGCAACGCCAGATCCGCGCCACTGGAGGCAAGGACCGCTTCGCACAGCAGCTTGTGCCAGTCTTCGTCGCGGTAGCGCTCGAGGGGGCCCTGGGGCGGCGCGGGCAGCAGCGGCCGATCGACGTCGGGGTAGACCCGGCGCCGCACCTCGGTGATCCGGGCCATCGTGGCCTCGTCGGGGTCGATCTCGGCGGTGATCCGCGCCGGCCGCACCCGGGCGCCTTCGAGCCTGCCCTCCTCCACGTCGAGCACCAGGTAGGCCACCCCATCCGCGGGGAGGGTGAGCGCCGCGCGGTCGTCGGCTGCGTAGGGCGCCTGCAGCTCGTAGTGCACCGTGTCGAGGCGATCGACCGAGGGCCCGGGATCGCCGAGCAGCACGTCGGCGTGACGCACCCCGCGCTGCAGGGCCCGCAGAAGGGGCTGGCTCCCGTCGCACAGCAGCACCACCACGTCGGCGCGATCGGCGGCCTTCAGGCGAGCCACGACCTGCTGCGCGGCAGCGATGGGGTCGCCCAGGGTCACCCCCTGCTCGGCCAGGGCGGGGTTGTGCGCAGCCACTTGAGGGTCGATGACCCCGACGAAGGCCACCCTCACCCGCCCGACGGCCACCACCACATGGCTCGGAAGCTGGAGGACCTCGCTGTCGGCCTCCCAGTTCGCCGCCACATACGGCAGCCCCTCCGCCTCGGCGAGGAAGCCGCTCGGGCCCCCGGCCAGCTCCTGTGCCCCAGGCACCAGGGCCGCCGGGGCCAGGCGCCTCAGCGTGTCGAAGCCCAGCGGCCGATGCAGCGACAGCCCACCCCA
>Ga0070727_10003643_pt1 | contig 13789 bp, 7 predicted proteins | sample tdAd472_FD_66722 | JGI IMG/M metagenome (GOLD analysis project Ga0070727, IMG submission 66722) | Marine sediment microbial communities from the Atlantic coast under amendment with organic carbon and nitrate - tdAd47.2 | ecosystem: Environmental > Aquatic > Marine > Coastal > Sediment | place... | reverse complement strand
AAGGTGGTCAGATCCCAGCTATATTGCCTTACTTTATCGTCTCCTTCTACCCTAAGAAAGAGCTTGGAGGCGGTCTTGATCCAGGTCATTTCGTAAGTCACATTGGGCAGGAACAAGCCGGTCTCTTCAAAGGCGGGGGGAACCTCCGTATCCTTGAATGCAATGTTTTCGGTAGCCGGGTACCTCCGTACCCTTAGGTAATCGTTATTGGGGTCTTCATTGACCATCGGAAATGCTGCGTAGCTAATATGGATCAGGTTCATATTTTGCCAATACTTGCTCATGGTTGGTACCGCCCTGTAATCCTTCCATTTGGCAATGTCATGATCAAAAGTATCTGTACCAATGCCAGTAGCTTGGATGAACAAGATGTTTACATTGATGACCTGACTATCCTTTCGAGTGTAATTGTATTTGATTTTTACATCCCCTTGAAAAGATTGCTTTGTCCATAACACAGCATGGTGTGCATTATTTCGATTGATTGGACCAGCGCTAAAATTCATTCCCTCTTCTGTATGAGTGATGGTAGCCATTTGACCATCTAAGAACCAATTGGCTTTCCAATCCTCGGTGCATGGATCAGAAAATTGCAACTGCCAACCCGGTGATTCCTGTAATTTGTTGAAGCTTTCTGCTGGCCTGACTTTACAACTCATTGTGCAAAGCAGAAACATCAGCGCCAAAATGGGAAGGGGCTGTCCTATTGCATTGGTCGTAGCCTTGAGGCTTGTCGTAGCCAACAGGTGTTTTCGTCGTTTCATTCTTCTATTTATATTTTGGGCTTGCCTTTAATGAATTTTAATGTCCTTAAAAACAAATCGGTCTCCCGAACGGTACGATTATAGTACTCATGACTGTCTTTTTTTTGATTGAAAAATCCGTGGGTTTGCCCCTCGTAAAGGTGTAAATCACAACGGCTGCCCACCTGCTTCATTTTAGCCTGGTAGTTTTCGGCGATGGAGACTGGAATTAAACGGTCTTTGGTGCCCAGAAATACGATGGTGGGGGGCGCTCCCTTTTTTATGTTGTGGGCAGGTGAAATCTCTTGCCAGCGTGCTCCCATACGTTCATGTTGAAAACCAGCTGGCCCATTGTCGAACACTGGATTAAATAGGACCAGCGCATTTGCCTTTGAACTAATGCTTAGATCCTCGCCAGGCTCATCTAGTCCAGGCAGGGTGCCGCATGCCGCAGCCAAATGTCCTCCAGCTGATCCGCCAGATGCGACAATTTTTTTAGGGTTAATATTTAATTTTTTGGCGTGTCGACGTAAGTACCGCATAGCTGATTTAGCATCGCTTACTGCTTCGTAAGGCGTGGTTTTATGCCTGGATTTTACCCGGTAATTAGCTAAAATGGTAATCATTCCCCGACTGGCAAAATATTCAGCCTGAGGCTGGAATTGTGATACTTTGCCTCCATTCCATCCTCCACCAAAAAAGAAAATGATGGCTGGGTACTTCTTTTTGGGTTTAAAACCAGGAGGATACCTGAAAATGAGATTTAGGGTGTCGCCATTTGTTATTTTGTAGGTAACTTCTATCGGCGACTTCCGATCTGTGTCGGGCATTTCCAAATCAAGTACCTGGCCCCGTAAGTTGGCTGAGGCTGCGACCAGTAAAAAGCATAGGGTCAAAATGTTCTTCATCATTCGTTTATTTTGAGACTGTTGTTATTCCATTCCAAACTTCTTTATGCCAGCTTTCCATTTGTTGTAGCATACCATTTTTAATTCAATGACTCTCGACTCCAAACATGGCTCCCCTCTAATAATTGGGCATATTCTGACACTAATTGCCTTTTCATTTGCTCAAAAACTTCGGGGTGTTTTGTTGATGCATCCTCACTTTCTCCCATATCTTCTCTCATTTTGTACAAAACGAAGTCGGTCAAATCTGCTTCTTTGATTAAGGCTTCATTGCCATCATATATATTATTGAATTGTGGCAAATAGGAGGTATCGCTCTTGATGCGGCACATCATTTTCCAATCTTCAGTACGCAGAGCCAGCCGATGTTCATTTAAAGCATTGTAAAATGCCCAAAGCAATGGTTTAGTTCTTTCTTTATTTCCCGTTTTGATCACAGCGCTCATGGACTCTCCATCAAGTGTTCTGTCCGGCAAATTGGCGCCCGACAATTCGGCAAATGTGGGCATGAAATCCAAGGCGGAAACTACGGCATCAGAAGTACCCTGGAAGCTCGGTTTTCCCATCCAATGCAAAATACCAGGAACACGGGAGCCGGCTTCAGTTGTCCAGAGTTTCATGCCTTTCAAGTCACCGGGTGACCCGTATGATCTTTTGGCTCGCGAATAACGGTTTAAGGTTTCAGGGCCATTGTCGGAGCTAAAAACAATCAGTGTATTTTCACCATGCTGCTGCTTCAAATACGCCACCAAGCGCCCTACAGCATGATCAAGGTTGGTCACATTGGCGAAGTATTGGGCTTGGTCCTCGTTTTTTGACTTTGGCAGGTACTTTTCCACCAACTCAGGAGGGGAGGCTACCGGCTCGTGTGGCTCATGAAAGGTTATTTGAAGGTAAAATGGGTTGTCATTTTCCTTATTGGCTAACCACTGAATGGCTTCATCCACCACGATTTGACAACTATAGCCTGCTAATTCGCCTACTTTTTCTCCATTGCGTACAAAATTCTTTGGGTTCTCATGACTGGGCGAAGCATTGTTATGGGTGGCAAACCAGTGATCGAAACCAAAGTGATCAGGTGTTGGCTGTGCATCACTGTTGAATTGTGAACTGCAATGCCATTTACCTGACAAACAAGTTGAATACCCCACTTCTTTCAGCATGGCCGGAATAGTTTGCTCATGGGCTTGTAAATGAACTAGGTCTCGGCAGTCCTCACTTTTTTTGGGACCAGGAATAAAATCGTAGATGCCAGCTCTGTTGGGGCTTCGACCAGTCAATAGCCCTGCTCGGGAAGGAGAACAAACGGGAGCGGCTGAATAAAAGCTAGTCAACTTGATACCAGCTGCGGCTAGCTCATCAAGGTGAGGCGTCTCGATAATGGGATGTCCAAATGAAGCTAAATCGCCATACCCCAAGTCATCACAAAGAATGACTACAATATTGGGTGGACTATCTTTTTCCTGACATGAAAAAAGCACTAGGGATAAAATCAAAGAAAAGACCGAAAATGTTACATATTTCATTACTACTTATTTTGATCCCATAATCGATATGGGGCTTGGTGTTTTATTATTGGTTCTGGCAGGAGGTTTCCATCTCTGCCTTTCGTTTTGCATAGACTAAAAAGCATTATGGCCAATAGACTAATTCAAATAGCTGACTTCATCATTTAATGTTTATCATTCGAAGATCTCCGACATCAAAGCTCTTTTCATTTTTTCCGAAGGAAATGAGCACAGGGACTTCGTTGTGTAATGTCAACTTACCGTTTTTCTGCTCCACTACCACATTCCCTTTTTCTGTGGCAGACAGGGTATATCCATTAGCCTCAAAGTGCGTTCCATTGCCCATAAAGAGTACCCAATCTCCATTTTTCTCCTTACCCACTAATGCGTATGTGGCATCAGAGGACATGTTTTTGTACTTGGCTATTTGGCCGCCATAGGAGGAGAATACGAAGTCTTCGCGTCCTGATTTGTGGGTGATTTGTAGTCCAGCAAATTCCTTGCTGCCATTTTCATCCTCAAACCCATTTATAGCTGAAATGCTTTTTCCTTGGGCCGATGTAAAGGGTTCATAAATCGACACGAAAGGATGCTCCCAAGCTTCTCCATATTGACGGGCTGCAAAGGTTAAATAGGGCGCTTTACTTACTTCATAGGGAAGACCGCCATTTCCACGAAATGCTTTATTGGGTGGCGATTTAATGGAAAACACCTCACGCCCTTCCATTCCTTTCATCCACAAATTCATGAACACATCTTCCTCTCCTTCGGGCATATCGATTTTCCATTCGGCCTGATAATCATCACTAGTGCGTACGGACTGCTTATCCCACATGTAATCCAGCGCATACAGATGTCCGCCTGCAAAGCCCATCTCTTCACTGGGAGAAAGCTGGAGGGCTTGGCCAGATGCATCCAGGAGCTGCATGCTCTGCCCCAGATTATGGTAGTAGTAATCGTGAAATTTATCGCCTTTGCGTTGTTTCCTGGAGCGGAAGACATCGACGTAATAGCCTGTATTTTCGCTGGTTTTAACGATGCTTAGCAGCCGGCTTTGATCGCTTCGGGTTTCCGGCTCAAGAAAGTAAACATCGGAATAGGTGATGTGGGTATAGAATCCATTTTTTTGATTTGATTTTGGGTACTCACTCATTAAATCAAAAGCGTGGTAACTCAACATTTCGGTGTAGGAAGAGGCACCATCCACCATTACGGTATTGTGTGCCGGGAATTGGGAATAGTATTCCAGATAAATGGGCTGGAGATAGCCTGCTCCTTTTCCCGGATCGGCTCCTTGCACAAAGCCCTTTCCGTACAGTTCCATATTGATGCCGTTGGCATGCATGTGATTGCCTAAGGAGCCATTTAGCGAAACCATCAGCCCATCTTTGCCCTGTCCCATCCGTTGAACATGCCAACTCACATTGGGCGCATAGAAGGTTTGTGTGGTGTAATCACTTAGGTTGCCTTTGGGGTATTGGGGATTCAGTGCTAAGGGCTTACTGGCGAAAAATGAAGCTATATTGGCGCTTGGTCTTCTTCTCTGGGAGGGCCTGGCGTCTTCCGCAAATAAACGATACAACCCGGTAAACTCTTTCTCTAAGGTTTCATTATTATTCTTTTGTGCGGTACGAATCATATCGCTCATTGCACTGGTACTTAGCGATCCATAATTACTATCGCCAAAGGCTACCGTTTGGCCGTTGGGGAATAGGTATTGAGGAAGAATTTTGACGGCCTTGGTCATGACCGGCATGTAGGGCAGAATATTGTGATCGAATGTATGGTCAAAATCATTAATAAAGTGAGTTAAGTCTCTTGTTACGCCAAAGGAATAGCCTGGGCATTCGGCCCAAACCCCGTTGTTTTTATCGTAGCCATAATCCATAAACTTAGTAAGTGACCACTGGCGGGCAGAAGTTACATTTAGAATATAATCGATATAATATTCCCGCCCCTTTTTGTCTTCATAGAATTTGTTGTCCTTCAAAACCATGGCTGCTTTTAAAATAATTTTCGCCTGGTGTAGGTTCCAATTGTTTTGTGGCACGCCATTTTTTATAATCTGATCGGTCCATTTTTTTATAGTTGTATCATACTTTTCAATTTTAGCAGCTTGATTTTGTTGGATGTATTGATGCAGGAAGTCATACAGTTCGGCCACTTCAATAAGAGTGCTTTCATGAATGACCTGAAAACAAGTCAGTCCCACCAAGGTTTGAATATGCCCGTTGAGCAGGTCGATAGGCTCACTGCGGTAGTACATGCCCATCATATATGTATCAAAAATGTCGAAAGCAAACTGGGCGAAGCGTTCATCTCCTTCAAGCCAATACAGGAAGGCGGCATCACGGGCCAATCCCATGATTTTTTGATTGTGTCGGTGAATAATACCCCCTGTTTTCGACTGCTCGACCCACTCTAATGGTTGCCCTTCCTTGCTTTTATTGCGTAGATAAAGACCGCGCTCATCGTCCATATATGGAATAATATCTTCCAAATCGGGCATGGCATAGGGGGTGGTATAATCGCGCGCACCGGTAAAACGGACGGTTGGCACAGGCGCTTCGCCATCAGCATGCGAATAGTAAACACCATTGATGTAAATGTTGGTGGCTTTTGTTTTCCAATACATTTGCAGGCGCGACACCATCCACTCCGGGTCCGTACTATGGCGTTCTACATGTTCATCAATGCGCTTATGGAGTCCGGAAAGCACAGCTTGCGCCCACTCTTCCTGCTGAATTGTTTTTTCCAGCTTACTTTTTTCAGCTTGTGTGATGTATAGACGTGGGTAGCCCTGTTCCAGGTTTTTGGGAAGCGGGATTTTGCCTCCTTCCTGTGCTTTAACCCAACTTCCAAGGCTGATTACAATGATGAATATTGTGATTTTCTTTATCATGATAGTTGGTTTTTCATGCTTCGGTTTTTGTTTTCTTCTAAGCTCGACTTTAGCATTTTGCCACCCGCTCTTAACGCTGGCAACAATTGTTTTAATTTTGAACATCAGGTTCCAAGACAGATGTTCAAAATTAAGGTTAAATTCTAATTGCCTCTACAGAGGTGCTCAATGATGGCTTTAAATAGTTCATTATCAATTAATTAAAAACCGGCGTGTATTTTACAGTAATTGATCCTTTGTCAATTGGACGGACAAAGTCAACTCCAATTCGGTAAGCTGGCCCTCCCTCTCTTAAATGCTCAACAGGAACGAGGTCGTCTGTAATCACCAATGTACCGTCGGCACTAAATACCTCCGCTTTCAATGTCCGATGCTTAGTTTTTAGCATAATCGTATTAGCATTAACTATTTCATACTCGGACAAAGTCATAATCGCCACACCAACATCTACGGGCTTAGAGAGTGAAAACTCGTCCGTTATGCTTATAGTTCCCTGTCCTGATTTGTCATTTTCCATCGTCCGGATTAAAGCATGCAAGGCAGGAATTTCATAGGCAGCCTTGATGTCCATGACCACCCGGTCCAAGTTTTCAGTAAACTCAGTAGCCATTATCTCTCCGCTAAACTCCCTTCCTTTAGATTGAAGGGTGTTGTCTATTCTAGGTACGGGGTGGCCCCATGAACTACGTGCGGGGTTATCATCAGCAAATGCTCCAGCGATATATGACGGCGCACCAATATCTCCCGTCATAATATCTCTGCCTAAAACCAAGGTATAGGTACCCACATCCATATGGTTATGATTCTCACTATTATGACCAGCTTTTATCGCGATGGACAAAGGAACCTCCTGTTTACCGCGAGAAATGACCATGCCGAATTCATCAAAGTAGGTATAGTTTGGTAAGTCTGCAACCGGCTTAGACACATTTTTCATAGCCTCTTCTTCTTTCCTATATTTCCATTCTATAAGCTGGAAAAAAGCGGAATAAGAATCCACTCCTCCCTTCTTTTTACGATAGGGGGGCATGGTGGCGCCATACTTTCTGACCACCATCTTGCTGGTAAACCCACCGTCGTCGGAGACCTTGGATACCCCGTCAGAAAATGGCGCACAAACGCCCTCAGAAATTTGGTAATGGTAGGGATAGTTTGCGACATTGATCAATTTTTCGGGATTGTCAGCCTCGAACAAGTCGATCCTACCCTCTGTATAATCAGATACTATTTGAGCCAGGTATAAATAGTGCCCAAAGCCATAGTTCCAATAGCCCGCTCCTTCAGAGCAATAGCCATCATCCCCAAAACCACGCAGGTAGTTTCGCATACTGTTCAGCGCCGTGCCCACTGCCGCCAGGCGTTCTTCCGGATCTTGCGAAGTGCTGATGGTAACAAAAACGGAACCACTGGTGCAGACTGAATTCCAATTACTATTGCCGCGGAACCAGTTCAGATGCGTTTTCACTGCGCCACTTGTCGACTGAAGATAGGAATCAATAATTCTTCTTCGTAAGTTGTTTGTGATATCCTGCCTGATTTCACTTGAAAGCTTGTCCTGCAAAAGCACTTCGGCCAAGGCCAGATCTGAGCCGAATCGACGAGAACCCAGGTCGATTGCCATACTCCGGCCTTCCAATACATCATTGGTTTTATTGTCGTGATTGGGGTGCAGCCAGGACTTCATATCCATAATTGCCTGGATGTATACCTCAATTTGCGGGATAAACCGCCCTTTATTTTCAATACACTCAGCCAGGATAAAATGCTCTAATCGAGTCATGGTTCTATAATATCTAGGCTTATAAATCGGCCGAATACCATGCAAGTTGGCGTGACGATAAATGGAGTCCGTAATGGGTACTTCAGGTTCAATCTCGATTTGAGAAATGGCCTCTTCCAGATAACGCCTACCTTCATCGGTTTGGGCAATTTCATCCCAGTAGGCACGATCGCCAATCGGCGGTGCAGGTTGAAATGGGCCTTCTGGCATCACAGCCCGCAACATGTCCAGCTGTGCCTGATTTGGACTTAACTTATCGGGACTTGCTACGGCCAGGTATGCTGCCATATCCAATTGGACTGTTTCCTTCTCGGGACTGCAATTGGTCAGCAAAATGCCTCCAAGCAAGGCCAGTATCAGCATCGTTCTATTCATGGTTAAAAGGGTTTATGTTTTTAAACCGCTAGTGAAATTGAATGCCTTTGACAAAGTCGTTCATAGTCACCTGCTCCGCCACCACCTGCTTCCCATCGAGTAAGACATTTTCGAAGGTCACGCCCTCTATAGTATGATCTCCGTCGTATCCTACGAGCTCCATACTCGCATGATTTCTGATGATGTAGGGTTTCCAGTCAGAACCATCCTGGAACCCCGTCAGGCTAGTATCAATGGGAGCAGAAGTCGCTGTTATGTTTCGGAACGTAACATTTCTGATATTCCCTCGCTCCTCGGTTTTGGTCCATCGGGTCTTTCCAATCCAGCATGAAATTAGTCGACGGGCCTCTTCAATTCTGATGTCTTGGAAAGTAACATCACTGATCACGGCATCATCACAATGGTAAACACGGAGAGCTGTTTCCCGTCCAACGTCATGAATAACATCACAGTCTTCGAAAAGCACCTGGCTTACATTTTCCCGCACTTCGGCTCCAATACTCAGAGAATGAGCCAATTCGTTCCATACCACGCATTTACGAGTATGTATATTCTTTACCTCTCCTCGCCCTTCAAAGGATTTAATGACCACCGCATCGTCTAGTGTACGCATAAAACAATTTTCAACCAGGGCGTCACGACTGTTAGAAATATCTACCCCATCCGAATTTCCACGCCAGCCAATGATTTTGATATTATCGACATGAATATTATCTGAACTTTGAATCGGAATCGTCCAGTGACTAGGGTCACAAATGGTGATACCTTCTAGCTTTATATCATTGGAATGCTGGGCAAATATGGTATACCGCCTATTCGCTCTGGGGATAGCGGATTGGTCAATAATCCCCCTGCCTCGAACGGTCATATTTGTCCCTTCAAGGAAAAAGCTTGGAGGCTTCCTTTTTGTTCCCCGCAGTTCCACCTCCTTTTCATCCGGATCTACTCCACAGCGCAAATAAGCCCCTCCGGCAATATACACGGTGGTACTGTCTCCTACAGCCACACTGCTTACATCGTGAATTCCAGGTCCAAAATAGACTACATTCGGATCATCGGGATCAGGAATATTCTCTTCAAAAGGGTTGGCAAAAATATGGAGGGACTCATGCCAGTCGCCGTTAACCTCAATGGTCAGGTTTTTGGGTACATCGAGCGCAATCACTACCTTGTTGCCATCTATTATTGGCTGAATCCCAAAAGAAGTTGGCAATACTTTTACCGAATTAATTGCTGCAGGATAGGTCACTTTTATTTCCACTTTTTCACTCATGTCAAAGGAGGCGAATGAGGCAAACCCAAATTCCCTGCGTGAATGATTGAGACGAGGAATCGGTTCGCTGGGCGGAATTTTAGTTTTGTACACCGGTACTCCTTGGCCCTCCACTTCCACGACGAAAGCTTGCGAAAGCTCAATGCCCTCCGGAGCAGGATAAATCTTAACTTTTTCCGCTTCCTGCGTGCAGGAGGTGAATAATAGGGTTGCGCAAACCGCCATAAGCATTATCCAAGGTGCTCTGCGCGTGTCACCCTTGTTCTCATTCTCACGAAAAGAATACGGATTACTTGGGGGGGATAGCCCTAAAGAAATAGAGAATGGCCATAAGTTTTGCTTGCTAGTTTTCACGATACAAGTGTTTAGTGGTTGAATTTATTGTTTTAAGTTCGGTTGATTTCTGGAGGGTGGGGCAAGCTTGATTCCCCAGTTATAATTAGGCTCCTTTCCCAACTTTATTTTCAAAGTCCCGCCTTTGGCAAATTCGCTATGATAGAACCAGCAGTTATCCAAACTGGCATGGTTGAGTTCAGCGGATTGGATGTACATATTGCCTGGCTCGTTGTTTTCCGTTTCGATGATGAATTCTTTGCCCGGGTAATAGTTATTGTTCAGCTTGATCTTAATCTCATCGAAAATCGGGCTGGTGATTTCGTAGTAGGGTTTTACGGCCGTGCCGCCATCCACTTCAAAAAGCCCCATCGCCATAAGTACACCGAGCGCACCCATTTGCCCCTGGTCTTCATCGCCCTTGTAACCATCATAGGGAGTGATGTCACCATATGCTTCTTTGACCTTTCTCACCCACTTTTGCGTGAGCCAAGGTGCGCCGGCATAGTTGAACAAATGTGCCATGCCGGTTCCCGGCTGGTTACCATAGTCGATCCAGTTGACGGCATGATTTTTTCCAGCACTCACAAAATCAAGCTTCTCTCCCTTGATAAAAGATGAATTAAGAAAGGCTGTATAAGCTTCATTCCCACCAAATAAATCGATTAGCCCACCCATATCGTGGGGAACGAAATTGGTATAAATGGCCGAGTTACTTTCGCAGAATCCTCTTGCATTGAATTCATTGGACACCACCTCAAAATTCTTTATCCAACTCCCATCCATTTCTCGTGGATGAATCATCCCCGTTGCCGGGTTCCAAAGATTCTTGTAATTCAGTGATCGTTTGGAGAAGAATTTGTAGTCATCTTCCTTTCCCAGTGCTTTAGCCAACTGGCCTAAGGCCCAATCTTGATGGGAATATTCCAGCGTCATGGCTGCCCCATCTTTATGTCCCCCTTTGGCCTTAATGCCTTCTGGTATCCAACCCTGCTTCTCATAATACTGCATGCCACCTCCAAAAGCCGGACTGTTATGTTCATAACCTGCATGATCTCTGGAGCCACCAACGAAGGCATTTTTCCTCAAACCCTCATATGCCTTTTCGATGTCATAATTTCGGATGCCTTTATTGTAGGCATTCGCAAAAAACAAAACCGAAGGGTCACCTATCATGACAAAAGTGTAGTTTCCACCGGAGGGCCCTCGTGGCAACAATCCTCCATTTTTATACATGTCAATCATGGTATTGCAGAATCCATCCATAACCTCTGGGTAAACCATAGACCACAGAATATTAAGTGACCAATGACTGCCCCACCAAGCATCGAAATTATGATGCGGATAAAGTGGTTCACCATTTTCATTCAAGCTGACGGTTCTCACCACCGGATTGTCGCCGGTCATGTCCATATACTTGCCGTCCACATCGCTGATAATTCTCCTGCCCAGCAAGGAATGCCATAAATCTGTATAAAACTTGATTTGCTGTTTTTCTGACCCCCCTTTGATTTCAATTCGCCCTAGCAAATCATTCCAAACCTTCTCCGACTCTCCGACTACTTGGTCAAAGTCCCAATGGTCTATTTCGGTCTCCAGGTTTTTCCTTGCCTGCTCCGTACTCACATAGGAAATACCGACTTTTAGCAAAATCTCCTGGGCGCTATGCTGATCAAAGGCCAAAGCTAGTCCGGCGTTCGTGCCCTGAATGGTATCCTGTTCTGTTTCAAGTAATGTCTTCTCCACCCATCCTTTTATAGCTGTAAATGGCTGATTGGTTTTAGCAAAAAAGTAGACCGGTGTGTCCTTTGGTCGTCTTCCGGTCTTGCGGAGCACTTGCACACCAGCAATTTCGGTAGGGCTTACTTTCCATACTTTAGAGAAAGTAGTCGGGCCGTGGGCCAGTTTTGCTCCCGTATCAAAGATGATATGACGCCCTTTATTTTCTTGAAAAGTGTACCTGTGAAAACCAACCCGTGTAGAAGAAGTTAATTCTGCTTTGACTTTATAATCTGACAAAAATACTTTGTGATAACCGGGTTTGGCCACCTCTCCTTCATGGCTGAAGGATGACTGATAAGCATCCATTCCCAAGTTCCCTTTAAATTCTCCTGTGGTTGGCATGACTGCTATACCTGCCAGTTGCCATGCATGGATATGGCTGAAGCATCGAATGGAATCCGCATCGTATAAATAACCAGAACTCCATGTGCGATCAGTATCAGTATCAGGACTGAGATTCACCATCCCGAACGGACGACTAGCCGAATTGAAATAAAACCACCTGGAGTTGTGCGTATCGATAAAAGGATTGACCAATTCAACAGGCTGCCGTTGTGTATATCCAGTTTGACAAATGGCAAAAACACAACTAAAGAGAATCCAGCGAATGTATTTATTTTGCATATTTCGAATGTTTTTATGAAGGAAGCAATGATTTGAATGATTTCATCTTGTTTAAAGTTTGAAGGTCAAATATCCACCGCTAGTAAAGAAATCAAATACTTGATTAGGGGTGATATTTAATGTATCGGCCAACTGGCTGGGACATTAGCTTTCCACTACTTTGTGCGTTTTGATATAATCTGGGTCAATGGTGATCCCCAATCCAGATCCTGTAAGCCGATCAATTTCACCGTTGGCACTTTTGAATGGGGCGCCCTTGCTCTCGATGGGTATTGTCGTACCATTGGCATCCGGCGTTTCAAACAGCTTGAACTCATGGAAATTGGCAGTCGCTGGACAAACGGAAACCATTTGAAGCAGATATACAAATCCCAATCCACCTCGCGACATATGTGGTGTAATCTTTAATCCGGCCTGCTCTACCATACGTGCCACTTGCATGGTTCGAATCATCCCTCCATAATAAAATAGATCCGGCTGTAACACCTGAAAAACCTCATTACCGATTAGGTATCGGAAAGCATGTACACCAAATTCTTCCTCACCCCCCGCCATTTGAATATCAAGCGCTTCTTCCACCTCTTTCTGCTCCTGGTACCAGTCCCAGGGAATGGGTTCTTCATAGAAGTAATAGTCGTACTCCTCCAGAATTTTTCCAAGCCGAATGGCCTCCTTCACTCCATATGATCCATTGCCATCCATCATCAAGGTGATATCATCACCGAACTTATCTCGGGACATACGTATCAGTTTTTCCGACCTTCCCGGCGCAAATTCTTGGTCGGAAGCCAGGTTATCTCCCATGCCCGCTCGCAGCTTGACTGCTTTAGCATTGGTTTTCAGCATATCCTGATACATCAACTCCAGTGATTCTTCGGGCTCCAGCCTTCGGAGGTTCGAGTAGTGATGTCCCAGGTAAATGGGGATTTTTTCATTTTGCACCTCCCCAATTAACAGACCTGCCGGTTTATTGGCGATATTCCCCAGCATATCGAGAATAGCAAATTCAATGGCTGCGACCTGTACGTTGAGTGGGATTCCCTGGTTTTTGAGGTTTCTCTCTACTGCATCGAAAATGAGTGTGTCTAAGTCACGCGCATCCTTTCCCACGAAAAATCGCTTCAAAATATAATTGAACATAGGATAGGCAGACTTTCCAATGAATGGATGACCAACAGAAATGCCCACCGCACCATCTTTCGAGCGCACCCTGCACAAGGTATTATTCCTATCCCGGAGCAACTCAAGCGTTTCAATCATCACTGGATCAGGAAAAAGTTCACGTTTTAAAACGGGCAGCTTCAACACTTCATCCAGTTTTCGATAATCTACTGTAGTCCGTTTTGTCTCTTCGACTTTTGGACTGCAGGAGGAGAGAGGAAGCATTGTAGCAGCACCACCTGAAATGGCAGCTGTTCTTAAAAAATTTCGCCGATTCCTTTTCATAGAAAATTTTTTTATAATGTAGCGATTTAAAAGCTTCTCATTCGGCTTCAATTTATCAATCTCCTAAATAGGCTTTATTCATGACCAAAACTTCTTTGAGTCTCTCGTAGCTCAC
>Ga0070727_10003638_pt1 | contig 13807 bp, 13 predicted proteins | sample tdAd472_FD_66722 | JGI IMG/M metagenome (GOLD analysis project Ga0070727, IMG submission 66722) | Marine sediment microbial communities from the Atlantic coast under amendment with organic carbon and nitrate - tdAd47.2 | ecosystem: Environmental > Aquatic > Marine > Coastal > Sediment | place... | reverse complement strand
GCCGAGACCGATATTGGTACACCACAGTCCGCCGACGGCGTCCAGATAGTGCTTGCCGTTGCTGTCGGTAATACAGGCACCGTCCCCCGCGGCGATGGGCAGCGCACCTTCGTTGGGGAAAACGTCAAACACCTGCCAGGGGTGCAGTACGTGAGCGCTGTCCTGGCGTTTCAGCGCGGCAGTGTGCCACTGATTGCTTTGGGGATTGGCCATTCAGACCTCCATCGCCCTTTTTACCTTCAGGCTAGGTCCGGAAGTCTGTCAAGGGTTATACCCCGATGGGGGAGCGCCGGTCAGTCCACCCGGCCCAGGTAACCCACCAGCGGGTCCCCCCGATAGGGCGGCTGCATGCTCGACAGGGCATCGATGAACAGGTAAAACAACTCTGATTGCGACCTGACATCCAGTTTGGCGTAGCTGTGCTTGCGGTGCAGTTTTACCGTTTCTGGAGAGATGTTCAGCTTCTGTCCGATGGATTTGGTGGAATGACCGTGGAGAAATAACTGGATGACCTGGGCCTCGCGGTCGGTAAGCACCGAGGTGCCGAAATCTGCCAGTACCGCCGATAACTGGCTGTGCAGGTTATCCCCCTGGGGGTGTGAGGGCTTTCCAGATTCCCAGTGGCGCTGGTAAAGGGCCTGTATCAGTGGAGAGACTTCCCGCAACAACTGCTGCTGGGCACGACTGAAACGCCTGTGGTGTTCGTCCCGCCCCAGGGAGATGTTGAGCAGGTCGCCGTCCAGTTGAAGCAGGTAGCCGCATTCATCCAGCAGGCCGGTGTGGCGAAAATAATTTTTGTAATATTCGCTGTTGCGAAAACCCACCGGGGCCAGCTCGTCCAGGTGATAGAAGCCCTCGACGCCGGCCCTGGCCGCCCGGTAGCAGGGGTCCAGCAGATAGGCGCCCTTCAGGAACAACTCTATGTGCGTCGGCCGGTTGGCCGGTGGCAGGTCGTTGTAGTTCAGCGCCGGTGGCTGCTGTCGGTGGTAGTAGAGGATCACCGCGTTGTCGATGGGCACCAGTTTTTTCAGAAATGCCATGAGACGAGCCGGGAAACCGGATCGACCGATGCTGGCAATTACCGGTGCCAGGTGTTTCGAATACTCCGCGATGCCCATGGTCATTGAACCCGCTCCCATTTTTCGGGACATGTCTTGGAGACATACTAGCGGGAACCATTGTTTCTTGGGAACCGTTGCAGTTGATGACGGGGTGCGGCATTTGTTGCAGTTGCATCGGGGATACGGTTCTCGTGCCTACAAAAGCTGACGCTGTTCATACACCTGCTGCCAGTGATCTCCCGACTTGATGGCCACCTCGGTTTCGAAATAGTGCTTCATCCGCCGCCGGTCGTCCTTGTTGTCCTTCAGGGAGGCGCCCACTAAAAAGTGCACCAGTCCATCGAGGGACATTTTTCCTCGGCTGTAGTAAAAGGCGTGCACGCCCATGGCGTGGGCTACGGAGACGGCTTCCGCCGTGGACATGACCGAGGCGGCCAGTCGATCGGTACTGCGGCCATCCAGGGTCTGGCCATTGCGAAGTTCATGAAAGATGGTGGTGAGAACCTCGATGGTTGTGGGGTCCGGTTTGACGTCCACTCCGGAGAGGCGGATCAGTTTCTCCGATTCCCGGAGTACCACGTTGATCTCGTCTTGCAGATCCCTGATGGGGGGGATGGTTTCGAAATTCATGCGCCGTTTCAGCGCCGCGCTCATGGCGTTGACGCCCCGGTCCAGGGAGTTGGAGGTGGCGATGATATTGAAGCCCTCTCTGGCGAACAGCAGGCCGTCCTTGCCCAGCTCGGGCACCATGATCTGGCGTTCTGACATGATGGAGAGGATGGCGTCCTGTATGGGCTGGGGACAGCGGGCAATTTCCTCAAAACGCACCAGTTGGCCGTCCCGCATGCCCTGATAGATGGGGCTGGGAATCAATGCTTCGGCACAGGGCCCCCGTGTGCTGATCAGGGCCTCGTTCCAGCTGTAGAGCAGCTGGTTGATATGGGTCAGGGCGCCCCCCTGGATTGTCAATGTCGATTGGCCCGAGATGGCGGCAGAGAGCAGTTCCGACAGCCAGGATTTGGCGGTGCCAGGCTCGCCAATGAGCATGGCGCCGCGGTTAGTGGCCAGGCTGATAATGATGCGGGTGATCTGTTCCCGCTGATCGACGAATTTGCGTTCTACCCCCAATTCTGGATCGCCCAGCACAAACTTTTCCACTGCCAGCGGGGAGAGGTTCCATCCCGGCGGCGCAGGGCCGGGGTCCCACTCGCGCAGTATTTCCAGTTCGTGTCGGTAGAGGTTTTCCGCTGTGGGGCGCTGTATGGCTTTGTCGTTCATGGTCGATCTCTCAGTCGGGCTTTTCCCACTGCCAGCGGGCTTCCGGCGCCATGCGCTCTGCCGGGAGGATACGGGGCAGCTCGGACAGGGGAATATTGCCCTGAATGACGTGGTCGAGGGCGCTGTCGCGCATGGTCACCAGGCCACAGTCCAGCGCCAGCTTGCGCAATTCGCCGACGGGAATGTGGCGGGCGATGGCATTGCGCAATTCGGTGTTGAGTTGCAGGTACTCCGCCACGGCTACCCGACCATGGGTACCGGTCTGGTTGCACTGTTCACAACCCTTGCCGCTGTAACAGCGGAAGCTGTCCGGGGTGCCGTCCGGGAAGACCTCCTGAAGGATCTCCGGTTCCGGTTTGACTTCCGTGCGGCAGTGTTCGCAGATGCGTTTGGCGAGCCGTTGGGCAATGACCGCCAACAGCTCACTGGCCAGGGAGTTGGGGTGAACACCGAGGTCGAACAGCCGCTGCATGGCATCCACCGCGTCGTTGCAGTGCAGGGTGGAAAGTACCACGTGGCCGGTCTGTGAGGCGCGGATGGCTTCCTGTGCCGTCTCGTGGTCGCGGATTTCACCCACCAGAATGACGTCCGGGTCCTGGCGTACAAACGAGCGCATGGCGTCGGCGAAGCTGAAACCGATCTCTGGCCGCACCCGGGTCTGCTGGATGTTGTCGATGGAGTACTCGATGGGGTCCTCGACGGTGATCACCTTGCGGGTGCCGTCGTCGGCGAGCAATTGCAGGCCCGCGTAGAGCGTGGTGCTTTTGCCGGAGCCGGTGGGCTCTGTCACCAGCACCAGGCCGGCGGGGTTGCGCAGCAGGCGTTTGTAGTGACCGGCCAGTTGCTCGGACAGGCCGAGCTTGTCGATGCCGATCATTGCCGAATTCTGGGGGAGCAGGCGGATCACCACGTGTTCCGCATGCAGGGAGGGCTGCACCTGGATACGCAGGTCGAACAGGGATTCCCCCACCCGCAACCGGGAGCGGCCACCCTGGGGCAGCCGGCGTTCGGCGATATTCAGTTCCGCCCGCAGTTTGATGACATTGATCAGCCCCCGCAGTTCTGCCGGCGAGATTTCGTAGTGGGGCAGGTCGTGCAGCTCGCCATCCACCCGAAGTCGCACGCGGACCCGCTTCTGGTACTGCTCGATGTGAAGGTCACTGGCGCGTTCGGCCACCGCATCCAGCAACAGGGCTTCGAACAGTGACACCAGGTGGGCGCCCACCTCCGGTTTGTATTTGCCCAACAGGTCCTGGTCGGTCTCCGCCAGGGCCTTTTCCTCATAGGCGGGCAGGGTACTGCTGTGGGCCTGTACGCAGAGGTCGGTGGCGGACCACAGGCGCCGGAAGTCGGTGGGGGTTACCAGCAGTTTTTCCAGTTTGAGGCGAGGGAACACGCGCTGTATTCCCTCCATGGGAGCTTCCGGATCGCTGGTGGCCACACGCAGGGTGCCGTGATCTGTGTAGAGCGGAATCAGCCGGTGGTGGTCGAGAAAGGCCTGGGAAAAACTGTTAAAGATTTTCGGGTCCAGGCGCCGCAGCAGCATCTCCACATTGCCCAGTTCCAGATTGTAGCGTTTGGCCATGGAGCGGTAGAGCGCCATATCATCGGTGTTGGTCAGCTCGCGAACCTCGTCGATGATCAGGCTGTTTTTTGCCTTGGCCCGCTCCCGGGCCTTGCTGAGAATATCCTTGTTGACGATCCCCAGTTCGATGAGGCTCTGTTCGTCTTTTTGGGAAAAATTGATACTGCCATGTTCGCTGCGGCTCACCTGGCCGTGCTCATCCAGGGTGTACTTGATCAGTCTCAGCAGGATGGATGCGGTGCGTTCCACGCAGATCAGTTGACCACCGGGAGACAGTTGTCCCATCAGTGCGGAAAGCTCCGTCACCTTGGGGGTGGTGACGATGATAATATCGAAAGGCGCCCACTTGGGGGCGCCGTCGCGGCCCTCGCCGCAGATCAGGTCGACATTGTCGAGTTGCAGCTCCTCCAGCCGTTCCCGCGCAACCCTGGCCAGCGCGGCATCTTTTTCAATACCCACTACCTGGGCAGCCACGTTGGATAACACCGCACAGACGTAGCCGAGTCCGGCGCCCACATGCATCACCCTGGGTTTGACCGGAAATGACAAGAGGCTGAATATCTGTCGCAATACCCTGGTGGACGGTATGCTGTGACCGGCCACCAGTTGCTGGTCGTCGCAGTTGACGAAATTCTGGCGATCCGTTCTGTCCAGTGCCGTTTGCAGCCTGGGGTCAAGGCGCAGGTTGGGCTGGTTGTTCGTTTGGCTACTGTGTATTTTCATGGAGTGGCATTCTTCGCACGGGCTTGCCAGGCAAGTTTACAGGCTGGTATGTATTGCGGAAACCGGGTGTCGGCCAAGCCATCAGCCCCGTGTTTTTCCCAGCATGCCGGCGACCGCGGGCGCCAGCAAAGGCGCGATATCAATGCGGTTGGTGGCGTGTGGGATCGTATTGCAGGTCACCAGTTGATCCAGACCCGCCGCCATAAGTTGTCGGTCAACCGCATCGGCGAAAATCCCGTGTACCGCTGCACAGCTTACCCGCTGTATACCTCCCCGCTTGAGCGCGTACAGACATTGCAAAATGGTCTGTCCGCTGGCGATCACGTCATCGATGACGACTGCGGTGAGTGCCCGACAGGGGGACAGGTCGGGCAGTACGACGGTGACATCCCGATCACCGCGGCGCTGTTTTTCGCCGATCACATAGGGGTGACCGCTGTCCTTCGCCACCCGGGCCACCCACTGTTCACTTTCGGCGTCCGGCCCCACCAGTAGCAGTTTGTCCTGTCCGCCCAGCCACTGCGCCAGTGCGTGGGCGCCTTCAACCCGTTGACTGGGCACGCTGTATATTTCACTGAGCGCCCGGTAGCGGTGCAGGTGAGGGTCCACGGTCAGCAGCCAGTCCATGTGTCGGCTCAGCATGCCGGCGAACAGTCGCGAGGTGATTGCCTCGCCGTCCATAAAGCGGCAGTCCTGGCGCATGTAGCACAGGTAGGGGGCGACCAGTCCCACGGAGCGGGCACCCAGATCCCGCAGGGTGCCCAGCAGAAAACACAGGGGCAGGAATTTGTCATTGGGGTGGGCCAGGTTGGCCAGCACGATACAGTCACGTTCCGCGACAGGTGAGGTGATCCGCAAGTAGGTTTCGCCGTCGGGGAATTGGCGGGTGTCGAGTTGCCCGGGGTTCCCTTCCAGGCGATCGCACAAAGGCTTTAGCAGCGGATGACTGTCCAGGGTAAACAGGATGGGGCGTTGGCGGTCGGTCGTGTTCATGAGGCTTTCTGTCTGGCGGCCCGATCGATGGTGATAATGGGACCGTTGTCGTGATAGAAGGCCAGCGCGTAGTCCCGTTGCCCCTTACTTTCACTGAGAAGAGTGAAAAGCGGTTGTCCCGCTTGAATCTCGCTGCCGACATTGACCGCAAGCCGCAGGCCGGCAGACGGGTGGAACGGCGCCCCGGCCAATTTGGCCACCCTGGCGAGACGGCGGTTGTCGATGGCGCTGATGACGCCACTGTTGTCCGCCAGCTCGGTGTGCTGGAAGTGCGCCGTGGGCAGGCTTTTTGACCAGCCCTGGGCGCGAATAATGCGCTGGAACTGCTGCCAGGCCTTGCCGCTGCTGAGGATGTCTTCCGCTTCGATGAGCCCTGCCTGCAGGCCTTTGCCACTGGCCATATCCAGCAAGTGTGCCGAGAGTGTGAGGGAGCGCTGTCGCAAATCCAGTGGGGCGCCAGCGTCATTTTTCAGTACGGCGAGAATATCCCTGGCTTCCTCCACCGGTCCGATGCCAAAGCCCACTGGGCGACTACCATCGGTAATCACACAGCGTGTCTGGATGCCGCAGGCGGCGCCCACCTGCGTAAACAGGGAGGCCAGCCGCTCGGCCTCTTCCTGGGTGCGAATCTTGGCGGTGGCCCCCACCGGTATATCGATAACCGTGTCGGTGGAACCCGCGGCGATTTTTTTTGACAGCACGGAGGCGATCAATTGCCCTTCGCCGTCGAGGTCCAGTGCCCGCTCAATGCGGATCAGGGTATCGTCCGCGGGACTCAGATTGACGCCGCCGCCCCAGGCCAGGCAGGCCCCCGTCTCGCTGACCACCCGGCGAATATCAGGTAGTTTCAGGTTGACGTTGGTGAGTGTTTCCATGGTGTCGGCTGTCCCGGCGGGGGACGTAATGGCGCGGGATGACGTTTTGGGGATGATCAAGCCCGCGGCGCTGACGATGGACACCACGATGGGGGTGGTTCGATTGCCCGGCAGGCCGCCGATGCAGTGTTTGTCAAACACCCGCTTGTGGGGCCATTCCAGTCGCTTGCCACATTCCACCATGGCCTGGGTCAGCGAGGTAATTTCTTCCACGTTCAGACGATTGCCGGCACAGGCGCTGAGGAAACTGGCGATGGCGATATCGCTGTAACGGCGGGCACTGATGTCTGTAATGATGCGGGTGATTTCGTCCTTGTCGAGGCTGTGCCCGTAGATTTTTTTTCTCACCAGACTGAGAGACGTCAGTACCGGTGTGTGTGCCACGGTGACACGACTGCCAGGTTTGACGGTGAGTCCCTGCATGGCCACTTTTGAGAGCCCCATACGCCCCACAGCGAGGACGTGGTTATCCACCACATTGAGGGTGGCGATCAGGGTTTTGCCGTTGGCGTTAAGGGTGACCCGGTTGCTGGCGGTAAAGCCTTCCGCCCGGCAGATGTCACAATCCTCACGCATGTAAACCACCGGTTCCTGGTGGGTGTCGATACCCATGTCCACCACTTCCAGAACATGCGTCGGCTGCATAGGGTCCCTCTATTTACTGTTTTTTCATCATTATTGGCCCCAATCTTAAGGCAAGTGGAGGCTATTGTGGGTGTTTTATGTGACGGCGCCGAGCAATAACCACCTCGTACCCCTGGCGGGAGTGGGTCCACCAATCGCGGCTGACAACGAGGTGATGTTTCTTTAGCAGGGCGAACAATCCCCTGGTATCGAGCCGGGAGGCATCATAGGCCAGATTCAATACATGTTCAGGCTCGTCGAAACAGACGTCGTCAAACGGGAATCGGGAGGCGATCTCGCTCAATGCTTCCTCAACGTCGGCTTTATCCTGAAACTCCAATTTCAGGTGATGTACCACCAGGTTGTGGCGGTCGGATGTGGATGAGGATGAGGCGCGGTGCATGCTCTTGGACCGGGCAATTCTGCCCAGTACTCTGAATAGATTGTCTGATTAAAAGTACAGACTGCCCTTGTGAAAAGGTCAAGGTCGGTCAGTGCGAAGGCATAAAAAGGGGGCTGGATCAGCCCCCTTGAACGTCACAGAGTTACTGCGTGCATTTTTTGCCGCGGCAGGGCTTGTCACCGCCACCGCCACCGCCGCCACCTCCGCCAGTGGCGTCAGTAACGTCTACGACAACCCATGCAGTCCACCCGGAGTCGCCACCGGTGCCCAGCGCGCGAACCCTGTAGCGATAGGTGCCCGTCAGAGTATCGGTGCAAACGGGATCAGGGTATTTCCCCGGGGATGGGCTGCGTGACAGCGCTATATACTTTACTCCGATCGCCGGGCTGGCCTAGTCTACGCGCTATGAGTTTTGATAAACGCTACAAATTTACCCTGACGGAAGATTCCTTCCGCCGTCACGATGAAAGCTCGGATGAGTCTTTTTACCGTATCCCCCGTTTTGTCAGTCATATCGATCCCGGAGCAATTGATGCGGTCACCGAGCTCTATCGGGAGTACCTGCCGGAGAACGGCGCGATTCTCGATTTGATGAGCAGTTTTCTAAGCCATCTGCCGGAAGATCGCCACTACGGCAAGGTTGTGGGGTTGGGGATGAACGACCGGGAAATGGCCAACAACAAACAGCTCGATGAATGGGTGGTGCACGATCTCAATCGTGAGCCGACACTACCGTTTCTCGATAATGAATTCGATGCCGCGGCCATTTGCGTTTCTATCGATTACCTGACCAGCCCGATTGATGTACTCAGGGATCTGGGGCGGGTGCTGAAATCCGGCGCGCCCCTGGTGATCACCTACTCCAACCGTGTTTTCGAGACCAAGGCGACCGCCGCGTGGCTGTATCTCGAGGATGAGCATCGCGCCCACCTGATCCGTCACTTTCTGGAAGAGGCGGGCTGCTATGAAGACATTGAGATGATGGATCGCAGCCCCGAGGCCGGAGACCCCCTGTTTGCGGTGACGGCCAAAGCGGCCTGAGGCCTCAAATCCCCGCTACTCGCTGGCCAGACCCGCAGTCGGCCCTGGTCCCACTGCAGCTTTACCCCCTTCACCGGTTAGCCACCACTCAATCCAGTAATCGATACTGAGGTAGCGGCCCGCCCCGGTAAAGAACAGTGACAGCAGCATGATGAAGTACGTGGCGGCGAATTCGATACCGTTGTTGAGAATCACCACGCTACCTTTTTCCGTCAGCCAGTCGTAATTGCCGTGTTCCCGCAGGATACCTTGAATCGTCTGCAGTCTTGCGCCGACCTCGGCGCTGTTGGCCAGGCTGTTTTCTGCGGCGGGGATGCCCACGGCAGCGAGGGGCCTGGCCATGCTGGTCTCCGGGTTGGAGGGGGCAATGGCAAACCAGCCGTCGTCCCAGTGCACGGTAAAAATGGCCACCAGCATGGTGAACATCAGCGGGATGGCAATGTAGCGTGTGGCCAGTCCCAGCAGAAGCAGCAATCCGCCGACAAGTTCAACCGTGGTGGCGAGGAATGCCATCAGCCATGGCAGGGGTAATCCCAGCCCCCAGTCCGGGTTGCCAAACCAGGCGACTGTATTGTCAAACGCGGCCAGCTTGGTCAGGCCCGCGGAGATAAAAACGGGTGCCAGAAACAGCCTGAACAACAGTGGTGCTAAGAAATCCTGTTTGCGGCTCTGGTTTAGCCAGCGGTGTATCTGAATCGCGGGTTTGGCGATATTCATGGTCAGCTCCTCATTCAGGGCGTGTCGAAGGCTATGGTATATGCAGCGGTGATGCGGCGGCCTGGGCGGCCGCCGTCACAGTGCGATGCCGGCAGGTTACTTGCCACCGCATTTCCCTTCCCCGCATTTCCCCTCGGCATTTTTGGCGGGGGCCTTTTCTCCACCACATTTTCCTTCGGTGCTCTTTTCGGTTTTATTTCCCTCGCCGCACTTGCCCTCCGTGGATTTTGCAGCCTTTTTGGCTTCTCCACACTTGCCTTCGCCGCACTTGCCCTCGGCATCTTTGCCGGCAACCTGGTAACCGCTACCGATATCGTTGGCGACAAAAGGGTTGTCTGCCTGTGCCGCCAGAGGAACGGTCAGCGTGCCTGAGAGGAAGGCGAGGCCAATGGCTGTTTTCAATGTGTTCGCAGATGTTTTTTTCATGTGTGACTCCTGATGGTTAATCAACAATGTTTTGGTTTCTGTCTGATGCGCTAGTGCCCGGTTTGTTACAGCGTGTTTTCCCGGGAAAGAGATACACCTGGCCATTGCGAGCGGGAACAGTTTTAGGTCGGGGGAAATCGGTCCGATCTCGTTTGCAGCCTGCCCGCAATGTTGCCAATAGATGATGGCGATGGTGATTTGTTACAGGGGCTTTGAAAATAAAGTTGGGCGCGTGAGATGAGGCGTGTCAGTGAGGAGGTTGGATTGCCCGTGCAAACACCTATAGAGGTATTTAAGGTTCTTCTGAGCGACCGTTGCCAGTTTCGCCGGTATGGGGCTGGTCAGCCGGAAGGTGAGACATCACCTCGGCAACTTCCCGTTCTGTGGCCATTTTGTGCATGGCGGGGATGGCTGCGAGCAGCAGACGCAACTGACGCACGTAGCGTCGACAGTGGTGACAGATCAGCAGGTGAAATCGGACCGCCAGCCGCCCGCGCCAGTTGAGATCGTCGTCGAGCAGACGATCGGCCTCATGGACGAGTTCTCTGCATTTCAGCACTCTCCGGTCTCCTGATAATGATCCACCAGCTTGAAAAGCTGGGCCCGTGCGCGGTGCAGCAGCACCCGTGCATTGGATGCGGAGATGGACAGTTCGTTACATATTTCTTCAAAGGGCAGTCCGCCGGAATCGCGCATCTCCAGAAGGGTGCGTTGGTTGTCGGACATATGGGTGAGCAGTCTGTCCAGGCAATCGGCCAGGTCTTCGCTCATCAGCAGGCTGTCGGGGGAATCACTGTGCCAGCTCGCGGGTGGATGTTGCCAGTGACCATCCTGTTTGAACCGTGAAGCCAGTGGATCGGTGTTCTGAGATGTTTCCCCCAGGTCGGCAAACAGCGTTTCCCGCTTGCGCTTGCGCAGTTGCATTTTGGCTTCGTTGATGGCGATTCTTCCCAGCCAGGTGCGAATCTGGGCTCGCGCTTCAAAGCCGGCAATGGCCCTGTAGGCCTTGAGCCAGGCGTTTTGAACAACTTCCTCTGCCTCGCTGGTACCCACGATTGGGGTGACGAGCGCGATCAGGGCATGGTGGTGCTGGCGCACCAGTTCGGCGAACTGTGTGCGGTCGCCCGCTTTTAGCTGTTGCAGCTCATTTGTGTTCAATGGGCGTGTCCCGAGGCATCTGTGCGAATGGCGTTTTAGAGCGGGCAAGTTAAAGAATGTTCCGGTCAAAGCTTGCGAGATTGTCATATTAACGGAGCTGTCGGTACTATCACAGTCGGATAGGCGATCCAGCCTGTGCCGATAGGTTGCCAGTGACGGGGGGCTGCCGGTGAGTGATACAGACGTTGATGTTGTCATTGTCGGTGCCGGGTTGTCCGGCATTGGCATGGCCTGTCACCTTAAAAGAGAGACGCCCGGCAAACGCGTGGCCATTCTCGAGCGCCGCAACGCCATTGGCGGCACCTGGGATCTGTTTCGCTACCCCGGTGTGCGATCCGATTCCGATATGTTCACCATGAGCTACGATTTCCGGCCCTGGATGGCCCCAAAGGTGTTGGCTGAGGGGGAGCAGATTCGCGGCTATATTGTCCGGACTGCCCGGGAATGTGATGTGGTGAAAGACATTGAGTTTGGCGTGAAGGTGGCCGGGGCCGACTGGTCCAGCGTGCGGCAATGCTGGACGGTCAGTGGCCTTCACGAGGCTTCGGGAGAATCGCGCCGTATCACCTGCCGCTTCCTTGTCTGCTGCGCCGGCTACTACAACTATGATCAGGGCTATCTGCCCGACTTTCCCGGTATCGAAAACTTCGCCGGGGCGTGTATTCACCCGCAATTCTGGCCCGAAACACTGGATTACCGGGATAAGGAAATCGTGGTGATTGGCAGTGGCGCCACGGCGGCCACACTGATTCCGGCGCTGGCGGAGGAGGCAGCCCATGTCACCATGTTGCAGCGTTCTCCCAGTTACTATCTGAGTGTACCCGGTTACGGCAAGTGGTTGCGCAAGCTGGAAAAACTTGTCCCCAGGCGCTGGTTGTATCGGTCGGTTCAGGCCGGCAATGTCGCTCTGCAGCGGCTTTTGTACCGGTGCGCCATCCGCAATCCCCACGGTATGCGCCGCTATCTTGTGGGCCGGGTGCGAAAAGCCCTGGGACCGGATGCGGATATGCGCCATTTCATGCCGGATTACAACCCCTGGGAACAGCGGCTCTGCGTGGTGCCCAATGGCGACCTTTTCCGGGCCATAAGGTCGGGTAAGGCCTCAGTGGTCACAGAGGAGATTGAGACGTTCACCGAGCGTGGTATCCGTCTCAAGTCAGGAGAAGAGTTGCAGACAGATATTGTGGTCACGGCGACGGGCTTAGCGCTGCAGACCTGTGGCGGTATGCATTTCAGCGTCGATGGTGTGATGCGGCCAGTGAATCGGCAACTGAGTTATAAAGCGGTACTGGTAGAGAATTTACCCAACCTGGGTCTGGTCCTGGGGTATGTGAACGCATCCTGGACGCTGAAAGCGGATATTGCCGCGCGCTATCTTTGTCGCCTAATTAACCACATGGATGAAAGGGGACTGACCAGCGTGGAGCCCAGGGCCCCGGAGGGGGAGGCTGGCGATGAAAGCGCCATGAATGCCCTCAATGCCGGTTATATCCAGCGGGGTAAAAATGAAATGCCACGACAGGGACGTCATCTGCCCTGGCGCGTGACCCACGATTACGGCATTGATCGGAAAATGCTGTTGGACGAGCCCATCGAGGACCAATGGCTGGAGTTCACCCCTCCATGATTTACCTGATGATATTGCTGGCGGTGTTGTTGCTGCCATGGGCCATCGGTCGATTGGCTCCCACCCGGGCGGCGCAGCTGCTGCTGGCCCTTGATCGGCGCCTATCCGGATTGCAAGCCAAAACCTGTACTGTAAGGGGTCAGGCCATGCCCTATCTGGAAGGTGGAGAGGGTGATCCACTGGTACTGATCCACGGTTTTGCCGGCGATAAAGACAACTATACCCGGGTAGCCCGTTACCTGGTGCCGCACTATCGCGTCATCATTCCCGATCTGCCGGGCTTTGGAGAGGCGAGTCGCGACCCCGACGCCAGCTATACCATGGCGGACCAGGTTAGCAATCTGGTGGCTTTTCTGGATCAGCTGGGATTGCCGCAGGTACATCTGGGTGGCAATTCCATGGGCGGCTTTATCGCCGCGCAAATGGCGGGTGAGCATCCCGAGCGTGTCGTCAGCCTATGGCTGCTGGATGCGGCGGGCACCGGGGCAGCCCACCGTTCGGATATGCTGCAGCACTATCAGGGCACTGGCGAGGTGCCGCTGTTGGTGCGCAGTGAAGCCGATTTCCGCGAACTGTTGAAAACCGCTACCTATCGGATACCGTTTATGCCCCGTTGCGTGCGCAAGTTTTATGCCCGTCGCGCCATGGCCGATCTGCCGCTGCACACCGGGATCATGGCTCAACTGGCGGCCTCACCGCCGTTGGAAGAGCAGTTTTCCGCGATTGCTATTCCTGCACTGATTGTCTGGGGGGAGGAAGACCGGATGCTCGACCCGGCGGGGGCCAGTGCACTACATGTTCTTTTGCCAGACAGTCGGATGCGGATGATGCCCTCCGTGGGGCATATGCCGATGCTGGAAGCTCCGGCCCAGGCGGCAAGCGATTACCTGGGGTTTCGATCGGATATCCACAATCGCAACAGGACGTAAAGCAGGACGTAAAGCGGGGAACTGTGCCAGACAATATGTTGTCGCCATAGTCTGCCGGCTGTCGATGACAGGGCCTGTCTTGCTATTTGTGACCTGGTTCACGCTATAATTGTCAAACGGGTATTGATATCGGGCGGGCCAAATGGAAAGGGGCCAGAGACAAAGGATTGCTGGTATGAGGTTTGGGAAACACAGTCGCGGCGAGGTAACCCTCAGCTATCTGTTCAAGCTGGGGTTTGTCGGTTTTGTCGCGTTTTCCATCAATGCGGCATTCGATTTTGTCAGCGACACCATCTACACCTACAAAGTGCAAGCGGTGGTGACTTCTCCACTGGTCAGGGAAGTGAAACAGTGCGTGTACGACACG